>Ga0335070_10004931_pt1 | contig 15654 bp, 11 predicted proteins | sample Lox_Sample_13_FD_206722 | JGI IMG/M metagenome (GOLD analysis project Ga0335070, IMG submission 206722) | Soil microbial communities from Loxahatchee National Wildlife Refuge, Florida, United States - Lox_Sample_1.3 | ecosystem: Environmental > Terrestrial > Soil > Wetlands | place: USA... | reverse complement strand
CAGACCAGGACGACATCCAAGCGGCCGCGGCGGGCATGCGTGCAAGTCGTAGAAGGTCGGCGTAGTAGTGGAAGTCATCGATAGTCGGTTACGCGGGGGGCGTAGTTCAGATGGTTAGAACGGCTGCCTGTCATGCAGGAGGCCGCGGGTTCGAGTCCCGTCGCTCCCGCCAAGATTTCGGGGACTCTTGCTCACGCTTGTCGAAGAGTGCACCGGCGGAGATTATGCGCTCATCGAGAATCCGCCAATGATCATTAAATCGAAGCTAACTTCTCCGGAGTCCCCACACGGGCTCCCCGATACCTCAGATAGCGGTTTACGTCATCAAGTCTTTGCCGATTCAGCCGGATCGATCATCAGTCGACTTGTCCGGACCAACGTGCGGTTGCTAATTGTTGTGGTCCATCCTCGGCACAGTGGAATTCGAAGCGACGCGCTTTTGCTTTCGAAGATCCTCCGGGCTGGATATTCCCAACGTTCTCGCCACAGCGCTCAAAATCATCTTCAGGTCGATCATCCTTCTCCTTCCTACAGTCTTTCGTACGCGACTTTAACGTACCGATCATTTGACATGATTATTGTTCGAGGAACCTATCCCTTTGCGTTGGCCAGTTCGGGTCATTGTGACGAACAATCGTGAAATTGTCCTCTCTAAGAACAAACAAGTCGATATTCTCGGACCTGACGTTGTCCCCAACCCAACCGACGATTTCCATATTCTTCCCATGTATTGCACGCACATACCAGACGCGGCCATCCGGAAATACGATCAGGTCCGTCTGCTTCAGCGAAGAGAGCTGGTCTGCGAGCGTGTTGATGTGCTCTTGTTGTGGAGGCTGCTGCTGGATTAGGTTTGTTCTCCTGCTTCTTACAACAAGGCCGATGACACAAGATACAAAGAGTGCAATGACGACGACTCCAAACAAAACCCGGTAACGAGTTCCTGAATGATCGTCCGGTAGTTCGTGAGAATGCGAGGTCTTGTTCATAACATGCAGTGAACGGCGTGAGTCAGTGCGCGCTTGCGTCTCGATTGGGTAATTGTCCATAGTGCCCGACTCGTTTAGGCGGTGGTTGATTGAACGGTTTGCAGGATTGCTTGCAGGATTGCCACGGGGGAGGGAGGGCAACCTTTCACGGAATGGTTGACCGGAACGATATCCTCAATGGCGCCTCTGGTCGCGTAGCTCTTGCCAAAGATTCCGCCGCAAGCCCCACAATCTCCAACTGCAATGACGATCTTTGGATCCGGAACAGCGTCGAATGTCCTTTTCAGCGCTTCTTCCATGTTTACCGATACCGGGCCAGTCACAAGAAGCAGATCCGCGTGTCGTGGACTTGCCACAAACTTTACGCCGATTCCTTCAATGTTGTAATACGGGTTGTTGAGCGCCTGGATCTCGAGTTCGCATCCGTTGCAGGAGCCGGCATCGACGTGGCGGATACACAGAGCACGTCCCAGGATCTTTCTGATGTTCTCTTGCAGGCCTCCAAGTGCCAATTCCTCTTTGGACGGTTGCGCAGCTTCTTCCGTCAGAATCCCCGTCCGAATCATGCGCGAGAGTGTGTTGATCATAAGAGCCTCAGATATCGTGTCCGCTGTAGGACAAGTTGAAGGACTTGTTGATTAAGGGAAAATCGGGTACCAGGTTGCCGAGAATCGCATATTCGAGAAGAGGCCAGTTCTGCCACGAGGGATCGTGCGGATGGCAGCGGCGAACGCTTCCGTTTGCACCGGTTTCGAGAGCGATGAGCACGGGCCCTCGCCAGCCCTCGATCACTCCTACTCCGAGAAGACCTGGCTCTGCGTCCGGAACAGCGCTCCGGATGTCGCCCCCGGAAAGGTTTGCAACTAAGCCACGACAAATACGCAGCGATTCGAGAACCTCCTCGAACCGGACCGCAACGCGCGCGGCCACATCCCCCGATGTCTGCTTGGAGACTTTCACATTCATCTTGTCGTAGGGTGGCCATGGAAAGTCAGAACGTAGGTCATGTGGAATGCCCGAGGCTCGAGCCGCCAAACCTGCGGCGTCAAGTTTCCACGCGTTCTCCTGAGACAGAATTCCGGTCTCGCGGAAACGATCCTGAACACCCGCGTGATTGTCGTAGATATTCCGCATGCTGTCCACGCCTGTTTCGAGCGCATGGTAGCCGTCGAGAAGCAACCGGGGAGCTTTATCGGGCAGATTGGATGCCACACCGCCCTGCACAACGAAATCCATCAAATAGCGAGCGCCAAAGCAGACTTGGTTGGCACGCAACAGGTCTTCCTTCATGCGGGAGAACTGAGTCAGTCCAAAGGCAAAGCCTGCGTCATTCCCAAGTGCCCCCAGATCTCCGAGATGATTGGCTATTCGTTCATGCTCGAGAGCAAGTGCACGCAATTGGACAGCTCGTGCCGGACAGGTTGTGTGCGTGATTGCTTCCAAAGCCGCACAGTAGGCCCATGTGTATGCGACCGCAGAATCACCGGAGATGCGCGCAGCGAGCTTGTGGCCTTCTCTCTGGGCCATCGCCTCAAACAGTTTTTCGATTCCTTTGTGCTTATACCCGAGGCGTTCTTCGAGCCGCAGGACCTTCTCTCCGACAACGGAGAAACGAAAGTGCCCCGGCTCGATGGTGCCCGCGTGAACCGGTCCGACTGGAATCTCATGAACTCCGTCCCCTTCAACCTGGACAAACGGGTACGGTTCGGATTCGCCTGCAAACTGAGTTTCGCCGCCAAAGTCGCGCCGGAGAGGGAATACCTTCTCCGGCCATCCGCCGTGGCGAAGCCAGCCGCGGTGGTCCGGTTCCATGCTTTTCAGGCCGAACAAGTCAAAGATCGCTCGCTCCATCCGCAAAGCGCTTGGGAAGAACTCACGAAGGTTGGGATAGGTTGGATTGGATCCGGCCGCCATTTCGTGTTCGACAACGGTGATGCCGTCGGCCTGGAGATAAGCAACATACACACGATAGCGGCCATCGCGATCGCGGTCGTCGCCACCCCAAAGAGTTAGCAGACGCCCACCGGCTGCGCGAACCGTTTGGGCAATCTGCCGCCACTCGACAGCGCCAGCCTTGTTGTGCTGGCACGGCAGGTTCGAAGGTAGTGCCTTCGCTCCTTGTTTGAAATCAGGAGTCATTCAATCATCACCCAATCAACCGCGCGGCGGCGCGATACCACTCTGCCAGCGCGGGAGGAATATAGAGGCCCAATACCAGGACCATCGCCAAATGAACAAACACCGGAACCAACGCTGGAGAGTGCGGCAATTTGGGCGCGTTGCTTTCTCCAAATGCCATTGGCTGCACTTTCATAAATATCCCGGCAAATGCCACCCCGAGCGCGATGAGAAGAAATGGCGTCGCCCATGGATCCTCCCTCATCGCCGTCGTAAGGATCAGGAACTCGCTCGCGAACACGCCAAATGGAGGCATGCCAAGGATCGCCAGCGAGCCGAGCATCAGGCCCCACCCAATCGTGGGGCTGATTCCGACCAGGCCGCGGATTTCATCCATCTGCTGTGTTCCTGCGGTTTGAGAGGCGTGACCGGCGGTGAAGAAGATGGAGGACTTTGTGAGGGAGTGAACCGTCATGTGCAACAGCGCAGCGAAATTGGCGACGGGGCCACCCAGGCCAAACGCAAACGTGATGATGCCCATGTGCTCAATGGATGAATAGCCAAACAGCCTTTTGATGTCGCGCTGCCTCCAGAGGAAGAATGCTGCCAGGACCGCGGATAACAGTCCAAATGCCATCAGCATCCGGCCAGGCATCAAAGGACCGATGGAACCGACGGCCAATACTTTGCAGCGGATCACGGCGTAGAGAGCAACATTCAGGAGCAGCCCAGAGAGCACGGCAGAAACCGGCGTCGGGCCTTCGGCGTGTGCATCGGGGAGCCAGTTGTGGAGCGGCGCCAGTCCGACTTTGGTCCCATATCCAACCAGCAGGAAGACAAATGCGAGGCCCATGACCCTTGGTTCCAGATCGGCCCTCGCTGCGTTCAGATGGGTCCAGAGCAACGCTGTCATGCCCTGGCGGCCGAGCGTGCGCTCCGCCGCAAAGTAGAGAAGGATGGTTCCAAACAATGCCTGTGCGATGCCCACCCCGCACAGGATGAAGTATTTCCAGGCCGCTTCGAGGCTTGCCTTGGTTCTGTACAGTGAGACCAGCAACACGGTTGATAGCGTTGCGGCTTCCATGGCAACCCAGACCATTCCCATGTTGTTTGTGAGCAACGCGAGAAACATTGCTGCCATGAAGAGCTGGTACATGCTGTGATAAAGGCGCAGGCGCCGGGCATTGAGCCGGCCGTGATGTTCCTCGATACGCATGTAGGGTCGCGAGAAGATTGCGGTAGTGAAGCCCACGAAAGCGGTCAGCGCCACCAGAAACACGTTGAACGGGTCCACAAAAAACTGTTCATGCCCAACCAACAACGGCCCGTTGCGAATGATTCGCACGACGAGGAGAGATGCGGAAAGCAACGTGGCGAGGCTCACGCCGACGTTCACTTCAGGGGCATAGCGGCGTGCGCCCAGCAAGGCAAGCACGAATGTTCCAAGCAGCGGCATTCCCAGGACCAGCCAAAGTTCCACGTTACTCCTCCTTCAGAGATTCAAGGTGATGCAGATCGAGACTGTCGAACTGCTCGCGGATCTGAAAGAAGAAGATTCCGAGAATGAAGACAGCTACCAGGAGATCGAGTGCAATGCCCAACTCAATCACCATCGGCATGCCATAGGTGGCGCTCGTTGCGGCCAAGAAAAGGCCATTTTCCATCGCTAGGAATCCAATGACCTGCGTGACGGCCTTGCGTCGCGTGATCATCATCAGGAAGGAAAGCAGAATCACAGCAAGCGCGATTCCAATGGTGTGCCGAGTGATGGTCGTGGCGAGCAAACTGATTGGCTGTGCGAGGCCAAAGGAGAAGATGACCAGCAACAGTCCTACCAGCATGGTGATCGGAATATTGACCAGGCGCTCGTTATCCCATTGGGCTCCCAGGCGCTTGATCAGCGTATGAAGAATCAGGGGCAGGGTGATGACCTTCAAGATCAGTGTCAGTGCGGCAGAAAAGTAGAGTTCGGTCAACCCTGCCTCATGCGCGACAAGAGACGTCGAGAGAAACAGAATTGCACCCTGCCAAGCGAACAGTGTGATTAGTTGCTGCGTTCGCCGCGTGGACAGCATGGCAAACGAGATGAGCAGCATGCCGGCAGCAAGCAGATTCAGCAATTGGACATCGAGGTGGGACCTAAGCACTTGTGTTCGCCCCCAGCAGAAGATGAACGAGTAACCCAAGCACGGCGATCAGAAAGGCCATCGCCATGAACTCGGGAGCACGAAAGATTCGCAACTTGGCAGAAACAGATTCGATGAGCGCGAGCGCCGCTCCGCACAGTGCCAGTTTCACGACAAGCGTAAGGAGGGCGATCAGAACCGCACCGACCGTCGCTCCATGAATCGCGATACCCCAGGGAATGAAAAGCGCGATCCCTATGCAGGCATAGTTGAAGAGTTTGAGGCTCGAGGCCCATTCGATAAGGGCGAGGTGGCGCGCGGAGTATTCGAGCACCATCGCTTCATGGATCATGGTCAGTTCCAGATGCGTCGCAGGATTATCGATGGGGATGCGCGCATTCTCGGCGAGCAGAACCATGATGAACGCGATAGCGGCAAAAACGACGCTGGGATCGATCACCGATGGATGCGTAGCGTAGTTGTCAACCAGGCTGGTGAGGGCGGTGCTACCGAAGAGAAGGAAGGCATTAAAAAAGACCATCAGGATCGCCGGCTCGGCAAGGAATCCAACCATCATCTCTCGACGCGCTCCCAGAGTTCCAAACGCAGTTCCGATGTCCATGGCCGCGAGAGCTTGAAACACCCTGGCGGTTGCAAAGAGGCCGATGAGCGCAATCGCATCAGCCGCGCTCGCGAACGGAAGATCGGTCACCACCGATGGAATAATCGCTGCGGCCAGGACCATGGCGCCAAAGACCACGGAGGGTGCGGCGCGAAACAGCCAGGATGCATTTTCAGCCAGCGCCACGTCTTTGTAGAAAAGCTTGCGCAACATGCGATATGGCTGCGTCAATGGTGGTGCAGTCCGGTTCTGCATCCAGGCCCGGCACTGAGCGATCCACCCGGAAAAGAGTGGCGCCAACGCGATGGCGAGAAGGACCTCTCCGAATTGCCAGACGAATGCGATTCCCCTCATAGCACGAACACCAACAAGCCAAGCAGAGTCAGGAAGCTGAAGAGCAGGTAGATCGCGAGGCGTCCTCCCTGTAGAAAGCTGACTGCATCTGCCAGTCGCTGCACCGCTGCGGCGATCGGTTTGTACACAGCGCGCCAAAAGTGATCTTCAATGTGAACGCGGTACCGTGGCGTCAGATCTGTTGGCGACGGAAGGTCCCGCTCCATGCGAAAGAACGCGCCGAACATGTGCCGAATCGGCTGGCCGAATCCTTCAGCGGTGTCTTGCATGCGGGATGTCTGCCAGGGATATCCGCAATCCCAAGCAGCCGTTCTGCGCACGCGCCCGTGGGCGAATAAGCGCACGGCTAGAAACGTTACCGCGACAACGCAGAGGATGACCGCAAGAAAGACCCATCCACTATACGAAGCCTGTTCCGGCGCAATTGGAGCGATGCGCCAAACGGACGGATCTGGAGCAATGGTCTGCCCCAGAAGCATCCCGGTGGATTTTCCTGCGGCGTGAAGCGCGAGTTGGGGCTGCACACCAATAGCGATACAACCGGCGGCGAGCCAGGCAAGGCCGATGCGTTCCAGCCAGTTCGCATCGTGGGCCTGCGCCAGTGACGCTTCGCGCGGTTGCCCGAGAAAGATTACGCCATAGAACTTCACCATGACATACGCGGCCAGAGCAACCGTCAGCGCCAGCGCCGCCGCACCGAGAGGAATCAGCATGTTGATGAATGCATGGGGCAGTTGTGGAGTATAGAGAAACGACTGCAGCAGCAGCCATTCTGAGACAAAGCCATTGAGCGGAGGCAATCCGGCGATGGCAAGAGTACCGATCAGCGCCAGGGCGGCAACCCACGGCATAGGACGAATCAGGCCACCGAGTTTTCCCAGACTGCGCTGGCGTGTTGCATGCAGAACACTGCCGGTGGCCAGAAACAGCATGCTTTTAAAAAGCGAATGATTGAGGGAGTGGAGTAGGGCTGCAGCCAGAGCCAGCGCGGCAAACAGACGCATATTGCTTGCCGCGAAAAGAATGGACAGCCCAATACCGGTAAAGATCAGCCCAACGTTTTCGATGGAGGAGTAAGCCAGAAGGCGCTTCATGTCAGTCTGAACTCCGGCAAAGATGGCTCCGAACAGAGCCGAGAAGAGCCCTAGTGCCAATACCGTTACGCCCCACTGCCAAAACTGAACGTGAAGCAGATCGAAGGTAATTCGCAGTAGTCCGTAGATCGCTGTCTTAAGCATCAGGCCACTCATCATGGCTGAAACCGGCGAGGGCGCCGCCGGATGCGCCTCTGGCAGCCAGACATGCATTGGCACCAGTCCCGCCTTGGCCCCGAAACCGAGAAGTGCGAGTGTGAATGCGACGGTCGCCCAGAAAGGCGTCAGGGAAGCGCTGCGCATAGCATCGAGCGTGAATTGCCAACTTCCACCTTGCATGACTCCGAAGCTGAGTAGGATACAGACCGCGCCGAGATGCGCCATCAGCAAATAGAGGAATCCCGCACGACGGATCTCCGGTATCCGGTGCTGCGATGTGACGAGGAAGTACGAACTGAGGGCCATCGTCTCCCAAGCCACCATGAAGAGATAAGCATCGTCAGCCAGCATCACTAGAACCATGCTGGCAAGAAACACGTGGTAATGAAGGCCAAGCAGACCAGGCGCTGTGCCTTCACCACTTCTGAAATACCCTGCCGCAAACGTGGAGATTCCTGTGCCGGACAAGCCAAGAATCATGAGGAAAAACGCAGAAAGGGCGTCCAGACGCAAATGAAAGGGAAGGTCCGGCAGGCCTAGCGGCAGTGTCATCACGTCAGGCGCGCGGCCGGAGATGAGGAATGTTCCAGCCAATAGAAACACACCGATACAAGCCAGGGCTCCGACCGGGAAAAGAAAGCGCGCGACGTAGCGAATGCTGTGCGGGCGCAGTAGACAGGCAAGTGCGATCCCCGGCCAGCAAGCCACGATGAGTAGCGTGGAAGCAAGTGGGTGACTCAAAACGGAGTTGAGGAAATTGGCCCAGAGATGCGCGTTCACGCGGAATCTCCTTGTCGAGCGCGCGCATCACTCACTGATAAGAATCCACCGAGCGGAAATCCTGAAGGGATCTGAGGCGGCCTGCTCACTTGTCGTTCTCCATCCGAGATTCGCCAATCTCTTCCAATATGGCCAGCGCTTCGGCCAAGTGCTTCTGAAAGTAGCTGCGCATCAGGGCAAGAACCTCAAGCAGGATAGGATCACGAACCGAGTAGAAGACCTGATTCCCGGCCTTCCTGTTCAAGACAAGTTGTCTCGAACGAAGAACAGCGAGGTGTTGCGAAATATTGGCCTGTTCCATGCCAAGTTCTTCGATCAGGTCGCCGGCAGAGAGTTCTCGATTCCCAAGCAGCTCGATTATTGCGATTCGGGTCGGATGCGCTAAAGCCTGGAAGACATCGGCCTTGAAGCGGCGAAGGGAGTCGGGCATGGAATCGATGTTACCATAAGAATATTCGATTTTTCGAATTTACTACTCCCAATAGCTCAATGAGCGCTTGGCCTGTTATCGCCAACCCAGCTCCAAGGCAGCCCTTTTCGTTAAGATTCGGAGGCTCATGCCAGAGAATCCGGACTTGTAGCATCCAGACCCCGCTGCTCTGAAATGGACCAGCTAGATATAGACTGTCGTGTGCAGACACGATCGTCAGGCAGGGCAAAATGACGAAATGCGGAGATGATCTGCGCAAGAACAGGCGAGCATACACATCTACTTCCGCCAGTAGCTAAGGAGCTGCATTGGTGCCTTGCGATGAGGGAGGCGCCTCTTCGACGAGCCTGTAACGCTTCCTGTCGGTCTCCGCCTGCAGAGACTCCTTGTGCAGCTGCGACAGGCGCATTACGAGGGCCGGGAGTTCCTCGCTCTTCCCGAGGTGACGCAACGATATGACCAGGTGGTATGTTGCCGTTTCATCAGAAGGAGCATACTGCAGAGCAATGCGGCACTGCTCGATGGCAAGATCGTACTGACCAGAGTGCATGTAGATGCTAGCCAGGAGATTCCTCGTACCCACGTGATCGGGCTTCAACTTTACGGCCAGCAGCGCCGACTTCAATGCCTCATTGAAAGCCGGAGTTCCTGGATCCGGGGCTTGGTCCATCAACAATTGGCCAAGAAGGAAATTGAACAAAGCGTCGTTGGGGTGAGCTTGAAGCTGAGCTCGCACTTTGACCAGTGCGACGTCGGGCTTATTTCGCTGCAGATTTGTGAGGTCCAGGGCATAGGAGCTCACGCTTTGCGCCGAATCGAGTCTCTCAGCTCGATTGAAGTCTGCTTCCGCCTCGTCGTACTGAGCCAGCTGCGCATAGAGGATGCCGCGCGAGAGGTAGAGAGATGGATCGTTTGGAATGCGCTGCAGGCCCGCGTTGATCATGTCAATTCCCACCTGGAATGAATCGTGACTCAGGCAGATCTCAGCGAAGGAGACATAATACGATGCGGTCGAAGGACTGAGGACGATCGCCTGACGCAGGAGAGAAACTGCCTTCGGAGTGTTTCCCACAGCTTCATAGGCCTTGGATGCAAGGCTGAGGATGTCCGGGTCCTTCTGATCATCGGTGAGCAAAGGTTCAAGCGCTTTGATGGCCGCTTCGTTTTGATTTGCTGCAATCAGGACGACTGCAAGATCGTACTTGGGATAGGCGCGCTCCGGAAGAAGCGCGACGAGTTGTTCGAACACCGGCACTGCCTTTTCGAATTGCTTCAGCTCAACGAGGCAATAGCCATACGCCTCGAGTGACTCGGGGTGCGTTTTAACGGCCTCCGCTGCGAGCGCGAAGTGATCGATTGCAGCGTTGCAATTGCCTTGTTTCTTCTGGGAAAGCGCAAGCATCTCGTGCGCGGTCGTGTCGTTTGGATCTGATTTCAGGAGTCGCTCAAGAAGAGGAATCGCCCGCTTGTCGCTTGCTTGAAACAGGAGTTGAACTTCGCCTTTAACGGCCGGAATGTAGGTTGGCGAGAGACGCACCGCCTTCTCGAAGGCTGCGAGCGCATCCTGATTCTTGCCTTGTTTGGAAAGGACGATCCCTTTCAGGGTGAGGAGACGGTAACTGGTCGGCGCTTTCTGAAGACCCGCATCGAGGGCCTGCAACGCCTCATCATAGTGCTGAGAGCGGATCAATGACTCGATGTCTGTAATCGACAAACTGGCCTGTTGTGCGTCTGCGCCCAGAAACCCGACGAGTGCAATCAACAGAATTCCGAAGGCGAGAGACCGGCGTTTGCGAGCGCAGGGGAGATAATTCAATCCATGGGCAGCACTCTCCGTGCGCTGTCTAGAAGATGCATTCCAATCGTCTTTCACAATTCGAATCATTTCGCCTTAGAATCAATGCCTGATGATAGATGGTTCGAGGATCGCGCTCCACTGAAAGCCGTATCGTGTCCGCCTGAGCAGTTCTTGTTTGCGCATATTACTCCAGTTATTCCCTCTCCTTCTGTAATGGTGAAGATACGATCGACTGCCGGAATTCTTACAGTCTCCTTGAAACCTGACGGCCAGTGAATCTCGGCTGTTCCTGCGTCCACTGCGTCACCAAGGCCAAAGTGCGGGCGTTGATCATTGGAGGAGATATAGCTGCCCCCGCTCATTACATCTTCTCGCTGGCGAATGCCATGAGCTGTGAGGTAGACAGTCGCGCCAACCGCGTCGCGCGGGCTTTTCGCGCCGCCAACCAGCTTCAGCTCCACCCAATGATGATGATCTGGATTGACATTCTTCAGCAGTACGGGCGGTCCGTCAACGGGATTGATCACGACATCAATTCGTCCGTTGTTGAAGAGGTCTCCAAACGCCGCCCCGCGTCCGGTTGTGAGTACCGCGAGTCCCGATCCCTTCACGGGGGGAATGTACTCGAACTTTCCATTGTGCAGATTGTGGAAGAGAAGAGGCCTCTGGGCATAGGTTGTGCCCCAATCGTGCTCGTCAACCTGCGGATAAACATGGCCGTTGATCATCATTAGATCTTTCCAGCCGTCGTTATCGAAATCGATGAGTCCGTCTCCCCAGCCAACAAAGGGAATCGGAATTTGACCGATACCCGCGTTTCGGGCCACATCGGTGAAACTCGCGTCGCCGTCGTTGTGATAGAGCGCCTTGTAGTCATCGGAAAAATCCGTGACAAGCACGTCGACGCGCTCATTGTTCATGTAGTCTCCGACCGCCAGGCCCATTGAGGCGATTTCACGGCCGTCGCTGTTCAGGGCAAAGCCAGAGACATAGCTCTGGTCATCGAATGTCCCATCGCCCTTGTTGATGTAGAGATAATTGCGTTCCGAATCGTTCGCAACCAGCAAATCCACTTTGCCATCATTATTCACATCCACGAAGATCGCAGTGAATCCGTAGAAAGCCTCGGGATCGGAAACCTTGGCCTTTAAGCTGACATCTGTAAACGTGCCATCGCCATTGTTGTGAAAGAGGTGGTCGGGTTCGCCTGGAAGGCCACGCGGGCCGCACTCAACAGGGACACCTCGCATCTGGCAGTATGCAGGCGAGGCCGAGCTATCTTCGGAACTCGGTTGATTATTCACATCGTCGTGCACGTAGCCAGAAACGAACAGCTCGAGCCTTCCGTCTCCGTCGTAGTCCCCCCATGTGGCGCCATCTGACCAGTTGCCCAGAGTTACGCCGGCTTGTTCGGCGACATCCGTAAATGTGCCATCGTGATTGTTGTGGTAGAGGCGGTTCTTCCCGAAGTTCGCGACAAAGATATCCGGCCAGCCATCGTTGTCATAGTCGCCGATTGCGACGCCAAATCCCCATCGATCATTCGTAACACCGGCCTGAGCCGCAACGTCCGTGAACGTTCCATCATGGTTGTTGTGAAAAAGCGCGGCGTGTGGCGGAGTCTCCTTTCCGTCGAGTGCCTTGTATGTGGACCCATTGACAAGATAGATGTCGAGCCAGCCGTCGTTGTCGTAGTCGATCAGCGCGACGCCAGAGCCGTCTGTCTCAAGGATGTACTTCTTTTGGGGCGTGCCCATGACGTGGCGCCACGAGGCAAGACCAGCCGCTTTAGTAATGTCCTCGAAGACGATCGTGCCCTTGTCTACGAACCCGCCTGCAGTGATGGGACGCTTCTCTGCATCGTACACAGGACTGAACGTGCCAGCCGATGCGATTCCGCCCATACCTGGCTGGGGTTGCTGCTGGGCCGGTCTTTGGGCACCACAATACGCGGTGGAAGATAAGAGGACTGCGAGAACACCGCAAGCTGCACGACGAAATCCCAAGTCTCACCTCTCCCCTCGAATCCTAGGTTTTATTCCTCGCTGTGCTTGACCGGGGGAGCCACTCACTCAGGAAGATTCAATTCGCGGCTCCGTCGAATGAGATGCCAATATCGCTCGTAACGAGCGCTTTGATCGGCGCGTTCAGATCCGTCGGGTCATAGTCTCCGACGAAATCGAGAGGCATCACGTAGGCCAGGGAGGACCATCCCCAAAATGGGTTCATGCCGTTGCCCCTCCCGGTATCCGAATCGTAGTACTCCCGTGTCGCCGGATTCTCAACGAGCGCCAATCTGAGAGATTTGAGTGCCAGTTGCTTCGCTACGTCTTTGTAGCCGTAACGCATCAGCCCGTGGAAGATCATGTAATTCGTGGGAATCCAGGTGGTGCCTTGCCAGTTGCATTCTCCGTGCTTGCTGCCTTCGTAAAACTCGGGCTGGGTTCTCGCGTATGTCGCGACGGGGTATGTGAGCCAGAACTCGCGCTCATTCAACAAGTGCTCCTTCACGAGCCGTCGGGCCTGGTCCTGCGAAGCAATCCCGGCCCACAGAGGGATAAACCCGGCAACGGATTTGATTCTGATGGGCTGACCGGTCTTTTCATTCCGGTCGTAATAAAAACCATCTTTGTCATCCCAGAAGACCTTGTTGATGGTCTTCGCGAGCCGCGATGCGTGAGCGGCGTAAATGCTTTGGTCTTCGGTCTTGCCGAGCTTCCCGGCGATAATCTCCATCGCCTGGAGCTCTCGATACAGATAACACGCGAGATCGACCCCTTCGTCTGTGTAGGATTCCAGATCGCCTGATCGAGAAATCTGGTTATCCATGCCGCTCCCATCGGAGCTGTTCCAGACGGGAAGGCCATTACCGTCCTTGTCGTAAGCGAACCACCTCTCGAGATATTTCTGCAGACGCTGATAGTCACGATCTCGCAGCCATCCGTAATCGTCGCCATTCTGTTTGGATCCCAGTGCTGCGATCTGCGCAAGAAACGGCTTGAACATCTGTGTCGGCCGAGGGTAGGTAATCCCGAGGGTCCGCGAGACAAAACCGTCGGGCTGCTGTCGGTCGAGAAAGACCTTGAGATTTGTAAAGTTGTACTTGCTCACGCCATAGTAAGAGAGATAAACGTTCTCGAAATAAAGGTCCCAGTCGTAGTATTCCCCGTAAGCATAGCCGGTGAGCAGTTTCCCGCCTGCGCCCGGAAAGTCATGCAGACCTCTTTCAGCGATATCTTTGTTCAGGGTCTCAAGGCGCCCGCGAAGAAGCACGTAATTTGATTTTCCAACAAGTGATTCAAGACTCTGGGTGCTTCCGTCTCTTTCAGAGGGTTGGGCGTCCGCAGTTCCGAATGAACTCATCAAGAGTACCCCGAGAGCGGCCCACTTCAGCATTCATCACCCGACTTTGATTCGACGTCGCACGGCAACCCCGGGACTTCTCGCGATCAGCCCCTCAATCAATGCTCTTTTACGGAAACGGCCGAACCGCCATACACCACTGTCCGATCCGGCTTCTCGACGACGCCTTCGCCGGTTCCGTGGTCGGTCGAGACCCATACGATGTGGAATTGGATTTCGGTCGGCATCCCGGGATACTTTCCGATGCGGTTGCCAATCACCAACGTCTCGTCAGCCTGCGACCACTTGATGGGAATCACCGCATGCGCTCCGCCTTCGTAGTTGTAGTTGTCTCCCTCATCCGCATACAACTCAAACTGCCCGTCGGCACCGGTATAAACGCGCAATTCGATCGGCCCTTCCGGCTTCTCATCAGCGTACTCGATCTCCGGCCCAAGCGGCACGATGGATCCAGCGCGGACGTAGATCGGCATCCTGTCCAGCGGTGCGTTCGCTTCAATATCCTGTTCGCCCCTCATCGATGCCCCTGTCCAGAAGTCATACCAGAGCGGAGCCTTTGGCAAGTAAACAGAACGCTTCGTCGCATCCTGCTTCAAGACAGGACTCACGAGAATAGCCGGACCAAACATGAATTGATCCGGAACATTCCAGGTCCTTGGATCCTTGCGCCAGTCCATCACCAGCGGCCGTTGCATTGTGTAGTCCTCGTTATGGACTCGCCAGGCTAGCGAATAGATATACGGCATCAGCCGATAACGAAGCTTGTCGTAACTCAGCAGGACCGGCTCAACCTTGTCATATGTCCAAAGCTCGTTGTGTTCCCGATGGCCATGTGTACGAAAGATTGGGCAGAAAGCTCCATATTCAAACCACCGCGCATAAAGCACCTGATAGGTTGGGTCGCTTGCCACGCTGCCGTGGGGAGGCCAATAGCCTCCGATGTCGGTCGTCCAATAGGGATATCCGGACAGGGCGAAGTTGAGTCCAGCAGCGACCTGGTGGTTCAGGCCCCAGTATGTACTGTAGACGTCGCCTGACCAAACGGTGGCTCCTATCCTTTGCTGCCCTAGAAAGGCTGAGCGCGTCAGCAGGAAGACTCGCTTCTGATCGGTCGTAGCTTTCCAATTATCTTGTACGCCGAGAGTGTGCATGAATGGGAAGATGTTTGTGTAGAGCGCGCCATTGCCCATTGCCAACTGCTTGTTGCGCAGGATCGCGTCGCCCATGTGCGGCCAGTACTCCTCCGGCTCCGCGCTATCGAGCCAGAACGCATCCCATCCTTGTGCGAAGAGCTTGCCAGTCAGGTTCTGCCAGTAGAAATCGCGAGCCTGGGGGTTTGTTGCGTCGTACACATGCGCGTCGCGAATATCGAAATGATTCGCCCTGATGGTCTGGAAGTTTGTCGAATTCGGATCGAACAGGCCCCACACTGAAATCATTGCGTGCAGATGTTCGTCATGAAGAGTCTTCAATTCCGCCGGAATGTCTGTGTAATTCGAATTGAAGATCGGATCACCCTCAGTCTTCCACCAGAACCAATCCTGAACTATCGCATCGAGAGGAATATGTTCCTTGCGATAGCGAGCGGCAATTTCGAGAATCTCGGGTTGGGACTTATACCGGTCTTTGGACTGGAACAGGCCGTAAGCCCACTTCGGCAGCATCGGCGCGTGACCAGTCATCGTCCGATAACTTCGAATGATCTGATCTATCTCAGGGCCGTATATAAAGAAGTAATCGACTGAGTTCCCGGCGATCGACGTAAAAGTCAGCGTCAGCGGAAATCGGTTATCCACCTCGGTCTCAGAAGCCGTGTTCCAC
>Ga0335070_10004930_pt1 | contig 15654 bp, 11 predicted proteins | sample Lox_Sample_13_FD_206722 | JGI IMG/M metagenome (GOLD analysis project Ga0335070, IMG submission 206722) | Soil microbial communities from Loxahatchee National Wildlife Refuge, Florida, United States - Lox_Sample_1.3 | ecosystem: Environmental > Terrestrial > Soil > Wetlands | place: USA... | reverse complement strand
GGCGACGACGCCGTACTTCCGCCGGCCGCTGCCGTTTCGCACGGCGGTCGCTGCGGGACCGGGCTGGGCGATGCTGCCCTCGGCGGCGGCCTTCGTCGATCCGCTGCTGTCGACGGGCTTCCCGCTCGCGCTCCTCGGCATCGAACGGCTCGCCGCGGCGCTTGGCGAGGGGTGGGAGGACGAATCCTTCCAGAGGCGCCTCGAGGAGCACGGCGCGCGGACGCTCTTCGAGGCGGACACCGCGGCGCTTCTCGTCGCGGCGCTTTACGCCGCCTTCGGCGACTTCGAGGTCTTCGCCACGCTGACGAAGCTCTACTTCGCCGCCGCGAGCTACGCGGAAGCGGCGCGCCGCCTCGGCCGGCCCGCGCTCGCGGGGTCGTTTCTCGCGGGCGACCATCCCGTCTTCGGCCCGAACCTGCGCGCGTGCTGCCGCCTGGCGCTCGCCCGCGATCCCGGTCGCCGCGCGGAGACTCTCGAGTCCGTCCGCCGGACGATCGAGCCGCTCGACGTCATCGGCCTGTCCGACGCCTCCCGGCGAAACTGGTACCCGGTGCGCGCCGAAGACCTCGTCGCGGCGCGGGGCAAGCTCGGGGCGAGCCGCGACGAGATCGAGCGTGTGCTCGCCGCGATGGACGGCGCGCCGTCAGCGCGTCGCTTGCGCGCGCCCTTCCATCCCGCCGCCGAAGTTGAACGCGATCCGCAGAAACGCGTGGAAGGACACCGGGCGATCTGAGTACACCGGGTCCAGCCGCGCCGTGAACCAGTAGAGCGTGACGTCCGCGCCCACGCCCGTCTGCAGAAACGGCACCGCGGGAAAGTCGCGCGCGTAGCCGACCGTGGCGGCGTCGACGCGGGTCCGGTCGGGCGGGACGCCGGGCGGCGGCTGCCGCTTGGAGGCCAGGACGTAGAGGTCGCGGTCGACGGCCTCGAGCCGGCCGTAAAGCGTGTTCCACCGCGCGAAGACCCAGTTGCCTTCGAGGAGCGTGCCCCAGAAGCGGAAGCCCTCTTCCTCGTTCAGCCCGGTGATGAGCGAGACCGCGAGCGACCCGTCGGCCGTCGCCTTCGCGTAGGCGAGCATGCCGGTCAGCCGCGTGACGTTGCCCGGCTCGGCCGGCTCCGGGTTGGTCAGGTGGCCGCCGGAGACCTGCACGGTCCATCCCGGAAGCGGATTCACCGTCAGGCGGCCCGAAAAGGAGTCGATCGCCCCGGCCTGGATGTTCCAGCGGTTCTCGTCCGGCTCGGCGCCGTGAAAGGCCGAGCCCTCGAGGGTGAGGACGTTGGACTGAAGGCCGAGCGTCAGCACGTCGTAGGAGATGTGCGTCGAGTCCTGGTTGTGGTGGGACAGGGGCGCCGTCGGGTTCTCCAGCGCGGACAGGCGGTGGACGTACGCGGGCGGACCGAGCGCCGGCTCGCCGACGGCCGCCGCGTAGAAGGAAAGGTTCCAGTCCGCCGAGAGCCTCCTGTCCCACTGCCCCGCGATCTGCGCGAAAAAATCGTGCGGGTGCTGCAGGTCGACCAGGAGGACGCCCTGGTTGGTCTCGCCGGTCTGGAAGAGCTCCGGGCTTCCCGGCGACGGAATCGTCGCCGGTTCGAGCGACACGGTCCCGAGGAGCGTCAGCTTGCCGCCGAGGAAGGACCGCATGGCCATCCCCATGAAATGGTTCTGGGACTCGACCACGCGGCCGCCCGACGGGCCGCCCTGCTCGTCGTAGTTCACGAAGAGCCAGCCGTGGACCATCGTCATCCAGTGGTCCATCGCCGGCATGTCCTTCATCGCGGCCATCGGATCGACAGCCGCCGGATCCTCCGGCGCCTGCCCGCGGGCAAGCCCCGACGCGGCGGCGAACAGAAGCAGAGCTCGACACGACCGGAATCCCATCCCTTCCTCCCTCGGAGCCGGGCGTTCTGCCCGGCGCGCGCCCCACGAGGTCGCGCTTCCGATCAGAGGCGCCGCGGCGAGGGCGCGGGAGGACCACCGGGCCGGGCGGCCTCCGCCGCCCGACCCGTCGCCAGGGTCCGAGTCATCGGGACGCCAGCGTCGCTGCGGACGAGCGCCACGATCGCGAGCGCAACCCGGGGCGCGGGCGAGGCGGCGGCGTCCGCGACCGGCACGGCGCGCGAGACGAGGCCGTCGCAGCCGCAGCATCCCGGGGCACCGAGGGAAGTCTCCGCCGGCGCGCCCGCCGGCGGCGCGCAGCACGGAGCGGAGAACCCCGCCGCCGGCCCGGCGAGCAGCGCGAGCGCGAGCAGCGCCGCCAGAGCGTTGCGCCGGGGCGCGCGGGAATTCATCGGTGGTTTCCTGAAACCGGAGCGCTCCCGCCCGCATTCCCCGCCACGGTCTAACCCTGCCGCGTCAGGAGCCGATACGCCTTCAGATGGCGCAGCGCCTCGGCCGCGCGCCCGAGCTTCTCGGCCAGGCCTGCCGCGTTGAAGTGCGCGTCGGCGTTCCCCGGGTCCAGACGCGTCGCCGTCTGGTAGGCGAGCAGCGCCTCGGGCAGCCGCCCGAGGTCTTCGAGCGCGACGCCCTGGTTGAACGCCGCCGTCGCGTCGTGCGGGCGCGTCCGCAGCGCGGCGGCGTAGTGCGGCTCGGCGGCTGCCGCGTCGCCCGTCTCGTGGAGCAGGCGCCCGAGGTTGACGTGAGCGTCGGCGTGGTCCGGGTCAATCGCGAGGGCGCGCGCGTAGGCTTCGCGCGCCTCTCCCGGCGACCCCGGCTCGAGCTCACAGCCCCATTCGAACCAGTCGTCGGCGGAAAATTCCGGTCCTTCCTGCTGCGCCGCGCGGAAGGCGCGCCGCACGATGGGCGCCGTCTTGCGCGCGAGATCCGCGACGCCGAAGTCGAAGAGGACCTGGCCCGACTCGGGCTGCCAGCGCCGCGCGCCTTCCTCGACGACGATCCGGCTCCCCTCGACGGCGATGCGGACGGCCGTCAGCGGCCGGCCGTCCGGCATCTGCCCGCGCAGGCGCGAGAGCGCTCGGCGGATGCGGCGGGACGGCACGCCGGCGCCGGAGAGGCCGCTCGCCGTGCGCAGGAAGACGAGATCCTGGAAGGAGAACCGCAGCTGCCGGCGAGGCCCGCGCTCGGGCGACAGGAATCCCGCCCGCACGTAGCCGCGCACCTCCGCCTCGGACATGGCGAGAAGCCGGGCGACTTCCCGGGTCGAGTACCCCTTCAATCCGTGTCGAGGATAACCGAGGAAGGGCTACGCCTTGCGGCCGGCCTCCGTCCGCATCTGCGCCACCCGCGCCGGCGAGCGCCTGGCCGGCTTGCGCGCGGGCTCCTCCGACGACGCCGACGCCTTCGCGGCGGCGGGGGCCGGGGCCGCGGCCTCGGGCTTCTTGGCGAGGCTCGCCTTCAGGGCTTCCATCAGGTCGATGATCTGGCCGCCGCCGCTCTCCGGCGGGGCGATCGAGATGTCCTGGCCCTCGACTTTCTTCTGGATCAGGCCGAGCACGCGCTTCTTGACGTCGTCTTCGTAGGTTTCCGGCTTGAACGCGTTGGCGGCGCGCTGGTCGACGAGGAGCTTGGCCAGGTCGAGCTCCTTCTCGCTGACGTCGGCAGGCTCGACCGGGACCTCCGAGAAGGGCCGGACCTCGTCGGCGTAGTAGAGCTGCTGCATCGCCATCCCGCCGTCGACGGGGCGAAGCATCACCAGGTACATCTTGCCGCGCGCGGCGTAGCGCGCGAGCGCCACGCGTTTGGTCTCCTCCATCACCTTCGAGAGGAGCGCGTACGCCTTCGCGCCGCCCTTGTCCGGGCCGACGTAGTAGGTCCGGTCGAAGTAGACCGGGTCGACCTTGCTGATCGGGACGAACTCGACGACCTCGATCGACTGGGTCGACTGCTCCTCGAGCGCCTTGAGCTCTTCGGGCGTGAACGTGACGTAACGGTCCTTCGAGAACTCGTAACCCTTGACCATCTGGTCACGGGACACGATCTCGCCGTCCCTGGTGCAGGTGTACTGCTGCTTCAGACGCGCCCCGTCCTTGGCGTGCAGCATGTTGAAGGACACCGCCGCGGACGCATCGGCGGCCGCATAGAGCTTCACCGGAATCGAAACCAACCCGAAGGAAATCGTCCCTGCCGCTATGGGTCTGGCACTCATAGGTTTAGGACCGAGAAGGGTAACATGCCCCGGGGAGCCTTTGAGAGTGCCGCTCGAAAAATACCGCCAGAAGCGCTCCGCCGACACCACCCCCGAGCCCTTCGGGCGCGCGAGCTCCGATCGGCCGCATCTCTTCGTGGTTCAGAAACATGCGGCCACCCGCCTCCACTACGACTTCCGCCTCGAGTGGGCGGGCGTCCTGAAGTCCTGGGCGATCCCGCAGGGCCCCTCCCCCGACCCGGCCGAGAAGCGTCTGGCCGTCGAGGTCGAGGACCATCCGGTCGAGTACGCCGACTTCGAGGGGGTCATCCCCGAGGGCAACTACGGCGCGGGCGAGGTCATCGTCTGGGACCAGGGGCGCTGGACGCCGCTGGCCGACCTCGACGAAGGGATGAAGAAGGGCAAGCTCCTCTTCGAGCTCTCCGGGTACAAGCTCCGCGGCAAGTGGACCCTCGTCCGCATGAAGACGAAGGGCAAGACGACCGGCAAGGAGTGGCTCCTGATCAAGGAGCGCGACGGCTGGGCGCGCCAGGGCGCCGACGCGGCGTACTCGGAAGAGTCGATCTTCTCGGGGCTCACGGTCGAGGACCTCGCCGCCGGCTCGAGCCGCGCCGCCGCGGTCCGGGAAGAGCTCGAGCGCCTGGGCGCGCCGAAGAAGCGCGTGCGCGCCGCCGAGGTCAAGCTGATGCTCGCCGAGGCGCGCGACGCGGCGTTCACGCGCCCGGGATGGCTCTGGGAGCTCAAGTACGACGGCTTCCGCCTCCTCGCCGGGCGCGAGGACGGCAAGGCGGTGCTCCGCTACCGGCACGGCATGGACTCGACGGCGACGTTTCCGGAAATCGCCCGCGCCGTCGCGTCGCTCCCGTACGACGGCTTCGTCCTCGACGGCGAGGTCGTCGTGACCGACGCGCAATCCCGCCCGCGCTTCGGCCTGCTCCAGAAGCGCGCGCTCCTCCAGCGCAAGAGCGACATCGAGCGCGCCTCGGTCGAGCTGCCCGCCACGCTCTTCGCGTTCGACCTCCTCGGGTTCGAAGGCTACGACCTGCGGGCGCTCGCCCTGGCCACGCGGAAGGCGCTGCTCCAGCGCCTCCTGCCGCGGGCCGGGCCCGTGCGCTACGCCGACCACGTCGAGGAGAAGGGCGAGGAGCTCCTCGCCGCGGCCGGCGGGCTCGGCCTCGAAGGCGTCGTCGGCAAGAAGGCCGACTCGCCCTACCGTGGCGCGCGCTCGGGCGACTGGGTCAAGGTCCGGCTCGACCGCACCGGCGACTTCGCGGTCGTCGGCTTCACGAAGCCCGAAGGCGCGCGCTCGGGGTTCGGCGCGCTCCACCTCGCCTACCGCGCCGACGGCGGCCTCGTCTACGCGGGCCGGGTGGGCACCGGCTTCTCGACGAGACAGCTCGACGAGATTCACGCCCGGCTGCTGACGGCCGCCCGGCCCGCGCCGGCCTTCGCCGGCGCCGTCCCGACCGGCCGGGGCCACGTCTGGGTCGAGCCCGAGCTCGTGGCGGAGGTCCGCTTCAAGGAATGGACCGGCGAGGGCCTCCTGCGCCACCCCGCGTTCCTGCGCCTGCGCGAGGACAAGGCCGTCGACGAGTGCGTCCGCGACGATGCGGGAGACGGCGCCGCGGCCGGCCACGAACCGCCGCCCCCTCCTCCGCTCGAGCCCGAGGAGAAGAGCGTCCCCTTCACGAACCTGACGAAGGTCTTCTGGCCCGACGAGGGTTACACGAAGGGCGACCTGATCGAGTACTACCGCGCGATCTCGCCGTGGCTCCTCCCGTACCTGAAGGACCGGCCGCTCGTCATGACCCGGTACCCGGACGGCATCGCCGGGAAGTCCTTCTTCCAGAAGGACGCGCCCCACTTCGCGCCGGACTGGATCCGCCTCGAGCGTATCTGGAGCGAGCATGCCGAGCGCGAGATCGACTACTTCGTCTGCGACGACCTCGAGACCCTGCTCTACGTCGCCAACCTCGGCTCGATCCCGCTCCACGTGTGGGCGAGCCGCGTCGCCGCGCCGGAGAGGCCGGACTGGTGCGTCCTCGATCTCGATCCCAAGGGCGCGCCGTTTTCCCATGTCGTCGCGATCGCGAAGGCGATCCACGCGCTGGGCGACGAGATCGGGCTGCCCAACTTCATCAAGACGAGCGGCGCGACCGGACTCCACGTCCTGATCCCTCTCGGCGGCCAGTGCACGCACGCCGAGTCGCGCGTCCTCGGCGAGATCCTGGCGCGCGTCGTCGAGCAGGAGCACGGCCAGATCGCGACGACGGCGCGGATGGTCGGCGCGCGCGGCGGCAAGGTCTACGTCGACTACCTCCAGAACGGCCACGGCAAGACGATCGCCGGGCCGTTCTCCGCGCGCCCGGTGCCGGGAGCGACCTGCTCGGCGCCGCTGAAATGGAGCGAGGTCGGCGCCAGGCTCGACCCGAAGGACTACACGATCGAATCGCTGCCGAAGCGCATGAAGCGCCTGAAGGACGACCCCCTGGCTCCGGTGCTCACGCTCAAGCCCGACATCCACGGCGCTCTGGCCGCGCTCGGCGGGCGGCTGAAGAGCTGACGCGGCGCGCCGCCGCCTCAGGAAAAGAAGCGGAGAAACTCTCCGGCCAGGCGCGGCCCCGAGCCCGCGTCCTCGTGCTTGAAGAAGACGTAGGCCTCGGTCCAGGTCTGGGCGCGAACCTTCCCGGCCCAGGCGGCGACCGCGGCGGCGTCGTAGTCCTGGCGCCGAAGCCGCAGGTAACCCCACGGCGCCGTCGCGACGAGCGGCGTGGCCAGCTCCTCGTCCTCGGCCACGCAGAGCGCCGCGCCCGCGCCGCGCAGCGCCTCGAAGACGTCGTCCTCGAACCACGACGCGTGGCGGAACTCGAACGCGCCGCGCGCGCCCGCCGGGAGCGTCGCGAGGAAAGCCGTCAGCCGCGGCAGGTCCTTCTTCAGGTTCGGCGGGAGCTGGAAGAGCGCGGGGCCGAGGCGCTCGCCGAGCGTCGCCGCGACCGAGAAGAAGTACTCGACTTCGGCGCCGGCCTCCTTCAGCCGCTTGAAGTGCGTGATCTTCTGCGAAGCCTTCAGGACGAAGCGAAACTCCGGCGACACCTCCGCCGCCCAGCCCTCGAGGAGCTTCGGCTTCGGCATCCGGTAGAAGGTGTTGTTGATCTCGACGGCGGGAAGCCGCCCGGCGTAGTAGGCGAGCATCTTCTCGGCGGCCAGGTCTTCCGGATAGAAGCTCCCCTTCCATTCCTTGTAGCTGAAGCCGCTCGTCCCGGCGAGGACGCGCATGCGGACACTCTATACTCTCCCGCTCCATGGCGACGCCCCGCTTCGATCCGCGCCGAAGGCGCATGGTGACGGTCGCGCTGGTGCTCGTCACGGCGCTCGCATCGTTCGAGTCGACCGTCGTCTCGACCGCGATGCCGACGATCATCGGCGACCTCGGCGGGCTGCCGCTCTACTCCTGGGTCTTCTCGATCTACCTCCTGACGGCCACGGTCATGATGCCGATCTACGGGCGCCTCGCCGACATCTACGGCCGCCGGCGCATCCTGCTGACGGCGATCACCGTCTTCCTCACCGGCGCGATCGCGTGCGGCTTCGCCCGGTCCATGCCGCAGCTGATCGCGGCCCGCGGGCTGCAGGGGCTTGGCGCCGCGGGGCTCGTGCCGATCGCGCTGACCGTGTCGGGCGACCTCTTCTCGCTCGAGGAGCGCGCGCGCGTCCAGGGGCTCTTCTCCGGCGTCTGGGGCACGGCGAGCCTCGTCGGGCCGCTGCTCGGCGCCTGGATGACGATGTCGCTCGGCTGGCGCTCGATCTTCACGATCAACATCCCGCTCGGCCTGATCGCGTTCACGCTCGTCGCGACGCAGATGATCGAGTCGCACGCGCCGCGGCCGGATCCGCTCGACCTCGCCGGGGCGGCGAGCCTCGCCGGCGGCGTGACGGCGCTCCTCTTCGCGGTGCTGCACCGCCCGGGAACAGCCGGCCTGAGCCTCCCGGCGCGCCTGGCCCTCTTCGCCGCGGCCGGCGGGTCGCTCTGGAACTTCCAGCGCCTTCAGTCGCGCCGCGAGCACCCGCTGATCCCGCCCACGCTCCTGCGCCGGATGCGCACCGCGGCGCCTTACCTCGGCGGCGTGCTCCTCGGCACGACGATCTTCGGCGTGGACACGTTCGTCCCGCTCTTCGTGCAGGGCGCTCGCGGCGGCACCGCGGGGGCCGCGGGCGCCGTCGTGACGCCGCTCGTCTTCTTCTGGGCCGTCTCGGCCACCGCCGCCGCGCGCCTGATCGTCCGCTTCGGCTTCCGCCGCACGGCGCGTTGGGGCGCGGTCTTGATCCTCGCCGGCCTCGCGGGGCTCATGGCCGCGGCCGTGCTCAACGCCTCGGTGCCCTGGATCTCCGCGGCCTGCGCGGTCGTCGGCGCCGGGCTCGGGCCGTCCTCGATGTCGCAGGTCCTGGCGATTCAGAACGTGGTGGCCGAGCGGGAGCGCGGCGTGGCCACGAGCCTCGTGCCGTTCTTCCGCGCGGTGGGCGGCTCGATCGGCGTGGGCGCCCTCGGCGGCCTGCTCGCCGCCGGCCTCGACCGGCGCCTGGGACCGGCCGCGGAGACGGCCGGCCGGCTGCTCGCGGCGGGCCCGGCCGGCGGCGAGGGCTCGGTGACTTCCGCCGCGTTCCGCACGGCCATCGAGGGCTCGCTCCTGCCCGTCTTCGGGATCCTCGCGGCGCTCGCCGTCCTCAACCTGTTCGTCGCGGGCCGCTTCCCGGAGCACGCCGAGACCGGCGACGCGGAGCTGCTGGTCGCGGACGCGCCGCTTTCCGTCGATTGAGCTCGGCGTAGCCGTAGGCGAGCGCGAGGCCGCGCCACGGCTTCCAGCGCTCCGACCACCGGCGCATCGCCGGCTCCTTCGCCGGGGCGCGGCGCCCGAGGAGTCCCTGGGCGAGGTACTTCACGACGCCGAGGTCACCCGCCGGGAAGACGTCGGCGCGGCCGAGCCCCCGCAGCAGGCCGATCTCCGCCGTCCACCGGCCGACGCCGCGATACGCCGTCAGCCTCCCGATCGCGGCCTCGTCGTCGAGCGCCGCGACGTCTTCCTCGCGGAGCGCCCCGGAGGCGAATGCCTCGGCGAGCGCGAGGATGGCGCGGGCCTTCGAGTCCGACAGACGGAAACGGCGCATCGCGGCCGGGGTCTCGGCGCCGAAGGCCCGCGGGAAGGGAAAGGCGTAGTGCGTTTGGCCGTCGAAGCGCGCCCGCTTGCCGAAGGTCTGGACGAGCTCCCGCCGGATGTCGTAAGCGAAGTGCAGATTCACCTGCTGAGCGAGGATCGCGGTGACGAGCGCCTCCCAGAGCGACGGCACGCCGGCCGCGCGCATCCCCGGGAAATCCCGGATCGCGGCGCCGAGGACGGGGTCCCCGGACAGCGCCCGGTAGAACGGCCGGACCGGCTGGCCGCCGCCGAGCGAGACCGACAGGATCCGCCGCGCGGCCGCCGCGACCTCGGGCGACCCGGTTTCCGGGCCCGTCAGCGTCCACGCGAGCACGGCGCGCGCGGGCGAGCCGACCTGGGACACCGACAGCAGCGCGCCCGTCCGTCCGGCCGGCAGAAACCGGCGGTACGTCGCGCCGTCGAAGAGATCCACGACCTCGGGAAAGCGCGTGTAGCGCTCGGCCGTGAGGGCGAGCGAGTAGGGCCGTTCCGGGATGAAGCGCCCGCGAGCCGTCAAGGGTCGGGACGATATCCTAGGCTCGCGGAAGGAGGTTCCCGATGCGGTTCCTCGTGCGGATCCTGATCAACGCGGCGGCCCTGTGGGTGGCGCTCAAGATCATTCCCGGCATCAGCTACTCGTCCGACGACTGGTTGCCCTTCTTCGGCGTCGCGCTGATCTTCGGCGTCGTCAACGCCTTCATCCGCCCGATCGTGAAGCTGCTTTCGCTGCCCCTCATCATCCTGACGCTCGGGCTCTTCGCGCTCGTCGTCAACGGCCTGATGCTGCTCCTGACGAGCTCGCTCTCGGGCGCGCTCGGCCTCCACTTCCACGTCGAGGGATGCTGGACGGCGATCCTGGGAGCGCTCGTCGTGTCGATCGTCAGCGCGCTTCTGTCGATGTTTCTGGCCGACGTGGACTGACCGCCGCCGCTCGGCTTCTGGGCGGCCGCTTCGCGGCCCAACCGACGAGAGAGGGGAAGTCGCCCGGGAACTCTACCCCGGAACGCCTCTTCTTCCTCTCGCTCCGGCGAGCTATTCCCAGACGTCGGCAGGCCTCGGCGAAAACCGGCCGGAGAGAATCGCCATTCGCTTCAGCCGCGCGGCGAGCTCCGGGCGCCACGCATCCTCCGGCGCGCGCCAGCGCCAGTTGTCGGCGGGCTCCGAGGGCGTGTTCATCCGGGCCTCGCTGCCGAGGCCGAGCACGTCCTGCAGCGGCACCATCGCGCGGTCGGCGACCGAGCCGTAGGCCGCGCGGATCAGCGACCACTCGACCTCGCGCCCGTCGGAGCCGAGGTAGTCCCAGACGCGCTCGCGCTCCTCGGGCTTCAACGCCCCGTACCAGCCGCGCGCCGTGTCGTTGTCGTGCGTGCCCGTGTAGACGACGGCGTTCGGGACGTGGCGATGCGGCAGGTACTCGCTGTCGGAGCCGTAGAACCCGAACTGGAGCACCTTCATGCCGGGGAATCCCAGCGCGTCGAGCAGCGCGCGGACGTCCGCGTCGATGTCGCCGAGGTCCTCGGCGAGGATCGGGAGCGGCCCGAGCGCCTCGCGCGCGGCGTCGAACAGCCGCCGGCCGGGTCCGGGCACCCAGCGGCCGCCGAGCGCCGTCCTTTCGACCGCCGGCACCGACCAGTACGCCGCGAACGCGCGGAAATGGTCGATGCGCAGCAGATCGCAGGCCGCCAGACACGACCGGATCCGCGCGATCCACCAGCGGAAGCCCTCGTCCTCCAGCCGGTCCCATCGGTAGAGCGGGTTGCCCCAGAGCTGGCCGGTCGCGCTGAAGTAATCCGGCGGCACGCCGGCGACCGCCATCGGGCGCCCGGCGCCGTCGAGCTCGAAGAGATCCTGGTTGGCCCAGACGTCCGCGCTGTCGTGCGCGACGTAGATCGGGATGTCGCCCACGAGCGCGATCCCGCGGGCCGCCGCGCGCGTCTTCAATCGCCGCCACTGGCGCGCGAAGACGAACTGAACGTACCGGTGGAAAGCGATCTCGTCGGCGAGCTCGGCGTCGGCGGCGGCGAGCGCGTCCGGATCGCGAAAGGCGAGGTCGGGCCCCCACTCCGTCCAGGCCCGGTCGCCGAACCGGCCCTTGAGCGCGGCAAAGCGCGCCCAGTCCTCGAGCCACGGCGTCTGTTCGGGAGCCGCCGCGAAGGCCTCGAGCTCCTCGCGCAGCGCGGGCGCCGCCTCGGCGCGGAACCGGCCCCACGACGCCCGCAGGCAACGCTCCTTCCAGGGCCGCGCCGCGGCGAAGTCGACGCGGCCATCGACGTTCCAAGGGACGCCCGGGTCCGCGACGCCGAGCAGGCCCTCTTCGGCGAGCAGCTCGGGCGAAATCAGCAGCGGGTTGCCCGCGAAGGCCGACGCGCTCGTGTAGGGCGAGTTGCCCGCGCCCGTCGGACCGAGCGGCAGGACCTGCCAGAGCCTCTGCCCCGCGGCTTCCGCCCACGCGAGAAAGCGTTCCGCGCACGGCCCGACGTCGCCGATGGCAAACGGGCCGGGCAGCGACGTGGGGTGGAGGAGGATTCCGGCCGAGCGGGACACTACCCCGCCGCGCTGTAGCGCTTCGCCTCGCGGGCCCTTCCCCACCAGAGCATCAAGCCGGTCTCGTTCGGGTGGGCGAGGCTCGCATGGTACGGCCGCAGGCGCAGCGTGTAGCCGAGGCTCTCGCCCGAGGGCTTGCGGTGCGTCAGGCGGAAAACGCCGACCTCGCCGTCCCGGCCCGCGGGCTCCAGGCGCACCGGCGCTCCCGACTCGAGCGTGCCGTCCGCCTCGACCGGCCCTTCGAAGAGCTCGACGGCGACGTCGGCGGCGTCGAGCGCGCCGAGACGGACGCGCGCCTCGACGTCGAAGGTCGCCGCCGGCGGCAGCGACGCCGGGTCCGGATCGATCGCGACCTGCTCGAAGCCGAGGGTCGGCCAGGCCGCGCGGATCCGCTCCTTCCAGGCGACGAGACGCCGCAGCGGCTCGCGGTCGACGCCCTTCAGCGCCCGGCGGTGAAATGCTCCCGGCACGTAGCACTGCTCGAGGTACTCGGAGAGCATCCGGTCCGACGAGAACGCGCGGGCGATCTTCGAGGCCGCGACGATCATCCGGTCGATCCAACGCTGGGGAAGGCCCGACGCGTCGCGGTCGAAGAACATCGGGAGGACGCGCCTCTCGAGCGCGTCGTAGAGCGACTGCACGACTTCTTCGTCCGTCGCTCCGTCCCTGGCCTCGCCGACGACGAAGCCCGCCTCGTCGTGCGGCGCCTCGTCCCACCAGCCGTCGAGGACCGAGAGGTTCAAGGCGCCGTTCATCGCGGCCTTCATCCCCGACGTGCCCGACGCCTCGCGCGGGCGCTCGGGCGTGTTCAGCCAGACGTCGCAGCCGGCCACGAGGAGGCGGGCCAGCGCCATGTCGTAGTCGGGCAGGAACGCGATGCGGCCCCGGAACTCCGGCCGCTCGGCGGCGCGCGCGACGGCGCGCAGGAACTCCTTGCCTGCCTCGTCGCGGGGATGCGCCTTGCCGGCGAACAGGATCTGCACGGGGCGGCCGATCTGGTGGAGGAGGTACTCCAGCCGCTTCGGCTCGCGAAAGAGGAGCGTGGCGCGCTTGTACGTCGCGAAGCGCCGCGCGAACCCGATCGTCAGGGCCCTGGGATCCAGCGCCCGCATCGCCTCGGCCACTTCCTCCTCGCGCGCGCCCAGGCGGCGTTTCTCGTCGGCGAGCTTCCCGCGGCACGCGGCGACCAGCCGGGCGCGCTCGGCCTCGTGGGCTTTCCAGAACTCGAGCCGGTCGACGTCCTCGGGCTTCTCGAGCGCCCCCGTCGCCGCGATCGCGGGCGCCGTCCAGGTGGCGGCGTGCACCCCGTTCGTGATCGGGCGGATCGGGACCTCCGACAGCGGAAGGTCGGGCATGACGCCCCTCCAGAGCTTCCGCGAAACCCCGGCGTGGAGGCGCGAGACCGCGTTCTGGTGCGTCGACAGGCGCATCGCGAGGACCGCCATCGAGAAGAGCTCCCGGCCCGGCTCCCCGACCTCGCGGCCGAGGTCGAAGAATTCGTCGAAGGAGATTCCGAGCTCGGTGACGTAGCCGCCGAAGTACTTCCACAGGAGCTCCGGCGTGAAGACGTCGATCCCCGCGGGCACCGGCGTGTGCGTCGTGAAGACGTTGCCGGTCGTCGCGACCTCCCGCGCTTCGGCGAAGGACAGGTGCTCTTCCTGGACGAGCCGGCGGATCTTCTCGAGCGAGACGAACGCCGCGTGCCCCTCGTTGATGTGCCGGATCGTGGGCCAGACGCCGACTTTCTCGAGGGCGCGCGAGCCGCCGATGCCGAGCACGATCTCCTGCTGGAGCCGCGTCTCGTGGCCGCCGCCGTAGAGCCGCGCCGTGACTTCGCGGTCGTGGGGCTCGTTCTCCGGAAGGTTCGAGTCGAGCAGCAGCAACGGCACGCGGCCGACCTTGGCCAGACGGACGAGCAGGTGCACGGTGCGGCCGGCCAGATCCACGGTCACCAGGGGCGGGCTGCCATCGGGCGTCTCGGCGACCGAGAGCGGCAGGTCGTCCGGCTCGAGGACCGGGTACGCCTCGTTCTGCATTCCGTCCTCGTCGACGACCTGCCGGAAATACCCCTCCCGGTAGAAGATCCCGACGCCGACGAGCGGGACTCCCAGGTCGCTCGAGGACTTGAGGTGGTCCCCGGCCAGGACGCCGAGGCCGCCGGCGTAGATCGGCAGGATCTCGGTCAGGCCGAACTCGGCCGAGAAGTAGGCGATGCGTTCCCCGCGGGCCACGAGCTCGCGCGCGGCGGGATGCCGCGGCTCGGCGAGATCCTCCTCGGTCAGCCTCCGGACCATCGCCAGGAGCTCCTCCTGGTAGACCGGATCCTCGGCCGCGCGCCAGAGGCGTTCGGCCGGCACTTCCCGGAAGAGCCGCACCGGGTTTCCGCCGGCGCGCTTCCAGGCCTCCGGGTCGAGCACCTCGAAGAGCGCGCGCAGGTCGGCGCGCCACGTCCACCGCAGGTCGTGGGAGAGGGCGAACAGAGGAAGGAGCTTTTCGGGGACTCCGGAGACCCGAAAGGCCTTTTCGAGAACGGGTGTCACGACTCAACCGGTAGTGTAGCAGACACCTCCCACGCACTAAGCCCTGTGGGCTCAGGACCCTGCGGTCGGCTCCGGCGGATGAGCGTCGGTCACTTTCACTGACAGCTTTTGCCCGAGTGCGAGGAAGCGCTCGACCCATTGCCGCGCCGCGGCCGAGCCATCCCGCCGCCACTCGGGCAACAGGCTCTGCAGCGCGTGGTAGTAGACGTTCTGGACCTTCCAGAAGTCGACCTCGAACGGCAGCTGGCGCGCCAGGTCGACGACCGCCTCGAGTTCCTCGAGCCGGGCGCGCGCGGGCGGTCCCTCGCGCAGTCCCCCGGCCAGCCGCTCGAGCGCCCCGTCGACCGCCAGGCCGAGCCCGTCTTCGTGGAGCGAGACGCCGACATGGCGGGCCTCGTCGACGAGCGCCGCCAGCCGGGCCGGCTCCGGGCCGGGCGGCTGCAGCGCGCTCCGCAAGCCCGTGTTGAGCGCGAGCTCGGCGGCCAGGCGGAGCCCGCGCGGCTGCGCGATGCCGTGCCCCGAGAGAAAGCGCATCAGCGGAGCGTTCTCCTCGTAGAGCTCGCGATAGACGCGGTCGGCCGATTCGAGCACCGCGGAGAGGATGCGCGCGAGGACTTTCTGCTGCTCGTCCCGGAAGAGCAGGCGCAGCGTGTAGACGCCGGACCCGAAGGCCCGGTCCACCTGGCGCAGCGTCTCGGTCAGGTCGGCCTTGCGGAAAGGCTCGAGGACCTTCGCGGCCAGGGCGTCGTAGCCCTCTTCTCCCGGAAACGCGATCGCTCCCCCGGAGAGGTTGTGGTCGCCGAGGTGCAGGACGCCGAAGGCGAACTCGCCGGACTCCCCCGTGATCTCCGACCGGATGCGGGCGCGCCCGACCGCGAGGCGCGCGCGGCCGCTCGCCGCGCGGCGGTAGTCGAGGCGCGCGACGTCGTAGCAGTAGACGCGGTCGGACTCGGCGTAGTCCGAAAAGAGCGAGCTCACCCCGTAGTGCGCCCCGACTTTTGCGAGCGACACGACGGCCGGCCGCACCGAGTCCTCGTAGAGGCGGCGGCCGTCGCCGACGTCGGCGTCGTTGCTGCGAGCCTTCTCGAGGATCGCGAGGAAAGGCTCCTCGAGGCCGGGGCCGAAGAGCTCGCCCGCCAGCTGCAGCACCCGTCCCGCGTACTGGATCACCTGCCGGGCTTCGATCCCGCCGACGTCGTCGAAGAACCAGCCGCAGCTCGTGTACATCAGCAGCGCGTGGCGCTGCATCTCGAGAAGCTTCCAGATCGCCGTCCG
>Ga0335070_10004929_pt1 | contig 15656 bp, 16 predicted proteins | sample Lox_Sample_13_FD_206722 | JGI IMG/M metagenome (GOLD analysis project Ga0335070, IMG submission 206722) | Soil microbial communities from Loxahatchee National Wildlife Refuge, Florida, United States - Lox_Sample_1.3 | ecosystem: Environmental > Terrestrial > Soil > Wetlands | place: USA... | reverse complement strand
CGGCGTCCCGCAAAACGATAATCCCCCTCCCATTCGAATGCATTGACTTCCTTCAGTGCCCGATTTACATTCCTTACTGTTGCCCTCCATAGATATCCTGACATGGGGTGTATCCTCCTTTCTGCTGGGAATGTATTTGCCAAAATCTTCCCAAGAGGATAACACCCCTCTCTCTTTTTACACCAACTATCTTATAATTCCTTTGAGGGCCCACGCAGGCAGGCTCACTTTTCAACAGGGTTGACCCAAGGTTGCGCAGGCCGGGCGCAAGTATTGCGATCCTACCGTGGAGCACGACGCCGGAGACCGTGGGCCGACGGGAGCAAGCCAGGCCGTGCCAGAGGCCACGCAGCCCCATCCAGAAGATCACCCCGCCTGGTATGGCCAGGAACAGTGCTCCTCCAATCGCCGCGATTCCGATGATATATTTCATGATGTTTCCGGCCGTATCTTCGAACTCAGGATGCGCAGACCAGCTCTAAACGCCTTTCGGGTCACCGCCGAGGACTTCAGCCACCCAATCTGCCATATCGTCGAGCGCCATTGCATTGTTATCGACCTGGCAGTGTTCCGAACCACCTTCAGCCAGAGTAAAAACCTTAAGCTTTTTACCCGGGCTATTTACCGCTTCCGCGAACAACTTCTGCGCTTCCGATAGCGGAACAAGCCGGTCATTCTCACCGTGCAGGATCAAGAGGGGGCAGGTAATTTTGTCCGCTACCCCTTTCAAGGTCATCTTGTTTGTCACCGAAACCGCCTCCTCCACCGTCTTTTTCCCATACACCCACAGGAGCTGATCCACAAAATCCGGAACGGAAAGCGCGATTCGAATTTCGGGTTTAGTGCAATTCTCGCAGGCCCACGCGTTCAATACCCTCGTGTCCAGCGACCCCTCTTCGGGGCAAAGAGGAGTCTCTTGAGGGAGGACGGGCGGGGTAAACTTCGGCGATAAGGAATCGTCCGATCTTAATTCATGTTTCCACGCGCTCCTTCTTCTCATAGAATAAGTCTAAATTCTCAATCCCCGTTAAAATTTGGGTTTCGCCGCTTTCCGATTCAAGAACAGCAAAGCTTTTCACAATTCTTTTTATCGTATAGTATTTGCCGTTGAGGAGATTTTCTACTGTATCCCCATCTTTTGCTTCCATGGTGGTTTCTCCTTTTATTTCCTTTCGCCCGCAGTTTGTGAGTTCATTTTCTGATCAATTTTCGGATGATCCATAGAGAATCATCTCCCTGCCGAGAAGGGCCTTCCGGTTAAGGTTCTTAATTGCCTCCTGCGCCTCAGCCCGGTCAGGCATTTCTACACATGCAAATCTTCGCAATTGACCATTGTTTCTGTCCTTCAGGGATGTCGAAGAGACGATGGCAAAGCTCACCTGACCGAAAGCTTCAAAGGTTTGGCAGAAAATGTCCTCTGATACCTTGGGGGATAAATTCCAAACATAGATTAGCATGGTTTTCTCCTTTCCCGGATTTGTTTTCGTATCCGACGAGCCCGCCCTTTCAGGCCCGAAGGGATACTCCGGAGCCTTTCCTCAGTAAAGCGATATTTACATTTTCCTACGGATCAAGAAGTTTCGTGGCCACTACGACCACCCTTTTTAGGAAGATCCAGGACTGCCATGACGGGTAGCTCCCGGGATTCTATCGAGGGTGATATCGGTCCGATTTTGAAAGAAAGGGAGCCGTGGTCTTCTCAACAACGGAGAATAAACGTTTTTTGATGGAGAAGAAGTGTTTCGGAAAAAAGGGAGGAAGCCTGTTCGAAGGGATGGGTGCTCGAATGAAATGTAATCAAAGGGACACTGGATCCACAGACCTTCAGTTCCTTCTCGCTATCAGACAACCGCTCTTCTTGATCCCGACTCTCATAGATCAAGTCGGAAGCAATGAACTTAGCCTGTGACAACTGGGTCCAACGAAGATAGGTTGAAAACGCCAGAATAAAGGAAGAAATTGCTATCACCAAGAAAATCTGTATCCAATGATGTGTTTCCTTCATCTTTGAAATTCCCGGTTGCTACATTTCCCCGATCAGGCTGATTAAACATGCCGGTACGAGATGAGAATCAAAACTGCAGCATACCGTACCCTTGTCGAATTTATTCGTTGTCTTAGCAAATAGCCTATCAGAAGAGGATTACAAAAAGATTAAAATTAGATTAAGATTTCTTAACTTTGGGTCCCGCTTAAATGGAATTGCCCGCGATAGATCGCCCTAAGCTTAACCCGCGATGCGAATGAGCTCCTGTGCCACGGCCTGAGGCTTGGTAAAGAGGGTCTCATGGCCTCCCGGGATCTCGATCAGGTCGAATTTTCCCAGGCTCTGGGCCATGCCGAGAAATGCCCCGGGCGGGAGCGAAGCGTCATCCTTGCAAAAAAGAACCGTTCGAGGCATCGTGAGTTTGCTAAACGCCGCTGTGCTGACTTTCGCCGTGAAGAGGGCTAAGGGTTGCGGAGTCAAGCGCTTAACGAGAGCGTCCTGCAGCTCTTTGGTATCTCCCCCCATCAGAACATTTCGGACAAAATCCTCGTTGACCGGAACACTGTTGTCAGACGAAGCGTTGGCTGCCTCGATCATGGCCTGGGCGATTTCGGGCGAGACCAAATCGAATTGCGCCATCCCATCCGGAAGGATGAATGCATTGTGAAAGACAAGTCGTTCGATCTTATCCGACACCTTTGAGGCTGCTGCCTGAAGAAGAAACCCGGCGCTGGAGTGACCGACCAGGATCACGGGTTTGCGTTGCTTCTTTAAAACCTCAATCATTTTTTCGATATAGGAATTGAATGTGACTTTCGTGCGGTCATCTCCGGGAGTGTGTCCCGGCATCGTGGGAGCTTCGGCGGTATGGCCGGCCTTTTGCAATAGTCGAATCACACCTTCCCAACACCAACCGCCATGCCATGCGCCGTGGATAAGAACAAAATGTTTCATCGTCACGCCTCCTTCGCAGCCAATCTCTTCTGCTCCCCACATGACAGGATGAGTTTCCCCGCCTTCGTCGGACTTAGATGGAATCCTCCCATTTCTGTCCTGTGTCGACCAGAGGTCTCATATCATAGACCTCAAACGCCACAGCTGCGTAGATTGCTTTGGCGGCTTCTTCTGAAACTCTCTTAGCGATCTCCTTTCGAAAGGCAGCCAGCTCATCTCCCTCCGTTTTGAACCCGGTCATTTTTAGATAAACTCTGAGGCCTCTCCATTCGCTGGAAGTCTTTCCCGGTTCCATAATCATAAAGACAGCGTAAGGGTTCTCCTGAAGATTGACAAAGGTCCGGTTCTTTCTTGTCGCCATGATGACTCTTTTTTCGTCCGTCATTCTTGGAGAGCCAAAAACGGCGACATTGACACGTCCGTCTTTGTTGGATGTGCTGAGCGAACCGAGCCTGGGCATCTTGTTAAAATATTCCATCAGTTTTGCTGGCATAAAACCCCCCTTTCGGTTACCGGACGATCTCCTTCATCAGCCTCTGGATGTTACCGGCAAAGATGTTTTGCAAATCTGTATTGCTCACTTGCAGCTTTAGAATGCTGTTGCGCGTCATTTGAGCCGTATGCCTTCCCCCGTTCGGGCTATAGGCTGTATCGGTGGCGTACATCACATGGTCCGCTCCGAAAAAGTTAACCGACCGCGTCAGGAGGTCTGTGTCCTCCCCCATACAAATTGCGTCGACGTAGAACTGCTTCAATTGCTCCATGGTATCATCGATGTCAAAATTCGGAGGCGTGCCCAACGGCGGCTGATTGATGCCCTGAAATGTTTTAAAGTGTGCCCTGATCCGGTCTTTATACAAGGGGATGAGATGACCCCGCTGATGGACGACGATTTTGATGCCGGGATTCTTCTTAAAGACACCTGCAAAGGCGATCCTCATCATGTCTGCCGAACCGTCCGCTAAATAACCGAAATTGAGCCAGTTATAAATCGGGGATATCCGTGTATTGGGGGGGAAGGGTGGTGTCGGTTGAGCAGGGTCCATCACGTAATCGGGGAAAGTCGGTGCGCGGTTGAGATGAACCCACACAGGAACTTTTTTGGATGCCGCTAATCCGTAAAGCACCATGTGAACCGGATCATCCGGTGGCCTTGTGAGCGGCCCGGTATTTATTCCTACGCCGACCATTCCGGGCAGGTTTATGGATCGATTGAATTCCGCCGTCATATCCTTTTCATTCGTAAGCGGGAGAAGGGCGGTGAATTTAAACTTAGGGGAGGTGGCACATATTTTCGACATGGCGTCATTGATGAACACCGCTGCAGAGAGGGCCTTCCCTTCAGCCATAAACACAGGCCCGAGGCCACCTTCAATGTCGGGTTGCGGAAAAATGATGCTGACGTCGATTCCCTCCTCTTCCATCATTTTGAGGCGAGGTTCCAGGCCATGAGCATCGGAAAGTTCAGGCCAGGCTTTACCATACACCTGGAGAAGGCTAGGGGGGCCGCCCAGCGACCGCAGATAATCCAGATAGGCCATCGGCGCAAAATGAGAGAAGGCATCAATCTTGTAGAAGTCTGTTCCTTGCTTGCTTTTCCCGGAGGTATCCCCGGCGGCATTGGCTCTACCCTTAGCAGAAAGCACGCCTGATGCAAGTGCACCGGCCCCGATCGCCGCACTTTTTAAAAAATCTCTTCTCTTCATCATACACCTCCTGATTTGAAGATTGATTCAACTTTCAAGACCGTAAATTTAGTAAGAACTCGCTTCCGAACTCCGTCTCCATAAGTCACCCCGAAGGATTAAAGCATAGGTGGTAAGGGCGACAGGAGACGGGTGAGAAGGGTGACTAAATCATTACTCTTAAATGGCTTGACCGTCAAGTAAAAATTTCCTTCGGAGAATCAAGCCCGTCTTAAAGATGGTGTTTGAAATGTTGCGTAACCGCCCAACCCTGCCCTATCTTTTCACTATTCGAGGTATGCGCCTTTGTCCGCGCTCGTGGCATACTTGGCAAAATGGGCAAGATAACCTTTCGTGACCTTCGGTTGTGGTGGTTCCCACAACAAGAGTCTTCGCCTGATCTCCTCGTCGCTGAGTTCTACGTTTACCATCCGCGAAGGAATGTCGATGTCGATGATGTCTCCGTCGCGAAGCACCGCAATGGGGCCGCCAACCATCGCCTCGGGCACGAGGTGTCCTATGCAGGGACCGCCCGATGTTCCGGAGAACCTCCCGTCCGTCACGATCGCAGTGGATCTATCGAGACCCATGTCGACGAGCAGCCACGTTGCTGTGACCATTTCCCTCATCCCGGGTCCGCCTTTTGGACCTTCATAACGAATCACCAGAACTTCCCCTTCCTTTACCTGACCCGCTAAGAGGGCATCGATACAATCCTCCTCTTGTTCAAAAACCCTGGCAGGCCCCCTGTGTCTCTGCATTTCCGGCCGCACCGCGGTCTGTTTCACCACGGCCACGCCCATATTGCCCTTCAGGATGGCGATCCCCCCGTTCTTCCCCTTTGGATTGGAGAGGGGACGAATAATCTCCGGATCCCTGATCTCAGCGCTCCTCAGGTTATCTGCCAGGGATCTTCCGCTTACGGTCATCACATTTGTATCCAGAAGGCTCTCCATGGATTTCATCACGGCCTGCAAGCCCCCGGCACGGGCGAAATCCTCCATGAGATATCGTGGGTCGGAGGGTTTGATCTCCATAATGGATGGGGTTTGCTGGCTGATGCTCTCAAAATCGTCGAGGGTAAAGGGGTAATCAAGCTCATGGGCAATCGCCGGAAAATGAAGAGTCAGATTGGTAGAGCCGCTCGTTGCACAACAGACCTTCACCGAGTTTTTAAAGGCGGCTGGTGTCATGATATCACGCGCCCGAAGATCCTTCCAAAGAAGTTCCATCACTCGACGGCCCGCTTCTTCAGCCAACCTTTCCAGCGCGGCATCTGTGGCACAGAGCGCGGAGTTCCCGGGCAAAGAAAGACCGAAGGACTCCGCGGCAACGGCCATGCTGTTAGCCGTTCCCATGAGACAGCAAGCCCCGGGGCCTGGGCAGACGCAATCTTCAACCTCCCGTAATTCCTGCTGTGTAATTTTCGCTTGCTTATACATGACGAAATATTTTCCCATGGAAGCAACATCGAGCCTATCCCCTTTGTAATGGCCTGCGGGCATATAGCCACCGGTGACCAATATCGTGGGAAGGTTGCACCGGGCGGCAGCCATGATGAGGCCGGGAATGATCTTGTCGCAGGTTCCAATCATCACAGCCGCGTCGTAGCTCGCATGCTCGATCATCATTTCCACAGAAGCCGCAATCAGGTCCCGGCTGGGCAGGAGATATTTGAAGCCCACATTTCCGCTCCCCTGCCCATCGCAAGGAGCGAGGACGTTGAAGATTGTGGCCATTCCTCCTGCCTGATGGATCCCGCGCTTGACCGCCGCTGCAATGCGATCGAGATGGTAGGATCCGGGCAGAATTTCGTTCCAGGTGTTCGCAATCGCAACAAGAGGTTTTTCCAAATCTTCATCGGTGGCGCCCATGGCCTTGAAAAGGACCCTGCGCATATAATACTGAGGTACATCAGGCCCCCAACCTTTGCTTCTCATCTTCGATCCCATCACATTCCTCCGTCTCTCTATCGGGTCTTTACAACGATTTATAACAATTTGGCAATCACATGGCAACATCCTGGGATGAAGGGGATATACCTGGCGAAACTGAATAACTCTGGCGGATGGATAGGTCCATGCATCCATCAGAGACGGAACGTTGGCATGCGACAGACGGGATGGAGTTTGATTACTTTTTAAAGTATAATCAAGTGTGAGTTTGGACTGAAACTCTGGAAAGGAGTATTTTCGTGAAGAGAAATACGTCTCTGTTTCTATTGTCTGTCTTATGCTTTCTCGCTTTGGTCTATGCTGCAGAAGGAAGCGCGGGGACTCTTCAAGATGTCAAGCGAAGGGGTAAACTGATCGCAGGAGTGAAGACCGAGTATCCGCCTCTTGCGTTTTTGGATAGCCAGGGAGTTCATAAAGGATTCAATATCGACATTGTTAAATCCCTCGCAAAGGAACTCTTCGGAAATGAAGAGGCAGTCGAATTTGTACCCGTCACTCCCGAAAACCAGATTGTCCTTTTGACTTCGGGCAGGGTGGATATGATCGCGGCGATGGGGGTCACGGAAGAGAGAAAGAAAGAGATCGATTTCAGCATCCCTTATTTCATCTCCGGCCAGTCCATCTTAGTCCGGGGAGACAGTAAGATTACAAAATACCAGGATTTAGCGGGAAAGCAGGTAGCTACCCTCCGGGGGTCAAAGGGTGATCGAGCGATCGGGGAACTGGTTCCTACCGCTCAGAGGATAAATTTTGAGCATCCAAACGAAGCGGTAAATGCGGTCCTCAAGCGTCGTGTAGAGGCGTTTGTAGAGGATTATGTTTCTCTTTACAATCTTGTTCAGAAGAATCGGGGTTTAAGAATTGCGGGCTTGGAACCTTTTTCTCCTGCCCCCGACGGCGTGGCCGTGAGGGAAGGGGACAAGGAATGGCTCGACTTTATCAACGCAACAATTGAAAAGATGAAGAAGACGGGAGAATATGAAAAACTTCTGGAGAAATGGTTTGGCGTAGAGGCAAGAGTCTTATGGAGGCTGTTTAAGAAGTAAGGTCTACGTTTTTGAAATTTACGGAAGCGAATGTTACAGGAAGCACTTCTCGGAAAGTATCAGGTCGCCTGATATGGCAGGCCGACGGAGACCGATATAGGTACGTCTTGCGGTCCAACGGTAACTTCCCTTCAGGGGTCCTCCCTGCACCTCCACGCGGCCTTGAATGGTATTACCACTTATGCGTCCGTTGAAGCGCATCACGGCGTTCTGGTTATCGGTATTGGCAATAAAATTAAAGCTCAGTTGATCTCCCACTAAGCGAGCCTCCCCGATGGGAATTTCTCGCTCCTTCAGTGTGACATTACCTCTGATTTCTTGGAATTGCTGATCGAGATGGAGAGCGTAGTCTCGCGTGCCCGTCGATGTGGGTAGGGTCCAGCGCCATTGGCCAGCAACGTCTGCAGGGATGACCCAATAATAATAGTTGGTATCCTTCACCACCGAGGTGGGTTTGTAATAAAGCGTTACATTACGGACCGTCCCCGTGTTGTCAGGTTTCCAGTCGTCCATGTCAAATTCATGAGACACGACGCGGGCGCCCGGCCTGAGTTCGCGAAACAACTTGGGCCGGAGTCGCAAATTCAATTCAGGATAGAGATAAAGGCTGACGACCGTTGCTTCGCTTAAGTCGGTCTTGAAGAGATCTTGTTCAATAAAGGTGACCCGGTTCGTTACTCCTGACTTCCTGGCATTCTCCTTGCTTTCCTTAATGCGAACCGGATCGATGTCCACGCCGACACCACGAGCGCCGAAAACTTTGGCGGCTGTAATGACGACACGACCGTCCCCACAGCCAAGATCATAAACCATATCGTTTCGGGTCACCTGTGCCATTCGGAGCATCGCGATCACAACCTTATGGGGCGTTGGGACATAATACACATCAGGCTCGCGCTCTTGACCGTATCCTGCGAGGCAAGATATCCCCACGCTTGCGATCAGAGTGATGAACAGGGAAACGCGTTTAAACTGGGCCTTTTTTCCCGCCATTTATGGAGCCTTGAAGAATTTTGCCGATCCGTATGTGTATGTTTCTTTCATCTGCGCCATGCGCTGCATCATCAAGTGCGGATATGACAAATCATATTGCGGATCCAACGTCCATGATTCGTTGTTCTTCTTTTCTCTGTGTCTCCCTATCTCTTTATCCCCTCATCTCCCCATCAAGGCTCAAGGGGATTTTAGGTATTTTTCAAACCATGCCAGGACCTTCTGCCACCCATCCACGGCTGCATGCACACGATAGCTCGGCCGGTCCACTGAGAAAAAAGCATGACCGGCGTTCTCGTAGGTGTGGAACTGATACGTCTTTTTGAAGCGTTTGAGCTCTTCCTCCATGCGTGCGACATCCTGAGGGGAAGGTGACGGGTCTTCCGCCCCGAACAGGCCCAGCAGGGGGCAGCCGAGATTCTTCGTCAGGTCAATAGGCGCTACAGGTTGACGCTCCGTAAGGTCCTCGGGTTTGGCAACGACCTTTCCCCCGTAGCAATCTACCGCGGCATTAATCCGTTTAATGTTACAAGCCACGAGGTATGCCTGCCGGCCGCCGGAACAAAAACCGATGACGCCGACCTTACCCCTGTAGTACGGCTGCATCTCCAGGTACCGGATCGCCGCGTCGACGTCGCCGATGCAGCGATCGTCGGGTACCATGCCAAGAGCACGAACTTTTACAGAGATCTCCTCGGGACTCCCCGGCCCTTCTCGATGGTGAAGATGGGGTGAAAAGGACGCATACCCGTGATAGGCAAATTTCCTGGTCATTTCCTTCGTAGCTTCGTCCCAGCCCGGTAGGTGATGAATCACAATGACCCCCGGATAAGGCCCTGCGCCCAGCGGACGCGCCAGATATCCTTCAATAACATCTCCGTTGTACCCCTTAAAACCAACCGTCTCGGCGAGCATACCTTCATACATGGCTGACATCCTCCTTGGTCGCGGATGAAACTTTCAGAAATGGTCGGAGCACCGAATACTGGGTCTCATTTTTTCAGCTTCTTTTTTAGGAATGAAATGGTACGCTGCCAGGCAAGCTGCGCGGCTTCTTTGTTATACCGGGCAGGGTTTGTGTCGTCGTTAAACGCATGCTGGGCACCCTCGTACATATACACCTTGTAGTCCACCGACGCCTTTTTCAGAGCTTCTTCGTATGCCGGAATCCCCTTGTTGATTCCTTCGTCAAGACCGGCATAGTGCAGAAGCAGAGATGCCTTAATCTTAGAAACGTCTTCAGACGCAGGTTGCCTGCCGTAGTAGGGGACCACGGCCAGCACATCAGGGGAATAAACGGCAACCTGGTTTGCTATACCCCCTCCCCAGCAGAAGCCTACAACTCCAACCTTTCCAGTCGATCCAGGCTGCGTCTTCAGGTACCTCACCGCAGCAAGGTAATTTTGGAGGGTCGATTGATTATCCAGCTTTTGGATGAGCGCCGGAGCCTTCTCGGGATCTTCGGGGGTTCCCCCAAGCGGTGTTAAGGCGTCTGGCGCAAGGGCCAAAAAACCCTCTAACGCGATACGTCTGGTCACGTCCTCTATATGGGGAACAAGACCTCTGTTTTCATGAATGACAACCACCCCGGGTATCTTTTCATCTCCCTTCGGTCTTGCCAGATAGGCAACAACTTCGCCTGTAGCGCCGGAATATTTTATACGGCTCGTCGTCAGCCGCGGATCATCCTTTGGAACAACTTCGGCACGGGCACCGTTATTTTCGAGTAAGGACAGCAGAGCAGTGGCACTGGCAATGCTCCCCGTGAGAACAGCCAATTTTCCGAGAAATTCACGACGATCTATCAGCTGGTGAATGTATTCATCGTAAAGATCTATCATTTTCTTAACCATCGTCCTTTCCTCCTTCTTGAGTAAATCAGCTTCACCCGATTTACAAATCGGGATTTGCCTTCGACCCGCCCCTTCGATTAAACTCAATGCCGACGGGATGCGGTCGAGCGTATTCAATTTCACTATACTGGGAAACAGGAGGAAGGTCAATCAGATTTGCTCGTAGGGCCCGCCGGTTTTTCTATCCTTAGAATCGCTGTCAGAAACGGGTCCCCTACTTCTACTCCGGTTTGTTTCTCCATAGCGACGCTCGGAAGGGATTTACCCGGTTGCGGGCGAGGCGAAAAACTCGGGAGAGGCCGGGATGTGCCCGTTCCCGGACCTCCCGTTATCTGTGGCAATCGCCGGTTCAAAAGCTCATTTGCCGAGGCAGCATTTCTTATACTTCCGGCCGCTACCACACGGACAGGGATCGTTGCGGCCCGTTTTGGGACTTACATGACTATTCTTAGCCGGCGCTGGCGGGATTGGTTGGGCATTGAATTGCTCGGGGAATTCCTGGCGGGACTGTCGGGAGGGTTGCCGATGCCACAGGGCGGATAACTCTTTGACAAAAGGTTGGCAGTGGGTGAAGAAGCGTTTATAGCCTGTGCACAGATAGTTCAGCCGAGCTTCGCCTTCTGGGGTATCAAGGAAGCGATCCTTCGGGCACCCACCGTGGCACATGTCTAGAACCTCGCACGTCTGACAATAACGGGGTAAAGTATCGAGCTTCGCCTGCCCAAAGGCCCTCTGTGCTCGGCTTTCCAGAAGGTCAACGAGTGGAATCTCCTGAATGTTCCCCAGCCGATGTTCCGCGTCGACGAAGTGGTCGCACGAAAAGAAGTCTCCGTTATGCTCGACCACGGGAATATCTCCGCAGGTCTTCCGAAAGATACAGAGCGCATGCTCTTCTCCGAAAGCGGTTCTGGCAGCCTCTTCGAATATCTGCACTTTGACCCGCTCGATATCGTGGCTCTTCCACTCGTCAAAGATGGTGCAGAGAAAGTTGCCCCAGGCTTCAGCGGGCACCGTGCGAGAGCTCACACCGCCCTTTCGGTCCGGATGCGGCTCGACCAGGGGCAGAAAGCCGACGTAGGGGGCCTCGATCTGCTTGAAGAACCGGTAGACCTCGGTGGGGTGCTGGACGTTTTCTGCGTGCACCACACACAATAGATCGCAAGGGATCCGGTACTGTCGCAAGAGCCCGTACCCGCGCATCACTTCGTCATAGGTGGGTTTTCGGCCCTTGGTGACGCGGTATCGATCGTGCATTTCTTTCGGACCGTCCAGGCTAAGGCCTACGGCAAAACCCTCTTCCGCCAGGAAACGGCACCAGTCCTCGTCGAGCAAGGTGCCATTTGTCTGTATCCCGTTGGTGATGCGTTGGTGAAGGGGCTGGTGTTTGTGCTGTAGCGCTGCGATCTTGCGAAAGTAGTCGAGGCCCAGCAGGGTCGGCTCCCCGCCATGCCACGAAAAGTTGATCATCGAACCGGGAGAGGCGGCAAGATGCTGGATAATGTATTCTTCCAGGACGGAGTCGGGCATGCGAAAGGACTCCTCTCTTGGATAGAGGTCTTTCTTTTTCAGGTAATAGCAATAGTGACAGTCCAGGTTGCAGATGGAGCCAATGGGCTTGGCAAAAACCTGAAATTCACGGGAAGCTTTAACCATGGCTCAATCCCTCATCTCCGGGCGAATAACCCACGACATCCAAATCCAACTGGATACGGACTCCTTTTTCTGGAGCGATTATAAGTGGGATAACCCTTTCGGGTCAAGGAAGGGAGAGAAGAAAGGGAGTCGTTTTGACTCATCATTAGGAATATGCCACAATGACTCATGATCGGTACGCTTCTCGGGCTCGGTTCAGCTGTTGGCTTTGCTGCGAACTCGATCATCACCCGGCGCGGGGTTCTCCGGGTGAGTTCCAACTACATCGCCGTCACCTCTATCTTAACGGGTACGCTCTTCTTCCTTCTTCTTCTCGCGCTCACAGGACATCTCTTCAACCTCCGTGAGATTCCCTGGAAGGCCCTGGTCTTCTGGGTTCTCTCGGGCGTCATTCACTTTGCGCTGGGGAGAACCTGGGCTTACCGATCCATTCAGTGCATCGGCTCCAACCGCTCCAATGTGGTGACGAGTCTCAATCCCGTGGTCACCATCGTTCTGGCACTGATCGTCCTCGGGGAGGAGGTGAATGCCCTGATGACCCTGGGGATCGTCTTCTCGCTTGCGGGCCCCCTGGTGGTGCTTCTGAAGGAAGAAACGCTGACGGCGGCGAACCCGGTCTCAGGAGCGATCGAGGGCAAGGACGTGGATCATTCCACCCTGTATAAAGGCTTTTTTTACGGCGCCGGGGCAGCTGTTTTCTGGGGGAGCAGCGCGATCTTCATCAAGCTTGCTCTCAGGGAAGGAGGGGGGTCTCCGATCGCGGGAAGTTTTCTCGCTTACTTGGCTGCATCGCTGATCGTAGGGCCTTCTGCACTCATCAATCCCCTGACACGGAGAGAGTTTCTCCGTGAAGACGCAAGCTCGCTAAGGTTAGCGATCATTTGCGGGCTGACGGCGGGGGTGGGTCAATTACTGAGATATCTCGCCCTGGGATATACGTCGGCAATTCTCGTCAGTCTCCTGAATCGAACCATTCCCTTTTGGGTGCTGATCCTCAGCTTCCTCTTTATCCGAAAATATGAGAGCTTCAGCCGCTGGGTACTCATCGGCAACGCGTTACTGGTCGTTGGGACTCTGTTGGTTTTGATTTCATGATGGGAGGAGTACTACAGGGGAAACAGTTTTTTCTCTTGAAAGGTGCGTTTTAACGAGGTATCAATTCAGGAATACTCCACTGCAAATGCGTGCACAAGTCCTTATTGGGCGGGGAGCCACGTAAGTTACGGGCGACTCTGCGAGGAGAACGGGGCATGGCGAAAGTGACCGGAAACGATTTGGTTGTGCAAACTTTGAAGAACGAGGGGGTCGACACTGTCTTCTATCTCCCCGGTGGGCCCATGTCGGACGTTGCCAGGCTCTGCATAGAAATGCAGCTTAAATCAATTGGCGTGCGTCACGAGCAGGCGGCAGCCATGATGGCGCATGCTTACAGTCGCCTGGCCGGCAAGCCCGGGGTCTGCTTTGCTTCTTCAGGACCCGGGACAACGAATCTTCTTACCGGCATCGCCAATTCCTTTCTCGACGCCACACCCGTCGTGGCGCTTGGAGGATCAAGCCCCATGACGCAGAACGGCCGGGGGGCGTTTCAAGAGATCGATCAATTATCCGTCTTCAAGCCCGTGTGCAAATGGGCCGAGCGCGTTACGGATGTGCGGCGGATTCCGGAGTTGATCGGCAAGGGAATGCGTATGGCCGCCCAGGGTCAGCCGGGGCCGGTCTATCTCGATCTGCCGGGAGACATCCTGTATGCCCAGGTAGAACTGGATGCGGTGCCGTTTCCGAGGAACCTGCCCAAGCAGCCGCGGCCTGCCGGGGATCCGGAATTGATCGAGGAAGCCGTGGCACTCCTCAGGGATGCCAAACGCCCGCTTATTCTGACCGGCAGCGGTGTTCTGTGGTCTGATGCATCAGCAGCCCTCCGCAAATTCATCGATATCACGGGCATTCCTTTCAGCACCACGCCCCAGGGACGGGGCGTCATCCCGGAGGACCATCCGCTATCCTTCCTCGGTGCCCGCTCGAAGGCTTTCAGAGAGGCCGATGTAGCCCTGATTATTGGGACACGACTCAATTTTATCGTGGGCTTCGGCCTGCCACCCCGTTGGGCATCGGACGTGAAAATGATCCAGGTCGATATCCATGGCGAGGAAATAGGGCGCAATCGCACCATCGATATCGGTATCGTCGGCGATGCGCGACGTGTCCTTGAGCAGCTCACGGAGGCTGCGGCCAGGGTTTTCTCATCTCCCATGAATCTTCCCTGGATTTCTGATCTGCGACGGGCGTCGCGGCAGAACGAAGAAAAGGCGGCGGCGCTCCTCAACACGAACGCGGTGCCCGTTCATCCCTTCCGCCTGTGCAAGGAAGTGCGAGATTTCATGGATCGCGACGCAATCCTCGTGGTAGACGGGCACGAAATTCTCAACTACGCGCGGCAGTCGATTCCCACGCATGTGCCGGGCCATCGCATCAACGCCGGAGCTAACGGCTGTATGGGCGTGGCGGTTCCCTATGGCCTCGGCGCGAAGATAGCCAAACCTGACAAGCAGGTGATCGCGCTGAGTGGTGACGGCTCCTTTGGGTTGAACGGAATGGAAATGGATACGGCCGTGCGGCACAACATTCCGATCCTGGTCGTGGTGAGCAATAACGGCGGCTGGGCCGGGATCGGCGAGATGGCTGGTCGCGACCTGGGTTTTACCCGGTATGATAAAATTGCCGAAGTCTTGGGGTGCCACGGTGAGCATGTGGAAACACCTGAGGAGATTCGCCCGGGCCTGGAACGTGCCCAAGCCGCGGTCCGTGCCGGAAAGCCGGCGGTGGTCAATGTAATTACCGACCCGCGTGCGCGGTCTCAGACCGTGCGCTTTAGTACCTACCAACCCGTTTAGCTCTTTTTCCTGCTTCTCCCCTTGTTTCATCCCCCGACGCGTACCTAGGGGGGGAAGATCCCCTGCCTACAGGGCTCTCCAGCCAGCGAATCGGCTGCCTACGACTATTTGCCTTGCTCAGCGTTAAAGAATAGGAAGGGATCAGGTTGAATTGTTACCGGGTTTCTTCAACCGATGGAAAGAGCGGAAACAACGCGACGAGATCATGAAAACCTTGAAGCCATATGTTGGAGAATTGAGAAAGATTTCAGGTTGTAGAAGTTAGTCTCTTTTGATACGTAACCATTAACATCCTCAGCTATGTTGGATTGAACATTAGTATTCTCCAATCCACTCTCTTCTCGATATCCTCATCTCCCCCATCCGATCGAAGTCACCTTCTCCATTTCCCATTTGACACCCTCTCCTTGATTTAGTACACTACCATACCATCGAAGTTGAAGTTCCCCACGATTAACCTCTAACCCATCGGGTGGAATATGGTCTGGAGATAAATTGGGACCCCATTCTGAAAAGGAATGGGGTTTTGTTTTATGTAGAAAGAAATTGGAGATTCGTTAAGATTAGGATGAGGCAAAGCGATGGAAATTGAAAAAGAAAGAAACAGAATTGCGCTGGAACGGATTTCCTTCCATCTCG
>Ga0335070_10004927_pt1 | contig 15656 bp, 17 predicted proteins | sample Lox_Sample_13_FD_206722 | JGI IMG/M metagenome (GOLD analysis project Ga0335070, IMG submission 206722) | Soil microbial communities from Loxahatchee National Wildlife Refuge, Florida, United States - Lox_Sample_1.3 | ecosystem: Environmental > Terrestrial > Soil > Wetlands | place: USA... | reverse complement strand
GCGGGGTCGTCGACTGGGTGGTGGGCGCCTCGGAGGGGCTGACCGCGATCGCCGGCCCGCATCGCGATCGCAGCTCGGTGATCGAGTCGGTCATCGAGTCCCCGCCCCACCTCGTGAAGGACCACTCCCAGCCATCCCGCGACGGAAAGGTCCGCGTCGTCTGGGTCGGCTACCCGGAGAACCTGCACCTGCTCGCCCCGGTCCACACCGCCCTCGCGGATCCGCGGCTGTCCCACTTCGAGCTCGTGACCATCTCACAGGGCCCCGGCGTCACCCACCAGTGGCATCGCAAGCGCGTGTGGCGCCAGCTGCTCGCCTGCGACATCGCCGTGCTGCCGTCCGCGGATACCGACTGGTATCAGGCGAAGCCGAACACGCGGATGGTCATGTTCAAGGCGCTGGGCGTGCCGACCGTGGCGTCGCCGCTCGCGTCCTATCGCGAGACGCTGACGCACGGCCAGAGCTGCTATTTCGCGCGTACCCCCGAGGAGTGGACGGCGTGCCTGCTGGCGCTGGCGGACCGGCAGCGCCGCCGCGAGATCGGCCTCATGGGCCGCCAGAAGATCCTCACGACCTACGGCGTGGACGCGATCAGCCGGAAGTGGCTCGATCTGTTCCGGGAGCTCATCGCGGACTCGATCGACGCGGGCGCGCTGGCCGCGGGCGGGGCCTCGGAGCACCGGACCGCGGGCTAGCGCGCCCCGCCCTTCGAGGTCTTCTTCTCCTTGGTGTTCTCCTGCTCGTTCAGGGCGTCGACGCGGGCCTGGAGGCGCTTGACCAGCTCGGCATACCCGGACGACCTGATGATGCGGTCGAACTGCGAGCGGTAGTTCGAGATGAGGCTCAGGTTCTCGATGAGGATGTCGTAGGTGAGCCAGCGCTCGCCCTTCAGCGTGAGCCGGGACTCGACCGGCACCTCCGTGCCCTTGGTGGTCAGGATGCGCGCGCGCACCACCGCCTTGTCGCCGGTGACCTGCTCGCTCACGTAGGTGAGCTTCTCGCCGCCGTACTCGTCGATGCGGGAGATGTAGGTCTGCTCGAGCAGGTTCGCGAAGAGCTTTGCGAAGTCCTCGCGCTCGGCCGGGGTGCGCTGCTGCCAGTGCTGCCCGAGCACGCGCTGGGCGGTCTCCATGGTGTCGAAGGCTTCGCTGGCGAGCTTGCGGACGGCCTCGCGCTTCTCGGGCAGGGACAGCGACTGGTTCTCGAGGACCTTCAGGATCTGATCGGTGTAGGAGCGAAGCTGTTCCGTGGGGGCGCCGGCCCAGCTGCTCGTGGCGACGCCGAGCACGAGCGCCGCGGCGACCACAATAACCTTCCCGTACCAGTTCATACGCTCTCCTCGCGGGTGCAGGTGTCCATGCACGGAGCATTGTACCCTTCACGGCTCTCCTTGACATCCGGAGGGGACCGGGTCTTGAATCCACGCATGGCGACGGCGGCGGCTGGGCGAGGACCCGTGCGCGACGGCGTCGACGTCCCGGATCCGTGGGAGGCCATCGAGACCTGCTACGACCGTGGCTGGACGGACGGCCTGCCTGTGGTCCCGCCCACGGACGCGCTCGTGGACGCCATGCTTGCCGCCGGGCCGTGGAAGCCGGCCGACGTGCTCCTCCACGAGCCCGTGAGGGACCGGGCCGTCACCGCGGAGAAGGCTGCGATCAACGCCGTGATGGCGGGCTGCCTCCCGGAGTACTTCCCGGTGGTCGGCGCGGCCCTCCTGGCCATCGGCGATCCGTCCTTCATGCTCCACGGGCCGGCGACCAGCACGGGTGGCGCCGCGCTCATGGTCATCGTCAACGGTCCCATCTGCGAGCGGCTGGGCTTGAACGCCAAGGCCAATCTCTTTGGGCCCGGCTACCGCGCGAATGCCACCATCGGCCGATCGCTCCGGCTCGTGCTCCTCAATTGCCTCGACTGCCGACCCGGCGTCCTCGACAAGTCCACGCAGGGCTGGGCGGGCAAGTACTCGCTGTGCTTCGCCGAGGACGAGCAGTCGAGCCCGTGGGAGCCGCTGCACGTCTCGCGCGGGCTCGCGGCCGCGCAGTCCGCCGTCACCGTCTTCGCCGCGGAGTCCGGGCACAACGTGCTGAGCCACGGCACCGGCGACGCGGAGGAGTTGCTCACCTGCTTCGCCGACGCCCTGGCGGGGCTGGGCAGCTTCAGCCCCGGGCGCTCCGTGATCGTGTTCGCGCCCGAGCACGCCGCGCATCTCCGGCGTGCCGGATGGACGCGAGAGCAGACGCAGCGCTGGCTGTACGACCACGCGTGGCGCACGCTGGCCGATCTCAAGCGCGGCGGAAAGGTGGAGCCCGCCTTCTTCACGAATCCCGAGCTGACCCGCTGGCTCTACCGCGACGCGGGGGCGGCGCATTCGCCCGCGCCGGGAGAGCTCGAAGACTTCGCCCGTGTCCGCGCGGGGGACGAGATGGTGCGCGTCCATCGCGGTCTGGGCCCCGACGACATCCTGCTCACCGTCGGCGGCGGCGATGCCGGAGGGCATTCCGCCTTCTTTCCATCGTGGAGCCGCGGCCGCTCCGTGGCTTTCGTCACCAGGGAGGTGCCTCTGTGACACGCATCCTCGATCCAACATTCCGTCCAACCGCTGCCGCGGTCACGGCGCCGCGCGCGCGGCGTCCCAAGCGCCTCGACGGCCTCACCATCGGGCTTCTCGCCAACGGCAAGTCCAACGGCATGGCGCTGCTCGATCGAATCGCGGAGCGGCTCGGCGAGCGGTACCAGATCCGCGGCGTGGTCCGCGTGGCCAAGACCAACGCGAGTGCTCCCGTCCGCGACGAGGATGCCGAGGCGCTCGCCGGACGCTGCGGCGTCGTCATCACGGCCATCGGCGACTGAGGGTCGTGCTCGTCGGGCAGTGTGCTCGACGCCATCACCTTCGAGAAGCGCGGGATTCCCGCGGCCGCCGTCATCACGGAGCCATTCGTGCCGACCGCCGAGGCCATGGCGACGATGGCCGGGATGGCCGGCTACGCCTATGTGGCGGTGCCGCACCCGTTCGGAAGCCTGGGTCCCGCGGAGGTGCGCGAGCGGGCCGACAAGATCGTGGACGAGATCGAGAGACTCTTGCAGGACAGCTGATCCTACTTACCCGAGGGGGAGGAGATCTCCATGGCGCTTGGATTCGCCCTGTTCGCGGCAACGACGCCGGACATCATCCGGGCTTCGGCGAAGGAGGCCGAGCAGCTCGGCTACACGTCCTTCTGGGTCAATCACCCGGGGTCGACGGACGGCCTCGCGTCCCTCGCCCTGGGCGCGGGGGAGACCAGGCGCATCGCACTCGGAGTCGGCGTGATCCCGCTCACCACGCGCGGGCCCGAGAGCATCACGCAGGGCGTGCGCGCCACGAAGCTGCCGCTCGACCGGCTGCTCCTGGGCGTCGGCAGCCCCAATCCCAGGTCGCTCAGCCGGGTGCGCGAGGGCGTGGCGGCACTGCGCGGCTCGCTGGACACGCGGATCATCGTGGCCGCGCTGGGACCCAAGATGTGCCATCTGGCGGGCGAGGTGGCGGACGGCGTCCTCTTCAACTGGCTCACGCCCGAGCATGCGCGGCTGTCCGGCGAATGGGTGCGAGCGGGCGCCAAGGCGGCAGGGCGGAAGGCGCCCACGCTCTACGCGTATGTCCGTCTCGCGATCGGCCCCAAGGGATGCGAGAAGCTCGGCGAGGAAGGCAGCCGCTACGCGGCGATCCCGGCCTACGGGGCCCACTTCGAGCGCATGGGCGTGAAGCCCGTGGACACGTGCATCGCCGCGCAGAATCCAGGCGAGGTTCCCGCGGCGCTCCGCAAGTGGCAGGGCGCCGTGGACGAGGTCGTCCTGCGCGCCATCACGGGCGAGGACACCCTGGCGGAGAACCTCGCGCTGCTCCGCGCCGCCAAGCCCTCGTAGCGGGGGGTCAGCCGACCTGGTAGCGCTTCAGCGCGGCCTGGTCGAACGCGAGGCCCAGGCCCGGCTTCTTCGGCACCACGATGCGGCCTCCCTCGAGCGCCGGCGTCTCCTCGTAGAGCCTGAGCGTCCACGGCATGTACTCCACCGTGAGGCCGTTGGGGATCGCCGCCACCAGGTGCACGTGGATCTCCGGGATGAGGTGGCTCACCACGGGCACGTTGAAGGCCTCGGCCATGCCCGCCACCTTCATCCACTGCGTGATGCCGCCCACGCGCAGGAGGTCGATCATCGCGATGTCGACGGAGCGCGCCTCCAGCAGGTGGCGGAACGGCACGATACCGTAGTGGTACTCGCCGGCCGCGATGGGCGTGACCAGCGCGTCGGCGATGCGCGCCAGGCCCGCGTAGTCGTCGTGGGCGGTCGGGTCCTCCAGCCAGTAGAGCTGATAGGGGAGGATGCGGTGCCCCACCTCGATGGCATGGTGCACGCTCCAGAGCTGGTTGATGTCGCACATGAGGTCGATGTCGGGGCCGATCGCCTCGCGCATCACGCGCACGCGCTCGATCGACGCGGCGAGGGTCGGCTCGCTCCCGCACTGCATCTTCATCTGCCGGAAGCCCATGCCCACGAGCCGCGGACCCGCCTTGGCGAGATAGTCCACCGGGTGCTGGCGCATGAGGGCGCCGCTCGCATAGGTCGGCACGCGCTCGCGCAGGCCGCCCAGGAGGGCGCACACGGATTTGCCGGCCGCTTTCCCGGCGAGGTCCCAGCACGCGATGTCGACCGCGGAGAGCGCGAGCGCGAAGATGCCGCCGGGGCCCGAGCTACCCGCCGCGCGCCGGATCTTGGCCACGATGGCCTCCGTCTGCGTTGGATCCTCGCCGACGGCGAGGTTCGCGAACGCGTCGACGGCCGCCTTGAGCGCGGGCGTGAGGGCGCCACCGAAGAACGTGAGGCCGATGCCCACCAGGCCCTGGTCCGTGCCGAGCTCGAGCGTGACGAACTCGCGCGTGTCGGTGGGCTCGGGCAGGCCGACCACGAGCGGGTTGTCGGCCGGCGTGCGGAGGACACGCGTGGTGACGTGGGTGATCTTCATGGGGAAGACCTCGTCGGATGCGGCAGGGTCAGAAGGCCAGGAAGCTCTTGAGCGCCGCGAGCACCGCCTCCGGATTGTCCTCGTGGAGCGTGTGCACGGCCCGCGGGATCTCGACGAAGCGTCCATTCGGCAGCTCGCGCGCCATGCGCTCGGCCACGTCGCGGTCGAGGATCGGGCTCGATTCCCCGCGCAGCACCAGGGTGGGCGGCGTGAGCGACCGCAGGATGCCCCACCAGTCGAGATCCGGCTGCGAGCGGCGCTCCTTCACGCTCGGATGCCACTTCCACACGATGGCGCCGTCCGGGCGCTGCCGGAGGCTCTGCGAGGCGACCCAGCGGTAGTAGTGAATGCCGGGGTACGGGTTGCCGCGGTAGAGATGCTGCGCGGCCTGCTCGATGCTCTCCCACGTGTCGGGCTCGGGCGGTCCGGACGAGGGCTGGGAGGCCCGCTTGCTGATCTCCGGGCCGATGTCCACGATGACGAGCTTCTCCACGCGATCGGGCCGCTTGGAGGTGAAGTACATCCCGTTGCGGCCGCCCATGGAGAGGCCGACGAGGACGAAGGGCGCCAGCTGCAGCTGATCCACGACGCCCGAGATGTCGTCGAAGGATGCGATGGCGTTGTACACGTCGGCGGGATCGCTGTCGCCGTGGCCGCGCTGATCCATCGCGTAGACGTGGAAGTGCGGCTGGAGCGCGATGCTGAGCGTGTCCCAGGCGTGGGCGTGGCCGGTGAAGCCGTGCAGGAGCAGGAGCGGGGTGCGGCCCTCGCCGCCCCAGTCGAGGACGTGCAGCTTGAGGCCGTTGACGACGACGTCGCGGTCGGCCGGTCGGAGGAGATTCATGGCGGCCGCATGATAGCAGGATTGGCGCCCGCTCTCCATCGCTTGACGGCCGGGGAGCGGCGGCGCAAGATCGGGCGGCGCCCACCTCCAGACGCAAAGGAGAACCGCGATGGATATCGGATGCCATCTCCCGACACAGGGACCGCTGGCCACGCGCGAGGCGCTCGTCACGTTCGCGCAGGAAGCGGAGAAGCGCCAGGTCGCGTCGCTCTGGATCAGCGATCACGTCATCTTCCCGCGCCAGGCCACGGGAAACTATCCGGGCGGGCGCTTCCCGCATCCGCCCGACCGGCCCTATCTGGAGCCGGTGGTCGCGCTCTCAGCCGCCGCCGTGTGCACCACGCGGGCGCGGCTCGGCTCGTCGGTCTTCATCCTGGGCCATCGGCATCCCGTGGTGATGGCCAAGATGCTCACGAGCATCGACGCGCTGTCGAACGGGCGGCTCATCTGCGGAGTGGGGGTGGGGTGGTGGAAGGAGGAGCTCGAGATCCTGGGCGCGCCCTTCCACGCGCGCGGCCGGCAGGCCGACGAGATTCTGCGCGCCTTCAAGGCCTTGTGGACGGAGGACAACCCGTCGTTCGCTGGCGAGTTCTTCCGCTTCCGGGACATCGGATTCGCCCCCAAGCCGGTGCAGAAGCCACACCCGCCCATCTGGGTCGGCGGCGACAGTCCCGGCGCGTTCCGCCGCGTGGTGACCCTGGGCGACGGCTGGCACGCCACGTCGAAGACGCCGGCGGAGCTCCAGGGCGCGCTGGAACGCCTGCGGGCTGCCGCCGATGCGGCCCGACGGCCGTTCGGGAGCATCGAGCTGTCGCTCCGCTACGTGCTGACCGATGCCGTGGTCGCGGCGGGACCGCAGGCGCTCGTCGACGTGCTGGGCGAGTACAAGCGCCTCGGCCTGAGCCACGTGCTCATCGACTTCCGGCGCGACGAGCTCGGCCGCATGCTCGAGCTCCTCGAGCTGATCACCGGTACGGTCCGCCCGGCCGTCGCCCGCGCCTGATTGCGCGGGCCTACTGGGTGACCGGCAGCCGGGTGGCCTGGCTGGCCGCGAGCTGCCAGACGCCCGCCGTCTTCACGTAGACGGCGATCCACCTGAAGTCGTACATCCTGTTCTCCTGCTTGTTGAGGATGGGGCTCTTCCCCGTGACGACGACCGTACCGGGGCCGAAGACGCGCACGCTGAGCTCCTCGGCGGGCGCGTTCTCGATGGCGGGATCGGCCGCGAGCATGGCGACGATGCGGGCATCCTTTCCGTCCATCTTGCCCGAGCCGTGCGTATGGGTGAAGGAGTCGGCGTAGATCGCGCGCAGCTTCGCGAAGTCCTTCGCCGTGACCGCTTTCGCCACCGCATCACGGAACTCGAGGACTTCCTGCTCGACGGCCGCCGCCTCGGGCGACTTGGGCGGGTTCTGCGGGTGCGCGATGGCGGGGCTGCCCACGACCGCGAGCCCGACGAGCGCGATGCCGAGTCTCCACATGGGTGAACTCTCCGGTGAGGGGTTAGAAGCGGAGCGCGAGGCCGCCCAGGACGGTGCGGGGATTGCCCGGCGTGTAGTTGATGTCGGTCACGCCCTGCGGCGGCTCGCCTCTCAGCCGCGAGGTCGTCGAGAACTGCGCCTCGCGCCAGTCCACGTTGAGGATGTTCTCGATGTTCACGAAGGCGTCGAGGAAGGTGCTGGCGCCCAGCTTGTAGCGATAGCGGGCGCCGAAGTCATAGAGCGTGTAGCCGCGCGCGGTCTGGGTGCGCTCTTCGTCGGCCCACCGCGTGCTGATGTAGCGCATGGTGGTGCTGGCGGAGAGCCCCCAGGGAAGCCGCGCCGTGAAGTCGGTGAACGCCGTCACGCGCGGGGCCAGGGGCACCGCGTTGCCGTTGAAGAACTCGGCGGTGGTCTGCGTCACGTTGCCCGTGAAGGTGAGCCACTCGAAGGGCCGCACCTTCATGCCGAACTCGAGCCCCTGCCGCTTGCTCGCTCCGCTCGGCTCCACCGTGCCGTCGTCGCCGTTGAACACGAGCTCGCTCGTGAGGTTGAGCCACCAGTAGGTGAAGGTCAGCTCGACCTTGGGGATGATGCGCGTCTTGACGCCGAACTCCCACCCCGTGGCCTGCGCGAGAGCGGGGAGCGTGGCATCCTGGACCACGGCGCGCGCGTCGTTGCTGTGATAGCCCGTCCCCACGTTGGCGAAGAGCTCCGTCTGGGCCCACGGGCCGAAGGCGAAGTTGCCCTTGGCGCTCGGGATGGACTTCCGGGCGCTCCCTTGCGGCTGGTCCGGCGTCTCCACGAGGTTGTTGTGCACGTTGAAGTAGAAGAAGTCGCCGCGCGCGCCGGTGAGGATGCGGAGCCACGGGAAGGGCGTGGCCTCGAAGCGCAGGAAGGGCGCGTAGGACGCCTCGAAGATGCTGACGTCCTGGGTGGTCTGGAGCAGGTTGCGGCCGGCCGTGTTGGTCAGCACCACGCGGGGGCAATCGAGGCGGAACTGAAAGCCGGCCGTGGTGGTGAGTGGCATGCCGAGAAGGTTGTCACGATGCTCGTACTCAACGTTGGTGCCGGCCACCTTGCGGTTCCGGTCGAACTGGCCGATCTGGTCGCCGTTGACGGGGTCGTTCAGGAAGAAGGTGAAGTTCGAGTAGAGGTCCAGCTGGTAGTACTGGGCGAAGGCGCGGGCCCGGAACGTGTCGCGGTCCGTCACTCGCCCCTCGAGTACGCCGTTCATGTTGAACCGCTGGGTGTTGCCCCCCTCGCTGTTGTCGATGGCGCCGAAGCGGGTGATGAGCCCCTCGCGCACGGCCCGCGCGGGTATCTGGCCGGACGCCCACCAGTTGCTCCAGAGGTAGCTGGTCCAGATCGACACATCCCAGCTCTCGCCGAGCGGCGCCGTCAGCTTGGCGAACCCATTGGTCCGGTGATAGTCCTGCGCCCGTTCGAAAGGCCCGTTCGTCTTGTAGATCTCGACGGCGAAGAGGGTCTTGACCTGCTCGCGCGTGGGCGAGAACAAGGTCAGGTAGCGCTGCGTCCCCCAGCTGCCCCCCGAAGCCTCGACGAGGTCCTCGGGCACGAAGTCGCGCGTGATGAAGTTCACGACGCCGGCCGTCGAGAAGTCGCCGTACTCGACCCAGTAGGGCCCCTTGAAGACGTCCACCTGCTTGAGCGTCTCCGGAATGATGAAGTGCAGGTCGGTGTAGCCCTGGCCGTGCGCGTGCGAGCGGAAGTTGATGGGCATGTTGTCGAGGAAGAAGCCCACGTCGGTGCCGTGGTCGGCATCGAAGCCGCGCAGGAAGTACTGGGCCGCCTTGCCGCCGCCCTGATGCTGGCTGACCACGAAGCCCGGCACGAGACGCAGGATGTCCGCGGCCCGTCCGGGCGGCCGCAGCTCGAAGTCGCGCCCCGGGATCACCATCTCGGACGAGGACTCCGCGGGCGGCGGGGCCGAGACGACCACGGGCAGGAGTACGGCCTCCGCCGGCGGTGGCTCACCCGAGGGCGGTGCACCGCCGGCCGGAATCTCCGGGCCGATGGGCGGCTGGATCTCCAGCGGGCGCGGCCCTTCCTCCGCGTCGGCGCCGACCGCGCCGGCCAGGAGCAGCAGCGTGACCGCCGCCCGCTTCATCGATGCACGTACCGGTATCTCCATGCAGAGACGTCCCCTAGCGGCTCCAAGGCCATGAGACGGCAAGCGCAGGTGCGATCCGAGGACGGATCGACCTGCCCAGCGAGCTACGAGGCGAGGGAGAGGCTGGCCTGAGCGGGCGGGGCGCGGCCGCGGGAGGACGCGAGGACGACGCTCGCTACGATGCGGTCAGCATGCCCGACGATCCCCCCGATGAGGACGACGGGACTGGCCGAGGGCGCTTCCGGATCGGGACCGACCGCCGGGAGCTGCGCCGGAGAGGCGCCGATGGCGAGGCTCCCGGCGTGGCGCACGTGATGCAGATGAAGCGCCGCGTGCAGCACGCCCTCGAGCGAGACCATCGAGAGCAGGAGGACCAGCGTGAGGGCGAGCACGCGGCGGCGATGCGGCACGGACGCCAGGATCGACCCCGCCGCCACGAGGAGGGCGGCCGCCGCCGGCCCGTGGTGACGAAGCGGCGGCCACGCGCTTGCGTCGTTCGGCGGCGATGCGGCGTGGAAGCCATCGGCTGCGTCGTGGCCTGGATGCGCGCCGGCCGGAGCCACCAGGCACAGCACGGCCAGGACGGCGAGGACAGGCATCAACCCGAGCCGGCGCAGTGTCACGGGCGCGATCCTATCCTCCCCGATCCCATCCCGGCAAGAGCCGCTACACGTAGTGGCGCAGGAATCCCTCGATCATGGAGTTCACCTGATCGGGCGCTTCCATCATGTTGAAGTGTCCTGCGCCGACCGTCCAGCCGTTCACCGCGTTCGGCATCCACTGCGACATGAGGTGCGGCGGATTGAGCGGAGGCTGGCCGGCCAGGTGCAGCGCAGGGACCTTGCACCGGGCCGCCGCGCCGGGCCCGTCGAAGGCGAGGATGCCCTTCATGGCATTCGCCGCAACGTGGGTGGGCGATGCCATCATGACCTGGAGCACCTCGTTCACGAGGCGGCGGTCCGAGGTGGGCATGAAGAGATTGTTCGTGATGAACTGCCGCCGCGGCTCCTGGTTGCCCGCCTCGATGGCGGACACGATCCCGTCGACGGCGCCCTTGAGCTCGGGCGTCCACACGAACGGCGCCGGGTCGACCATGACGATGGCGGCGACCAGCTCCGGATACGCCGCGCCCAGCTCGAGGACGGTGATGCCGCCCATGCTGTGGCCCACGGCCACGACCTTGCCAAGCCCCAGCTCGCGGATGAGGAACGCGATGTCGTCGACGTAGGCCGTGATCGGGTAGGCGCCCTGCGGCTTGTCGCTCTCGCCGTGGCCGCGGAGGTCGAGCGAGACCACGCGATGCTGCCGGCTGAAGTGCTCGGCCTGCGGCGCGAAGAAGGAGCGGTTGCACGTCCAGCCGTGGATGAAGACGAAGGCCGGCTTGCCCACACCCCGGTCCTCGTATGCCAGCTTCACGCCCTTGTGCACGATCGTCGCCATGGCTTCCCTCCTCCTTGTGCTGTCCAGCGGCACATCTACTTGTCCAGCCACACGTCCTGCATGCGACCGTAGTTGTAGAGCGAGTTGTGGGCTACGAGGCCCTTCACGTAGGGCCAGTGGGCGAAGTACTCCTTGCGCCACGACAGCATGGGCCGCGCCACGTCGGCCTCGATCCTGCGCTGGATCTCCCAGACCATCCTGAGCCGCTTGGTCCGGTCCAGCTCCTGCGACTGCAGATCGATGAGGCGGTCCGTCTGCTCGCTGCAGTAGTCCGTGTAGTTGCGCGAGGAGCCGCACTTGTAGTTCTCGAAGAAGTACGCGTCCGGGTCGTCGAAGCCGCCCGCGGTGAGGTTCGCGCCGATCTGGTAGTCGCGGCGCGCGAGGGCCGGAAACCACGCGGCGGTGTCCATCTGCTTGAGCGAGGCCTCCACACCGACCTGGCGCAGCTGATCGGCCACGAAGGAACCCACGTCGAGGTAGATGGAGATGGTGCGGGTGACAAGCTCCACCTTCAACGGCTTGCCGGGCCCATAGCCCGCGGCCGCGAGGAGCTTCCTGGCCTCGGCCTTGTCCACCTCCGACCCGCGGTACCCGGGCAGCGTCTTGAAGTCCTGATCCGGCAGCCCCCATATCCCGAACGGCTTCGGCATCATGGAGGCGCCCACCACGGCCCCGCCGTGCCGGACCCCCTGCACGAAGGCCTGGCGATCCATGGCGAAGCTGAAGGCCCTGCGCACGGCCGGGTTGTCGAAGGGGGCACGCTTGTGGTTGATGACCACGTTGTCGCTGCCGTTCTGCCCCACCTCCTGGATCACGAGCGACGGCACGGCCTGCTTCACCGAGTCCGCCATGGTCCTGGTCATCTCGAGGGGCACGAAGGCATCGAGTCGTCCCGTCTGCAGCGCCGCGAGCCGGGTGCCGCGCTCGCCGATGATCGTGTACCGGAGGCCGTCGAGGTACGGGCGCCCCGGCACGAAGTAGTCGGGATTCCGCTCGAGCTCGATGCTCTGGCCGCGCGCGTACTGCTTGAAGCGGAACGGGCCGGTGCCGACACAGTGCTGGCGGAGCTCGTTGAGGGCCACGTGGGTCGGATAGACGGGCGAGTACCCGGAGGCGAGCATGAGCAGGAGGGACGGCTGCGGGCGCTTGAGCTTGAAGATGACGGTGTGCGGGTCGGGCGCCTCGATGCCCTCGACGTTGGCGTACCAGTCCTTGCGCGCGCTCAGCCGGAGCTTGGCGGGCGCGTCGGGCGCCTCGCGCACCACGTCGAAGGTGTACTTGACGTCCTTCGACGTGAAGGGATGGCCGTCGTGCCACTTCACGTTCTTGCGGAGGAAGAACACGAGATTGCGGTAGCTATCCTGCCACGACCATTTCTCCGCGAGCTCCGGCATGACCGTGTCCACGCTCTCCTGGGCCTTGGCCGGATCGAAGTAGACGAGGTTCGAGTAGCACGGCGACATCGGCCAGACGTTGGAGACGGTGGCCGATTCGTGGATGAGGAGGCCCGGCGGCTCCTCGATGAGCACCGAGTTCAGGATGCCGCCGCGCTTTGGCGTCGGGCCCTGCGCCTGCACGACGGCGGCGGCGGCCACGAAGACGATCAGGGCGAGAGAGAGCGACAGCAGGGAGCGTCGGGTCATGGCGTCCTCTCGAGGTCGATGAGCCGGATGACCTGCATGGGAGCCTCACCTTACTACAACCGCCTCGCGAGAGGGGCCTCGACGGAAGGCCTACACGGCAGTATCCTTTGCGGGCGCGGGACCACCACGACAAGGAGGCAGAACGCATGGCAGCCGCACAGAAGAAGTTCAAGGTCGTCGTCCAGAAGCCTGCGGGGGGCATCAGCTTCGATCTGGCCGAGGGCGCCTACGCCATCGAGCGGGAGGCGCTCGATCCCATCGGCGCCGAGATCGTCGAGCTCCCCGCCAAGACCGAGGAGGAATTCATTGCGCTGGCCCAGGACGCGGATGCCGTCATCGCCCGCAACCGCCGCATCACGGCGGCCATCATCAAGGGCCTGAAGAGCTGCAAGGTCATCGGGCTGGGCAGCGTGGGCGCCGACACCGTCGACGTGGATGCCGCCACCGAGGCGGGCATCGTGGTCACCAACGTCCCCGACGTGTTCATCGACGAGGTGGCGGACCACACGATGGCGATGTTCCTCGCCGCGCACCGGCGCCTGCGGCTCATGCACCAGCTCACCGTCGACGCCAAGTGGTCGGAAGGCCGCCCGTACTTCAAGGACATCCCGCGCCTGTACGGCCAGACCATCGGCCTCATCTCCTTCGGCAACGTGGCCAAGGCGGTGGCGCGACGCTGCCATGCCTTCGGCCTGCACGTGATCGCCTACGACCCGTATCTGGCCGAGCTCGAGATGACGGCGGTGGGCGTGGAGCCCGTGACGAGCCTCATCGAGCTGTGCCAGCGCTCGGACTTCCTCTCCATGCACGCGCCGCTCAACTCCGAGACCCATCACCTGATGGGCGCGAAGCAGTTCAAGGCCATGAAGAAGTCGGCCATCTTCATCAACAACGGCCGGGGCCCCACGGTCGACGAGGCCGCGCTCATCGAGGCCCTGAAGCAGCGGGACATCGCGGGAGCGGCGCTGGACGTGTTCGAGCAGGAGCCGGTCGATCCCATGAACCCGCTTCTCCACATGGATCACGTGATCGTGACGCCGCACATCGCCTCGGCCACGGCGCGCATGGCGCCCGAGACGCGCCGACGCCTCGGCCGCGAGATCGCCACCGTGCTCCAGGGCAAGTGGCCGCGGTCGGCCGTCAATCCCGGCGTGCTCCCGCGCACGAGCCTCATCCGCTGGCAGCCGTACCCGATGGGACGCGGCCCCAACCGCTAGCCTTGTCCATCTCCTCTCCCCCGCCGAGGGGGAGAGGGCAGCTGCGTGCTATCATCGCCGCCCCATGCCGACGCAGATCGTTACTGTTCCCATCTCGCGGGTTGAGCTGCGGCGAATTGCCGAGCAGCAATTCGGCGACTTCGTCAAGGCGGTGGTGGACGTGCAGCGTCGCATCATGGCGATCGGCGCGGATCTTCATGCGGACGAAGAGGCCGTTCTCATCGAGGATGGCTCGCATCAGGCAGATCTCTGGGGTATCAACATCTACTTCGACCAGACCGGCGAGCGGTTGATCGAGTTCGACTCGATGATCAATGTACGCCCGTCCCAGGGCAATCGCTCGCGGGCCGTCGAGGACATCGCGGTTCAACGGTCGATACGGGACATCGTGGAAAGACTCGTCGGCGCGTGACTGAAACCACCCATCGACACCGCGAGCTGGCCTCGGGACGCTGGGGACAGCTGTCGCTCGTGGAACAGCTGGCCAATGTCGGGAGTGAGGTTGGACGGATGGTCCGTTGGCGGGCGCGCGACCCCCGCCTCATGGAGGCTGCCTTCGATCGGGCGCTCGAGCTCATCGACCTGACGCTCGAAGATCCTCGGTGGCGGAGGCGCCTGCGTGAGATTGCCCGGGCGCGCGAGTTGCTTTGTGGCGCCGCGCTCGGCGAAAGTCAGTACGCCACCACGTTGGAGGATCTGGACAGGTACTTTCTCGCCTTCGCCGTGGCGGTCCGGAATGGCCGCTCGCACCCCCCGGCCCCCTCACCCTAGCCCTCTCCCCCACCGGGGGAGAGGGGAAAGCTAGGCCAGGGACGAGAGAGCGAAGTCGATCTGGGCCGGCTCGAGCTGCGGTGGCAGGAGGAGGATGGGCAGCTCGGCGCCCGCCTCTTGCCAGCGGGAGAGCCGGTCGCGCGCCTCGTCCGGAGTGCCGTACACCGTGAGCTCGTCCAGCAGTACCTCGGCCTCCGGCGGTACCACGGCTGATCCGCGCGTAGTGTTGGCGGCGATGACCGCCTGCACTTCCCGCTCGAAGCCCAGGCGCGAGATGATCCGCGGATAGAACGGGCCCATCGAGGTCAGATAGAAGGCCACGAACCACGCCGCGCCCTTCCGCGCCTCGCCGGCATCGGCCGCGATCACCGCGGGCAGGCTGGGCACGATGCGCGGCAGGTCCCGCACTTCCGTCGCGCGAGCGCGCCCCTCGCGCAGGAGCGTCATGCCCTCGCGCAGGCGGGAGCGCGGATAGAGGAAGGGCATCCAGCCGTCCGCCAGCTCGCCGGCCAGGCGCACCGTCTCCGGCGCGAGCCCGGCGAGGTAGATGGGCACCCGGGGGGCGGGCGGCAGGTTGAGCCGCAGCGGCCGTGCGCCCGCCTGCGGGTCGAGCGGCACGCGCTCGCCCCTGAGGAGCGCCCGCACCTGCGTCAGCACGCGCCGCATGCGCTCGACGGGCGCGGCGTAGCGGACGTCGTGGAGGCCCTCGACGAGCTGCGCGGTGCTCGCGCCCAGCCCGAGCGCGAAGCGGCCGCCCGAGATCGCGTCGAGCGTGCTCGCGGCCATGGCGATGGTGGCGGCGCTCCGGTTCCAGACCCCGAGCACGCCCGTGCCCAGCTCGATGCGCTCCGTGCGCGCCGCCACCTCGCCCAGGAGCACGGAGGTGTCGTAGGCCCACGTCTCCGGCAGGTAGAAGGCGGCGTGGCCCGCGCGCTCTGCCTCGACGGCCAGGCGAACCAGCACGTCGCGCCGGTTCTCCAGCGGCATCATCGAGAAGCCGTAGGGGCTGGTCACGACCCCACGCTCACCTATCCCGCAGGCGGTCCCAGCGGCCGAGGTCCCGCGCCGCCTCCATGAACCACTTAACGCAGTCCGGGCTCGCCTGCGGCGGGAGCTCGCACGACGTCGAC
>Ga0335070_10004925_pt1 | contig 15658 bp, 15 predicted proteins | sample Lox_Sample_13_FD_206722 | JGI IMG/M metagenome (GOLD analysis project Ga0335070, IMG submission 206722) | Soil microbial communities from Loxahatchee National Wildlife Refuge, Florida, United States - Lox_Sample_1.3 | ecosystem: Environmental > Terrestrial > Soil > Wetlands | place: USA... | reverse complement strand
GGTTTCCGTCTCTCGGACACCAACCAACAGGGTGGCTTCCTCGGCTGATGTAGCCCCTCTGCCGAAGCTTCTGAAACTGCCACTCAATGAAACGATTGTAGTGTGGATCTATCGTCGTGAATTCGCGCCTCCAGTCTATCGAGTAGCCTATCTCCTTCATGCCGCTCTTGATCTCTCTGTGGAAATAGCGCGCCATCTCCATCGGGTCAGCAAGGATCTTCAGCTTTTCTCTAGGGACCTTGTAGACGTTGACGAAGTCGGAGATGAGTCCCGTGTCGTTATCCTGAAGCCGCTTGGCCATGGCCAAAACAGGAGTGCCAGTATAATGGAACGCCATTGGTAACAGTACGTTGTAGCCGCGCATCCTCTTGTAACGCGCGTGCACATCCGCGAGCGTGTAGGTTCTGCCATGACCGATGTGCTGTGGACTGTTGGGGTACGGGTAGGCCACCGTTATGAAACATTTAGGCTTCTTCGGATCCGGGTCAGCTTCGAAAATCTTGGCGCTTTCCCATTTCTTCTGCCATTTCTCTTCGATTTGCCTGAAAAATTCCATAAAACTGTCTGTTTCGGGTTCAGGGATATTAAAGGTTTCGTTATCAGGAACAGAGAACTCTATTCCTCACATCAGACACCGCAAAACAAGTATGCAAACACGCATTAATGTCTTTCTACTTCAAACAACGAGTCATTTGACGGACTCGTCTGCCTGCATTACGCCGAACAGATTTCCCTCGGTGTCCTTGCAGTAAGCAAAGTAGCCCACCCCCGGGATAGCCCTCTTGTCAGAAACCCGTTTTCCGCCAGCTTTCTCGATCTTCTTGATGAATTCGTCCACTGAAGGAACGTCTATCGTGTTGATGGTGGTTGATTTTCTCATCCTCTCCATTATTGCTCCGTCTATACCTGGCTGCTTTTCATCGCCCGTTGACACAAGCCAGTACTCGGCCGGTCCTTCCCATTTCTTGATTTTCCAACCGAAGATCTTCTCGTAGAACTCCACGGCTCGTTTCGGGTCATCCGCGCTAATCTCAAAATGAATAACCCTCGGCACTCTGACTCCTCCACATCATCATTCCAAACTACTAATATAAAGCGTTCATGTCAACAATTCAATCAATTGCTCAGCATCGGCCGTCGGTTCTCCAGAATAGTATTTGCTGAAGTAACCAAACGCCTCGTCCACTTCTTTGAGAAATCCTTTGATTTTCTCTCCCCATCTCTTCGTCTCGTCGGTTTTGTCAACCTCAACCTTTCCAAGAGCGCCGTTAACCTTTTTTCGGTCTCCCTCCCACCTGACGTAAGCGAAGTCAGCGGTCATCTCGTTGATTTCAGGCATGAAAGGGCTCACAACAATGGCCAAGGCGACGTGATTTTCTCTCAACAGAGCGAAAAAACTTGGATTCAGCAGTTGAGCATTTCTTACTTCCACGGCGCACCGATGCTTCTTTGGCAACCTGGGCAAGAAATCATCAAGGAGAACGGCCTGCTTGCTCCCAAACATGGGGGGAAACTGAAGCAAGAGTGGCCCGAGCTTTTCCTCAAGCGCAGAGATTCTTTCAATGAAGAACTGCAACTCCTGTTCACAGTCTCTCAGCATTTTCTGATGAGTGATGACTTGTGGAAACTTGGCCGAAAACAGGAACTCGGGAGGCGTTTGTTCTTTCCATTTTTCCAAAGTGCTTTTGTTCGGAACCCTGTAAAATGTGTTGTCAACTTCAACGGTGTGGAAGTGTTTAGAGTATTCTGTCAAAAAATCCGTTGATTTCAGTCCCTTCGGATAGAAGTTGCCGACCCAGAAGTTGTAGCTCCAGCCCATGGTTCCGATGTGAACCCTTGCCATATCAGTCTTTCACCTTCAGAAGAACCCAGTCTTTTTCTCCTGCTTTCTTGAACTTTGCGAGGACGTACTTTCCCTGAAGTCTTCTTCCCTTCAACGTGAACTCGATCATGTCTTCCTTCCAGACTTTCGCTTCAAAAATCCCTTTATCCCATATCTTCACCGTTCCTGCGCCATACTGGCCTTCAGGGATCGCGCCCTCAAAACCAGCGTACTCTATCGGATGATCTTCCGTCTGAACAGCTAACCTTCTTTCGCCAGTCTTCTCAGGAATGCCCTTTGGAACAGCCCAGCTTTTCAGTACGCCTTCCTTCTCCAGGCGGAGGTCGTAATGAAGTCTTCTGGCATGATGCTCCTGCACGACAAAGACGTTTTGATCAGTCTTCTCGCCACCAGCGGGTTCGGGCGTAACGTTAAAGTCGCGTTTCCCAGCGTACTCCTGGAGGCTGCTCGTTCTTATCTGGTCAATAGTGCATTCGACAGGCTTTTTGTCGGCTCTCAGAGACCGAAATCTTGGCATCCGCAGTCTGTAGTCCTTTGTGACAACCTGATAGACGATTTCGCAGACCAATTCGGGTTTAAGCCAAGTGATCTCCTCGGGAACGTCGACGTTTTCCAACGTTCTCTCAGTCGTCTGCAAACCCTTGAAAAGCCCCATCAACTCTGCTAGTGTGCTTTCGGAAAAGCCTGTTCCCACTTTGCCCACGTACACGGGCTTGTCCTTTTCGTAAAGTCCGAGTATCAAAGCGCCGAACGCCTCCTTTCTGGCTCCTTCTCCGGTGGTGTATCCAAAAATGACGCATTCGCAGGAGTGCAGTTTCTTTATTTTCAGCCAGTTCTCGCTTCGCACTCCGGGCAGATATCGGCTGTCTTTTTTCTTCGCCATTATGCCTTCCACTCCTTTTTTTATGGCTTCTTGATAGTACGTTTCTCCTTCCTCTTCGACGTACATTGATAGAACGACGTGTTTGCCTTCCTTCAAACTCTTACTAAGAATATTCTTTCGTTGGGTCAGTGGAAGGTCGATGAGCGATTTGTCATCTTTTTCGAGTATGTCAAAAACAATGTACGTGGCGGGAGATTCTGCTTCTGCGTGTTCGATTTCACGTATTGAAGTCAGCTTGCTTCTTTCCAACAGCGTTTGAAAGTCTGCCTTTCCTTCCTTCATCACGACGATTTCGCCGTCGAGCACGACGTTTTTGACGAGATTTGTGAGTTCTTCGAGTTCGGGGAAGTTGTCTTTCAACTCTTTGTCGTTTCTGCTTCTGATCGTGAATTTGTCGCTTACGTAGCTTATCGCTCTGATGCCGTCCCATTTGACCTCGAAAATCCAGTCTTTAGAGGTGAAGGGGGCTTGTGCGGATTGGGCCAGCATCGGCTTGTAATGCTTGTTCATTTCTTCTTCAGCTGTTTTAGCGTCTCCTGCAACGCAACCATGAGTTCCTTGGCTTCTTCTTTCACTGGTTTTTCAACGGTGATGGTTTCGCCCTTGGTCTTCTTTTCGAGAAGTTCATCGATATTCTGTTTGAACGTGTCCTTGTACTCTGTTATGTCGAATTCTCCTGAAAGGTCGGTGATTATTTTCTTCGCTAGATCAACCTCTTCCTTCTTCGGCTCTTTAAGTTCCTTGATCTCTTCAAGCCTGCTGGGATCAGAGACCTCGTACGCGTAACGAAGAGTGGTCAGTACTAGGGCCCCTTTGTAAGGATGCACGAGAATCGGATACTCCTTCGTTCTCAGGGTTATTCTTCCGACGCCGGCCTTGCCCATTTTCTCGAGGGCGGTGAGGAGCAGGCTGTACGCATCACTGTTGTTGTCAGGAGTCAAAATGTAAGACCTGTCGAAATACACAGGGTCTATTGACAGGTAGTCGATGAACTTGTCTATGCGGATTCTCTGATCGGACTCTGGTCTGGCTGCCTTCAGCTCTTCGTCTGTGAAAACGACAAACTCGCCTTTTCTCACTTCGTACCCTTTTTCAACTTCTTGCCAAGGAACGACCTTGTCTTCTTTTATGCAGACTTTCTGATATTTCAACGGCGACCCATCTTTCTTATGCAGGAATCTGAACGTGACGCTCTTGTCAAAAATCATCGTGCGAAGCCTAACGGGCACGTTGACCAGTCCTATCGTGATCGTGCCACTCCAGACTGATCCCTTGCGAACTCGTGATTTTTCTTCTTCAACCATCATCAAACATCTCCAAGTTTCTGTTTGTCCTGAAACAATCCTCGCCAAGGATTGTCTGCGATCTTCACTACGCTAAACAGATTGAGGGTCTCTGGGTTTAATCCTTTCCTAACGTTACTCCAAGCCAGCGGCGTTGATACGGTAGCTTGTGCTGTGGCTCGAAGGCTGTAGGGACAGACCATCGTTCTTCCGTGCGAATTCTGCACGTAATCTATGTAAATTTTGCCCGGCGTCTCTGATTTGGCGCGTTCTGTTACCACTTTGTCCGTTTGTTTCTTCAGGGATTCTCCGATTTTTTGAACGAATCGTCTGGTCTGCTCGAAGGTGTGTCCTTCTTCTATGGCTATGAGAGCATGGAATCCCTTTTTGCCAGAGGTCTTGACGTATGACTTGAGACCGAAGGCGTCCAGCTTTTCCTTGAGGAGATTGGCAACCTCAATTGCGTCGTCGTGGCCTGCTGGAGACTTTGGGTCCAGGTCAAAAACGACGAGATCTGGGGTTTCAAACGCGCTCGTCTTTGAGAGTGTCATGTGGATTTCCAAAGCTGCTAAATTCGCCAGCCAGATCAGAGTGTCAAGATTGTTGCAGACCACGTAGTTCAATTCGCGTTCCGCAATCCTTGAATAGCTTCTGAAGGTTTCAACCCAACTCGGTGTTCCCGGTGGCGCGTCTTTTTCGTAGAACCCTTCTTGTTGAACGCCATTCGGGTATCTGGTCAAAACGAGTGGTCGATCAACGAGCAAGTCGAGCATTTTGGGCGCTATCTTGATGTAGTATTCAATCACTTGTCTTTTGGTTATTTTGAGCTTGGGATAAAGGATTTTGTCAAGATTCGTGAACTCAACTTTCGTGAGTTTTTCTGACATGACTGTATGGTCCTCGTCGTTTTTACTTGAGCAACTCTTGAAGATTCAGTCTAGAGAAGTCTTCGATCTGTGAGTCAGCTTTTGAGAGATCTTGGTTTCCGCTGCTCGGGTTGATGTAGCCTAGACACCTCATGTTAGCTTTTTTTGCTGCTTTGACGCCGAACTCGGAGTCTTCGATCACCAAGCACTCCTCGGGCTTCACTTTGAGTCGCCGTGCAGACATGAGGAATATTTCAGGGTCAGGTTTGCTGCACGTAATGTCTTCAGCCCCTACGACTGAGTCGAAGAAGTCAGCAATCTCGAGCTTTTTCAGGACGTATTCTATCATTCTCCTGTGAGAGCTTGAAGCGATCGCCAGTTTTTTCTTCATTTTCTTGAGTTTGAACAGTAAGTCGACGACTCCTTTTGTCGGCTGGACATCTTCTTCTAACAGTTTGAACAGGACTTTTTCTTTCTCGGCGAATATCTTGTCAAAAGTCGTTTTCAGATTGTATTTTTTTATGAGGTCCGTAAACATGACTTTGGCAGTGGTGCCCGTGTATTCATGAAGTTCGTCTTCGGATATTCTTATTCCGTATTCTGACATGGTCTGCACTTCTGCTTCAATGTGTATGCGTTCAGTTTCTGCGACCACTCCGTCCATGTCAAAAATGACCGCTTTGATCATCAATCCTCAGGCTCACGTTTGCTCGAATATCCAAGCTGCTCTGTTTAGAACGTCTCTTACTGGCAACTTCTGCGGGCAAAGCTCTTCACATTTTCCGCATCTGGCGCATCTCTTGGCTTGGCTTTCCGGCGTGATTTGCTCCCAATATTTCTTCTTGATTTCATCATTCTTGTCCTTCATGAAGTATTCGTTGTAGAGTGAGATTATTGTCGGTACGTTGACCCCTTGAGGGCATGGTTGACAGTATCTGCAGCCCGTGCATCCCACGTAGCCGTATTGTTTGTACTGTTTTTCCACTCGGCGGATTAGTCGAAGTTCCTTCTTCGATAGACTGCCAGGTCCCGAGCGAGTCGCGCTTCTCACGTTCTCAATCACTTGTTCAATCGTGCTCATTCCGCTGAGTGCAACCGAGACTTCGGGCTGATTCCAAACCCACTGTAACGCCCACTCGGCAGGTGATCTCTTCTTTTCTGCTTTATCCCAAAGGACGCTTATCTGATCTGGCGGTCTCACGCCCAATCTTCCGCCAGCGATCGGTTCCATTACGACGACCGCGAGTCCCCTTGACGCGGCATACTTTAGTCCTCGTGTTCCAGCTTGATAGTGCGCATCGACGTAGTTGTACTGGATCTGACATAGAGTCCAATCATCAGAGCTGTCTATGATCTTCTTGAACACTGGATATTCATCATGAAAACTGAACCCCGTGTGCTTGATCTTTCCTTCATTTTGCTTTCTTGTAAGCCAATCCAAGACTCTCAGTTCACTCAGCTTTGTCCAGCGTTCACCGCCTAGACCGTGAAGAAGATAGAAATCCACATAATTCAAGCCAAGCCTTCCGAGCTGTTCTTCCAGATATTTATCCATGTCTTCCTGTGACTTGACCAGCCACGTGGGCATCTTGGTTGCGATTCTGACCTTCTTTCTGTAACCATCCTGCAGGGCTTTCCCAACCAATGCTTCGCTATTGCCGCGGTGGTACACGTAAGCCGTGTCCAAGTAGTTTACTCCATGGTCAATGGCGTACCTTATCATTCGAATGGCTTCGGGCTCATTGATCTTGGCCGCGTCATTTCCGATTATTGGAAGCCGCATCGCTCCAAAGCCCAGAGCTGAAACCTTCCAGTCCAGTTTTCCGAAGTTCCTGTATTTCATGAACCTTCCTCGACTGATTCATTGAATGAATGAGGTGCGTTGAAACTTACGACTTGATTTGTTTCTTCAGCGTCTCTTTGGCCTTCTTCACAGCTTCTTGCAGCTTCGAAGGATGGGTGCCGCCGCCTTGCGCAAAGTTGGCGCTGCCGCCTCCTCCTCCACCTATGAAGGCGGAAGCTGCTCTGACGATTTCACCCGCATTCAAACCTTTTTCTATCGCGATTTTCCCGGCCATGACCATAATCCTCGCGTTCTTCTCGTTTGCCCCGTAAAATATTACTGCGACTGCTTCGTCTTTCTTGATGATTTCGTTCGCTGTCTGAACCATTCGTTCAACGTCTGTTGAGTCTTGAAAGTTTCGAAGAACGATTTTCACGCCGTTAACTTCTTCGCTCTCGCCTGACGCTGCTGCGTCCACTGTGCTTTCTCGCGACGCAAGCTCCTTGATGAACTTCCTTCTTTCGACGTTTGCTTCTTTCAATTCCTTGACAAGTTTCTCGGCCGTTTGGTCCAGTTTTTCAATGGGCGCTGTCAAAGTTTCAGAAACTTTTCTGAGTAACCGTTCATTAGTTTGAACTGCCCTCACGGCCGACATTCCGACCGAGTATTCTAATCTTTCAACTCCGTCCTGCACTCTTTCTGAGTGAATGATTTTTATGAAACCGATCTCGCCAGTATTCTTCAGATGGGTTCCCGCACACGCTTCAACGTCCCAGTCTCCAGCCCGTACCACGCGTATTTCCTTGCCGGGAACGACTCCGCCTTGGTAAAGCCTGAAGCCGTAGCGATTTTCAGCTTCGTTTCTGGGCATCCACGAAACGTCGACTGGTATGTTTCTCAAAACAGCCTCGTTAGCCAGTGTTTCGATCTTCTGCAGTTCTTCCAGTGAGAGTCTTCTGTAATGTGAAATGTCCAGTCTTGAACTCTCGATGCCTTTCTGGGTTCCGAATTGCCACACGTGTTGTCCGAGCACTCGTTTTGCGGCTCCTCCGATGACGTGGGTTGCAGTGTGGTTTTTCATGAGACCGTAACGTTTGTCCCAGTCAATCTTCCCCTTCACGATTTCCCCCTCCTTTGGGACGTCACCCTTGATCGTGTGGACGATCGCAACCGCAACTTTCTGAACATCGATCACCTCGGCTTTTTTGCCTTTGAACGTTATGCTCCCAGTGTCGGCCGGTTGTCCGCCGCCTTCGGGGAAGAAGCAGGTCCTGTCGAGCACGATAAACTCGTTTTTAACCACTTTCAGAACCTTGGCCTCAAATTCCTTCATGTACTGATCCTCATAGTAAAGGGGCTCTGTTGGTGGAAGATTTGCCACAGCGTTTTTGAGCCATTCTTCTGACGTGGCTTCTTGTTCAGCCGGTTTTGTTGCCGACATGTGTCTCTGAGCAATTAATGTGTAGAAGTTTTCTGGGATGGCAACCTTGAGGTTTTCTTTTTCCGCGGCCTGTCGGACGATTTCTGGAGGAAGCCCGTGCGAATCGTAAAGCTCCGTCAAAGTTTCCATGGGCACTTCTTTCTTGCCGTGGGCCTTCAATTCGTCGGAGATGCGTTTTACCATTCCTTCGCCGCGCTTGATCGTTTCTTCAAACTTTTCTTCCTCAACTTTCACCATTTCCGCTATTTCGCCGCGCATCTTCTTCAACTGTGGATACTCCTTTGACCACAGGTCAACTTGCATGTCCATAATCTCATGAAGCTTGTCCTGTATTCCAAGAATTCTCAGTAATCGGTACACTCTTCGAAAGACGAGTCTTGCCAAGTATCCTTCCTGGATGTTTGACGGAACGACGCCTTCAGAGAGTATGAAACTGAGGCATTTCGTGTGGTCTGCGACTGCAAACGCGTTCTCGATGGGTGTTATGAACTTGTCCAGCTCAGACAATCGGAGTCCAACCAATTGGGCTTCCTTTTTCCTCGTTTCCATCCGGCTGATCGTCTTGTCAAGGTTGACCACCCCAGAGACTCTTGATACTCTAACGAGCAATTCCTTGTCGATCTTGGTGAGTCCAGCCATTTTGAATATTTTGTTTAGCAGTTCTCCGTAGATAGCGTGAAATCCGCTTGGAACTCCTTGTGAGATCCACGTGTAACGATCTATTCCGTATCCCGTGTCAACGGTGCGGATGGGAAGCTTCACAAACTTGTCGTTGACGATTTTGTACTGCATGAAGACAAGCGTGTCTACTTCTAATCCTCGAATGATTGATTCGACGCAGGGTCCTGCGTTTCCGCCGCCGGCCCACACCGCTTCTTTGTAGGTTATCTCTTCAGGTTTGACGCCCAGATCTTTTGTCACCCATTGATGTTGGAACCTGACGGTCTGGTCCTTCCAGTACACCTCTTTGTCCGGGTAATTGAACGCGTGTGCGCCCCCCATCTCGAAAATGGTCATGTGACGCCCGAAGGTTGGCCCAGTGTTGTCGATGTCGACCAGCCTTATGCAAGGCTGCGAAATGACGAGTGGGTTGGCAGGTGCTGGGGCGAGTCCATCGGTTACGTATGGTTGGAAGTCGATTATGCTTGCGTGAGTAAGGTAGAGGTCCTCTCTCCACCTGGCTACCACGGGGTAAGGTTTGATGCGCGTATGATCATGTCTTTCGAAGAAAGAAAGAAAAGATCCCCGCATTTCTGGGAAACTGTAGCTCTTCTTTGTCGGCGGGTCATCGATGAAAGTGTATTCTGCACATCCCTTCGATGATGCTTCTTTGCACGTTTCCTGTTCAGGGTTCAGGGTCCAGAAGTGCGAATTGCATTTTGGACACAGTTTTCTGATGAAGCCTGTCTCGTGGAAAAAGGGAAGATCGTACTCTTCTGCAGGAAACTTGTTCAATCCTGTTCGCTCCGACGATTTTGAAATTATGTGTCTCAAAGATTAACAAACCACGGGCATTTAAAGGATTTTGCCGTCGCTTTCCATCCCGTTCAGGGGATAGGCAGCTTGGTGGTTGGAAGAAGAGAACTGCCTGCGACCCAGCTACAGTGGGTTTTTATCCGACTTTAAGCCCTATCAGGAAGCCTGCTACGAAACTTCCTGCAAAGGGAATAAGAGAAATGACGCCTACGATCCATGATAACGCTGAACCGGATAGGCCCACCAGGCCCGAAAGCGCGCTCCATAATGAGGCGTAGTTTATGTTGATTATCCCTTGTGTGCTGAGATAGATCAGCAGAATTATGAACAAGCCCGTCAGGAAAAGAATCAGTTTGCTCAGTTTCTTCAGAGCGAAACCGACGATGAAGCCCCCGACTCCTCCGACGCCTAATTGAAAAACCAGAGGCGAGATCACTTCACTCAAGACAAGTCTTCTCTTGTTGCTGGTAATTTGAGCTTGGTTTAAATGTGTTTTGCTGATAGAATAGAATACAAAACTGTTTCATGGAGGTGAGCGAACACGGATGAGCTGTTGGCAATTTATCTGTTGAATCTTGTACTGACTTTGGGCATGTTTGTTGTGCTCATATTCAGAGCTTGGCTTGAACTGAAAAATTACCGTCTGATGTGGCGAGAGATGGAATGGCAACAAACATACCGCACCATGTCCAGGATACTTAAGGCGGAAAAGGATCTCTTTTCGAAAGTTGAAGGCGGCGATGAACTCTATCAATTGCTCCTAGAAGTCTTCAAGGTCGACGAAAAACAGGTTTAGGGAAAATGCCATTGCTCAATCATAGGATCAACTTGTCCACGATGCTTTTCCATTCCGTAACGGATATCAGGCTTGGTCAAATGTCTTTGCGATCTTGAAGCCGTGATGTGCAACCCTCTTTTCACGTCGCGCTTCAGTTTCACCTTATCCTTTGTGAGCGAAGTGTATCTTGAGCCGCACTTGTCACACCTGAACCCCTTGTTTGTGCCCATCGATTTCAGTCGTCTACCACACTTCAAACAGATAGGATTCCTGTAGACGAACTGAGGCTCAAGTCTGAGTATCTTGAGCTTCTCGAGGTTTATCGTTAAGGGTACATCTCGTGAAGCGGGGCGAATGCCCCCGTAAACTTCGACGCTGTCACCTACCGACAATTTTTTCACAACATTTCGCAAAGACCCTGTCGGTTCATAGGCTGCACAGTCAACCTCAGAGGTTGCATCTCTGATCCGAAAGATCACGTGCCTTCCTTTGATCATTTGCGGGTCTGCTGAAACGGTTCCTCTAGTAACAACAGGATTGTAAGGTCTCATTTCAGACAGTTGCACTGCCCTTTTGAGGTGCGCGTCTGTCCCTTGATTCGTGCGAAAAATGACCCATCTTTCGACAGGCTCTAGAGTTCTGACCATGCCAAATGCTTTCTTCACAACCTCAGCCTTTTCGCCTCTTATGCCAAACAAAATCGGGTCTGGCCCTCGAGGCGTGATTATGACCCGTTCCTTCTCAATGTCCACGTTGTTGAAAGTGTACGGCTTCGTAGCTGCATCCATTCTGAAAACGGATTCTTGGTCCACTCTGCGTTTTGTCCCCCAATTCTCCGGCCTGCGGTAAGCGATGATTTCGTAGGTGTGGTCAGCTGCAAGTGTTTCACCTATGGCTGCGAGAGCTCCGATGATTCCTCTGCCGCCCTTGAACGTTAGAGCTTCGCCTCTGAATTTACCTATGAGCCTTTTCGCATCGCGAAGGTCCACTATTCCTTTTGTGGCATTCTTCGCGAAGAGCTGTACTTCGACCGGTGGCCTCTTTCTCCTGAGGAACACTATGCCTGGATCTGTGCCTTGGCTTTCAAGGTCTGACTGCTCTTCCACCGTTGAGGCAACTGTCTCCTTAATGCTGGGCTCGATGTGTTCATCGCATCGTATTCTTAGGCAGAGGGCGCCGTTTCCCCTTGTTTTCCATGGAGCGTTGGGGTTGAGTCTTATCAAGTTCGGATAGTCGATGAAACTGGCACCGAGTTTTTCAAGTCTCTCCACCAGTAGAGCCGCAACGTACGTCGTACATCCTTTTTTCGTCGAGTCCGTGTCATCAATTCCGATGTGCAGCATGCTCTCTTTCATCTGGTGCAACTCGTCGGGTTTTAGCTGAGAATGCTTGAGCGACGTAGATAAAGAATTGGTTGTTGTCAATAAAAAGGGGGGAGCGCTTTTACTTTGCTCCTTCTTCAACCACTATCATGGTCAACGTTGACCTAACCTTGTCCAGTCTTCTGACTTTCCAAGTTACGATCTCTTTCAAACGGTCCATCGTGTCTGCTTTTACTCGCGCGATAATGTCGTAAACTCCGTAGACCGCATTGGCTTCTTCGACTCCCTCGACCTTCTTCAAATCCTTCAACACGTCCGCTTCTGAACCGATTTCTGTGTTTATTAACACGAAAGCTGTTGGCATTTGCATCTCCTCACCTATTGTTCGTTTCTATGCATTAAAATATTTTGCTAAAGTACAGTCAAAACTGCCACACTCCGCCGCGCTGTTTTGTCAATGATTCAGCGGGCACGGATATGCTTATCTTTAAAAGTGTCTCATTACGTTGTGAGGACTCAAGACTTGGCGGAAGAAACCATCACTAGTCGCGAGATGCGCGCCCTTGAGATGAATTCTGAATACTTCGGCGTTTCAAGACTACTTCTGATGGAGAACGCTGGACATTGCGTTGCTCGCCAAATAGGAAAGAAGTTCAAGTCAGGCAAGTCTGTCGCGGTTTTCTGCGGTCTGGGCGGGAACGGCGGAGACGGTTTTGTGGTGGCCCGACACCTCCTTCTGAAGGATTACAGAATCACCGTCATACTTGCTGGAAAAGGAAAGGAGATATCTGACAAGGCGGCGCTAGAGAATTGGAAAGCGCTACAGCCTCTGACAAACAGCCTAAGCATAATCGAGGTTTCTGACAGCAGCTTGATTCCAGACCTTGAAACCGATGTCGTGGTTGACGCCTTGCTAGGAACGGGGGCGAAGGGAAAACTGCGGCCTCCGATCATGCAGTTGGTCAAAAAGATCAATTCGATGAAAGCATTCAAGATTGCCGTTGACGTACCAACTGGAGTTGACGCTGACACTGGAGAAGTTTTAGGGGAAGCAGTGAAGGCGAACATGACCGTCACTTTTTACAAATCAAAGAAAGGCCTCGCTAAGGCAAAGAAGCACGTTGGAGAATTGGTCGTTGACGACATCGGGTTGCCAAAAGAGTTTGAGCGTTTCACAGGTCCAGGCGATGTCTTATCGGTTGTGAAACCTCGGTTGCCAGAATCACATAAAGGCGACTTCGGCCGTCTACTGGTCATCGGCGGAAGCGAAACGTTCTCAGGTGCTCCAACACTCGTTGCTCAAGCCGCGCTTCGAACCGGGGTGGATTTGGTCTATGTTGCTGCTCCAGAGAAGACGGCCTACGCAATCTCTTCTTCGTCACCTGATCTGATAACCATAAAACTGAGCGGAAACCACCTGAACCCCGGCAATTTGAACCAGCTGAAAAAATACATTGAAGTATGCGACGCTGTTGCTGTCGGTCCGGGTCTAGGACTAGAAGATGAGACAAAGAGAGCGGTGAAACTTATCGTCAGTGTGGTTGAACGGGCAGGCAAGGCTCTGGTTCTTGACGCAGACGGTTTGAAAGCGTTTGCAGATTTCAAAAGAAAGCTGAAAATCCCCCTGGTTTTAACGCCGCACAAAGGAGAATACGCGATATTGACTGGAAAGACTCTTCCTGAAACGTTGGACCAGAAGGTTGTGGACGTGCGGAAGACTTCGGCAAGCTTGAGTGCGGTGGTACTATTGAAAGGGCATGTGGACATCATCTCTGATGGTAAACGTGTCAAACTCAACTTCACTGGGAATCCAGGAATGACGGTGGGCGGAACAGGAGACGTTCTTACCGGCGTGGTTGGAGCTTTTCTCGCTCAACACGTTGCCCCTTTTGGTGCGGCCGTTGCAGGGGCTTTCGTTAACGGCGCAGCCGGTGATTTTGTTTTTCGTGAGAAGGGCGCCCACATGGTTGCTTCTGATCTCGTAGACTGGATTCCGCACGTTCTGAACGATCCGATGGACCATTTGAAGGTGCAGATGACCGTTGCAGACACACGTTAACGTGGTTGTCTACAACGCGAAACAGTGTGACCCGCGAAAGTGTTCAGCGGCAAAGCTTCGCCGGTTCGGGTTGGTGCGCGAGGTAGTTCAGATAAGATTTTTGCCGAAAAGAGCTGTCGTGCTGAACCCGTTCGCAGAAGTCGCCTTTTCTCCCGGCGACAGGGAGCGCATCGAGAGATACGGACTGGCAGCACTGGACTGCAGTTGGGAACACGCCGAAAAAGTGCTTCTAACGCATGTCAGAGGAACATCTCGGTGTTTGCCAGTTCTGATTGCTGGGAACCCCGTGAATTTTGGAAAGGCGACCAAGCTCTCAACAGTGGAAGCGTTGGCTGCGGCGTTGTACATCGCAGGCTTCGAGGATGAGGCAAGAAAAATGCTCGGGATATTCAAATGGGGACACACTTTTCTGGATCTGAACCACGACTGGCTGGAAAGCTACAAGAAGGCCAGAGATAGCAGGGAGATCGTGGAAATTCAGGAGCGTTTCTTAGGCCCATGAAAATCAATCGAGTGCCGATCAGGTGAGATGAACTGTGGGCCATGCAGAATTTCATGTTGGGAAGACTCGAATTCGCCTCATTCAGGGAGACATCACCGACATTGACACGGATGTCATGGTTAACGCAGCAAACTCTTTGTTGATGGGAGGCGGTGGAGTAGACGGCAGCATCCACAGAAAAGGCGGCGCCAAAATACTCGAGGAATGCAAATTGATACGCGCTGTCGACTGGCCGAATGGTCTTCCGACCGGCAAGGCGGTGGTAACGTCTGGTGGAAACTTGAAAGCGAAGTACGTGATCCATACCGTAGGGCCAATGTGGGAGGGCGGCTCGCATCAAGAGGCTGAACTGTTGGCTGAGGCTTACAGTAACTCGCTAGAACTGGCTATTTCGAAAGCGCTCAGGAGCATTGCTTTCCCGTCGATTAGTACGGGAGCCTTCGGGTATCCTATCGAAGACGCAAGCAAAATTGCTCTAGGCGTCGTGAAACGTTTTCTTGGAAGCAGAGACGATCTTGACGAAGTGGTTTTCGTATTGTTCACAGAGCGTGACTTCGAAGTCTACAGAAAGAGTGCTAGTCTTATCCTAACCAATAGTCTACCTTAGACGAAAGCGAGTTCAGACATCTTCCTAACACTGGTTCTAGCGCGTGCGAATCTGGAAAACAATTCTTGCACAGTTGAACACGCAATGATTTAATATCGAGATTAGAGAATGGATGTGGGCATAATGCAGGCTTGATTTGAGGAAGGTGGGGGAACGTGGAAAGGAAAACGTTTGATGTCGAAAAAACTGTAACGGAATTGATTCTGAGCGATGATTCGGCTGAAAAGAGATTGCTGGCCAAGGAGATTTTTGATGCCGCCTACAACGAAGGAGTCTATCCATCGAGTATTCACGAGTTTTACATGGCGCGTGGCAGGGGCGAGTTCAGCGGCTTCACTGTTCCCGCCATAAATCTGAGAGGGATGACCTATGATCTGGCTCGCGCCATATTCAGAGTAGCAAAGAAAAACAATTCTGGAGCGTTTGTTTTCGAGATTGCCCGGTCTGAGATCGGTTACACCAGTCAATCACCGATAGAATATTCAAGTGCGGTTTTGGCGGCAGCGATAAAAGAGAATTACTCAGGTCCCGTCTTCATCCAGGGAGACCATTTTCAGGTCAACGCAGCCAAATTCAAGGAGAACCCTGAAAAGGAAACAGAAAATTTACAGGCTTTGATAACTGATGCAATCAGTTCAGGCTTCTACAACATCGATATCGATTCTTCAACACTAGTAGATTTGTCCAAGCCCGATTTGGAAAAGCAACAGCTTCTGAATTACGATGTATGCGCAAAGCTCACACAGTTTATTCGTCGCACTCAACCCAGAGGTATTATGATATCAGTGGGCGGAGAAATCGGCGAGATTGGACAT
>Ga0335070_10004924_pt1 | contig 15660 bp, 12 predicted proteins | sample Lox_Sample_13_FD_206722 | JGI IMG/M metagenome (GOLD analysis project Ga0335070, IMG submission 206722) | Soil microbial communities from Loxahatchee National Wildlife Refuge, Florida, United States - Lox_Sample_1.3 | ecosystem: Environmental > Terrestrial > Soil > Wetlands | place: USA... | reverse complement strand
AAGAAGGGCGTCGAGATCATCAAGATCTTCGCCAGCGGCGGCCACGGCGTAGCCCACGACAGCTCGACCCGAGGCTTCGCGCGCGACGAGCTGCGCGCCATCGTCGCCGCCGCGCACGACCGGGGCCGCAAGGTCCGCGCGCACTGCGTCTGGCGGAACCTGGTGCTCGAATGCGCGCGCGAGGGCGTGGACATCATCGACCACGGCGACGCCATGGACGACGAGTGCATCGAGGCGCTGCTGGAGCACGGCACCTTCCTGTGCCCCGCGCTCTACTTCGTGAAGCTGCTCCTCGACTACGCGGGCGAGGTCGCGATCGCCACGCCCGAGCAGGTCGACACCGTGCGCCGCGAGTTCGACCACGCCTGCCGCATGGTCCCGAAGGCGCACGCGGCGGGCGTGCGGGTCCTGACGGGCGACGACTACGGGATCCTCGCGCTGCCGCACGGCCGCTACGCCGCGGAGCTCGAGTTCTACGTGAAGGATCTCGGGGTCCCGCCGCTCGACGTCCTGCGCTGGGCCACCAAGCACGGCGCCGAGGCCATGGGACGCGGCCACGAGCTCGGCACGCTCGCCGCGGGCAGGCTCGCGGACCTCGTGGTCGTCGACGGCGATCCCTCCGTGGACATCGCCGTGCTCCAGAAGCCGGAGAAGCTGCTCGCGGTGCTCAAGGGCGGGACCTTCGCAGTCGACGCGCTCGCAAGCGCGGCGAAGCCGCGCGCGCAGTGAGCCGGCGGCGAACGTAGTTCAGCACCTCACGCGCGCCCGAGCAGCTCCATGCCGGGCCGGCAGGCCGCCGCCAGGGCGTCGCGCTCGGGGCGCGAGAGCGACGGCGCACGGCGAGCCGGGCGACCGCGCACCCGCGCCGCCGCCCGCGCCGTCCAGCCGGGATCGGGCGGCAGCGCGAAGAAGCGCTCGATCTGCGCGAGCGACGCCTCCGGCGCGTCGATCAGGTCCTCGAAGCGCAGCTCCGCATAACGACCCGGCGCGAGATCCGGCACGGCCTGCATCCCGCGCAGCACCTGGTCGCACCAGTAGCGGCCGAACAGTTCCGGCGGCGGACGCGACGCCAGGATCCGGGAGATCGGATCGTCCGGGCGCGGAGGCGCGTGCAGGTCGATCGGGCCGAGCTGCGAGACGCGCTCGCCCGTCGCCACGGGCGCGTCGTAGAGGAAGCAGATCGGCAGGCGATAGGCGTGGTGCTCGCGCATCGAGAGCGCGACCTCGGGGCCGTCGCGGTGCAGGTGCAGGAAGCGCGCCTCGGGGAAGGCCCGACACAGCGCGCCCAGGTACTCGATCGAAGAGCCCGAGCGCTCGATCCACGCGGGGCGCCCGAGGCGCTCACCGAGCCAGGCGAAGAGCGCGCGATACTGCTCGTGCGCGGGCCGCGCGGGCTGCGAGGCCGCGAAGCGCAGCAGCGCATCGAAGAGCGGGTCCGGGTCGTCGCACAGGCGCGGCAGCAGCGACACCAGGATCCAGGGCAGCGCATCCTCGGTCCGGTAGCGGCCGCCCGTGCCGAAGGGGTAGACGATCTCCGGCACCCGGTAGCCGCGCCGCAGCACCGCCGTCACGAAGGGCTGCTCGGCGCCGATCAGCGCGGCGAAGTCCGGACCCGCGATCGGCCCCTGTGAGAAGCGCCGCGACGCGTCGATGCCGTTGAAGAGCTCGAAGAGAGAGAGCACGGCGCGGTGCTCGGCGAGCATCTGCGACAGCAGCGTCGAGCCGCAGCGCCCGGTGCCGACGATGAAGCGATCCATCGCGAGGAGGGTAGAATGGCCCGCGGTGGTGACGCAGCCGACCGCGCGATGGCCTGGCGCGCTCCGCCACCTGCTCGCCCCTGCCCTCGTCGCAGCGACCTTCTGGGTCTACGCGCCGGTCCGCGGCCACGGCTTCCTCGCCTACGACGATCGGCTCTACGTGACCGAGCGCCCGCCGGTGCAGCGGGGCCTCACCCGGGACGGGCTCGTCTGGGCCTTCACGAACGCCGACGTGGGGAACTGGCATCCCCTCACCTGGCTCTCCCACATGCTCGACGTCCAGCTCTTCGGGCTCGACGCCGGCGCGCACCACCTCGTGAACGTGGCGCTGCACGCGGCCAACGCGGTGCTCCTCTACGCACTCCTGGCTCGCGCCACGGGCGCGCCGCTGCGCAGCGCCTTCGCCGCCGCCGTCTTCGCGCTGCATCCGCAGCGGGTCGAATCGGTCGCCTGGATCGCGGAGCGCAAGGACGTGCTCTCCGGACTCGGCTTCTTCCTCGCGCTGGCCGCGTACGGGCGCTACACCGCGGCGCCCTCCGCGGCCAGGCAGACCGCGCTGCTCGCCGCCGCCTCGCTGAGCCTGCTCTCCAAGGCGATGGCCGTGACCCTGCCCGTGGTGCTGCTGCTGCTGGACGTCTGGCCGCTGCGGCGCCCGAGCCGACGCGCGGACCTCCCCGCGCGCCTGCGCGAGAAGCTGCCCGTCGCGGCGCTGTGCGCGGTGGCCGCGGTCGTCGCCATCGCGGCCCAGGCGCGCGGCGGCGCGTTCACGTCGCTCGAGGTGCTGCCCTTGCGCGACCGCGTGGCCAACGCGCTCGTGGCCGCGGTCGCGTACCTCCGCGACGCGCTGTGGCCGTCGCGCCTGGCCGTCTTCTATCCGCATCCGCGCGGTGGGATTCCGCTGTGGCAGCCGCTCGCCGCGGCCGCGCTGCTCTGCGCTGTGAGCGCCCTCGCGTGGCGCACGCGCCGCGAGAGGCCGGTCCTGTGGGTCGGCTGGCTCTGGTACCTCGTCATGCTGCTTCCGGTCTGCGGCCTCGTGCAGATCGGCGCCCAGGCGCGCGCCGACCGCTACACCTATCTGCCGCTCGTGGGTCCGGTCGTCGCGGCGACCTGGTGGCTGACGGACGCGCTGGCGCCGCGACGCGCCGCGCGCGCGCTTCCGCTGGCGGCCTGCGCCGTCCTCGCCGCGCTGGCGCTCTCCACCCGCGCGACGCTCGCCTACTGGCAGAGCGACGAGACGCTCTTCGCCCGTGCGGCCGCCGTGACCCGAGACAACGCCATCGCCTACGTCAACTGGGCCAAGGAGCTCGACGACCGGCCCGAGCAGCAGCGCGAGCTGATCGCGCGCGCGCTGGCCCTCGAGCCTCGGCTTCCCTCGGCGCACTACGAGATGGGGCGCGCGCTCGCCGCCGCGGGCGATGCCCCCGGCGCCGAGCGGGAGTACCGGCTCGCGCTGCGCGGCGATCCCGGCCACGCGCCGGCGCACAACAACCTCGGCAACCTGCTCCTCGCAGCCGGCCGCACGGACGAAGCCATCGAGCACTACCGCCTGGCGCTGGCCCGCGAGCCGGGACGCGCGTCCTCGACGCACAACCTCGCCGTCGCGCTGCGGGCGAGGGCCGAGGCCCTGGCGCGCGAGGGACGCGCCGAGGAGGCACAGGCCGCGCTCGCCGAGGCCGCGTCGCTCGCGGGCGAGTCCGGCGCCGCGGAGCAGCCGCGCGGCACGGTGAGGGCCCCGTGAAGGCGCGCGCGGCACTCGCCGCGGCGTTCGCGCTGATCGCCGCGCAGTACCTCTGGAACGCGGCCGCAGAGCGCGCCTTCTGGGGCTACGACGAGGGCGGGCACGCCGGCTATGCGCTCTCGATCCGCGAGCGAGGGGTCCTGCCCGATCCGCTCTCGGGCTGGTCCACGTTCCACCCGCCCGCGGCGCATCTGCTGGCCGCCGGCGCCTGGGCGCTGGCCGAGCCGCTCGGCCCGCGCGCATCGCTGGTCGCGCTGCGGCTGCCGTCGCTGCTCGGCGTAGGGGCCGTCGCCCTCGTCGTCTTTTCCCTCGCGCGCCGCGGCACGGGGAGCGAGACGCTCGCCGGGCTCGCCGCCGCGCTCAGCCTGTGCGTCCCGGTCGCGCAGCTCTCGGCCACGATGATCGGCAACGAGGGGCTGTGCGCGGGCTTCACCGCCCTGGCGCTGGCTGCGCTCTACGGACTCCAGCGCGATCCGCGCCGCATGCGCCTGGCGGTCTGTGCCGGCCTCTGCGCGGGGCTCGCGGCGGCGACGAAGTACACCGGTCTGTGGAGCGCCGCGACCTGCGCCCTGCCCTTCCTGCGCCGCGATCTCGGTCGCCGCGGCGTCGCCGCAGGCGCCGTCTGCGCCGCGACCCTGCTCGCCGTCGCGGGGCCGGTATACGTGCGCAACGAGGTCCTCGCGGGCACCCCGTTCCCGATGACGCGTACGCGCGAGCCGATGCGCGGCGGCGAGGTGCTGCTCACCCTGCGGCCGCGGCGCGTCGCGGACTACGTGACGGTGCCCTGGGATTGCGGCCGTTATCCGTACGTCACGGTGGTCGGCGCGGGCGGCCTCTGGACCGGCATCAACCCGGCGATGCAGAGCGTCCCGTGCCTCGCCTACGCGGGCTTCTGGTGGGACCCCTTCGGCGTCCGCGCCACGCGCGTCGATCCCGAGGAAGGTCTCACCTGGGGTGTGCTGCTGCTCTACGCGGGTCTCGTGCCGACGGGGATCCTCGCGCTCGGGTGCGCGCGGCTCGCGGCACGTGCGCTGCGCTCGCGCGGGCGCGCGCCGGAGGCTCCCCTGCTGCTGCTCTGCGCGCTCGGCGCGGGATCCTTCGTCGGCTTCACCTGGCTCGCCCCGTCGCTCGCCGCCGCGAAGAGCTCGTATCTGCTCCCGCTCCTGGCGCCGGCGGGCGTGGCCTTCGCCGAGGGCTGCGCCGCGCTGCCGCGCCCGGCGCAGCGCGTCGGGACCCTGCTCTCGCTGCTCGCGGCGACCCTCGCGCTCTACGCCTTCACCGTGGGCACCGTCTTCGCCACCTCGAGCCGCGAGATCTCACTCGCCTACTGGACCTCGGTCGGGCGCGCGCTCCCGGGCTCCTTCATCGGCGAGGCGGCCCGGCGGCTGCTGGAATGACGGCCGACACGCGCGAGCGTCTGCGGCGCGGCGTCGGGGTCGCGCTCCTCGCGCTCGGCGGACTGGGCCTCGCGCTCGTCGGCGCCGAGCTGGCGGCGCGCGTCTTCTGGGAGCCGTTCTCGCCCTCGCACCCTCCGGTCCCCGAGGCGTATCGGGATCTCCCGGATCTGCGGACCGCGGGAGAGCTGTCGCGACCGAACCTGCGCGCGCTCAACGCAGGGGCGCTCTTCGAGACCAACAGCGCGGGCTTTCGCGGACGCGAGCGCGCGCGACCCAAGCCGGCGGGCGTGTTTCGCATCGCCCTGATCGGCGACTCGCTCGCGATGGGCTGGGGAGTCGCCGAGCCGGACACCTATGCGGCGCGAGTCGAAGCCGCGCTCTCGCAGCGCGCGGGCGCCGGGTCCGTCGAAGTGCTCAACTTCGGCCTCGCCGGACTCGACGCGGTCGGGGCCGTCTCGCGTTTCGAGACGCTCGCCCTCGGCTTCGAGCCGGATCTCGCCGTCTACGGTTTCACGCTGAACGACCTCGAGAACGAGCACTACCGGCATTCCGCCGCGGACCTCGGCGCGATCGCGCGGGTCCTGCTGACGGAGCCGTCGTACCTATGGCGCGTGCTGGCGCCTCGCATCGGCGCGCTGCGCGAGGTGTTGTTCGCGCCGCCCGGGACCGTGCTCCACGAGCTCGACGACAACTGGTTCCACAACGACGCCGCCTGGCAGACCGCCCTCGGCGCACTCGATCGCCTGGCGGCGGCTGCCTCGCAGCGCCGCATCTGTGCCGTGCTGCTGATCCACCCGCAGCTCCACTACCTGAACGTGCTGCACCCCTACCACCGACACTACGCCGCGATCGCGAAGGCTGCGGAGGCGCGCGGCTTCTTCGTGGTGCGGCCGATCGGCGACTTCCTCGGCCGCAAGGACCGCACGCTCTGGGTGGCGCCCGACGATCCGCACCCGGGTCCCGAGGCGCACGCCCTCCTGGCCGCCCGGCTCGTCAGGGAGCTGGAGGCGCTGCCGGCGAGCTGTCGGGTCCCGGGTCCCGCACCCGCTCGAGGATGACGAGCTCCGGACCGTCCTGGTCGACGACCGGGTCGCGGAAGCGGTGTCCCGCGCTCGCGCCGACGCGCGCCGAGAGCGACGGCGTGTTGTTCCAGCGCAGGTTGCCGACCGGAAAGGCGTGCGGCTCGTAGCGCGCGCGCGAGGCGAGCTGCTGCAGCGCCTCGAGCTGATCGGGCCAGGGCCGCGGCACGATCACGTCCGGCACGAGCGTGAGGTCCTGCTCGAGGTCCGGGGCGTAGAAGCCCACGATCACACGGCTCTTCAGGTAGAACATGAAGGCCGGCTCCTCGTAGTTGGTTGCGATCACGAGCGCGGAGGGATCGGGGTAGCGCTCGACCAGGTAGGGAATCACGTAGTCGAGCGGACCCCGGTAGACGTGGCGGATCTCGGCGAAGCGCCCGGCCAGCTCGGGCGAGCGCACCCAGAGTCCGACGACCAGGCTCGCGGCCGCCAGCGCAAGAGCGGCGCGCGCCACGTGGCGCCGCGCGCGGGACGCGTCGCGCGCGGCGTCGAGGAGGCTCGCCAGGTCCACGAGTCCGAGGGCGCAGAGCAGCGGCCCGAGCACGACGAAGTAGCGCTCGAAGAGGAACGGAATGCCGATGGCGATGCCCGCGTAGACCGCGATGGCGAGAGAGAGGAAGCCGGCCAGCGCCTGTCGCTCCCGGAACGTCTCGCCCCCGGGCTCGCCGCGAGATGCGAGCCAGAGCGCGCCGGCGCGCAGCGCCAGGACCGGCGCGAGCCACTCGTGGCGCAGCAGCGTCCACGCGAGGAAGCCCGCGTTGCGCAGCCAGCGCGACGGGTCGCCGTAGCGCTCGACCCAGCCCTGCGTCTGCGCGAAGAAGTCGAAGAAGCCGAGCAGCGGGAGCGTGAGGAGCGCGGCCGCGAGGAGCGGCGCACCCTCCCGCGCGAGCCAGACCAGGCGTTGACGCGCCGTACCCTCGCGCCGCGCCGCGCGCGCGGCGAGCCACAGCCCGCAGCACGCTCCCCACGCGAGCGCCGCGGGATGGAAGGTGTGGAAGAGGAGCAGGAGCGCCCCGCACAGCCCGGCCGCGTAGGCCGCGAAGCGGAGGCGGCCGGCGATCTGGCGCCGCGCGAACACGAGGAGCAGCAGGCCCGACTCGAGCACCGTCAGCGGGTAGTGACGCGCCTCGCGCAAGTGGAGCTGGAGCGAGACCGACGCGGAGAACAACAGCGCGTACAGCGCCGCGAACGCGAGGCGCCGCGCGCGGCCGCGCCCCAGCGCCGGCGCCACGGCCGCGAAGATCAGCGCGAGCCCCGCGCAGCCCGCCAATGCGAACGGCAGGCGTACCCACGCGGTGCGCGCGTAGAGATCGCCGCTGGAGGGGCCGAGCGCCACGCCGAGCGCGCCGACGTAGTACTGCACCCACGGCGATCCGGTGTAGGCGTCGCTCGGCTCGTGGATGCCGATGCCCGCGCGCCGCCACGGCGCCCACAGCGAGTAGAGAGTGTTCTTGCCGTCGTGGACCTTCGGGTAGCCGAACTCGAGCACGCGCTGCGCGAAGGCCGCCGTCTCGGCCTCGTCGTGCCAGAAGAGCGGATGCCCGAGGCGCGCGAAGAGCAGCGCGCAGAAGAGCGCCGCCGTTGCGAAGAGCGCGAGCCCCGAGGAGCGCAGGCTAGTCCCGCGCGAATTGCAGGGCGTAGAGCTTCGCGCCCCGCATCCGGAAGACCAGCTTCACGACCCGGCCTTCGAGCGCCGACACGTCGGTCCCCTTGCCGAGCCACTCGACGGGCGTGTCGAGGAAATCGCCGTTCAGATAGACGCAGTCGTCCACGGAGTAGCCCGGGATCGGCCGCCCCTGCGCGTCGAGGAAGCCCACCTGTGCGTACCCCACCGCGCCGGTGTCGAGGTTGAGCTTCAGGCGGCTCCCGGCGAAGCGCAGCGGCTTCGACGTCATCTCGCCGCCGCCGTAGGCCGCCTCTGCAGCGGCGAACCCGTCGAGGCGCTGGACGTAGCGATACAGCGGCGCGGGCTTCTCCTTCGAGAACGGCGAATGATAGGCGGTGCCGCTGCCGCCGTGACCTCCCACGTATTGCCAGATCTCGTCGCCGCGCCGGATCAGGCCCGGCGCCACGAACAGCATGTGCTCCCGGTTGCTGCCGTCGCCGCCGATCGGCACGTACGCCGGGCGCGTGTAGCGCGTCCAGTCGCGACCGTCGCGGCTGACAGCCAGCTGCGTCTCGATGACGCCCGAGCCGCGCCCGCGCGCGGGCTCGCCCAGCGCGCGGCGGGTCTTCGGGCCATCGCCCTCGTAGTGGAAGTACATGGCGGGAAACGCGAGGTACGCGTCCGGCGCGAAGGGGTACTTGATCGCGTCGGTCACGTAGATGTCCGTGCCGACCGGATCGATCCGCGCGTCTGCCTCGAGGACCGTCGGCAGCTCGATGCCGAGTCCCGGCGGCGCGAGCGGGCCGTTGTCGAGGAACCAGGGATCGAGCCGCGACGCCTTGATCGCCTCGCGCTTCGCGACCTCGCGCGTACGCGCGGGCGTGATGCGCTCGAACGGCCACGGGCTCAGCAGGTCCTTCACTTCGGAGAGCACGAAGCGACGGCTCGTCGCACCGCCAGGTGTCAGGCCGTAGTCCGACCGGTGGTGCGCGACGTAGAGCTGACGCTGGTCGTCGTAGTAGAACGCCGACTGCGAGCCCGCCGCGAACGGCAGCGCCGCGGTCTCGTTCTGCGTGAACCCGTAGCCGTCCGCCGAGGTGAACACGAAGATCCCCTGGCGCACGATCCCGCTCACGTACGTGTAGCGGCTCTCCGGGGGCGCCTCGGGATCGAAGAGCATGGTGCCCCGGCCGACGGGCTTCGGCAGCACGATGTTGTGCCAGCCGAGGTACTCGCCGTGACCGGTGTCCGGCTTCTCCCACTGCACGCCGTCGCGCGACGTCATCACGGCCAGGCTGTCCTGGGGCCCCTGGTAGTAGAGGCGGATCAGCCCCTGTTCGTCCTCCACCACCGAGAGGTGCCCGCGAACCGAGTCGGCGACCTTCTCCATCCGCCGCGGCGGTTCCGGAACGAAGTCGATGCCGCGCCGCTCGGCGATCAGCGAGCCGTCGAGAAAGAGGTGCTTGCGGGAGCCGAGGTCCACGACCGGCGCGCGCTCGGCCAGCTTGCCGAAGAGCAGCGGAGGCCCGGGGCGGTGCTTCGAGACCGGCACGCGTCCCGCGTCGACCGCGGAGAAGCTGCCGGGCGGGTCGAAGGGCTCCGCATAGAGCGCGGCATCGCTCAGGCGCAGCTCGTCGATGCGCCCCGGCAGCGGCCGCTCGAAGCGCCCGTCGCGTCCCACGCTGAAGTAGGCCTCGTCGCCGTGCGGGAGGGATTCGAGACGCGCGGCTTCCGGCAGAGGCTGCAGCCTGCCATCCACGTAGTGGCGGAGCCGGCCCTCCCAGGCGGCGTACACGAAGGCGAGGTGGTGCCACGCCGACGCGCCGCGCAGCGCCGGGGCGTCCGTGGGAATCAGCACGGTCCGGCCGGACGGCTGGTTCCACAGCTCGAAGCGGCTCCGGTCCGGGGAGAGCGCGAGCCGCGTGACCCGCTCGTTCTCTCCGCGCGGACCCTCGCCGACCTCGAGCAGCACCCCGCCGCGGTCCCCCTCTTCCGGCAGGAACCAGAGCTCGACGGTCCAGTCGAAGGCGCCGAGATCGAGACGCGTGTCGGTCGCGTTGGCGAAGCCGGGGCTGCGCAGATGCCGCTCCCCGCTCGTCAGCAGCGCGGCGAAGGTCGCGGTCGGCCACCACATCGGCTGGATCGTGCGGCCCGGGGGAATCGGCGCGGGCACCAGCCCGAAGAGCTGCGCGGACTCCGAGCTCGCCTGGATGTCCGAGCCCCGCATCTCGAGGGGCTCCGGCGTGGCGGGCTCCAGGGCGTTGCCGAAGCGGCCGGGGACGAGCCGCGCTCCGCGTCCGAGCGCCATGACGTAGCCGTTCGGGCCGCTGTCGTTCAGGATCGTCGACGGGTACGACTGCACGGGCTCGTCGAAGAGCCACGTCGCGACGACGCCGGCGCGGCCCGGCGTCGCGGCGATCCACGCCAGCAGGCACAGGGCATGGCGGAGGCGCATCGCTCCGTACAGTACTCGAGCCGCTGCGCGCGGTCTGCGCAAAGGGAAGAAGTTCGCCCACGCAGGGTAACTGCTTGCTCTCTGTGCGCCCCGCCGCCGAACCTTGCATACGCGCAGCGCCGCGGCAGCCGCGCGGCCCAGGCGTGCGACGGCTCGCGCGAAATCGCGGTCGCTCGCGGTGTCCGAATCGGTGCGGCCCGGCGCTTGCACCTTCTCGTGGTGCATTCGTGCCGTCGGGCTCGGCCCGGAGCGTCACATGCGGCTGCGACTGGGCACCTTCAACGTCTGGGGTCTGCCCGCGCCTTTCGCGAGGCACGCGGAGCAGCGGATCGAGAAGGTCGCGGCGCGGCTCCCGGACCTCGACCTCGACGTCCTGCTGGTCCAGGAAGCCTGGATGACGCAGATGCGCGAGAAGCTGATGCGGGCGGCGCAGGACGCCGGCTTCCATCTCAGCGCGAGCCGCCCGGAGGCGCGCAGCGGAGGCCTGCTCGTCTTCTCGCGCCTGCCGATCCGCGAGGCGCGCTTCGAGCCCTTCCGCTTCCGCGGCGATCCGGAGCGGGTGCTCGAGGGCGAGTATCTCGCCGGGAAGGGCTTCCTGGTCCTGACCCTCGACGCGCCGGACGGGCCGATCCGGCTCGTCGACACCCACCTGATCGCTCACTATCGGCGCGACGAGCCCTGGCTCGACAGCCCGATGCGGACCGTCCAGCTGCTCGAGATCGTGCAGGCCGTGCGCCAGCTCGACGGGCTCGTCGTGATCGGCGGCGATTTCAATTGCACGCGCGTCGACCCGGAGTATGCGGTGTTCACGGGGCTCACCCGCGCCGTAGAGGTCGGGGAGCGCGAGACGCAGCTCGCCACCATCTCGCGTCAGAACCTCTACAAGAAGCACCGCTCCGCCGAGGACGAGCGGATCGACTTCCTCTTCGTGCGCGGCGCGGCGGATACCGAGTGGAGGGTCGAGCGCTCGAGCCTGCTGTTCGCCGATCCCGTGCGAATCGAGGGACGGGACCGCTCGCTCTCGGACCACTTCGGCTTCGCCAGCGTGCTCGACCTCGCTCCCCAGGCGGGGATCGGAAGCGCGCCCACCGCGCCCGACCCGCACGCGCTCGCTCTCGCTCAGGACCTGATCGACCAGGGACGCAAGGCGATGCTGGAGCGCCAGCACGACCAGCTCCGCGACGGGGCGACCTGGCTCGCGGGCGCGGCGCTCGCCGTCGGCGCCTGCCATCTGCCGCCGGTCGATCGACGCGCCTTCCTGCGCGGCGCCGCCCAGGGTCTCGCCCTCGTCGCACTCGCGCCCGCCGCCGGATACACGTCGCTCGCCCGCCTCGACGGGGCGCACAAGCTAGACGCCTTCGACCAGGCCGAGGAGACGCTCGCTCAGCTCGAGGGACGCGCGGCGCCGAAGACACTGAGGACCTGAGCACGCTCGGCGTGACGCCTGTCACGCGCCGATTGCGCGTCTCGTCGACAAGTGCTCTGGAACGCGTGCCGCAGGGGCGCGCGACCGTTTCCCCGAGAGCCTCTCCCCGGAGAGGAAGAGCGAGGAGGGCAGCGATGGCGCTCAAGGATTTCATGGCGAGGACGGAACGAGGCTTCGAGGTCGCCGAGGAGGCACCGAAGGCGGTGCCGACGGCGGCGCCGGCTCCGCGCACGGTGTCGCCTTCCACCAGCGTCGACGCCTCCTCGGAGCTCGAGGGGACACTGCGCTGCAAGCAGACGCTGCGGATCGACGGCTGCGTCCGGGGCGAGGTGGAGTGCGAGAAGAGCGTTCTCGTGGGCGAGGTGGCGAAGATCTTCGCGACCATCACGGCCGACGAGGTGCAGGTCGCGGGCCTCGTCGAGGGCGACATCGTGGCCCGCCGCAAGATCACGCTGCAGCGGACGGCGGTCGTCACGGGCGACCTCACGACGCCGGGCATCGTCATCGAGGAGGGAGCGAAGCTGAAGGGCCGCATCGCGATCGGCTCGGAGCCTCCGGTGGATGCGGCGTCGGCGCCGGATTCTGCGAGGGACGGGAAGAAGGCGCAGGGATCCCGGAAGCCGCCGGCCGTCGGCGCGAAGCCCGCCGAGGCCCCCGCATCACCGCCTCTGGTCGCTTCCGCGTAGCTGTGATCCGCACCCTCAGCGCGGCTTCGCGAGACCGGCGACGACGCGGCGGACCGCAGCCAGCGTCTCCGGCAGCGCCTGCTTCTCGGCGATCTCCTGCATGATCAGCGGAACGCTCATGTTCACCTGCGCGCGGAGCCGGTAGACGACGAGCGTGCGCGTGGCTGCCGCGTCGAACGGAGTCAACGTCCAGCTGCCTTCGTTCGTGATGTAGTCGCCGCTCTCGAGCGCCCACTCACGCTTCCAGACGCCCGGGCGCACGGTGTGCAGCGCGCGCGTGATGGAGGTGAGCGGCTTCCACGGCCACGGCGTCTCGACGACCGTCCGGCAGCGCACGTGGTCTCCATCCGGCGGGAGCTCCTCGCTCTCTGCGACGCGCGGCAGGCGGCCCCGGTAGAGACCGCAGTGCGAGACCACGTCCCAGACGACCTCCGGCGGAGCGTCCACCACACCCTGCATCGTGACGAGAGGCACCGCGCCGCCGGGCTCCACGTCGACGACGACCTCTCCCTTCCCGAGCTTCCCGTGCAGGTCGTCGGCAGCGGGCACCGCCGCCGCCGCGAGCGACGCGAGGAGGATCGACGCCTGGAGGAGGCGGCGCATGGGCGCATTCTCGCATGAATCGGGGCGTCACGGCGGGCCTCCGGAGCCACGGACGGAGATGTGTCGATCGCGCAGCTGCTGGCGACCCGGCTGGCTGTACCGCGCCTGTGCCGAGCTCACACCGCTCAGTGTCGAATCCGGAGCCCGAAGAACGGTCGGAACGCCGAGCCAGGTCGCGTTCCCGGCCCCTCTCCTCGCCCCGGGACCGGCCTGGAACGGTCCGCCCCCGCCCGCTCGAGGCGCCGCGGCCCCGCGGCTCGGCGCGCTCGGGCTTGCAGCCAAGTCCTCGACCCGCCGAGCGAATCCGAGCCGCACAGCCACCGTGCAGCCTCGCGCCAGCCCGCGCGCCACGGCGCCCGGCAGGCGTGCGCGCGGACTGGCGATGGGCGCGCGCGAAGGACCGCGTCATCGCCCCGATGGCTGGTGCCCCGGTCGCCCAGGTCGTCCGGGAGGTGATCCAGCGCTTCATCGTGGATACGAGCCTCTTGTAGGAAGGGCCCGGCGATCGCCAGATGGAGCCCGCAGAAAACGCGTCCTGTTCGCGTGCCTCGTCCATGAGGAGCTGACGCCGAACGGCCCCTTCTCGAGACCGTCGACGCCTGGCTCGTCGGATCGCTGCGTCGAGTCTGGGGAGTACTGGTGACCCGGGCGCGTCCTGCACGGTTGCGCAGAGACTGGCGATCGAGCTGCCGTTCGCGGCCTGAGATCCTACCGGGATTGTGGCTAGAGCTTCGCAGCGGCGAGGGCCCCCGACACGACGCGAGCCATCTCGTTCGACGAACACGGCCGAGTCCCAGGGAGCCGGGTGACGGGGATTGGCGCGCGGGACCAGCTACTTACGACCCGGCCTCGAAACCCTCGTCGCTCGGGTTGACCTCATCCCGCGCTCGGGTAGCCTGTCCCCCGGCCCGCCATCCCCCGGGTCCGCTTCTCCGAGAGCAAAGCAGCGGCGCCGGCAGCATCGGCGCGCGCGTAGTTCGTGCGGCCGTAACTAGATGGGGGATGGCATGTCCGACGATCTCTTCGACTACACCGCGGGCGACCCCTCGTTCGAGCAGCTCGCCCACCGGAACGGGACCTCGCTCTGGCGCGAGGCGGACCTGCGCCGGGCACTCGGGTACGAGAGCCCTACCACCTTCCGCAGGGTCGTGCAGAAGGCGCAGGCGGCGTGCCTCGCCCTGGGCATCCCGATCGAGGAGAACTTCAGGCTCGGGGAGCCCGAGAGCCCGTCCGGGCTCCGCGAGTACAAGCTGACCCGGTTCGCGTGTTTCCTGACCGCGATGAACGGTGACCCGAGGAAGCGCGAGGTGGCCGCCGCCCAGGCGTACTTCGCCGCGCTCGCCGACGCGATCCACGAATGGGCGGGCGAGCCCGAGGACGTCGAGCGCATCGTCATGCGGGAAGACGTGGCCGGCGGCGCGAAGCTGTTGAACAGCGTGGCGAGTCGGCACGGCGTCGAGCACTACGGCCTGTTCCTCGATGCCGGCTATCGCGGCATGTACAACATGAGCCTGCGCGCGCTCATGGACCGCAAGGGCGTTCCGGACGGCAAGATCCTGTTCGACTACATGGGCAAGACGGAGCTGGCTGCGAACCACTTCCGCCTAACGCAGACCGCGGAGAAGATCCGCGCCTACGACGTGCGCGGGCAGGCGGCTTTGGAGAACGTCGCGGAGGGGGTCGGGCGCACTGTGCGGCAGACCATGCTCAAGATCAGCGGCACGCGGCCCGAGGACCTCCCGACCCGCGAGCCGATCCAGTCGGTGCGGAGTGGCCTCAAGCGCACAAGTCGCGGCTTCAAGAAGCTGGACTCTGGCCGTCGCAGCGCGTCGTCGGCTGGGTCGGAGGAATAGAACGTGGCGTTGTCATGGCGCGACCTTGAGACCCGCGCGAAGAACGCGAAGGATCCCGTCGTCAAGGCGGTCTACGAGGTGGGGGCGGCGATCGTCTCGGCTCTCGAAGACATCCAGGCGTCGCAGCCAATCTCTTCCAAGACGCTGGACGACGTTCATACCGTCCTCGAAGAGATCCGCGAGCGCGGATAGAACTGCGCACGACCGTCACGTCCAGCGCTGGTACTGCGCGGCGGATCGCTCCCTCGCCGGCTAGGGAGAGGTGAGAAGTGTCGGATCAACCTCCGCAGCGTGACCCGTTCGAGGACTGGATCGACGCCGAAGGGGTTCGCGACGTCTTCGAGCTACACCCGGAGCTGAAAGACGTGGCCCGGAAGTACGCCGAAGCCGATCCGCGGGTCGCGCAGGCCGAGGCGGCGCTTCGCGACGAGTGGCACGCGTACCTCATGAAGCACCGTGAGTGGCTCGCGGAGGTGAGTCACCAGGGCGCCGCGGCCTTCGACCGGACGCTGATTGCGCTCTCGTCGGGCGCGATCGCGCTGTCGATCACCTTCCTCAACGTGCTCGGGCCTGTCGCCGAGATCCCACGGTCGCTCGTGCTCGCCTGGGTCGCGCTCGTGGCGTCCATCTTGCTGACCGTCGCTTCGATGGCCACCAGCCGCTGGCTGGTGCAGAACGAGATCGCCGCAGTGGACGATTTCCTCAAGAACCCGCCGTCGTACCTGGAGGAGCAGAAGCTCGACGAGAAGCTGCGCAGGCGCAGCAAGCGCCTGGAGCGGACTACCATCTGGCTGTCGGGTTTCGCCGGCCTCGTCTTCGTCACCGGCGTCCTGGCGCTCATCTTTTTCGCAATCAACGCACGAGAGGGTGTCAATGGCAAAAGAGAATCCGCCGCCGCGACTGCCGAGGAAGGAAGACGGGGGCTTCGTGCCCCCGCCGCCTCCGCCGCAGAGGAAGGGCAACGAAAAGAGGGGATACGTGCCCCCGCCGCCCCCGCCCAAACCGAACCGGCCGTCCGAGAAGCGGAGCCAGTGAAACGGTGACAGGCGATCGTGCGAAG
>Ga0335070_10004922_pt1 | contig 15662 bp, 7 predicted proteins | sample Lox_Sample_13_FD_206722 | JGI IMG/M metagenome (GOLD analysis project Ga0335070, IMG submission 206722) | Soil microbial communities from Loxahatchee National Wildlife Refuge, Florida, United States - Lox_Sample_1.3 | ecosystem: Environmental > Terrestrial > Soil > Wetlands | place: USA: Florida... | reverse complement strand
GATCCCTTTGTTGGCGCTGCCGTCACCGGGACTGTCTCCGTGGTCGATCTGCCAACCATGACCGTAACGGCGACCATCGAGACCGGTCTGCACCCAACCGGGATGGCGTTCTACGGGCAGTATCTTCTGGTCGCGAATGCGTATAGCGATACGATTTCGGTGATTGACACAACCACGAACCAGGTGACGCAGACAATCAGTCTCGGTCTGCCCCTCGGAGTGCCCGGCTCGGGTGAGCCTGCTTACGGCGCAGCGCCGGATTCGATTGCTGTGGACGCCGCGAATAACGTCGCTTATGTCGCTCTTTACAATGCCAACGCGGTCGCCGTGGTCAGCCTCATCCCAGGCGCACCGAATCCCGTACTCGGGATGATCCCGGTAGGATACGCGCCGAGTTCAATCATGCTCGACTTGGCGCACAACCTTCTGCTTGTTGCCAATGATAAGGGCACCGGCACGCTAAATTCGGACGGATGTTTTTATGGCGTCTGCGGCTTCAACACGCACCAGGACAACGGCACGGTCAGCATCATCCCTATTCCGAGTAGCACGGCCTTGCAGACGATGACGGCGCGCGTTTCCAAGAATAACCATTGGGACCTGGTCAAGAATATCGAGTCGGCTTCCGGCGGCAGCCCGAAGGCGAAGCCGGTGGCGATCCCGAAAAAAATCGGCGATCCGTCGCTCATCAAGCACGTGTTCCTGATCATCCGTGAAAATCGCACCTACGATCAGGTGCTAGGCGACGTGCCCGCAGGCGATGGCGATGCCTCGCTGGCGGTGTTCGGCGGCAAGGACACGCCGAATGCGCACGTGCTCATCCAGCGCTTCCCGTTGTTGGATAACTTCTACAATCCGAGCCGCCAGTCGGCGGACGGGCATCAGTGGATCACCGAGGGCATGGCGCCTTATGCCGACGACATTCAGTCGCCGGACTGGGTGCGCAGCTATCCCGGCGGAAACGCCGGCGACGCCCTCGCGTATCAAACGAAAGGCTTCTTATTTTCGGAAGCGGCGGCGGTCGGCCTTTCGGTGAAGATTTACGGCGAGTACGTCGAGTACGACACGTTTTTGCAGCCGAACGGGTCGACCAGTGAGCCCAAGTGGGAAGATTTCTATGCCGACTCGCAAAAGTGGGAAGCTGGACAGGAGAGGTCTCTCTACTATCAGAACACCATCACGGCCCACTCTTCAGTGCCTGCAGTGTCTCAACATCTTGTGTCCAACTTCCCCATCTTCGATCTGCGCATCCCCGACCAGTTCCGCGTCGATCTATGGGTACAGGACTTTAATAAGGATGTGGCCATGGGCAACGTCCCTGCGCTCAGCATCTTGTGGATTATGTCGGACCACACCGGTGGCCCCCCGACCGCGGACGCCGAACAGGCGGATAACGACTTGGCGATAGGACGCATCATTGACTACATCAGCCACAGCAACGTCTGGTCATCGTCTGCGATCTTCCTGGAGGAAGATGACGCGCAAGACGGGGTTGACCACATCGAAGGTCATCGCAGCCCCGGCTATATCGTCAGCCCCTATGCTGTGCAGGGCGGTCCCACGGACCACACCTACTACACACAGGTGAACATGACTCGCACGATCGAGCAGATTCTTGGCCTTACGCCAATGAATCAATTCGACCTGGTCGCATCGCCGATGAGAACGGATTTCGTGGTGGGGAAGCCACCCCAGTCCAACTTCGAGCCCTGGACGCATGTGCCCAACCAGGTGCCACTGGACCAAGGCGTTGGAGATAAGGGTAACAACAAAGACGACAGCCCTGCGGTGCACGCCCTCCGGGCAGCCTGGCTGCAGAAAAAGGCGGAGATATTCGCTGATAAAATGACCAAGCCCGATGCAGAAGATCCTGCGACCGTGAATCACCTCAACTGGTACGAATCGACTGGGTTCACGCGGCCTTATCCCGGCGAAACGACGGTGCTGCCGCCCAGCGAATTCAACAACCCCGCACCCGACGGCGACGATGACTGAAACACCTTCCTGCTTCGACACCTCTCCCACTCATCCGGGAGAGGTGTTTGTTTTCCCCCTCAAAACACAACCCTGCGAAAACTGAATCATTGCTCCCCTTCTCTACCGTCGCATCCTTTGATTGTCGATAGCCAGATACTTAATGATCATCGGCTGCAATTGCCCTCCTCTTGGTCTGGGAAGTCGCGAACAACGATGACGCAATCAAGAACTGCCCTTCGGCATCATCCGATAGTTCGAGATGCATTCGCTGGTAGGCAAAGTTCAGCCGAACGTAATAGGTTCTGCCGGCCTCGGTCGTCAAGTGCATCGCTTCGCCGATCCGCTCCGATGTCTTCTTGAAGGTTCCCGACTGCCACTCGGTGCACAGGCGATGTTCTCCCGGCTCGACCGGAAAAAAGAAATACGACTTCCCTTTGTTTGCTCCCACCCACTTCCCGTCGACTCCCACGCGCATGGTAGGCGCGTTGATGTAATCCACAAAAAAGTACACCAGAGCTTTACCGCTTTCGTTCTGGCCGACCGGATGCTTGGCATCCGTCGTCTGCACATCGAACATCTCCTGGCTTGGACCGCATCCCGCCGCAGACCGAGCCGACGCCGCATCATCCTGCGCGAAAAGCGGCCAACCTGCTAGGAGAATTGCGGAGCATACAAACCACATACACTTACTCATCAAATACCTCCGAATGGGGTAATCGTCTTCACTCTTTGCTCTGAGAAGGATTTGTTTTGTAGAACCAAATTCTATGACCGCCCTGAAGCGTTTGTCAGTGCTGCTGAATTGCGACTGTGAAACCCTGTCTACCCTGTGGTTTAATGTTCTCTCCGCGAATACCACCCATGATTCCCACCCTCCGCCATCACTTCAACGCCAACTTCACCGACGAAAAATACGACCGCTTGCGCCGCGAAATGGCTACCCGCTGCGGCATGGAGATCCCCTTCCCTCTCTGCGAGACTCCGTGCTTCTTCCCAGGCGCTCTGGTCGATCGCATGGCTGGGGACGGTAAGGTCCTCATCCATCAATTAGTGGACAACCCCGAATATCTAAAACGCTCCGAAGCTTCAATCCCGTCAAACTTCCACGTTCCCCATGAGTCGCAGCACCCGATGTTCATCCAGGTCGACTTCGGACTCGTCCGTGACGCCGCCGGCGATCTCCACCCCAAGCTCGTCGAACTCCAGGCCTTCCCTTCCCTCTACGCCTATCAACCCGTTCTCGCCCAAGCCTATATCGATGTCTTCAAACTCGATCCCAGTCTCAAATACTTCCTGGGCAGCCTCGACCACGCGTCGTACAAACAGTTGCTCGCCGATGCCATCGTTGCCGGACACGATCCCGCGAACGTCGTGCTCATGGAGATCCATCCCGACGAGCAGAAAACGAAACCCGATTTTGTGTTAACCGACAAGTTACTAGGCATCCGTACCGTCTGCATCACCAAAATGCGCAAGCAAGGCCGCCGCCTGTTCTACGAAGAAAACGGCAAGCCGGTCCAGATCGAGCGCATCTACAACCGCGCCATCGTCGACGAAATCGAGCGCAAAGATGTCGCGCTCCCCTTCGACTTCCGCGACGATCTCGACGTCGAGTGGGCTGGCCATCCCAACTGGTATTTCCGCATCAGCAAGTTCTCAATCCCATTCCTCAGTCACCCTTCGGTGCCGCGAACAATATTCCTGGATCAAATAAGTGAGCTCCCGAACGATCTCGACAATTTCGTCCTCAAGCCGCTCTACTCCTTCGCCGGCCTGGGCGTGAAGATTGCTCCCAGTCGCGCCGACATCGATGCCATCCCATCCGACCAACGCGGCGAATACATCTTGCAGGAGCGAGTCAATTTTGTGCCGGTAGTTGAAACTCCATACGGCCCAACCAAAGTCGAACTGCGCTTGATGTATATCTGGTTGGATCAATTACGCCCTGTCCTCACGATAGTCCGCATGGGACGAGGCCTGATGATGGGCGTCGATCACAACAAGAACATGAAGTGGGTAGGCTCCTCGGCTGCCCTGATCGCATGAAGCCGCCGACTGCCCATGGCTGACCGCCGGATCTACAAGTACCCAGCAGTAAGCCGTCGGCCGTAAGCAGTCAGCTGCTTCTCATGTGCAAAGCCTTGCGCAACTACGCGCCCATAGTAGCTTTCCGCCTTGCTTTTGGACCGTGCGGCCGTCATCATTAACGACGGTCGATTTGGCCGCAAGACACGCATCTAGATTCCAGGAGCGAGAATGAAACGTTGCACTGCAGTGTGCAGGTACGTGGGGGTTGCAATCGTGGGAGTGGCTGTTTTCGCGGCATTGGCCGCCTCTCCGGCAGCCGCGCAACAACGCGTCGAAGGGGTATTCAACGGCCACAGAATTATTTATCCGGCCTCGAGTATTCCGCAGGCTGGTCATCATCACACCAATTATTTCTTCGTCGACTCCGATAAGCCGCAGGGCGGTCCCGGCTCGGGCGTGGAAACTCCCGGATCGATCGCCTGTGTTTACCAATTAGTAACACAGACGCCGGGCTGCAACCCGGCCACCGCCACCACGCTGCCCACCGGCGGCTGGGGCGCCATCGCCATCGTCGATGCCGGTTACTATCCTACCGCGGCCACCGACCTGGCGCAGTTTTCCACATACTATGGAATTCCGCAGGCAGACTTCGAGCAGGTCTGGCCCGGCAAGAAGCAGCCCGAAGTCGAGTCCGACTGGGAGGTTGAAGAAGCGCTCGACATCGAGTGGGCCCACGCCATGGCTCCGCAAGCCAAGCTATACCTCGTGGTGTCGACCTTGTGCAACGTCGGAACTTGCGCCACAGATCCCACGTGGCAGGCAGTTCAGCTCGCCACCAAGCTCGTCAAGGCGGCGGGTGGAGGCGTCGTCAGTATGAGCTGGGGCGACCCCGAGTGGAGCACCGAGAGCACGCAGGACAAACTCTTCAAGAACAAGAAAGTCGTCTACTTCGCCTCCAGCGGTGACAGCGGCCTCAACCACACTCTCTATCCCAGCGCCTCCCCCAACGTGGTCTCGGTCGGAGGAACGTACTTCAACCGCGATCACAACGGCAACTTCCTCAGCGAGCAGTGGTACACCAACGGCGGTGGCGGGGACATCAGCCCGTATGAACCGCGGCCTTCCTACCAGGACGGAGTCCAGTCGATCGTCGGCACGCAGCGCGGCTACCCCGACATCTCGTCGGACTTCTGCTGCGCGGGCATCGTGGTCGAGGGCGGCTGGTACTCGGTGGGCGGAACGAGCTGGTCTTCGCCGACCATGGCCGGCATCGTCAACGCCGCTGGCAACAAGGCTAAGGGCAGCGTCGCCGAGCTGAACATGATCTACGGCGAGCTGGCCAATCCGACCGAGTATGCCAACTACTTCAACGACATCACGTCGGGCGGGTCCTCCTGCGTGGCCGGCTTCGACAAGTGTACTGGGGTCGGATCGCCGAAGACCTACGTTGGAAAGTAGTTAACCTCCTCCCCCAGGCCCCGCTTCGGCGGGACCTGGGGCTTTCTTCCTGGAACAATGTTCCACGTGGAACATTATGCATAGTTTATTGTACGTACAGTTCTTTTATCCCGCCTCCAATCAATTAGTTACCCCGAATTTGCCTCGCGCCACGGTCAAACCATCCCCGTCCGGTTCTCGTATGTACAAATATATATTTACTAAAAGAGTAACGTGCCGTCTTGTCAGCTAGATACACGGGGCGGCGAGCCGCTAATCCACCGACCTGACGTCCCCCGGCAGCATCAGTAGCATTGTGCACGCGCCCTCGGGTTGGCAGGAGAGTTTGCCGCGGCGGAGGATGGCGACTGGGGTATCGTCCGGGAATTTCTGGGCGAACTTGGCCGAGCGCAGGGCGTCGGCTAGGGGCTTCAGTTTCTCATTTCCGCTGACGAATCGCACGGCTTCGACAGAGGGCTCCGGATCCTTGCCGGGAGCAAAAAGGACGAAGAAATCGGCTTTTCCATCGATCTTCGCAGGATTTGGCAAAGTAATGTTCCGGCCGCGTTCAAGGTCACCCCGATATTTCTCGACCAGCGCATCGGCTTTGGCGTCGCTGCCGGCCAGCGCGGTTAAGCGGGCACGAGTTTCCGGGGGTGGACGCCGGGTCGCCAGAGCCAGCGCGTAAACACGCTGAGCGTCGTCTTTCTTACCCTGTTTCTGGTAAATCTGCCCGAGATGGTCGGCACACTCGCCGCTCTCGTCGAGTTGCCAGGCAGCGGCTACGTATTTTTCCGCTTGGTCGATTTTTCCTTCGGCGAATGCAACCCAGCCCAACGTATCCCAGTAGCTACCGAGCGACGGAACGAGTCCGAGGTCGCGCTGCTTCGGCTGATCGATGGAAAGATTGCGCAGGCTGGCAGCCGTGCTCGCGACGGCAGATTCGGCGTAGCGGCGGGCAAGATCAAGGTGAGTTCCTTTAAGCGCGAACTGGTAGGCGATGCCGTTCCACACTTGAGGCGTAGCAGAGATTTTGATGGCAGCATCGAAAGAGGCGAGCGCTTTTTCGTCCTGCCCAAGGTTCAAATACGCTTCGCCGACACGAACTTTGGCCTCAGCATCGTCGGGTGCGAGAGATGCAGCTTTATCGAGTTGCGGGAGCGCGTCCTGATACTTGTGCGTTTCGAGGTAAGCGATGCCGAGATTAGTAAGCGCGTGTTGGTGGAGAGGCTGGACTTCGAGCTGCTTTAGGAACCATTTTTCCGCTTCATCGTATTTTCGTTCGCGGAGATACACGCGGCCAAGATTGTCATAGGCATTGCCATGATAGGGATTGATGGCGATCTGCTTTTGAAAGGCGTTGATGGCCAACCCGTCTTCCCAATCGTTCATGTACACGAGTCCGAGGTCGTTCCAGGCGGTTTTGCTCTTGGGGTCGAGTTCGGTGGCGCGATTGAAAAGGTCGATGGCGAGCTGGAAGTTGCCGTTCCGCCTCGCCTCGTTGCCGCTCTTGACCAACTCGTCGGCCTTCATGCCGGTGGGAATGGTGCCTGACTCGACAACTGCGGACTCAACGGTAAGATGCTGCCCGGAATCGGCGACGACGGCCTGGCGAAAGGCGCGGTAGTCGTCGGCGCGGGCGGGCGGCAGCTCACTCTTGCGGATTGCCAGTCTGCGCTCGGCGGTGAAAATGTTGCCCTCGAGCTTATAGGTCGACTGATAAGCGGCATAGTCGCGATCAAGCGCCGTGGCGACGGGAGCGGCCGGCGTGTATCGCGAGGCCAACTCGAGTCGCAAACGATAGACGTGTTCGTGCTGAGGCCCAATGCTGAAATCTTCGGAGCTGTCGGGCTCGGCCCCCGCTTCTGAGTCTTCGTCGTGGCTCTCCTCGCCGACGTCGGACGCGACCGTGGCGAGGACCATGCCCGCGAGCGGAAGCCGTAGCTGGAGTTTTTTCCTTGACCAGTCGAAATAACCGCTCTTGCTGACCGTGTAAGAAAGCGTAAAGGGTTGGCGGGTCGCGGCAGGATCGCTGACTTTCACATTGGAAACGTCGCCGCCAAGAGACTTGTTGATGTTCTCGACGAGTTTTTGCCATTGCGCCGCCGCAACGTGACGAAAGTTGATTCGCTGCCTTAGTTCGGCATCGCCGCGCAGTGTGTAGCTGACAGTGGCATCGAGGCGCCCGGTGTCATCAACTTTGCCGGTGATTTCTTCCGTTTCGCGGTCGGCGACGCCGGGGGCCTCTGGAGTCTCTTCGAGATGAGGAACGCCGCTTTGCGGAATCACCAGCGCCTGTTTTTTTCGCAGGTTGGAGCCGAGAAGCCGAAATGGGGCTACCTCGGTGGTGGTATCCATCCAGATTTCATCTTTGCCGAGAGGCAGCATGGTAATGACGTGATTGAACTGCGCGGGCGACGGCACGTCGGGATCGAGTTTGTGACCGGAACCGATGAGCACCGAAGATGAATGCAAGCCTTCGGCATCAAGAAGAGCGGCAAGTAAGGTGTTTTTGTCTTTGCAATCGCCGTATTGGTTGCGCAGAACATCCGCTGCAGATTGAGGCTGGTACCGTGCGAGGCCGAGCGAAAGGCTGACGTAGCGAAAATTCTTGGCGACAAAATCGTACAGAGCTTCGGTTTTTTCAAGGTCCGAAGTGAGGCCCTTGGTCAACTCGTCGGCTTCAGCGCGAACTTCTTTCGAAGGCGCACGACGATCCTTCTCCAGCGCGGCATACCAGCGGCCGACTTCATCCCAACTGGAAAACGTGGTGAGCTGAATATCGGGAGTTTTCTCGGAGACCTTCTTCTTTTTTTTCTGATCCGCCGTCTTGGCGTCTTCCCGCACCAGATGCGAAGTCGTCCAGCGATAAATGCGGCGCCCGTTTTCTTCGGTAATTTTCGGATCAATCTTGCTCTTCAACTTCACGGCACGCGTGGCCGGAACATCGATTTCGATCTGCTGGTCGAGCACGATGCTCGATTGGTTGAAATCTTCCTGCATCCAGAACTGGCCTGGAGCCGTGGCGGTATGGAAAGTGGTGGTGACCTCGCACTCGATCGTGTCGCCGGGGCGCAGGCCGGGGACGGTAACGTGCTTCTCGCGATAGTCGGTGTAGACGGGCGCGATTTGCTGGACGGGCCCGCTCAGGTCCTGGACGGCATCAGCACTGGCCGTGACGACGGAGCCATCGGGCTTGATGACACGGACATAGCCGATTTCCATGCGGTCGTTGGCGGCGTTGTAACCGAAGCGCAACTGTCCGAATCCCTTGACGCCCGCATCGCTCTGGACGTGCGCGCGCATGACAGCGACCTTGCGGCCAGTGCCGTCATTTTCGAAACGATAGCTTTCGTGGATCTTTTCGACGACAAATGCCTCGGTGGAATAGTCAGAAGTGGATTTTTGCGGAGTTGGGACATCGGTAGAGGCACCCGCAAGAGTTATTGCGCACAGTAAGAACATGAGAACTAGATGGCGCGAAGTCATATATATCCTTGGGATTTTGTATCTGAAGTCCGGTGGGATGTAAACATGTTCTGGCTGCCAGAGGCCGAGCCGAGGCGCGGTCATCCACTGCGGGCTACGAGTATCACCTTCCGGCCGAGAGAAAACTCAACTGTAGAAAATTGATTGATTGACCAACGGACACTCTGATGATTATAGGACCCGTCGCGCGGGCTGGAATGCCCGCGCTGCACGGCTTATCACCGGGGCTGGTGATGTTTGTCATTGCTACGAGGGCGCCGCATCACGATACTTGCTCGCGGCATGGAACGCGTGATTGATGAAGCACAATATGTGCTGGCTGCTTTGTACCGTACGCATGGCGAAGTTTCCGCAAATCCAACATTGTTCGCTCCCGACGCGAGGAAGAAAATCGAAGAGGCAATTTTGCAGGTTCGAGAGACACTACGGGTGACTGGCTCGCAGATCGGGCTGCGCACAGAAAAAGAGACCAAAGTTGCCTGATCGCGTGAGGGTTCGCGGGCGAGGGCGCCCGCGCTACACGGGCGTGACTTGTCCGTCCTCAGGGATGAAAAGTAATTTTCGCGCCACGAGTGCGGATAACAATTGTGTTTGTCACTCGTCTAGAATGACGAAGGCATAAATCACCAGAGTTTCCCATCCACACGACCTGAGCGATGGGCTCCCGAAAGGGTCCGATGCGAATGCTGAAAATGTTGTGCTGCCTGCTGCTTTGCTCTCCTTCGCTTTTTTCACAATCTTCCCAATCGACCAAGCTTCACGGAGTCGATCTGAACGATATCAATCGGAAGGTTGATCCGTGCACGGACTTCTATGAGTACGCAAATGGAACCTGGCGGGCGAATAATCCGATTCCGGCTTCGATGACGCGCTGGAGCAAGCGCTGGCAGTCGGGCGAGACGAGCAAAGAGAAGCTGCGCGACATTCTGGAGGATGCGGCGGCGGTGAAGAACGCTCCCAAGGGCAGCACGGAACAGCAGATCGGAGATTTTTACGGAGCCTGTACGAACCAGGCTGGGATCGACGCACGTGGACTGGAACCGCTGAAGCCGTGGCTGGCGAAGATTGAAGGCGCTGGGGACATCGCGTCGTTGCAGCGCGTGATTTTCGAACTGCCCGATGCCGGGGTGGGCGCGCCGTTCATAGTTGGAAGCCAGCAGGATGCCCATAATCCGACCATGGTGATTGCCGGCGTTGCCGCAACGGGATTCTCGCTGCCGGAGAAAGACTATTACGTCAGCAAGGAGGCGCGGTTCGTGGAGACGCGCGAGAAATATGCCGCGTACGTAACCGACATGTTCAAGCTGATGGGTTGGGATGCGGCGAAATCCGCGGCAGCGGCGAAGACCGTGCTGGCGATGGAGACGCGGATGGCCGAGGCTTCGCTGAGCACTGCGGAGCTGCGCGATCCCAAGGCGACCGACCACAAGATGACGCTCGCGGAGTTGCGGGCATTGTCTCCGCACATGGATTGGGATGGATATCTTGCCCACAGCCGCGTGCCGAAAGATGTGCCGATCAATGTAGGACAACCAAAGTACGTGGCGTACCTGGACCGGCAGTGGCAGGAGACTTCGCTCACCGACTGGAAGATTTACCTGGAGTGGCACCTGCTGGATGCGTCAGCACCGGCGCTGCCGACGGCATTCGTTAATCGGAACTTCGAGTTCTATGGGAAATATCTGGGAGGCGCGAGTGAGATCAAGCCGCGGTGGAAGCAGTGCGCGGAGGCGGCAGATCAGCAACTGGGCGAGGCTTTGGGGAAGAAATATGTGGAGAAATATTTCCCGCCGGCGGCCAAGGCGCGTATGCAGGAGATGGTGAAGAATCTGCTGGCGGCGATGAAGGATGACATCGAGACGCGGCCGTGGATGAGCGACGAGACCAAGAAAAAGGCGCTCGATAAGCTGGCGACCTTCAATCCGAAAATCGGCTATCCGGACAAGTGGAAGGATTACAGCAAACTCGACATCCGGCGTGGAGACTACTTCGAAGATGTGGTGGTGACGAACCGGTTTGCGGTCGACGACGACCGCGCACAGATCGGCAAGCCGGTGGATCGCGGGCGCTGGGGCCTGACGCCGCCAACCTCGGACGCTTACTACAATCCGCTGCTGAATGAGATTGTCTTTCCCGCGGGCATTTTGCAGCCGCCGGCGTTTTATCTCGATGCGGTGGATGCGGTGAATTATGGCGCGATCGGGGTGGTGATTGGGCACGAGATTTCGCACGGATTTGACGATCAGGGATCGCAGTTTGCGGCGGATGGAAGCCTGACGAACTGGTGGACCGCCGAGGACCTGAAGAAATTTCAGGAGCGCGGGGCGTGCGTCGCGGATCAGTTTGAAAATTACTACATCGAGAAAGATATTCATCACAACGGGAAGCTGGTGCTTGGGGAGAGCATCGGTGACCTGGGTGGCGCAAAGATCGCGTACATGGCATTCGAAAAGTCTCTGCAAGGCAAGCCGCGACCTGCGGACCTGGATGGATTCACGCCCGAGCAGCAGTTCTTTATTGCGTGGGGACAATTCCGCGGCGATGCCATGCGGCCCGAAGCGATGCGGCTGCTGGTGCAGAGCGATCCTCATCCGGTATCGAAGTATCGGGTGAATGGGCCGCTGTCGAACTTGCCGGAATTTCAGAAGGCGTTCCAGTGCAAGGCGGATGCGCCCATGGTGCGGCCGGAGGGGAAGAGATGCGAGGTGTGGTGATCCACTAAGATTCAGAGTGGAGGTGCGGCATGCCCGCACGTTCGGATTTGAAGGAACGGCTGTCGCGGTATCGCGAGATCCAAATTACCGTGACCGGGCGGAAGTCAGGGCGGGAGATTACGATTCCGGTGTGGTTTGTGTTTGAGGAGGGGAAACTTTATCTCGTTCCAGTGCAGGGATCGGAGACGCAGTGGTTTAAGAATGTAGTGAAGAATCCGTCGATCAAGATTGAGGCACGGGATGCGGCGGGGGCGTTTCGGGTCCGGGTGATTCGGGAGTCGGCGCGGGTGAATGAGGTCGTCGAGAAGTTTCGTGCGAAGTATGGCGTTGGGGATGTGAAGAAGTATTATTCGGGGTTTGATGTGGCGGTGGAGATGGATGTGGGGTGATGGTGGAGACCGCTGGCCTTGCGCAGGCAGCATGGGGAGAATGCCCTGTGCCGACTGAGGTGGCGGATGAGCTTGTAGAGGTCCTTCGACTCTGCAGTGTCTTCACTTCGTGAAGACGCTGCTCCGCACAGGATGACATCATTAAAAAGTCACACACTCTCAGGATGACACCCCTTATAAACAGTCATTAGACGTTGCACGTGCCTCGACGCCCGTTCTTTTGGTCCCTTCTTTGTTGACCAGCGTTCGGAGAAAAACTAACATTCTGAATTCGCGGGTGAGGCGCACGGGCGAGGGCTCGTGCGCCACATACCCTTTTTCGCGGGCAGGAATGCCCGCGCCACACGAGCGTTCATGGATCTGGTTGGACAGACTGTTTCTCATTACCGCGTGCTCGGCAAGCTGGGCGGCGGCGGGATGGGTATTGTCTATGAGGCCGAGGATACCCGGCTGGGACGGCATGTTGCGCTGAAGTTTATTCCCGATCATCTGGCCAAGGATAAGCGGTCGCTCGAACGGTTTACGCGCGAGGCGCGGGCGGCTTCCCTGCTCAATCACGCGAACATCTGCACGATTCACGACATCGACGATAACGACGGGCATCCATTCATCGTGATGGAGAAGCTCGACGGCGAGAGTCTGAAGCAGCGGATCCGCGAGGCGACCGGACCGGGGCATGTGGGGCCGGAGCATGCGATTCCGACGGAGGCGTTGCTGGAAATCGCGGTGCAGGTGGCGGATGCGCTCGCGGCTTCGCACTCGAAGGGGATCGTGCATCGCGACATCAAGCCGGCAAATATTTTTTTGACGCCGTCGGGTCAGGTGAAGATTCTCGACTTCGGGCTGGCGAAGCTGACGAAAGATGGAGCGGTGGGGACGTCGACCGATACGGGGCTGGAAGAGTCGCTAACGCAGGTGGGCGTGATTCCGGGGACGGCGGTGTATATGTCACCGGAACAGGCGCGGTCGGAAGACCTCGATGTGCGGAGCGACATTTTTTCGTTTGGCGTTGTGCTGTATGAGATGGCGACCGGGAAGAAGCCGTTTACAGGGACCAACGTTGTTACGACCTTGCACGCGGTGATCAATGCGAAGCCGGCGCCGCCGCGAACTGTGAATCCGGCGGTACCGAAGGAACTGGAAGCGATCATTGGCAAGGCGATGGAAAAGGACCGCGGGCTGCGCTACAGGGACGGGGCGGAGATGCGGGTAGACCTGGCGCGTGTGCGTGATGACCGCGAAAAAGAGGCGCGCGGGGAGAGCGATTCGACTTTGCGCAGCGGCTTGCGGCGGGTGCAGAGGGCGGCTGCGCCGCGGATTTCGACGAGCACGTTTGAGAAGACAGGCGGAAACAGGAAATGGCTGCTGGTTGGAGTCGGGATTCTGGCTGTGCTGGTCGCCGCGATGGGAGCGGGAATCTGGTGGATGCGGAGAGAACGTGTGGCGGCGGTCCCTGCCGCGGGGCAAAGGACGATTGCCGTGCTGCCGTTACAAAACTTCAGAACCGACGATCAGGAGAGCGACTATTTGCGGGTCGCGCTGGCGGATGAGTTTGCGAACGCGATAATGCATTCTCGCGGACTTGAGATCCGGCCGGCATCGATGCAAAAGTACGACAACGTGGAGGCGGATTCGGCGAAGATTGGGCGTTCTCTCGGCGTAGCTACCGTGGTGGCAGGACATTTTTTGCGGCAGGACAAAAATGTGATTGTGACGCTGGAAGCCGTGTCGGTAGCGGACAACCGGCTGTTGTGGCGAACGACGCTTCAGGCTCCCGCGGACAATCTGATTGCGCTGCAGAATCAGATGGAGAAGAGGGTGAAGGAGGGGCTGTTACCAGCGCTTGGCGTGGGCGGCGAAGTCGAGGAAGGCAGCGCGCCGGCGAATCCCGAGGCGTATCGGCTGTACATGCAGAGCAAAGCGATTCCGCATGATGCGGGGCCGAACAAAGATGCGATTGCGATGCTGGAAAAGGCGGTTGCGCTTGATCCGAATTATGCACCCGCGTGGGAGGCACTGGGGCATCGTTATTATTACGACGCGGTTTATGGGGAGAGCGGAACGCAAGGCTACGAGCGCTCGAACGCCGCGTATCAGAAGGCTTTGGCGATCGAACCGGGAAGGACGGATGCTGCCGGATCGCTGGCTATCAACCTCGCCGACACCGGAAAACTTGCGAAAGGACTGGAAGATGCGCGCGATCTGGTGAAGCGGCGTCCGGACAACGCGTTCGTACATTTTTCGCTGGCGTATGTGGCGCGCTATGCCGGAATGCTGGGCGAGGCGCAGTCAGAGTGCGACAAGGCGCTGGCGATTGATTCGACGAATTACAACTGGCGGTCGTGCGCATTCGCATTTTTTGAGGGCGGAAAACCGGCGCGAGCGATGGACTTCCTGAAGCTGGATGGGAATTCCGAGTATGCCAACGCGATCAAAGTTACCGTACTCATGCGCGAGGGCAAGATGACGGACGCGCAGCGAGCGGTGCAGCCGATGACAGAGAATCCGCTGTGGATGCGGGGTTTCCTGCAGGTGTGCCTGAACAAGGCGCCGGAGGAACAGGTACATCGGTCGGCGTTGGCTGCGGAGAAGGAACTTATGGCGATTCATAATTCAGCTCTGAAGTATTACGAGGGGGCGGTGCTAGCATCTTGCGGCGAGAAACAGATCGCATTCGAATTTCTGCGGACCGCGATACGAGGAGGATATTGCTCGCACGATGCCTTGGTGGAGGATCCGCTGCTGGCCGGGGTGCGGGGAGATGCAGAGTTTGCCGGGATTGTGCAGGAGGCTGCGGCTTGCCAGGGAAAGGTACGGGGAGTGAAGTAAACTGCTTGGCGCGGGCCGCTTGGAGTCGATTTGCTGCCGGAAGACATAGGTCCTTCGCAGGGCGCAGGATGACCACGCTTTCTTGAAGATCAGTGACGCCAAGATTGGGGCTGCTCCGCTACAATCTTGGTTCTTTCTTCGTGTACATTCCATCTTATGGAGATACCTGCAAGTTTAGGAGCCTGGGTGAGATTCGTGTCACTTCTTCGAGGTTTGGTGGTTGTTGTCTTCTTTCTCTCTTCTTTATTTGCCGTGGCGCAGCATTCTTCTGCTGCTTCGCCTGATGACAAGCCATCTGTCGATCAAGGCGCCGGGCAGATGGGACACAGCACGAAGCCCGCTAAAGACCAGGACAAAAGTCAAAGCGAGGCGGCGGATCATTATTATGAGCCACTGCCGCAGGAGACCGGTGAGGCCGGGCTCAAGCTCGAATTGCGGAAGCTTGGGACCACCGGGCGGCTGATGCAGGTGGTGGCGCATCCGGATGACGAAGATGGCGGGATGCTGACGCTCGAGGCGCGCGGGAAGGGCGTCGACACGCTCCTGATGACGCTGACGCGCGGCGAGGGCGGACAGAACAAGCTGGGCAGCAATTTGTTTGACGAACTTGGCGTGCTGCGTACTCTGGAATTGCTCGCGGCAGACCGCTACTACGGCGTGGAGCAGCGATTTTCGCGCGTGGCAGATTTTGGGTATTCGAAAACAGCCGCAGAAACTTTCGAAAAGTGGCACGGACATGATGTCGCGCTAGGCGATATTGTGCGCGTGATTCGCGAGTTTCGTCCGGATGTGCTGGTGG
>Ga0335070_10004921_pt1 | contig 15664 bp, 14 predicted proteins | sample Lox_Sample_13_FD_206722 | JGI IMG/M metagenome (GOLD analysis project Ga0335070, IMG submission 206722) | Soil microbial communities from Loxahatchee National Wildlife Refuge, Florida, United States - Lox_Sample_1.3 | ecosystem: Environmental > Terrestrial > Soil > Wetlands | place: USA... | reverse complement strand
AGACCGTCAATGGTTCTCCCACGCTGCACCGTCAACTGCACCGCGCTCCCCGGCGCGCCGCGCAACTGCGCGGCAGCGGCGTCGATGTTCACGGCGTCCACCTCGCGCCCGTCGATGCCGATGATCCGGTCGCCAGCCCTGAGCCCGGCGCGGCTCGCGGCGGAGGCGGGCAGGCAGCGCACGATGCGCAGGGCGCCGTCGACTCCCTCGACCTCGACACCGATGCCGGCGTAGCTGCCGTCGGTCGAAGCCTTGAGTTGCGCGTACTCAGCCGCATCGAGCAGCGTGGAATGCGAATCGAGGGCGGCAACCAGGCCACGCGCGGCCTGGCTCATCAGCACGTGTTCGTCGACCGGATCGACGTAGCCCTCGCGCACGCGCTGCAGCACCTCGGCGAGCAGCCGCACGTCCTGCGCGGGCAGGGATGCGGAGGCATCGCGGGAGAAGGCGGTGGTGGTGGCGCCGGCGGCATCCGCCGGCATCTCCGGCGCGGCCGCGGAGGCATCCGGGTTGGGCTGCAGCGTCAGGGCCAGCAGGAAGCCGAGCAGTGCGCCCGCAATCAGCGTCAGCCCCAGCCGCCATGTGGAAAGGTCGCGCAACAGGCCCATGCGCGCGGATACTACACGGCCTGCGCGGTCGGCGTGTCCTCGCTGAGCTCGATGCTCTCCACGGTGCCGTGGGTGACCGCCGCGTACAGCGGCAGCTGCTCGAGCACGTCGCTGATCGGCACGGGCTGGCCGATCGCGAATCCCTGCCCGTAGTCGACGCCGAGCTGGGCGATGCGGTTGCGGATCTCGTCGGTCTCGACGTACTCGGCCACGGTGCACAACGACATGGCACGCGCCAGCTGCGCGATCGCCTGGATCGTCGACTCGGCCTTCGGGTCCTTGAGCACGTCGCGCACGAAGCTGCCGTCGATCTTCAGCATCGAGATCGGGAGCGAGCGCAGGTAGGCGAGCGAGCTCAGGCCGGTGCCGAAGTCGTCGAGCGCGATGCCGCAGCCGAGCTTGCGCAGACGCCGCATCAGCGTCTCGGCGTGCGCGAGGTTGCCGATCGCGGCGCTCTCGGTCAGCTCGAAGCACAGCGCCTCCGGATTGATGCCGCTCGCGGCGATCTGTTCGCACAGGAACTCGGTGAACGCGCCGTCCTTGAGCGACTGGCCGGAACAGTTGATGCTGAACACGACCGGATTGCCCGCCAGCAGCTCCGCGTGCGGCTTGAGCAGGCGCAGCGCCTCGCTGGCCACCCAGCGGTCGATCTCCGGCATGAGCTGGTAGCGGTGCGCGGCCGACATGAAATGATCCGGGCCCACGGTCTGCCCGTCGGCGCCGATCATGCGCAGCAGCAGCTCGAAATGCGGCCGCAGCGGCGTGCGGCCCAGCGGCAGCAGCAGCTGCGCGTTCAGCCGCAGGCGCCCGTCGACGATCGCCGCGCGCAGGTCGGTGATGACGTTGATGTCGGTGAAGCGGCGGACGATGCTCTCGTCCGCCTCCTGGAAGACCTCGACGCGGTTGCGCCCGCGGTCATTGGCGGCCTTGCAGGCCGTTTCGGCGGCGGCGAAGGCATGCGTGAATTCCTGCGCGCGCGGTTCGACCGCGGCGACGCCGATGCTGATCGACACCGACAGCGTGCCATCGCCGATGGTGGCGCCGAGCTGCTCGGCCCCCTGGCGAAGCGACTCGGCGAAGGCCGCCGCGTCGTCGAGCCCGACCGGCAGCAGCACCGCGAAGCGGTCGCCCGAGATGCGCGCCGCGATCGCGCCCGGCGGCACGCGCTTGCGCACCAGTTCGCCGAGCTGCGCGATCACCTTGTCGCCGACGTGCATGCCGTAGCTGTCGTTGATGACGTGCATGCGGTTCGTGTCGATGGCCAGCGCGCTCCACCAGCGCTGCACGCTGCTGTGCTGCTTGAGCGTGCTGTTCACGCGCTGCTCGAAGGCCGGGCGGTTGAGCAGGCCGGTCAGCGCGTCGTAGCTCACCGAGATCACCGCCGCCACCCGGCGCGACAGCAGTTCGGCCAGCCGCGCCTGGCGTTGCGTGAATTCGGGCATGTCCTCGGGCCGGAACAGCGCCAGCACGCCGATCGCGCGGCCGTCGCCGCGCATCACGGCGCAGGACAGCAGCCGGTAGGACTTGCCTTCCTCGCTGCCGTTCAGCCGCATGCGGTTGACGATGACCGCTTCCCGCCGCAGCTGCGCCGTCGAGACGAGGTGCCGGTGCGCGCGCGCGACCAGGCTCGCCTCGATCTCGTGGTTCGGGTCGCGGTGCACCAGCACCAGGCCCTTCTCCGGGATGATGATCGCGGCCAGTCCGCCCTGGATGTGCTCCACGGCGGCGCGCAGCACGGCCTTCAGTTCGTCGCCGCCGCCATCCTCGGCGTTGGAGTCGCTGCTGCTGACCGACAGCAGCATGTCGAGGTCCTGGTCCTGCTCGGCGAGCGAGCCGCTGAGGTTGCTGATGTGTTCGCGGCTCACCAGTTCGCGGGTCAGGATCTCGAGCGCGGGTCGCACCAGCGAATGCACGAACTTCAGCGTCGGCTGCTCGCCGCTCGTGCTGGCCTTGCAGCGCAGCAGCACGGCTGCGAACGGCGCGGCGACATTCGGACGCCACAGCCAGAAGATGTACATCGGTTCGCCGTCGGTCACGCACACGCCGGGCGTGGCGGGATCGTTGGTGGCGTGGCGGATGGATTCGCCGACCAGGCGCGCGAGCGAGGGTTCGGTCACCATGTCGCTCGACCAGATCACTTCACCGGACGCATTGAAGATCGACACGCCGGTCATGCGCGGCAGCAGCGCACGCAGCAACTGCGTGTAGGTCTCGAACTCGGACCCGCCCTGGTTGCCGGTTGGTGTGCTGGTTTCGGGGATCATGGATGTGCGCCGCGGGCAAGCATCGTTGATACGACGGATCCGGGCTTTGAACCGGTTCGCGCTTTACTTAAAAGTGCGCTGCATTCGACGCCCTGGCCCGCGACCCGGAGTGTGACCGGGTTCTCACTGCGCCCGGCGCGGGCGGCAAGGCGCGCCGTGCTACGGCCGGCGCTGCCGGAACCAGGGCTGTGGATCGATCGGCTTGCCGGCGCGGCGGATCTCGAGGTACAGCTGCGGCTCGGGCCGCCCGCCGGTGTCGCCGGCGGCCGCGATGACATCGCCGGCGCCGACCGCTTCGCCGACCGACTTGCGCAGCTGGTCGTTGTAGCCATAGAGGCTGAGATAACCGCCACCGTGGTCGACGATCGTCAGCAGCCCCAGGCCGGGCAGCCAGTCGGCGTAGATGACGCGGCCGGCGGCGATCGCGCGCACCGGCGCGGCGCGCTCCGTCGCGACGACCACGCCGTTCCAGTCGACGCCACTCGCGCGCGTGTCTCCGTAGCTCGCGACGATGCGGCCCGCGACCGGCCACTCGAGCCGCCCGCGCAGCCGGCCGAACTCGCTGCGGTCGTCGGCACGCGGTTGCGACGGGGCCGCGCGCGCCAGTTCGCGCAGCAACCGCTCGAGGCTGGCCTGCTGCTCCCGCAGCCGCGCCAGGCTTGCGGCGCGCGAGCGCGCCTCGGCCTGCAGGTTCTCGAGCGCGCTGGCGCGTTGCGCGCGGCCGGTCTCGAGCTGCGCCAGCCGCTGCGCGCGGTCCTCACGCAGCTGCGCGAGCGAGCGAGCCTCGGCGGCGAGCTCCGCATCGAGCTGGTCGATGCGCTGCACCTGCTGCTGGATGCCGGCGATCTGCACGGCGCGGGCGCGGCCGAAATAGCCGTACCAGGCGTACAGGCGCTGCGCCGCCGCCGGGTCGCGCTGGTTGAGCAGCAGCTGCAGCGGCTCGTGCGGTCCCATGCGGTAGGCGAGGCGCAGCTGCGCGCCGAGGCTCGCGCGTTCGGCGGCCAGCGAGGCGCTGATCCTGGCCCGCTCGGCACCCAGCGTCGCGCGCTGGTCGGCATGCGCCTTTTCCTTCGCCTGCAGGGTTTCCAGGTCGGAGCGCGTGGCCGCGACCGCCAGTTCGGCGCTGCGCAGGTTGCGCGCCAGCCGGTCGCGTTCGACCGCGTCGCGGCCGACATCACGGCTCACCTGCTCGATGCGCTGCTTCAGCGCGCGCAGCTGCGCCTGGGTCTGGCTCCGGTCGGCCGAAGCCGCGCCCAGGGACCCGCACACCGCCAGCCCGGCCAGCCCCGCCAGCAGCAGCGGCCCGAGTCGCTCGAAATATGGCACGCGCCCCGGCCTCATGCGAAAAGTCTAACGCAGCGGGGCTATAATGCGCGGCCCTGTTGGAGGACCTCCAGGCCCAAGCCATGCAACGCCTGCTCGAATATACCGCCCACCACCCGTCGCTGGCGCTGTTTGCCGTGGCCGCGGCGCTCGCCGTGCTGGTGTACGAGCTGCGTGAGCGGGCCCGCGGCGCCGGCGCGATCGGCGCCCACGATGCGGTGCGGCTGATGAACCAGGGCGCGTTGCTGCTCGACGTGCGCAGCGCCGAGGACTACGCCGCCGGCCACATCCGCGGCGCGCGCAACATTCCGGCCGCGCAGCTGGCGGGCAGCGCCGATGCGCTGAAGCGCTACAAGGACAAGCCGGTCATCGTGTACTGCGAGCAGGGCGTCAGCGCGCTGGGCGCGATGCGCGCACTCGCGCAGCAGGGATTCGGCCAGGTGGTCAACCTGCGGGGTGGACTGCGCGCGTGGCGCGCCGAACAGCTGCCGGTCGCGCGCGACTAGCCCGGCCCGCCCGCCCGCACGCATCGCACATTGCCCGCATGGCAGCGCCGAAGGTCGAGATGTACACCACGAGCTGGTGCGGATATTGCGAGCGGGCGCGGCAGCTGCTGCGCAGCAAGGGCGCCGAGTTCCGCGAGATCAGCGTCGAGGGGCAACCCGGGCTGCGCGCCGAGATGATCGAACGCAGTGGCCGGCGCACCGTGCCACAGATCTTCATCGGCGCGCGGCATGTCGGCGGCTCCGATGAACTCGCCGAACTCGAGCGCTCCGGCGAACTCGACGCGCTGTTGGCGGGCGGCGCGGATGCGTGATTCTTGATGATTGGCTGGAACACAAACCCTTAAGGAACATCAGCGATGAGTACCGAATCCCCACAAGCAGCAGCGGGCACGGCAGCCGGCGGCGCGCAGCTCTCCCTGCAGGCCGTCTACCTGAAGGACTGCTCCTTCGAGGCACCGCTCGGGCCGCGCGTCACGCCGGACTGGAATCCGGCCATCGGGCTCGACCTCAACACCTCGGTCAACGTGATCGACGGCGACCTGCGCGAGGTGGTGCTCACGGTGACGGTGTCGGCGAAGATCGGCGAGCAGACCGTGTTCCTCGTCGAAGTGAAGCAGGCCGGCGCCTTCGTGATGCAGAACCTCACCGAAGACGACTACCGACGCGCCGCCGGCATCGTCTGCCCGGGCGTCCTGTTCCCGTACGTGCGCTCCGTGGTCTCGCACCTCGTCAGCCAGGGCGGATTCCCGCAGCTGCTGCTGCCGCCGGTGAACTTCGAGGCGCTGTTCGCGGCCAACAACCCGGCCACCGCCAGCGCCGCCACCAACTGATCCGGCACGCGCTCGCGGCACCGCCATGATGTGGGCGCATCGATGACCGTGCTCGCGCCGCCCTCGCAGGTCGCCGTGCTGGGCGCCGGCTCCTGGGGCACGGCGCTCGCGATCCAGTGCGCGCGCGCCGGCAACGCGGTGCGGCTGTGGGGACGCTCGGCGCCGCTGTGCGCGCAGATGGCCGCGGAGCGCCGCAACCCGCGCTACCTGCCCGACGCGCCGTTCCCGCAAGGCCTCGAGGTGGTCGCCGACCTCGCCCGCGCGCTGCGCGGCGCCGACGACGTGCTGGTCGTGGTGCCGAGCCACGCGTTCCGCGAGCTGCTGGGCTCGATCCGCGACCTGCTGACCGACGGCCAGCGCCTGTGCTGGGCGACGAAGGGCTTCGAGATCAGCACCGGCCGGCTGCCCGCCGAAGTGGCGCGCGAAGTGCTCGGCACCGGCCGGCTCACGGCGGTGCTCTCGGGTCCCACGTTCGCGCGCGAAGTCGGCGCCGGGCTCCCGACCGCGATGACGATCGCCTCGCGCGATCCGGACTACGCCGCGCAGCTCGCGCACGATTTGTCCACCTCGGTGTTCCGCGCCTACACCTCGACCGACATCGTCGGCGTCGAGGTCGGCGGCGCGGTGAAGAACGTGCTCGCGATCGGCGCCGGGCTGTCCGACGGCCTCGGCTTCGGCGCCAACTCGCGCATCGCCCTGATCACGCGCGGCCTGGTCGAAATGACGCGGCTCGGTGTCGCGCTCGGTGCGCAGCGCGAAACCTTCATGGGGCTGGCGGGCTTGGGCGACCTGGTGCTCACCTGCACCGACGACCAATCGCGCAACCGGCGTTTTGGATTGCTGCTGGCGAAGGGACTCAAGCCCGAAGCCGCGCTCGCCGAGATCGGCCAGGTGGTCGAGGGCTACAAGGCCACGCGCGCGCTGCGCGCCGTCGCCGAACGCGAGCGCGTCACGATGCCGATCTGCGAGGGCCTGCACGCCGTGTTGTACGGCGGCATGAGCGCGGACCAGGTGGTGCAGGGACTGATGATGCGGCCTATCAGACCGGAGTTTGACTGACCGCCAGCATCGGCGATCGTGGCCGGAGTTCGGCTAGTGCCTGCCAGAGTCGAAATTGATCCTGATGAGCTTGCCGCCACACCCCACCCCGCCTTCCGGGCGATAGGTCTGCGTGTAACGCGCATGCCTGGCGGTCGCCAGGGCGGAATCGACGAACACCATCGGCGGATACGCGATCAAGGCGCGCTGGTTCGCGGTTTTCCCGTCCGCCTGGATGTCGAATTCCACCTCGACCCAACCATCGAACCCCCAACGCTGGGCTTCGTCCGGAAAATCGACCATTTCGGCGCCTGATCGGCGCATCACCGGCATCGCATCGACCAATGAGCACTGCTGCGCGGCCAGTCCGCTCCTGGCATAAGTCTCGCGCGCCGCCGCGACATTGCCCGCAGCGGCCTGCAACGTGGCCAGCCGCACCAGCGCGCCGACGCGCAGCGGATCCTGCGCCGCAAGGCCCGGATCCGTGGCCGCAGCCGTCAACAGATCGGCGGCGTCGGGAGCAGGCGGCAGGCCGTAATGTTCTTCCGCGATCAGCAGGCGCAACACGTTGCTGACGTGCGGGTCGGCCGCCACGGCTGGATTGGCCAGCAGCGAGCGCAAGTACGCACGGTGGTCGCGGTAACTGTATTTCGCATGCGCCAGCCCATTCGAGAGGCGCACGTCGAGGTAGGTAAGCGCACCGAGCGGCGCGCCGGCCGCAGCCAGGATGTCGCGCGCCTGCTGGTTCCACTGCAGCCGTTCCGCGGGTGTCACGAATTGGCTGTTGCCCAGCGCCAGCATCACCGGTACGCGCGCGAGGGGATCGCTCTCGCCCTGCCGCTTCAGCAGCTCGGTGCGCGCCGCGTCGACCGCCGCGAGCTTGTCCGCTTCTTCGGCATAGGGTCGAACGTGCCGGCCACCGAGCCAGCCGTACAGGTCATTGCGCAGGATATCCAGCACCTCGGGATGGGCGGTGGCCATAGAGCAATGAAGTTCCAGTCGCGTCACCAGCCTGAAGAAGGCGGGAATCTTCTTCAAGCTGTCGGGCGTCCAGGACCAACCGGCCACCGCGCGCGCAAATTCGGCCGCGGCGGGACCATTGCGCGACGCATAGACAGGATAGACGTAGCTCACTTCGCCGTTGTCGCTGATGCCGAACTGCACCACGACGGCATCGTCTGGCCGGAGATCGGCGGGCCCGCCACAGGGCGGGGGTCCCATTGCCACGCCGGCACTGAATACCCCGTGGTCAAAATGTCCGGCACCGGTATAGGCGAGATACTTGCGGGCGCTGTCCTCGTCCTTGTTCAGGATGGCAGCCAGGGCCAGGTCGGCGCGCGTCACCACTTCATCGACGGTGACGCGCTCGGTGAGGCCCCCTTGTGCCTTGAGCGCGTTCCTGAGCTCGTCATACGCCGCGGCGTAGCCGCCATGATTGAGCAGCGCCCGCGCGTGCAAGGTATGAACCGAAGCCAGCACGGCCTTCTTGGTATCCGGCGACGCCTCGACAATCTTGAGCGCCTCGGCGGCGTAATCAACCGAACGGGCATCGGCATCGAACAGGGTCGAGCGGGCGAGCCAGGTCAGCGGTTCATAGCGATCGGCGCCGCTGGTCAGGCCAAGGGCCAGCGTGAATTCCCGCGTCGCATTGCCGTAATCGATCGCGAAATACGCAACCTGACCCAATGCCGTGTGCGCCATGACCAGTTGACCCCGATCGACCGGGTCGTTCGCATTGAGCACCGATATCGCGCTCGTGGCGGCGGCGGACGCCTCGTCGGATCGCCCGAGCGTCACCAGGCAAAGCGCGCGCCGCGCATTGATGGCGGCCATGACCCTGGCGTTGCGCGCAATGCCCGGGCGCGCCGCCAGTCCGTCGAAGAGTTGCACGGCATCGGCGCAATGCCCTTCCGCCACCGCCGTGCTCGCGTTATCGAATAGCTGCTGTGCCGTCGGGGGCGGCGGCGTTGCTTCGCTCGCATGGCCCGCGGTTAACCGCATCGCGGCACACAGCAAGGCCAAAGCGACGGGCAGCGGGGGATTGCGCATGCGCCGGGTAGTCTAGTCCGACCCTGCGGGAGCGCAACCCGCATAGCCCATTTGCCGCCAGGCCTCGTAGACCACGAGCGCAACCGCGTTCGACAGGTTGAGGCTCCGGTTGCCCGAGCGCATCGGGATACTGAGGATCCGCTCCGGCGCGATGCTCGCCAGCACCTGCGGCGGCAGGCCGCGCGTCTCGGGACCGAACAGCAGCGCATCGCCGCGCTGGAAGGCCGCCTCGCTGTAGCGCCGCGCGCCGCCGGTCTCCACCGCGTGCAGCCTCGCGCCCGCGATCGCCTGCAGGCAGGCGTCGAGGTCGCGGTGCACCCGCACCGGGGCAAGGTCGGCGTAGTCGAGCCCGGCGCGGCGCAGCTCGCGCTGTTCCAGGCTGAACCCGAGCGGCTCGATCAGGTGCAGGCGCGCGCCGGTGTTCGCGCACAGCCGGATGATGTTGCCGGTGTTCGGCGGAATCTCCGGCTGGTACAGAATCACCTCAAGCATGCGGTTTCGGGCGATAATGTGCGGCCATGAGCGACGCGTCCGCCGCCCCGCCCGCTCCGGCAGCGCCCAGCGCGAGCGCCGGCCCGGACCCCATCCTGCAGACCCGCTTCTGCGGGCTGGCGCTGCACTCGCCGATCGTGCTCCTGTCGGGCTGCGTCGGCTTCGGCGAGGAGTACACGCGCGTCGCCGGATTCTCGAACCGCGACGTCGGCGCGATCGTGCTCAAGGGAACGACCGGCGCGCCGCGGCTCGGCAACCCGCCGCACCGCGTCGCGGAAACGTACCAGGGCATGCTGAACGCGATCGGGCTGCAGAACCCCGGCGTCGACGCGGTGGTGCGCAACATCCTGCCGACGCTCGATTTCAGCGAGACGCGGTTCTTCGCCAACGCCTGCGGCTCGACGATCGAGGAGTACGTCGAGGTGACGCGGCGCTTCGATGATTCGCCGATCGACGCCATCGAGATCAACATCTCCTGCCCGAACGTCAAGGAAGGGGGCGTGCAGTTCGGCAATGTACCGGAGATGTCGGCGCGCGTCGTGGCCGCCTGCCGCGCGGTGACGAAGAAGCCGCTGATCACGAAGCTGTCGCCGAACCAGACCGACATCCGCGAGAACGCGCGCCGCTGCATCGAGGCCGGCACCGACGCCTTCGCGGTCATCAACACCGTCATGGGCATGGCGGTGGACGTGCGCACGCGCAAGGCGGTGCTCGGCAACGGGCAGGGCGGGCTCTCGGGTCCCGCGATCAAGCCGATCGCGCTGCTCAAGGTGCGGGAAGTGCGCGAGGTCGCGGCCCCGCACAACATCCCGATCATCGGCCAGGGCGGCATCTGCAACGCCACCGATGCGCTGGAATTCCTCATCGCCGGCGCGAGCCTGGTCGGGGTCGGCACGGCGCTGTTCTACGATCCGCTGGTCTGCCCGGCGATCAATCGCGGCATTGCCGCCCACCTGGCCGCCCACAAGATGTCGAACCTGCTGCAACTTGTCGGCACCCTCGGGAGTTGAACCCCCATGAGCATCAGCGACGAACTCGAACGACTCGAAAAGCTGCGCGCCAGCGGCGCGCTGAGCGAAGCCGAATACGCACAGGCGAAGGCGCACGCGCTCGGCGGCGGCGCGGGCACGCCCTCCGGTGCCGGCGGCCCGCACAGCGGCTTCCTGCATCGCCTGAGCCTGTCGTCCACCGACCGCGTGATCGGCGGCGTCTGCGGCGGCCTCGGCGCGCATACCGGGCTCCCCTCCTGGGCGTGGCGCGTGATCTTCTGCGCCAGCGTGTTCTACTTCGGCGTCGGGCTGCTGTTCTACATCCTGCTGTGGATCTTCATCCCGAGCGATCAATCCGTGGGTGCGCCGCCGGCCGCACCGCCGCCCGGCGCAGCCGCGCGCTAGCGCAGGAGCGCATCGCCCCGCGCCGGAACCCGGCCGCGCCTCAACTCTCTGCTTCGGCGTCCATGTCGAGCTCGCGCAATTTGCGCGTCAGCGTGTTGCGGCCCCAGCCGAGCAGGCGTGCTGCATCCTGGCGGTGGCCCCGCGTGTGCGCGAGCGCGACGCGGATCAGCGTGCGCTCGAACTCCGGCAGCGCCTCGTCGAGCAGCGGCTTGGCGCCCGATTCCGCCGCGCTGCGCCGCGCCCACTCGCCGAGCAGGCTGGTCCAGTCGGCGGGTGCGGCGAGCGCCGCCGCGACGCCGCTGATCTCCGCGGGCAGGTCGGCGACGTGGATCTCGCTGCCCGGCGCCAGCACCGTCGCGCGCCGGCAGAAGTTGACGAGCTCGCGCACGTTGCCCGGCCAGTCGTAGGCCACGAGCCGGTCGATCGCCGCGGGCTCGAGCGTCTTGGGTTCGACGTTGAGCTCCTGTGCCGCCACCGTCAGGTAGTGCCGCAGCAGATCCGGTATGTCCTCGCGACGCGAGCGCAGTGGCGGCAGCTCGACGCGGATCACGTTCAGGCGATGGAACAGGTCCTCGCGGAACTGCCCGGTGCGCGTGCGCTCCTCGAGGTTCTGGTGCGTGGCGGCGATGACGCGCACGTCGACCTTGATCGGCTGCTGCCCGCCGACGCGGTAGAACTCGCCTTCGGCCAGCACGCGCAGCAGTCGCGTCTGGAGCGGCAGCGACATGTCGCCGATCTCGTCGAGGAACAGCGAGCCGCCGTCGGCCTGCTCGAAGCGCCCGCGCCGCAGCGTGTCCGCGCCGGTGAACGAACCCTTCTCGTGCCCGAACAGTTCCGACTCCATCAGCTCGGCCGGGATCGCCGACATGTTCAGCGCGATGAAGGGCTTGCCGGCGCGCGGACTGTGCTCGTGCAGCGCGCGCGCCACCAGCTCCTTGCCGGTGCCCGACTCGCCGGTGACCAGCACGTTGACGCTGGTCTTCGACAGCCTGCCGATCGCGCGGAACACCTGTTGCATCGCGCTCGCGCGTCCGAGCAGCGGCGCCATCACCTCGCCCCGCCCGGCGCTGTCGCCCGCCGGCCGCTCGCCCGCCTGCGCGGCGCGCCGCACCAGCTCGACGGCATGGTCGATGTCGAAGGGCTTGGGCAGGTACTCGAACGCGCCGCTCTCGTAGGCCGACACGGTGGTGCCGAGGTCGGAGTGCGCGGTCATGACGATCACCGGCAGCTCCGGGTGGCTCGCATGCACGCGCTTGAGCAGGTCGATGCCCGACTGCCCGGCCATGCGCACGTCGGTGATCAATACGTCGGGCGACCCCGTGCGCAACGCAGTGAGCACCGGTTCGGCAGCCTCGAACGCGGTCGTCGACATGCCGCCATTGCGGAGCGCTCGTTCGAGCACCCAGCGAATCGAGGCGTCGTCATCGACGAGCCATACCTGCAGCAGTTCGGCGTTCATGCGGCATCCTCCAGCGGTAACAGGATCGAGAACACGGTGCGCCCGGGGCGGCTTTCGAATTCGATGATGCCGCCGTGCCGCGCCACCATGTCCTGCGCCACCGACAGCCCGAGGCCCGTGCCCTCGGCCTTGCCAGTGACCAGCGGATAGAACAGCGTCTTGTGCAGGTCCTCGGGCACGCCCGGCCCGTCGTCCTCGATCTGCACGCACACCACGAGGCGGTGGCGCGTCGGCCCGATGTTCAGGTTCGTCTGCGCGCGCGTGCGCAGCACGACGCGCCCGCGCCCGGGCAGCGCCTGCAGCGCGTTGCGTCCGATGTTGAGCAGCGCCTGGATGATCTCGTTCCGGTCGAAGCGCCCGTCCGGCACGCTCGGGTCGTAGTCGCGGTCGATGTCGATGTCGTTGGCGGCTTCGCTGCGCAGCAGCTGGTACACGTACTCGCACAGCTCGTGCACGCTGATCGCCTGCTTGCGCGGGGGGCCGGCGGGCCCGAGCATCGTGTCGACCAGCGAGCGCAGCCGGTCGGCCTCGTTGATGATGACGGCCGTGTATTCCTTGAGGTCGGGCTCGCGCAGCTCGCGCTCGAGCAGTTGCGCCGCGCCGCGCAGCCCGCCGAGCGGATTGCGGATCTCGTGCGCGAGCTGGCGCACCATCAGCCGGTTGCCGTCGACGCGCGAGAGCAGCTCGGTCTCGCGCGTGATGCGCTGGCGCATGCGCGCGTCGGTGAGCTCGAGCAGCAGGTGCATGCCGGTGATCGGGCCGGTCAGCGGCGTCGCGGTGATGTCGACGACGATCGGGAGCGGCGCCGCCGGGAGCGTCGCGATCGGCGTCAGCGTGAACTCATGCCCGGCGCAGGTCTCGCCGCTGTCGAGCGCGCGGCGCAGCAGCTCGATGAGCGACTGCGGCGCGGCGAACAGCTGGCTGACCGGATGGCCGCGCGTCTGGCGCAGGCTCAGCGACAGCAGGTCCTGCGCGCTGACGTTCGCGTAGACGACGCACAGTTGCGCATCGAGCACCAGCAGGCCGGTGGCCAGCGCGTCGAGCATCTCGCGGGCATCGAAATGCCCGAGCGGCGAGGCGTAATGCGCCTCAGCGGCCACGGACTTTCCTCGCGGTCGCGCGCGCGGGTGTGCGCGCGTCTAATGCTTGCGGGTGGGGTTGTTCGGATTCTGCGGCGCCAGCACCGAAGGCTGGCGCACGTGGAAACTGACCGCGGTCGACTGGCACACGCTCTTGCCGTCGGCGTCGCGGATCGTCGCGGCCACGGTGTGGGTGCCCCGATCGACCGGCGAGATCTTGAACTCCTGCTGCTCTGGGGTCGTCGCCGCGATCAGCTGCCCGTCGAAACTCAGCTCGACGCGATCGGTGCCACGCTTGCCCGGCCGCGGCTGCACGGCCACGGTCACCGAATCGACGTCGATCAGCACCTGGTCCTGGGCGGGCTGCACGACCGGACAGCCGTCGTAGCGGAAGCCGCCGTCCGGATTGCGCGGCGGCCGTCGCGGCGCGGGACTGCCCGCCGCGGAGGTGTCGGCATCGGCGCTGCTGTAGGTCTGCGGCGTGCCGAGGATGATCTTGTCGGCGCCGGGATGAGGCTGGTCGGAGTAATGCACGCCGTCGGCATCCGTCCAGCGATAGGTCACCGTGGCCGCAGTCGCCGCCGAGGCAACCGCGACCGCCAGCAGGGTCCAGCAGACCTTCCGGGTGTTCACAGGCTGACAGCATAGTCTCACCCGGCCGCGGCGTACAAACGGGTGACGGTCCTGTGATGACCCTCACCCATTTGCCATGCACGCCGGGCCGGCTTATGTCGATAGGGCCTGTAGACACCTGGGACATCGATGCGTTGCTGCTCAAAATGCCCTCAGACAAGGCGCGAGGCGCGATGCGTGGTCAGTCCACGTGAGCGCCGAGCAACGCCGTATGAGGGCATTTTGAGCGCAACCCTCCGGGGCCGGCTCGAGATTGCACAGGGCGGCGTTGCTCCTCCCTTATGTGCAATGAGCACACAGCGGTCGTCGCGCCTTGCCCTGTGCAATCTTGAGCACGGCCGCATCGACGTCCCAGGTGCCTACAGGCCCTATACGCTGTAATACATGTCCAGTTCGCAGGGGTGCGTCGACATGCGGTAGCGCTGCACTTCCTGGTTCTTGAGCGCGATGTAGGCGTCGATGACGTCGTCGGTGAACACGCCACCGCGCTTGAGGAACTCGCGGTCCTTGTCGAGGTGCTCGAGCGCCATGTCGAGCGAATGGCAGACCTGCGGGATGTGCTTGGCCTCCTCGGGCTCCAGGTCGTAAAGATCCTTGTCGGCCGGATCGCCCGGATGAATCTTGTTCTGGATGCCATCGAGCCCCGCCATCATCATCGCCGCGAACGCGAAGTACGGGTTCGAGGCGGAATCGGGGAAGCGCACTTCGATGCGGCGCGCCTTCGGGTTCGACACCCACGGGATGCGGATCGAGGCGCTGCGGTTGCGGGCCGAGTACGCCAGCATCACCGGCGCTTCGAAGCCCGGCACCAGGCGCTTGTAGCTGTTGGTGCCCGGATTGGTGAAAGCGTTGATCGCCTTCGCGTGCTTGATGATGCCGCCGATGTAATAGAGCGCCGTGTCGGACAGGCCGCCGTACTTGTCGCCGGCGAACAGCGCGGTGCCCGCCTTCTGGAGCGACTGGTGCACGTGCATCCCCGAGCCGTTGTCGCCGACCAGCGGCTTCGGCATGAAGGTCGCGGTCTTGCCGTGCAGGTGCGCGACGTTGTGCACGCAGTACTTCAGGATCTGCACTTCGTCGGCCTTCTTCACGAGGCCGCCGGCGCCCACGCCGATCTCGCTCTGGCCGCCGGTCGCCACTTCGTGGTGGTGCACCTCGACCTTGAGGCCCATTTCCTCGAGCGCCTTGCACATCGCGGCGCGGATGTCCTGGAAGCCGTCGACCGGCGGCACCGGGAAATACCCGCCCTTCACGCCCGGGCGATGACCCATGTTGCCTTCCGGATAGACGGTGTTGGAATTCCACGCGCCCTGCACCGAGTCGATCGCGTAGCCGCAGCCGTGCATCTCGTTGTTCCAGCGCACGCTGTCGAAGATGAAGAATTCATTCTCGGGGCCGAACATCGCGCCGTCGGCAATGCCGGTGGACTTCAGGTACGCCTCGGCGCGCTTGCCGAGCGAACGCGGGTCGCGCTCGTAACCCTGCATCGTGGCCGGCTCGATGATGTCGCAACGGATGTTGACGGTCGCGTCGGCGAAGAACGGATCGATCACTGCCGTGGTGGCGTCCGGCAGCAGGATCATGTCCGACTCGTTGATGCCCTTCCAGCCGGCGATCGAGGAGCCGTCGAACATCTTGCCGTCGACGAAGAAGTCGGCGTTGATGAAGCTGGAGGGGATCGTGACGTGCTGTTCCTTGCCACGCGTGTCGGTGAAGCGCAGGTCCGCGAACTTCACTTCCTTGTCCTTGATCAGCTTCACTACATCGGTCGGTGTCATATCGCCTCCGTTGGAATCATTCGAGTGCGCCGGGCCCCATGCCTTTGCAGGGCCTGTGCCAGCCTGTGGTCAATTGGAATAACTAGTCGGATCATCAAGTTACGCGGCCTGGTCGGCGACGCCGACGCGCATTTGCACCAGTATAGGGCGACAATGGGAGTTGCGCACCGTTTTCGTGCGTAATCGCTTTGGCGCGCCGCTCGCCTGCGGC
>Ga0335070_10004920_pt1 | contig 15665 bp, 12 predicted proteins | sample Lox_Sample_13_FD_206722 | JGI IMG/M metagenome (GOLD analysis project Ga0335070, IMG submission 206722) | Soil microbial communities from Loxahatchee National Wildlife Refuge, Florida, United States - Lox_Sample_1.3 | ecosystem: Environmental > Terrestrial > Soil > Wetlands | place: USA... | reverse complement strand
ATTACCCACAAGCGAATACAGGTTCTGACTCCGCATGACACGAGAGCTTCCGATTGTCGGTTTTCTTGACTGACTCGCTCCATCAGAATTTCCGCTTTACGGTTCATTTTTGGCAATTGTCGTGATAGGGTGCCACTCTCGTGCGTAGTTCATAGCCGAACGACACCAATTGTGATGCTGGAGGCGAAGATCTTGTACGTCGATAGTCGATAGTTTTTACAATCAGTTGAACGCGCACACGCCTCCTATTCGTACGCAGAAGAGTTAACCTTCATCTAATAAGCTATTTAGACGACTTTTTGAGACGCTGGCATGGAGAATGCTGAATGTTTCAGATAAGACGCAAGACTATTCACACGGATGATTCACAAACTGACGGGAGAACGAGAATGAGCTTTGAGCGCGGCAGGGCAATGGCTCTGGGTATTCTCGCGGTCTTCGGGGCGGCATGCCTCATCTTCGGTGTGTCCCCGGCTCAGGCCATCCCTCTTACGCAGGGTGCCCCGTTCAGCGTTCAAGAGGGTTCGGTCCCAGGAGCGTCCAGCAATCTGTTAACCGCAAATGCCATAGAGTTTTCATTCAACTCGCAGACCAGCCAGCCCCTCGGTCTCTTCCCGGCCTTCACGGAATTCGGCGCTGCCAGCATCGGGGGCTTTTCCTTAGTCGGTACGACGGTGCCGTCATTCCTCGGGGCGCCGGCACCCGGCGGATACAGCATGTATGCCACCTACACGTCCACTGGCACAACGGCCTTTCTCTCCGCTGATGAGATCGAGGATACCTACACTTCGTTCCACATCGACCTGTTCATCGATCCTAATCAGTCCGTGTTCCTCAACGGTCCCACTATCGGCGGTCTTACCGGTGACGAGTACAGGATTGCGTTTGCTGACATGGTGTGCACGCCCGGCCCAACCTGCGCGCAGGACCACGTCTTTCTCCCGCCGAATGTCGCCCTTGGCGACTTCCACGCCCTTCTTCTTTTCAGTCTCGACAATAGCAACGCCAACCCCAGTCTCCGTGGCTCTGCCTACTTCGTCGACCCGAACCCCTTTTATCTGAACCTGGACTTCACCGGCGTCATTGCCACGAGCCAGTTCCCCGGCTGCTCCGGCAACCCTCCCGTTTGCACAGACTTCAGTTCGACCCAGCAAGGGTCAGGTGACGCGTTCTTCCAGCGGGTACCAGAACCTACGTCACTCTTGCTGCTCGGGGCTGGATTCGTCCTGTTGGCTGGATACGGTCGCCGCCGCAAGGCTTAAGCTTCTTATCCTGCACAGAGGGCACGGGTACGCCGTGCCCTCTGTTGTCTCGCAGGTCATTCCGGGTCTTCCTCTCGTAGTCGCCTGAAGCCCTCGCTCCTCGCGCGCCCGAACCGCAAGCTTGCCGATTTCGCCCAAGCCCTGCTATTTTCGAAGAATCCCCATGAGGGGCCAACCCGATTGATGCTGTCGCCGGGGCCTGTTGTCGCTCGGCGAGGGGGAGGACAGGCACATGGCCAGCGTGTACGAACGGCTCAATGCGGAGACGGCTGCGGCCCGCGCTAACTTCATGGATCTGCCGCTCGTAAAGGGCGTCCTCAGTCCCGACGCGGCCGGTGGACAGTTCGCCGGGACCGACCTCCTACTGCCAATCTACCGTCGCTATCTGAAGGAGTCCTACCATCACGTGCGAGTGGCCTCGCAGACCTACGCGCTGGCCGGCTCCAGAATCATCGACGATGACGAGCCGATCCGGCATTGGCTCTTGAAGCACGCCGTCGAAGAGTACGGCCACCACGAGTGGATCTTGAGTGATCTCAAAGCACTGGGCGTCAACCCTGAGACGGTCAGGAAGTCGAAGCCGTCGTCTGCGTGCGCCGCGCTGGTCGGTTACATGTACTACACCGCCGGCGTCGACAATCCCATAGGCATTCTCGGCGATTCCTACGTGGTCGAGGGACTGAGCCAGCTCTTCGCAGGCCAGGTCGCCGGCACCATGAAGGATCTGCTCGGCATCCAGGATGAAGCCGTGACGTATCTCGACCGCCACGGCAAGGCCGACCAAGGACACATGGACGACCTACGGGATTTGATCAACGGGTGTGTCCGGAGGGAGGAAGATCTGGCGGATGTGATTCAGGTGGCACGCGTCGAGTTCGAGCTCTACGGCTGGATGATCGAGCAGGTTCAAAGGGGAGACATCGAGGCGTAGACACGTGGGCTGGATCTATCTCGTGCTCGCCGGGCTCTTCGAGGTGGGCTGGCCCATCGGCCTCAAGCTCGCCCAGGAAACCGGGAGACGAATGGTCGGCGTCATCGTTGCCGTTGTCTGCCTGGGCGTCAGCGGTGGGCTATTGTGGCTGGCGCAGCGGGACATCCCTCTGGGCACCGCGTACGCAGTGTGGACGGGCATTGGCGCCGCGGGTACGTTCTTCGTGGGCATCTGGTTCTTCGGTGATGCATCCAGCCTGGGGCGCTACCTCGGCGTCATCTTCATAGTGGTCGGCGTGGTGACGCTCAAGCTCTCGCATTGATGCCGAGGAGAGCGGGGACGCGACCCCGATCAGTCACCGCTCACCCCGGGCAATGCTCCTTCGCGTCTTTCAATCGATCGGCCGGCTTCGGATGCGTGCTGAGCCAGGCCGCCCAGGGCCGGGACGCCCTTGCCTGCACGAGCCGTTCGAGCAGCGCCACCTCCGCCTGGCAGGCGCGCACCCGCCCGATCACCAGCTCGAGCAGGTCCTGGCCGTAGCGGTCCGCGGCCAGCTCTTCTTCCCGGTCGTAGGCGCGGTACTGTCCCTCGACATCGGGATCCGTCAGCATCTGCGTCCCCGCGACTCCAATGGCCAGGATCGGTCCGATGATGGGAATCGCCCCCACCGCCGCCGCCTTGCTGTTCTTCTCGTTGAGCTCGTCGCGCGTTTTCTTCTCCGCGACGCGACGATCTTTGCGCGCCGCGAAATGCCCGAGCTGCACGTGCCCGAGCTCGTGGGCGAGCCCGGCTCGAAGCTCGTCGGGGGGCAGGACCCTGAGGGCTTCCTCCGTGATGCCGAGCGAGAACTTGCAGCGCTCGTTCGGTCCTGTGGCGAGGTTGATCGCGTCGCTGGTGAGGATACCCAGCGACGCGGCACAACCATCCGCCGGTCCCGTCCACATGCCGGAGGTGATCAAGAGGGGCACGAGCAGCCGGCCCACCGCCTCCCGCTCCTCAGGGGTGGCGTCACGCACTCGTGGGCGCGCCGGCGCAGGCTTGGGCTCGGGCGCAGTCGTCGCGCATCCGCCAGCGAGCAGCAACGCCAATCCCAGGACGAGAACCGCGACCCACTGCATGAAACTAGCTTGCGCGATTCCTCAACTGCAGAACCAGTATCCGTCGGGCTTGGCGAAGCAATGCGGCCGGGAATACTCCCACGTGCCATAGCTGAAGGGACCGGGATAGCCGTAGGTGTAGGATTCCCCGCCACCGGAGCTGACGAAGGGACCCGGATACGCGTAGTTGAGACCGCCGGGGTAGCCGTAGCTGAAGGGGCCGGGATAGAAGAACGGGTGCCAGTAGAACGGTCCCTGCACGATAAAGCGGCCCTGGGCATGGCTTCCGTGGGCACGGCCGTGGACGCGGGTCCCCTCGGCATGCGCCAGCACGGGCATCGCGAGCACGGCAGAGATCAGCACGAGCAGGATCAGCTTTTTCACCGCTCACACCTCCTACCTGATTCTACGCCCGGTCCGATGTGGCGCGGTTCTTTCGCGCGGGTGGCGGGCGCGCGGCGTTACGCAGAGGCGGAGCGGTCGGGACACAAGGCTTCGAGCCTGGCCAGTGCCTCCTCGAAGCTCGCGTCGAGCCGGTCGCAGAGCGTTGCGGCCTCCGCAGCGCGTCCTGCCCGGCAGGCTTCCTCGATGGCGCCGGTCAGCTCGGCGAGGGTGGTGAGCCCGAGATTGGCCGCCATGCCCGCGAGTGCGTGCGCGGCCGCCCGCATCTGGGCAAGGTCGGCGTCGTCGCGCACGGCGGCCAGCCGGTCGCGGTGAGGGCGCGCATGCTGCGGCAGCTCGGCGATCAGCTGCCCCACCTTGGCGGCGCCGAGCGAATCCACGAGAAGGCGGACGTAGCTCTCGTCGATTCCGGACCCTGCGCGGTCGACCTCGGGCACAGCCGCCGCGGGAGCGTAGCGCGACAGGATGGACGCCAGCGCCAGCGGGTCGATGGGCTTGGGCAAGTGACCGACCATGCCCGCCGCCATGCACGCGTCCGTCTCCTCCTTCATGGCGCTCGCGCTCAAGGCGATGATCGGCACGTGTCGCTTCTCGCCCGGCAGGCGCCGGATCTCGCGCGTGGCCTCGATCCCGTCCATCTCCGGCATGTGCACGTCCATCAGGACCACATCGTAGGGGTGCGCGCGCACGGCCTCGACGGCGGCCCGCCCGGTGCCGACGATGTCCACGCTATGTCCTCGACGGCGAAGCAGGCCGAGCGCGACCTGCTGGTTCACCGGATTGTCCTCGGCGACGAGTATCCGGAGCGGCGCCACCGCCGGCTCGCTCCTCCTCTCGGCCTCGGGCGCCACCTCGCCCTGTGCCGGGGCGAGCGCGACGGTGAACCAGAACGTGCTGCCCTGCCCCACCGCGCTCTGGACGCCGATCTCGCCCTGCATCGCCGTGACGATCTTTCGGCAGATCGCCAGGCCGAGGCCGGTGCCGCCGGCCCGGCGCGTGGCCAGCTGGTCCACCTGGGTGAACTCCTGGAAGAGGCGGCGCTGCGCTTCCGCGGGGATACCCGGACCGGAGTCGACCACTTCGAAGCGCAGCAGCACCCGGCCGTCCAGGTCACCCACCCGCGCGACGTTGACGTGGACGCGGCCATGATCGGTGAACTTGATGGCATTGCCGACCAGGTTCAGCAGCACCTGCCGAAGACGGCCGGGATCCCCGCGCAGCGCCCGGGGCACCGCGGGCGCGATGACGGTGTCGAGGTCGAGCCCTTTCTCCCGGGCACGGAAGGCCAGGAGGCCGATGATGCTGGACACCGCGCCCGGAAGGTCGAAGTCCTCCTCGTCCAGGTCGAGCTTGCCGGCCTCCATCTTCGAGAAGTCGAGGATGTCGTTGAGAATCGCGAGGAGCGCCTGGCCGGAGTCCCGCACGGTGGCCGCGTACTGACGCTGCGTGACGTCGAGCCGCGTCTCGAGCAGGAGGTGCGCCATGCCGAGGATGCCGTTCATGGGTGTGCGGATCTCGTGGCTCATCACCGCGAGGAAATCGGACTTGGCACGCGTGGCCGCCTCCGCCGCGTCGCGGGCCTTGGCCAGCGATGCCTCGGCGGCGCGGGCGCGGGCGCTCTCGTCCTGGGCGCGCTGCCACTCGGTGCGGAGGCGGCCGGCCACGGTGTTGAAGGAGTCCACCACCTGGCGCAGCTCGTCCCGTCCCTCGACCACGACGGGGCCGGAGAACTCACCGGTGAGCATGCGCTTCGTGACGCCGTCGAGCGCGCTCACCGCCCGCTTGACCGCCGCGTAGAAGCCGACCCAGAGATACGCGACCACGAGCAAGGCGGCGGCGACGACCGCGAGGAGCACCAGCCGCTTGACGGCGAGGCGATGCATGCGCGCCCGCAGCAGGCCATCGAGAGCGGCCGCGGCTGCGTCGTGGTGCCGGAAGATGGCAGCCATCGCTCCGGCATGGCGCTCATAGGCCTCGCCGGCGCCGACCTCGAACGCCGGCGGGCTCTTCGTACCCGAGGTGGTCACGAGCGCCCCGACATTGTCCACGGCCGCCCAGACCGGCCCGAGCGTGCCCTCGAGCTTCTGACGGAGCGCGGGATTTTCCCGGAAGGCCACGCCGTGGCCGCGGTCGAGCGCTTCGCGCTCCGCCTGCGCCTGGCCCAGGACGGTGAGCATCGTGGACTGACGGAGCGGCGGCCAGACCCCGGAGAGCCGCTGCTCGACCTCATTGGCCCCGATCGCGGAGAGGTTGCCGGCCAAGGCGGGCAGGCGCCGGACCGTCGCTTCCACGAGGTAGTAGCTGTCGAGATCGGTGTCGAGGCTCAGGTTCGACGCGTCACCGACCTGCTCGATGAGCTGGCGCAGCTGTGCGGCAAGCGTGCCGGCCGACACCGCCGGATGCGCGATCCGCGGCCGGAGCGTCTGCCAGAGCTCGCGCACGCCCAGCCGGCGGCCGAGCCGCTCGTTGACGGCGTCCACATCTCTCGCGGCCATCGCGATGCTCTCCTGCTCCTTGGCCAGGCGCTCTCTGGCGGAGGCATCGCCCGTCTCGGTCAGGAGGCGCAGCGCCTGCGAGCGCTCGAGCGGCTCGAGCACGTGACGGAGCGCCACGATGTACTCGAGCCCGCGACGCTCGTTGGCCGCCAACGCCATGCGGCCGTGCAGGTCCTGGAGCCAGATGCCCATCATCAGCCCGATCGGGATCGCGAAGAGCAGCGAGATGAGGGCGAACTTCTGGGGGTAGCGCAGCCGGTTCATCAGGAGCACGGCGGGCTTGAGCAGCCACGTCATGGCGCTCATGATCAGGGACCCCGACCCCCGACGCAAGGGGGAGCGGCAGCGCCTTGACTTGACCGCGGGCATCGCCGACCATTGGCAGACGCCGCGCCGGAGGGACGCCAGCATGGGCAGGTCGCTCAACATCTACGTCGTCGACGATAGCCCCGTCCAGACCGAAATCGCCAAGGCCCTGCTCGAAAAGGCCGGGCATCTCGTGACCACCAACCGCTCGAGCGCCGACGCGCTCCGTGAGATCCCGGTGAAGCGGCCCGACTGCGTGATCATGGACATCATGATGCCGGAGATCGACGGCTACGATCTCTGCCGGCGGATCCGGTCGATGCCGGAGCTGGCCGACACCAAGGTCTTCATGATGTCGACCAAGGCCTTCCCTTTCGAGCGGAGACGGGCGACCGAGCTGGGGGCGAGCGGCTACTTCACCAAGCCGCTCAATCCAGCCTCGTTCGTCTTCGAGCTCGAGCGCCTCGTGGCCGACACGATGACCCTGTCCTTCTGGGGCGTCCGCGGCACGCTGCCCATCTCGCGCCAGGACTCGCTGCGCTACGGCGGCGCCACCTCGTGCGTCAGCCTGGCCTTCCCCGACGGCCGCCTGTTCATCTTCGACGCGGGCAGCGGTATCAAGGCGCTCTCGGACGCGCTCCTCGCCGCCAAGCGCTCGCGCATCGACGGCACCATCCTGATCTCGCATCCGCACTGGGATCACATCAACGCCCTGCCCTTCTTCGTGCCGTTCTACATGCAGGGCAACCAGTTCGAGATCTGCGGCGCCTCGCACGGCGACATCACCATGCGCGATCTCATCTCCGCGCAGATGGACGGCGTGTATTTCCCCGTCACCGTCCGGGAGTTCGCCGCCAGCATCACGTACCGCGACCTCGCCGAGGGCGAATACACGATCGGCGGCGTCAGCGTGAAGACCATGCTGCTGAGCCATCCCGGCAACTGCCTCGGCTACCGCGTCACCTACGGCGGGCGGTCCATCTGCTACGTGACGGACAACGAGCTGTACGATCCCGGCTCCGACTTCTACTCCGACGAATACGTCGATCGACTGGTGGGATTCGTGCGCGAGGCCGACGTGCTCATCACCGACTGCACCTACACGGACGAGGTGTATCCGCGCAAGGTGGGATGGGGACACTCGTCAGTGAGCCAGGTGGCCGATCTGGCCGCACGGGCGCGGCCGAAGACGCTCTACCTCATCCACCATGATCCCGACGATACGGACGAGGTGATCGACTCGAAGCTGGCCGTCGCGCGCGAGCGTCTGGCCGCCCGGGGCAGCCCGACGGAGGTGGTCGTCCCCGCCGAGCGCACCGACGTTCAGCTCTAGCGTCGTTCCTCCTTCGGCTGGACGGACACCGTCAGGCTCTCGTCGCCGTTCCGCTTGAGCTTCAGCACCGCCGGCTTGGCGTGCAGGGGCAGCAGGGTCAAGGTCGCCACGTCGTCCTTGTCGAGCGTGAGGAGAATCGGCCGCCGCTCGATTTCGATGACGCGCGCGGCCGCCTTGCTGAACTCCTGGAAGATGACGAAGACGTGGACGGTTTGCCCGCTCACGCCCGCGAAGTACCAGATGACGGAGCCGGCCAGCGGAGGCTCGGCCCACCGCGCTTCGCTCGCGATCGTGCCGCCCGGCGGAACCGGGTCAGGATTGGTCCGCAGGGAAAACTGCCAGTAGAAGCTCGCCCGTCCTGTCTCGATCACGGGCCATTCCACCTCCCCCGCCGCCGACGGCGACGGGAGCACCACGAGGAGCATCACGAGAAGAAGGCGTCCCATGGGCTCCTCAGAGATCCTCGAGCCGGAGCTGGGTGTCCGCGTGTTGCCAGGCACGCTCGAATTCCTGCCGCACGAAGGCAGCATCGTATGCGCGGCCTTGCGACGTGAGAGCCTGCAGCAATCCGAACAGGGATCGGCCATTGCGCCGGTTACGCTCCAGATCCGCCCGAAACACCCGTTCGGCTTCCGCGGCCTGTCCGCTGCGCAGCAGGGCGCCGCCAAGGGACTCCCGCGCGGGCAGATACCAGGCCGGCGGCTCGTCATAGCCCAGGGCGTCTTCGATCTCCACGCCCTTGCGCAGCACATCGATCTCGGTCTTCGCATCGCGCATCGCGCCGGCGATCCGGGCTCTCAGCACGTGATCGGCGACCTGCCGGGCTCCGCCCGACATCACGCCTCCGGCGCCCGCCATCTCCTCGGTTATGGCTTTCTCGGCGTTGAGAAAGTCCTGGCGCTCCTGCTCGGCCCTCGCCGGATCGCCGGTTGACGCGAAGGCCATGCCACGGGCGAAGTGCCAGTAGGTGGTGGGAGCCGCCAGCGTGGCCTCGGGCTTCGGCAGCTTGAGCACGTCGTCCCATTTTCGGAACCGGACGAGGATCAAGGTCGAGGTCGGCAGGAACACCTCGACGGCGGGCATGGCTTTCAGATGCGGCGCCACGTGCGCCTCGAGCTTCCGGGCCGCCGTCAGGGATTCGGAAAAGCGGCCGGCCATGCTCTCGGCGACGGCAAGAAAGTGCAGGTTGTGGCCGTAATACATGAGCGCGGATAGTCCTTCGACCCCGCGCGCCTTGACGAGGGCCTCGTCGGCCCGGGCGGCCTCCCGGTTGCTCTGCGCGGCCGACATGTAGTCGCCGGTGCGCTGGTAGATATGCGCAGGCATGTGGACGAGATGGCCGGCGGCCGGCACGAGCCCCGGGAGCTTCTGCGCATAGCTGAGCGCCCATTCAGGATGCGGTGACGCCTCGACGGCGTGGATGTAGTAGTGGATGGCGCCGATGTGGGTCGGATTGCGCCGAAGCACGGATTCGAGCACGGCGACAATCTCCAGCGTGCCGTCCTCGGGCTTGCCGTCGGCCGTCCAGAGCCGCCACGGGCGCAGAACCATGGCGGCCTCCGCGAAAAGCGTCGCGGCATCGAGATCGTCGGGATAGCGCCGGGCGAGCTCTCCCATGGCGTTCTTGTACTCGAGGTTCAGCGTCTTGCGATCGGCCTGCGGCTGGAGGGAGTATCGCTTCGCCAGCGCTTCCACGTACCGGCGCTCATGCTCGGGCCCGGTCGCGGCCAGCGCTCGCGCCTTCTGAACGGCGGCGTACGCGGCCGTCTCACGCTCCGAGTCGATCTCGGAATTGATGTTCGACCCGAGCGCCAGCGCAATGCCCCAGTACGCCATGGTCATCTGCGGGTCGAGCTGGGCCGCCCGCTCGAAGGAGCGCACGGCCTCCGGATGATTGAACGCATAGACGAACGTCAGTCCCTGGTCGAAGAACTTCTGCGCCTCAGGACGGCTGGTCGCCACGGGATGGTGAAGCGAGCCCAGTCCCTGCACGAGCGTGGCGGGCGGCTCGCCGCCGCCGCTCGCGATCTTCTGGTCGGGCTGATGGCAGTCTGCGGTGTGCCAGAGCAGCAGGGTCAGCGTCACGGCCAGGCAGACGGGCTTCATACCCACGACGCGAGGGCGAAGCGGAAGGAGCCGCTAGCCCTCAAGCACGAATGCCGTGTGAATCTCGTCGGCGTCCACCCGAACTCCGAAGAGGCACCGCGCGCAGATCACTTCGCCAAGGCAGACCGCGCAATCGTCGAGAAACCCACACGTCGAGCCGCAGCGCGGACAGCCGATGGCACGCACCCTGATCGCCCGCTCGTAGGCCTCCCGTAAGGCTCGGGCCGATGCACCCCGGTCGTTGCTCGTCATCGCTAGGGCAGGAGCATCTTGGTGAGCAAGGCCAGCACTATCGCCGTCGCGAACGCCATCCAGTCGCGCATCTCGCGCCTCCCGATCACTGCTTTTCGCCGAGGAAACTTGCTCGGCGCTTCCTCGCCGTAGCTGCATGGGACGAGCCAATAAGTGAAACGCTTGTAGAACGGGTCGTTACGAGGATTCGGGCCAGCTTGCGCTTCGAATCGTAATATTTCCCGACCCGAGGGAAAATTCGCGAATCTGGTCCGAGGCTTGGCCCGAGGATCCGGCGGCGGGGAATTGTCCGAGATGTCGAAAAGGTTTACTGCCCAGCGTTGCCGAAGCTAGGGCCGCACGCTGTAGCCTCTGTATTGCTCGGCAATGCGCGGGGAGATCGCGCTCGCCGCGGCGAAGTCGGCCTCGGCTCCGGCCAGATCCGCCTTCCTCCGCTTCGCGAGCCCGCGGCCATACAGGGCGTGGGCCTTCTGGGGATCGAGCCGGAGCGCCGCGTCATAGTCGGCTATGGCCTGATCGGCCTGACCGAGCTTGAGATACACGAAGCCGCGGCTGTCCAGGGCATTGGTGTCGTCCGGGCGGAGTCGAAGCGCTTCATTGCAGTCTGCCAGCGCAGGCTCCAGATAGCCGGCGAGTGCCCGGGCGAAGCACCTCGCATTCCAGGCGCTCCCGTCTGCCGGACGGAGCCCGATCGCTTCGGCGAAATCCTGTATGGCGCGATCGAGATCGCCCTTTCGCGTATGGGCCACTCCCCTGTTGTCCCAGGCGAGCACGTCCCTGGGGTTCAGCCGGATCGCGTGGTCGTAGTCCTGTATCGCCCTGTCCAGGTCACCCTTGTTGCTATAGGCGTTCCCGCGATTGCTATAGGCCATGGCAAGGCTCGGCGCGAACCGGATGGCCTGGTCGTAGTCCTCGATGGCTTTATCGATCTCGCCCAGGCTCGTATAGGCATTCCCGCGATTGTTGTAGGCCAAGGCATAGTTCGGCGCCAGCCGGATCGCCTGGTCGAAGTCTCTGATCGCGCGCTGCACGTCACCGAGGCTTCGGTAGGCATTGCCTCGATTGTTGTATGCGAAGGCATACCCAGGATCCAGCCTGATGGCCTGGTCGTAGTCCCGGATCGCCTGCTCGGGCTCGCCCTTGCTGCTATGCGCATTGCCTCGATTGTTGAAGGCAAGAGCCAGGCCCGGATCGAGGCTGATGGCCCGGTCGTAGTCCTGGATGGCGCGATCCGAATCGCCCTTGCGGGCGAAAACCAGACCGCGATTGTTGTACGCCGCGGCGTCGGTGGGAGCGATCAGGATGGCCTGGTCATAGTCCTTGAGCGCCCTGTCCAGGTCGCCCTTGCTACTGTAGGCGCTGCCGCGGTTGTTGAGAGCCAGGACATAACGCGGCTCGAGGTGGATCGCCTGGTCGAAGTCCCGAATCGCCTTGTCCAGCTCGCCCAGGCCCCGGTAGGCATTACCCCGGTTGTTGAGAGCGAAGGCGTACTTCGGCTGGAGGTGAAGCGCCTGGTCGTAATCCTGAATGGCCCGCTCCAGATCTCCTTTAAGAGTATGGGCATTGCCCCGGTTGTTGAAGGCGGAGGCCAGCTTCGGGTCGAGACGGATGGCCTGGTCGAAGTTCTGGATGGCACGGTTTGGCTGGGCCTTCTGCGTATAGGCCGTCCCACGGTCGTTGTAGGCGATGGCGTACTTGGGATCGAGCTCTATTGCCTGGTCGTAGTCCTCGATGGCTCGGTCGGTCCGACCCTGCATGCGATAGGCGGTGGCCCGGTGGTAATGGGCGATGGCGAGTCTGGCCTTCGTCTCCCGACCTGCATGGATCACGGCGGAGCAGCTCTTGATCACGAGGTCCGAGGTCGGGCCGTCCCCTATGCAGACAGGCCAGTCCGGCGAGGCCGGTGCATCGGCCGCCAGAGCCGGCGAGGCGACCATGGCCAAGGCCGTCAAGAGACTTGAAAGAGGGAAGCAAAATCTGCGCACCATGGCCAACTATCTCTCTCGGGCGAGTCTAACCCAGAGCCCGGCCGAAGCACACAAACCGCCTGGGCCATGCTTGACGACCACATCCCCAAGCTTTACGTTAGTGACGAGGTAATTTGAGGCTCCCCGCATGCGCTGCCTGGCGATAGCGATCTTCCTTCTCTTGGGCCAGTTCATTGCGCCCGCTTGGGCGCAGTGGACCGAAGACGCGCAAAAATGTGCCGAAACATCCGACCCGAACCTCGCATTTGATCTTTGCACGCGTGCCATCCAATCGGGAGCTCTGTCTGGAGCGGGTCTCGCCGTCACGTTCAATAATCGCGGCAACGCCTACCAGAGCAAGGGCGACTACCAGCGGGCCATCCAGGACTATGACGAAGCCCTCAGGATCAACCCGGACTCTGCCCTGGCGTTCAACAACCGGGGCAGCGCCTATCAGCACATGGGCAACTACGATCGAGCGATCCAGGACTACGACCAGGCAATTCGGCTCGATCCCAGCTCCGCCCTCGCCTACAACAACCGCGGTCGCACCAGCCATCTCAAAGAGGACTACGCCCAGGCGATCAAGGACTTCGGCGAAGCCATCGAGCTCGATCCCGACTATCCGCTCGCCTTCTACAATCGTGGCCTCGCCCGCTTCGACCAGGGTCTCTTCATCGCCGCCGTTCCCGATTTCGTCCGGGCCGTGCAGCTCGACCCGGCCAAACCGTACCGGGTCCTCGCCCTCTATCTGGCCAAGGCCCGTGGCGGCGACCCGGACAAGGAGATGCTCGCGGCGAATGCCAAGCAGCTCAACCTCTCACAGTGGCCCGGGCCCGTCGTGAGCCTCTATCTCGACCAGATCACGCCCCAGGCGGTCATCGACGCCACCAAGGATCCCGATCCCAATACGCAACGGGAACGGCAGTGCGAAGCGTATTTCTACATCGGCGAATACCTCCTCATCGCCAACCAAAAGGCCGAGGCGGCACGGATGTTTCAAGCGGCCGTGTCGACCGGCGTCACGAGCCTCTTCGAATACGCGAGCGCTAAAGCGGAGCTCCGGCGTCTGGCTCAGCAGTAGGATGCCGATAGCGCTTCCCGCTCCGCGATACATCGCCGGAGCGTTTCCCCTGAGCATCGCGCTCTCTTTCTGCGTTGCCACGCTCCTGACCACTCCCCTCAGCGCTCACGCCCAGCCGGCGGCTCCGGTATACCGTGTCGCCACGCTCGGCGCAGACCCGACTCTCGTCTGGGATGTGTTTCAACGGCGGCTCAAGGAGCTGGGCTACGTCGAGGGCGGCAATCTGGCCCTCGAGCGCCGATGGTCAGGAGGGTATGAGGATCGCCTGCCGAGGCTTCTGACCGAGCTCCTTCACACCAAGCCTGATGTCCTCGTGAGCTCCTCGATGGTCCCGCCGACCCCGGGCATCGATGCGTCCCGGTGCGTGCCGATCCTGACCATAGCCGTCTCGGAGCCGTACGGCTCGACGTGTCGAGCTTACCCTGTCGCACGGATGACCCAGTCTGCCTCGGCGCGGGAAGTCAGCGCCATCCATCTCAAGCTTGCAAGGAACCTGTTGCCCTCGGCTTCCCGCTTCGCAGTTCTCACAGATTCGGACCGGCCCTTTCTCGCCGACTACGTTAAAGGTCTGGAGACTGCTGCTGCCGCCACCGGCGCCACCGTCCGAGTGCTCGATGTGAGTAGTGACCAGGATATCGGTAATCTCGCCGCGGCCATCACACGGGAGGCACCGGATCTCCTGATCGTGGGGCCCAGCTTCCTGCGGCGGCCGGACGCGCGGAGACAGATCGTAAGCTTCGCGACGGCGCGGGGAATTCCTTCGATCGGGTCGTACATCGCGGATGGAGTGGTCATTGCCGCCGACTATGACTGGACTGCATTGGCGCGCCGTGCCGCGGATTTCGTCGATCAGCTCTTGAAGGGAGCCAAGCCCGTAGATCTCTCGACCGGCGCTCCAACCAGGTTCGAGGTGATCGTGGATGGCAGGGTCGCCAAGATTCTTGGGCTGACGATTCCGGAGTCCGTGCTCTCCCAGGCAGATCGGGTGCTGAACTAAGCCGCCGCGATCAACGGCTCGCGCCGTTGAGCTTTCCCTGAAGACCCTGCGACTGCACGGCCGTCCCCGAGAAGCTGGCCGGCACGATGGTCGCCGTGCCGCTCTGCTGTGGCGCGAAGGCCGCGGGCTGCCCGGGGACGCTCAACGGCGTCGACGTCGGGGTGGCCTGCGACGGTGCTGACGCGGCAGGCTGGCCCGGGACGGTCAACGGAGTCGGAGTCGGCGCCGGGGCGGGAGCGGGCTGCGAGGGCGCCGATGCGGCAGGCTGACCCGGGACGTTCAGCGGTGTCGGCGCTGGGGCCGGAGCGGCCTGCGGCGGAGGCGAGGCTCCAGGCTGCCCCGGGACGCTCAGCGGCGCCGACGCACTCTGATCCGGTACTGAAACGGGTTGTTCCTGGGCACTCTGAGGCTGGCCGGGGACGCTCAGCGGCTGAGGATCTCCCTGCTGGAGATCAGGATTACTCTGCGGCCGCCCCTCGGGCTGCAGCTTCAAAGTCTGGCCGTCCGGCTTGATCACTCTGCCATCGTCAGCCGGCCGGGGCGGGATCACCGGCGCGGTTGGGGCCGGTGTGATCGTGGCCTGTGGCGCAGGGGGCGGTGCGGGTGCTGGAGGCACCGCGGCGGCGGCCGGCGGAGGAGGTGGCGTCGCGGGCGCCGACACCTTCGGCGCCGTCGGCGGCGGCGGCTTCACAGCCGCCGTCTGGGTCGGAATCCTCAGGCCGGTCACCTGGATCATCACTTCGCCTTCGACCCGTTGCGACGACCACCCCAGGCCGAAGCCGAGGGACGCAGCCAGCCCGTATGGAGACGTCGCCGTGGCCACGTTCGGGACAACCGAGCCGCCGCCGGAGGTGCCGAATCCGAAGCCTTTCATCGTGTTCTTCGGCCGGATGATGAATTCGACAACGCCGTAGTTGGCGCCCTTGTCCATCGCGTGATAGGCAGCCTCGCAGACCGCCGGCAGCCAGGGCTTGTCCGCACCTTCGACGGAGGAGATGCCCACGTAGTTGGAGATGTCGTTCGACACGTCGATCTTGTCCCACGCCGCGTAGACGAGCTGGATCTCCTTCGCCTTCTCCCGGCTCGCGCCCACGTAGCTGTCCTTGTAGCCATACCCACCCCGGCATTCCTCCGCCTGCTCGTACGTCATGCGCGCGGGGCGAACCGGGCCCGCGCCATTGATGAAGACGTCCGGCTTGTAGGGCTGCGAGAAGTTACCGGGAGCGCCCGGGATACCGGGCAGGCCTGGCAGGTTGACGTTGATGTTCTTGCTATTGCCGAACGTAACGGATGGAGAGGCGAAGGTCGTGGACCCTGAATAGCCCACATAGCCTTCGCCGGACTCGGCTGCATTGAGCCCCGAAGTACCCGCCCCGGTGGTCGTACTGGGAGTGATGCTGATGCCGCCGATATTGACCGAGGTCGCGCTCGTG
>Ga0335070_10004919_pt1 | contig 15670 bp, 14 predicted proteins | sample Lox_Sample_13_FD_206722 | JGI IMG/M metagenome (GOLD analysis project Ga0335070, IMG submission 206722) | Soil microbial communities from Loxahatchee National Wildlife Refuge, Florida, United States - Lox_Sample_1.3 | ecosystem: Environmental > Terrestrial > Soil > Wetlands | place: USA... | reverse complement strand
CGCTCGAAGGGCCCTCCGGAGGCCTGGTCTTCGGGATCTGCGCCGGCCTGGCGTTCTCGTTCGGGATGCACGTGCTGGTCGTGGTGCGCGGGACGTGGCAGCCGGCGGCGGGCGCACTGGTGTTCATGAGCCTGCTGCACGCGGCGGCGGGGGCGGTGCTCGGCGCCGGCGTCGGGTGGGCGAAGCTGTCTGCGCCGCGGGGGATGCGCGTGCCCGCCGTCGCGGGCGCGATCGTGGCGGCCGCGGCGCTCGGCGTCGTGCTGGTCGCAGCCGCGGCCGCGTGCTGGAGACGGTGGGGCGGCGGGAGCGATCTCTGCAACCTCGCGCTGGCCGCCGCGGACGTCGGCGTCCTCGCCGGGGCGATCGCCTTCTCGCTCGCTTTGGAGCGCAAGGTGCTCGCCACGCAGCTCGCGGAGGAAGTGGGTCTGGGCGTGCTGCCGGAGTGGGTCGCCGACATCCTCCCGAGCTACAGGCGACGCGTCCGCTCCGACTGGTGGGCCCGGCGGGACGAGCGGCGGGAGATCGTCCGCCTGCTGCTGGGGCTGGCGTTCCGGAAGCGGCGCCTGCGGAGCCTGCCGGAGGAGCGGGCGCGCCTCTATGGACTGGAGGTCGGACGCCTCCGGCAGCGCGCACGTGTGCTGCTGGCGCTGTCGCCCGCGCCGCTGGCCGGAGCGCAGGCCGCGGAGTGACGCGACGGCGGACGCGGGACCTCCCGTATACTGTCGCGAAGCGTCGAACGATGGGCTCCTGGTGCTGCTGTGGCCCGGGGCCGGGGAGCGAAGGTGAACAGCAGAGGGATCCACGTCTTCACGTCCGAGTCGGTCACCGAGGGCCACCCGGACAAGGTGTGCGACCAGATCTCGGACGCGGTGCTCGACGCCGTGATCGCGCAGGACAAGAAGGGCCGCGTGGCGTGCGAGACGTTCATCACGGTCGGCCTCGTGGTCGTCGGCGGCGAGATCACGACGTCGTGCTGGGTGGACGTCCAGGACCTGGTCCGGAACCTGATCCGGGAGATCGGGTACACCGACGCCAAGTACGGTTTCAACTACGCCACCTGCGGCATCCTCAACGCCATCGGGCGTCAGTCGGGGGACATCGCTCAGGGGGTGGACACGGGGGGCGCCGGGGACCAGGGCCTCATGGTCGGCTACGCGTGCGACGAGACGCCCGAGCTGATGCCGATGCCGATCACACTCGCCCACAAGCTCACGCGCCGCCTCGCCGAGGCGCGGCGCAAGGGCGTCCTGCCGTACCTGGGGCCGGACGGGAAGTCGCAGGTCACCGTCGAGTACCGCGAGGGGAAGCCCGCCCGCGTGGACACCGTCGTGATCTCGTCCCAGCACACCGAGGAGATCCTCAACCGGAAGGGCGACCGCATCACCGCCGCGGCGCGCGACGAGATCATCGAGAAGGTCGGTCTGGCCGTGCTCCCGAAAGCGCTCGTGGACTCGAAGACCCGGTTCCTGGTCAACCCGACCGGGAAGTTCGTGATCGGCGGCCCGCAGTCGGACACCGGTATGACGGGACGGAAGATCATCGTGGACACCTACGGCGGGTGGGCACCGCACGGGGGCGGGGCGTTCTCCGGGAAGGACCCGACCAAGGTGGACCGGTCGGCGACCTACATGGCGCGGCACATCGCCAAGAACCTGGTCGGCGCGAAGCTCGCCCGCGAAGCGCTCGTCCAGCTCGCCTACGCGATCGGCGTCGCCGAACCGGTCTCCGTCATGGTCGACACCAGCGGCACCGGCGTGATCCCGGACGAGCGCCTCACGAAGCTGGTGCGCGAGGTGTTCCCGCTCACGCCGCGCGGCATCATCGAGGAGCTGGACTTGCTGCAGCCGTTCTACCGGATCACCGCGAGCTACGGCCACTTCGGGCGCACCGAGCCCGAGTTCCGGTGGGAAAGCCTGCACCACGTCCCCGCACTCCTGGCGGCGGCCAAGAAGCTCGCCTAGGCCGGCCAGCCGACCGCGCGGTCAGACGTCGAGCGTGATCAACGCCGCCAGGCGCCCGCCTCTCCGGCGGGGCCGCAGGTCGTGGTACGTCGCGGCCTTGATCTCGAGCTCCGGGGCCGATCCCGGGGGGATCGGCCCGACCAGGAGCGCCGCTCCCCTCGGGGTGCGGACGACGCCGCACGCGGCCTCGCGCCGCGCGTAGAGGGTGAACAGCGCCTCGTTGACGGCGCGCACGAGCCGCGACGCGAGGTCCGGCGGCCACGGCACGATCGGAATCCGCCGCCGCCCCTCGGACTGTCGCCTCGTCCCGAGCGCGGCCGCGATCGCGGCGGCCACCGCGTTGCCGATGAGGTCGTACTCGTCCTCGCCCCACACCGCGACCCGCACGTCGGCTCGGTGCGTGAGGGTGCGAAACCTGGGGCGGACCATGGCCGGAGTTTAGCGAACCTCGGGCGGGTGCCGTAGACTGGGGGCAGTGTCCCGCATCGGCTACCTGGCAGGCGTCGCGGCGGCGGTAGTCGCCGCGTTCGCGGGGATGGCCCTGGTACGCGGCCGCGGGGTCGGCGGAGAGGAGCGCGCCGTGTCGGTCGCCCGGTCGGCGATGGGGCGGCTTGGCTACCAGCCGATCGGCGACCCTATCGCGAGCTTCGAGGGAGACCAGGAGCTGGCGTGGGCGCTCGAGCGCGCTCGGCCCGGGCAGGGAGGCGTCGGGCTGGCGCGCGGCGAGGGCGGGGCGCTGCGCTGGCGGGTGGTTTTCCCCGGCGGCGGCGAGACACAGGTCACGGTCGACGGGCTCGTGTGGTCGCTCCGCCGGCCGGTCCCGACCGCGCCGGGGCCCGACCTTTTCCCGTCGCTGGCGCGATCGCGCGTCGAGGCCGCGGTGGCGAAGGCGGTCCCCGATCCGGAGTCGTGGCGGCTCGTGCGGGCCCAGAGCTGGCGCGAGGGCGGGCACATCTGGGAGCGGGCGTGGTTCGTGGGCGGCGCAGGCCCGCTGCCGACCGGGTGGCGGCGCGAGCTCGAGCTCGAGATGGCGGGCTCGACGGTGGTCTCGTGGCGGAGGCTCGTGCACCCGCTCGGGACGGACCTCGGCGTCGTGACGGGCCGGATGTCCGAGCTCCGGATGCTCCGGCGCCCGGCAATGCTCGGCCTCGCGATCCTGGTCGTCGGGGTGCTCGTTGCTGGGGCCGAGGCGGTCGCATACCGAGAGTCGCTCGCTCCCGTACGGGGGCTCGCATACGGGGCGCTGACGCTCGCGGTCGCCACGCTGGCGGGCGACGCCCTGGCGGCGCCTCCCGTGCAGGCCGTCGTCCTCGCGGCCGTCGTTGCGGTCCTGCCCTCGTGGACCGACCTCCCTCCCACGCGGTTCAGGTTCGGCCCCGCGGCCGGGGTCGCGCTCGCCGGGGCGACGCTGGCCGGCAGGGCGTTGATCCTCGGCGCGGGCGGGTGGGTGCCCGTCACGTCGCCCGTGCCGGCCGACATGGGAGCCGGCCGCCTTCTCGTGGAGTCGTGGCTCCCGGCGCTCGCGGAAGAGCCGTTGCTGCGCGGCGCGCTGCCGGCGATGGCCGCCCCGGTCGTCGGGTGGTGGGGCGCCGCGCTGCTCGCCGCGCCGGTGGGGGCGCTGCTGCACCCTCTCCCGGCGGTCCCGCTGCTCTCAGCCATCGCGCTCGAGGTCGTGCTCCAGGTCGGGCTCGCGGCGGTCGCTCGATTCGGGGGAGTCGGCGGTGCGGTGCTCGCCCGCGGAACGTGTGAGGCACTCGTGAGGAGGGCCTCCTTCCCCGTCGGCGGGGAGTGGGACCGCGTCGCGCTGGCGGGCGTGGCGGTCGGGGTGGTGCTCCTGCTATGGCCTCGTCGCCGAGGGTAAGGCTCATGGTGGGCGGCGGCGGTGCGATCGTCCTCGCCGCCGCAGCTCTCACGCTGCCGGTGACGCCCCGCGTCCAGCCTGAACCGTGGCCGCCGGCGGCCGCGGCGGAGCGGGCCGAGGCCAGGCTGCCGGCGCTCGGGGTGCTGTGGGGGAAGGTCCGGGGTTGGGAGAGGGTCGGGAGTGGTTGGAGCGTGTTCTGGCAGCCGGCGCACGGAGTCTGGATCGTGCGCGCGTGGGTGCCCGACAGCGGCGGCGAGGTCAAGTGGCGGATCGAGGCGGCACCATGGCTCCCGGGGGCCCGCCTCTCGGTGCGGGCGGCCCGGATGCTCGCGGGCCAGGACGCGGGGACGGCCCAGGGGCGGGAGCGGTTGGCTCGCCGGGACTGGGCGTTCGGCGATTCGAGGCTCCTCGGCGCCCTGCCGGCGGGGGGTGAGCTCCCGAACCGGCCGGGTCGCCACCGCCCGGTCCTCGAAGCACTTCTGGCGGGGTTCCTCCTCGCGGGTGCGGCCGCGCGACACCTCGTGCCGGGCTCTCCCTCCGGGGTGTGGCGGTCGGCGGTCGTGTGGTCGTCGGCGTTGCTGATCCCGCTCCTTCCATGGCTGTCGGCCCTCGCACCGCCGGCGTTCCAGCCGGGCGTGCGCCCGTGGGTCGGCGAGCTGGCGTTCGGGGCGGCGGTGACGATCCTGCTCGGGGTCCTCGTCTTCGCCGCTCAGAGGTTCCCTGCGGTCGCAGGCCGTGCTCCTGCGGCGTGGCTGCCGCCTGCGGTCGCCGCCGGGGTGCTGGCCGGCCGGTTGGAGCCCGGTGAGTGGCTGCTGTCGGTCGCCGGGCTCAGGCTGGGGCTGCCGGCGCTGATCGCCCTGGCGCTGCTCGGCGGCTGGCTGACGGGCCTCGCGGCGGACGGGCTCCGTGAGCTGCTGAGGTTCCTGGGGGCCGCCCGCGGCGTCGCGCTCGTGGCGATGGCGGGAGGCACCGTGGCGCTCGCCGGCCCGTGGCTCGGCGTCGCCGTCGCGGTGGTGCCGGCCGCCGCCGCGGAGCGCGGACGCGGGACGTGGTTGACGACCGCAGCGATGTGGGGGTGGGTGGTGGGCACGCTGTGGTCCACGGCCGAGTGGGATAGCGGTCAATTCGACGCGCTTGCGCTCGTCCTCGTCGCTGCGGCGGTCGGCGGTGCGGCCGTACTCACCTCAAGACGCCGCGACACCGCCGGGGCCGCCGACACGGACACCGGGGGCGAGACGTTCGGTCCGACCGACGCGGCACTGTAGAATCGGCGCGTGAAAACGGCGTGGTTCCTCGCGGGGAGGCTCCTCCGGCGGCGCGGAACCGCACTCCTGAGGACCAGCGCGGTCGCAGCCCTCTCGGCTGTCGCGCTCGGCGTCGCCGCCCTGGTCGTGGCGCTCGCGCTCATGACCGGGTACTCGGCCGCCCTCAGGAGCGGCGTCCTCGCCGCGAGCGGCCATCTGGTCGTCCTCTCGCCGCCCGGTCTTCCGGCGGATGAGGTTTCCGCGGCCGCCGCGCGGGTCGCGGCCGTGCCGGGCGTCGTTCGAGTGGGCGCGGTCGCGTACCTTCCGGGGATGCTGTTTGCGCGGAACGGCGGCGACGCGGAGCTCGTGAGCGTCCGGGCGAGCGCGTCACCGCCGCCGTTCGTGCACCTGGCGAGCGCCGGCGCCGGGGGTCCGCTCCCCGCCGCCGTCGGCCGCGGGGTCGCGCGCCGGATCGGTGCGCGGGCGGGCGACGTCGTCCTGCTGCAGGTCGTGAGCGCCGGGGCGCCTCGGGTCGTGCCGGTCAGGATCGACCAGGTGTTCTCGACAGGGTTCGCCGAGCTCGACGAGCGGTTCCTGGTGACCGATCTCGCGAGCCTCGGCCGACGCGTGCCGGGGCTTCCCTCCGGGGGGCTCGAGGCGTGGCTGGCGGACCCGGCCCGCGCGGAGGCGCTCCGCGACCGCGTCGAAGCCGCGTGCGGCCGGGGCTCGATCGTCACGACATGGCAGGAGAGCAACCGAAACCTGTTCGCCGCCCTCCGGTGGCAGAAGCTCTCGCTGGGGCTGGTGCTGTCGCTCGTGCTGGGGGTCGGGGCTTTCGAGGTGGCCTCCGCGCTGGTTGTCCTCGTGACCGAAAAGCGGAGGGCGTTCGGCGTGATCCTCGCCATCGGCGGCCCGCCCGGCCTGGTCCGCCGGACCCTCGTGCTCGCCGGCGCCGCGCTCGGCGGCGTCGGCGTGGCGGTCGGCATCGGGCTCGGCGTCGTCGTCGCCGCGCTCCTGACGGCGCTGCACATCCCGCACTTCCCTCCGGACATCGCCAGTATCTACATGGTCGATACGATCCCGCTCCGGGTGATCCCGGGCGACGTCGCGGTCGTGCTCGGCCTCGGGATGGTCGAGGTCCTGCTCGCCGCGCTGCTCCCCGCGGCGAGGACGTCGCGCCGCGAGCCGGTCGAGGTGCTGCGGTGGGTCTGAACGACGACACCCTGTGGGAGGTTCAGTGGCACCCGGGGTCGAGCGGCTCGTTCCGGCGGCTGGTGCTGACTCGACGGGGCCTCCGCGGCGCGCTGATCGGGCTCGGTCTGATCGGCATCCTCTGCTTGATCGTGATGAGCGCCCTTCCGGTCGGCGTGAAGGGATTCCTGACGTCGTTCACGGTGGAGGCGGCGCAGCGCGAGAACCGGGCGCTCAGGCTGCAGGGCGAGGCGGTGCGCGAGCAGGTGCTGCAGGCGTCGCTCCGGGCTCACGACCTCGGGCAGAAGGGGCGCCGCGTGGCGTGGGCGTTCGGTGCTCCCCCGGACAGCTGGCGGGAGCCGTTCCTCCCGCCGCCCGGCGCGGGCCAGCCTGACGAGGAGATCGTGACGTGGCTCTCCGGGGCGGAGGAGCGCCTCGAGGCGCTCGAAAGGGGGCTCGTCGCGGTGGGGAGCGCGTCGCTCCGGTGCCCGATGCCCTCGATACCGACCGGACCGCCCGTCGACCGTCTGCGCGCGGTGCCGGTCTCGCTGTTCGGCTGGAGGCAATCTCCGTTCACGGGGAAGACGGTCGCCCAGTACGGGACGATCCTGGCTGCGCCGGAGGGCGAGGCCGTCCGGGCAAGCGGCGGCGGCCGGGTCGTTTTCGCGGGTGGGGTGAGGGAGCGCCGGGCCAACGAGTGGACCCGACTCGGGAACATCGTCGTGATCGACCACGGCGGCGACGTCGTGACGATCTTCGGCCACCTGCGCGACGTGCTGGTCAAGCGCGGGCAGAACGTCGCTCGCGGCGACAAGCTCGGAACGGTCGGGGAGAGCGGCTGGACGCGCGTCCCCGCGCTCTACTACGAGCTCCGGTGGCCGCTCCCGGGCGGCAGCCGACCGATCGACCCGGGCCTCGTGACGATCGCGGTTCCGGTCGAGGACCTCGACGCCCGCCTCGCCGACCCGACCGCGGGGCTCCCGACCGGATGGCCGCTGCTGGAGCACCTCGTCGGGAGCGGCGCGGCCCGCGGACCCGCGCACCGCCCCGTGCGCCACGACCCTGTGGAACGCAGGAGCGGCAGGCCGCCCTCGTGAGCTAGGAGGTCGCTCGAGGGCTCACCCGTCCGGAAGTTCGAACGCCAAGACAACAGGGGCAAACGGAAAACGAAAGAGGTCAGACGGACGACAAAGCGCAGGGCGGTCCGTGTCTTCCCTTAGACGTTTCCCCTTTTCCCATTCACCTGGTCCGGTCGACGCTCGAACAGTGCACCGCTCTGACCTTCGGTCCTGCGAACGGTCTCAAGTGTGGTTGCCGCTCCCGGAGGGCGGTGATAGGCTTCACAATCGGCGCGCCCGCGCCTGGAGGGCCGGATGGACGAGGCACATCTCAAGCGAACGCCGTTGTTCGAGTGTCACGTCGAGGCGAAGGCGCGCATCGTGCCGTTCGCGGGTTTCGAGATGCCGGTGCAGTACACGGGCGTGCTCGACGAGCACCGCGCCGTCCGCACTGCGGTCGGGCTGTTCGACGTCTCGCACATGGGCGAGGTCGACGTGGTCGGGCGACGGGCGCTCGACTTCGTCCAGTACGTGACGTGCAACGATGCCTCGAAGCTCGCGGTGGGAAGGGCGCAGTACTCGGGGTTGATGACGCCGCGAGGGACGTTCGTCGACGACCTCCTGGTGCACAAGATCTCCGACGAGCGCTACTTCCTCGTCGTCAACGCCGCCAACAAGGACAAGGACTACGCGTACCTCTGCGCACAGGCGGTAGGGTTCGACGGCGTCGAGGTCCGCGATCGTTCCGACGACTACGCCCAGATCGCCGTCCAGGGGCCGAAGGCGCTCCCGACGCTCCAGAAGCTGACCCCCGCCGCGCTCGCGGAGATCAAGTACTACCGGTTCGTCAACGGTGAGGTGGACGGCGCGGAGGCGATCATCTCGCGCACCGGGTACACGGGCGAGGACGGGTTCGAGGTCTACGTCGCGCCCGGCGACGCCGCCCGGATCTGGCGCGCTCTGCTCGCGGCCGGCAAGGAGTTCGGCATCATGCCGGCGGGGCTCGGGGCCCGCGACACGCTCCGGTTCGAGGCGTGCATGGCGCTTTACGGGAACGACATCGATGACTCGACGACGCCGTTCGAGGCCGGGCTGGGGTGGATCGTGAAGCTGGACAAGGGCGGGTTCCTCGGCCGCGAGGCGCTGGTCAGGCAGCAGGGCGACGGGATCCGCCGCAAGCTGGTGGGGTTCGAGATGACCGGCCGCGGGATCGCGAGGCACGGCTACCCGATCTGGGCCTCGGGCAAGGAGGTCGGAGCCGTAACGTCGGGAACGCACTCCCCGACGCTGGGAAAGCCGCTCGGCATGGGGTACGTCCCGGTCGAGCTCGCCGGGCTCGGGTCCGTGTTCGACGTCGAGATACGCGACCAGAAGGTCGCGGCTAGGGTCGTGGAGATGCCGTTCTACCGCCGGGCGCGGTAGCGGATTCGGAGAGGAGCAGGGCATGGCACAACCGAACGATCGCCGCTACACGAAGACGCACGAGTGGGTCAAGACCGCCGGGACCGAGGCCACCGTCGGCATCACCCAGTACGCGCAGGAGCAGCTCGGCGACGTGGTATTCGTCGAGCTGCCCGCGGCCGGCAAGAAGGTGGACCGGGGCGGCGCTCTCGGCAACATCGAGTCCGTGAAGGCGGTCTCCGAGGTGTTCGCACCGCTGGGCGGCACGGTGTCCGCGGTCAACGGCGAGCTCGAGGGTCACCCCGAGCTCGTCAACCAGGACCCGTACGGCGCGGGGTGGCTCGTCAAGCTCACGGTTGCCCCCGGGGCGCCCGAGGGTCTGATGGACGCCGCCGCATACGAGAGCTTCCTCGCCGAGGAAGGCGCCCACTGATGCATCGCTACCAGGCGGGAGAGGGCGACCGCCGCAGGATGCTCGAGGCGGTCGGGTGTGCGACGGTCGACCAGCTCTTCGCGTCGATCCCGGCGGAGGTTCGGTGCGGCCAGCTCGACCTGGCCCCGGGCCGGAGCGAGGAGGAGGTCCGGCGCGAGTTCTGGGCGTACGCGGTCGCCAACTCGGCGCCCGAGTGCTTCGCGAGCTTCCTCGGCGCCGGCGTGTACCGCCACGCGGCGCCGGCCGTGGCGGACGCGCTGCTGCAGCGGGGAGAGTTCTTCACCGCGTACACTCCGTACCAGCCCGAGGTGAGCCAGGGCACGCTGCAGGCGATCTTCGAGTTCCAGACGCTCGTCTGCCAGCTCGCCCAGCTCGACGTCGCGAACGCGTCGCTCTACGACGGCGCGACCGCGGTCGTCGAAGCCGTGATGCTGGCCGCTCGTGCCCTCCCGGAGCGGCGGAGGGTAGTGGTCGCCGGCGCTCTCCACCCCGACTGGGACGCGGTGCTCGCCACCTACTGCGAGCCGATGGGAGTGACGGTCGGCCGGGTCGGCTGGGGGCGCGACGGCCGGGTGGACGCCGCGGCGCTGAGGGGCGCGCTCGGCGACGACGTCTGCGCGGTCCTCGTCCAGTCGCCGAACTTCCTCGGCGTCGTCGAGGACCTCGCCGCGCTGGGCCCCGTGATCGCGGGCTCGGGCGCGCTCGCGGTCCACGCCGTCGCGGAGGCGACCTCTCTCGGCCTGCTCGCGCCCGGCGGTGCGTTCGGCTTCGACGTCGTGTGCGGAGAGATGCAGGCGTTCGGGATCCCCGCGGCGTTCGGCGGCCCGCTCCTCGGCTTCTTCGCGGCCAGGCAACCGCACCTGCGCCAGATGCCCGGACGCCTAGTGGGCGAGACGGTGGACGCCGCCGGTCGGCGCGGCTTCGTCCTGACGCTCTCGACGCGCGAGCAGCACATCCGGCGCGCCAAGGCAACGTCCAACATCTGCACCAACCACGGCCTGATGGCCCTGAGCGCGACGATCGTGCTCTCGCTGCTCGGCCGACGGGGCGTGCGCGAGACGGCGCTCGCGTCGCACTCCACGGCGGAGTACCTCAAGAACGGGATCAGGGGTCAGGGGTCAGGGGCCAGGGTGAAGCTGGCGTTCCCGGAGAGCCCGACGTACAACGAGTTCCTCGTGCTTCACGACGAACCGGACGCGCTCCTCGCGCGCCTGAAGGCGGAAGGGGTCCTCGGCGGCGTCTCGACGTCGCGGTCCGGCGGTCGGTGGCCCACGGGCGTCCTCGTGGCCGCCACCGAGCGCAACACGCGCGAGGAGTGCGACCGCCTGCTGGACGGCCTGCGGAGGCTGGCATGAGCGGCGAGAGGTCGTTCCGCGCCCCTGAGCGGCTGATCTTCGAGCGCTCGACGCCCGGCCGCGTCGGGTACCAGCTGCCCGCGCTCGAGGTGCCTCCGGTCGATCCCGCGGCCACGCTCCCGCCGGCGCTCGTGCGCGGAGAGATCGAGGGGATGCCCGAGGTCAGCGAGGTGGACGTCGTACGCCACTTCACCCGTCTCTCGAAGTGGAACTACAGCGTGGACGAGGGGCTGTACCCCCTCGGCTCCTGCACGATGAAGTACAACCCGCGCATCAACGAGGAGATTGCCCGCCTGGCGGGGATCGCCCAGCTCCACCCGCTGCAGCCCGAGGACCAGGTTCAGGGAGCGCTCGCCCTGATGTGGGAGCTCGAGCGGGCGCTCATCGCGATCACCGGAATGGCGCGCGTGACGCTGCAGCCGGCCGCCGGTGCGCACGGCGAGCTGACCGGGATGCTGATGATCCGCAAGGCGCTCCTCGACCGCGGCGAGAGCCGCAAGGTCGTGCTGATCCCAGACTCGGCGCATGGCACGAACCCGGCGTCGGCGGTGTTCGCGGGGTTCGAGACGGTCGAGATCGCCTCGACGGCGCAGGGGACGCTCGACCTCGCGGTGCTCGCGAGACACCTCGAGGGCGGGAACGTCGCCGCGCTCATGGTCACTGTTCCCAACACGCTCGGCGTCTTCGAGCCCGAGATCGTCGAGGCCGCGGCGATGCTCCACGCGAACGGCGCGTTCCTCTACATGGACGGTGCCAACCTCAACAGCTTCGTCGGGATTGCGTACCCCGGGAAGATGGGTGCCGACGCGCTCCACATCAACCTGCACAAGACGTTCTCGACCCCCCACGGAGGCGGCGGCCCGGGCGCGGGCCCGGTGGCGGTGTCCGAGGCGCTGGTGCCGTACCTACCGGTCCCGACGGTCGAGAAGCGCGACGGGCGGTACACGCTCTCCTCCGAACGTCCGGCGAGCATCGGCAAGGTGCGCTCGTTCTACGGGAACTTCGGCATGCTCGTCCGCGCGCTCGCCTACATCCGGTCGCTCGGCCGCGACGGCCTCAGGTCGATGTCGGAGGGCGCCGTTCTCAACGCGAATTACATCCGGAGGCGGCTCGAGGGCGAGTACCACCTCCAGTACGACGGCCCCAGCCTGCACGAGGTCGTGTTCGACGACTCGTTGCAGGCCGCCTCGGGCGTGAAGAACGTGGACATCGCGAAGCGGCTCCTCGACTACGGCTTCCACCCTCCGACGATGTCGTTCCCGCTGATCGTGCACGGCGCGCTGATGATCGAGCCGACCGAGAGCGAGGGGATCGACGAGTTGGAGGAGTTCGTGGCGGCTATGAAGGCGATCGCCCGCGAGGCGCGGGAGAACCCCGATCTCGTCAAGGGGGCGCCGTACTCGACGCCCGTGCAGCGGCTCGACGAGGTGAGGGCAGCCCGGCAGCCGGTGCTCCGCTGGCGACGCACCAAGGACTAGCACGCACCGGCCTGCTCCCGGACTTGACGTGGACCAGTTCGGTCGCGAAGTGAAGAGTTAAGAGTGAAGACTTAAGAGTTGAACGACGAAGCTCGTACCGCCGTCTTGTCTTTCTGGTTTTTCAACTCTTCACTCTTGACTCTGAACTCTTGACTCTCTGGATTGGCGCTACCGGCGACGCTCTGGAGGAAACACCAGCAACACGACGGCGGCCGCGAGCATCGGCAGGTCGCGCAGGACGAGGAGCCAGGCGTTGTGGGTCTCCTCGGCGTTCGCCGAAAAGCACCCGCACGCCACGTTGACGCCGCGCAGCGCGTTCACGCCGAGCGCGACCTCGAACACCATCAGCAGCGCGGTCGCCCAGAGCGCCGCCGCCCGGCGCTTGAAGCCGGTGACGAGGCACACGCCGACGAGCAGCTCGAGCCACGGCATGTAGATCGCCATCAGGTTGATCGGCCCGGCCGGGAGGATCCGGTACCCCCAGATGATCGTCACCAAGGGGCGCGGATCGAGCACCTTTCCCCAGGCGGCGTAGAGGAAGACGCCACCGAGCCCGAGGCCGAGGAGCCAGTCGAGCCAGCGCGCGCGCAGGAGGCTCACGGTCCCTCCCTCCGCTCGAGCGGCAGCCCCGCGCCGGCCCACGCCGCGAAACCGCCCGCGAGGACGTACGGCGGCGCCAGCCCGCGCCGCCGCAGCTCCTGCGCCAGCAGTTGCTCGATGTCGGTCTCCTCGCTGGCGCCGTACAGGATCACCGCGTCGGCCGAGCGGAGACGGGCGAGGCGGTCGGGCGTGAGCTGGCGGGCCAGGTCGGTGTACGAGATCGGCTCGGCGCCCGGCACGTGCCCGGCGGCGAACTCGCCGGCCGAGCGGTCGTCGAGGAAGACGACGCCCGGGAGCGAGATGCGCATCGAATCGGCCGAGCCCGCGTCGACGAGCTGGTAGTCCTTGCCCGCTGCGGGGGGCTCGTGACCCTTCCCCCACCATGCGAGCCGCCGCCCGGGCACGAGGTTCGAGGCCGTCCCCAGCAGCAGCATCGTTGCGAGGAGGAGGGCGGCGTCGCGGACGAGCTCGCGCATCGCGAGGGGAGCGTACCATAGCCACGATGCGCGTCTCGAAGCGGCTGCTGCTGTGGCTCGCCGCGGTCGCCGCGATGGGCGCGGCGCTGCTGTGGGCGACGTCGGGAAAGCCTCCGCGGCTGCCGGCCGACGCCGATCACCGCTTCGACCAGACGGAGAGCGCCTGCTTGCAATGCCACACCCGCACGGGCCGGCACCCGCGCCCGGCGGACCACCCGCTGCGCGATGATTGCTTCTCGTGTCACCGCGACCGCCTCGGCGAGCTCCACGCGCGGCCGGGCGCCCCGACCGAGGTGCCCGGCGGGTGGCGGGACGACCCGCGGCTGGCGGCGAGGGCGCCGCGGAAAGGCGAGGGACGATGAGCGAATGCGTTCGCAGGTTCGCGGGTTCGAAGGTTCGAACGTTCATGACGAGGGAAAACGACAAAGGGGAAAGGGCGAACGGACGACGAGCCACGAGCCTCAGTGGCACTCCGGCCCGGCATCGCGTTCAGGGTCGTCCCTCTGACGTTTCCAGTTTTCCCTTTGACCTCCAGTGCCTGGCGGCGGCCGCGATCGCGCTGGCAGCCTCGACGGCGTCGGCTCCGGCGGCGCCTCCGGCGCCCCGCTTCGCCGGAGCGGCGACGACGGTGGCGGTCAACCGCGCGGACGGCCGCGTCGCCGTCCTGGCCGGCACGACGCTCGCGGTGTTCACGACCGTGGACGCGCAGATCCCGTCCGCGTCGTTCGAGATCCCGGGGAAGGACCCAGCCGTCCTCGAGTTCCGCGGCAACCAGATCCTCTACTCGACGCACGACGTGGACGCGTTGCCCGTCGTCTTCGTCGCCGTGAGCGTTGAGGGGCGTGAGCGCCTCGCGTGGCCCAACTCCGGGATCTCCGACCTCTTCCCGTCGGTCACGAGCCGCCTCACGCTCGACGGCAAGGGGGTGTACGGCTTCCTTCCGCTCGACCCCGAGGCCCGTTCGTTTTTCGGGCTCGCGAACGACATCCCGCTCGGAGCCGGCGTCGCGGCGACCTACCGCTTCGCGGGCGAGAAGCTGCTCGCGCGCGGTTCGGAGGCGTTCGCCGGCGTCGTCGCCCTCACCCCCGACGACATGGTGCTCGCGATCAGGCGCGGCGGCGTCATGCGGGTGCGCCCGCAGGGCATCGTCGCGTGGAAGCGCGAGGCGAAGGGCGGCGACTGGAGGATCACGGACGTCGACCTGAAAGCCGGGCTCGCCATCGCGATCGACCCGATCGGCGCGGTCGTCGCAACCGACCTCGAGAAGGGGGAGCCGCGCTGGCTGTGCGCCGTGTCGGGCGCGCGCGTGGCGGATGCCCGTGCGCTGGCGGACGGGCGGCTCCTGGTCGTGACGGACGGGCCGGACCGTTCTGCCACGATCCTCGATCCGGCCAAGGGGCAGCCGGCGGGGGTGCAGCTCGCCGAGCTTTGCGGGCGCCGCGGCCTCGCCCAGGTGTTCTTCGACTGGGTGGCCAAGGCGTCCTCGCTCGCCGGGCTGGTCGAGGTCACGACGCCGTCCGGCCCGGCGTGGCTGATCCGGGGCGCCGACGGGTGGTACGAGTTCCAGGCCGCCTCTTAGGAAGACGGAAGAGGGGAGAAGGAAGACGGGACGGGAGACGAGAGCCGAAAGACCGCGAGGTCGCCGCCGTTCGTCTTCCCTCTACCTTCTACCGTTTCCCCTATCCCAGATCGAACTCGCCCGCCTCGAGCGTGGCCTTGACGACGGCCATGAACTGGTCCGCGGTCGCGCCGTCCACCAGCCGGTGGTCGAACGAGAGCGCGAGGTACACCATGTCGCGGATCCCGATCGACTCCCGCCCTATCTCGTCGGTCACCACGACCGGCCGCCGCTGGATCCCACCGGTCGAGAGGATGGCCACGTTGGGCTGGTTGATGATCGGGAGGCCGTACAGCCCGCCGTACGGACCCGGGTTGGTGATGGAGAACGTCGAGCCCTGCACGTCCTCGGGCTTGAGCTGCTTGTTGCGCGCGCGCGTCGCGAGATCGGTGACCGCGCGCTGCAGGCCGATCAGCGAGAGCTCCTCGGCGCGCTTCACGACCGGGACGATCAGGCCGTGCGGCAGCGCGACCGCGACGCCGATGTTGACGTGGCGGTGGTAGACGATCTCGTTCCCCTCGAGCGATGCGTTGACGACCGGGAACTGCTTGAGCCCCTCGAGGACCGCCGCGAGGAAGAACGGCGTGTAGGTGAGCTTGATCCCGTTCTGCGCCTCGAACGCCGCGCGCCCGCCCTCCCTCAACACGACGACCTTCGACATGTCGGCCTCGAACACGGTGTGGACGTGCGGCGAGGTGCGGCGCGACGCCACCATGTGCTCCGCGATCTTCTGGCGCATCACCGACATCGGCTCGCGCAGCTCGTCGCCGGTGAACGGCCCCGACGGCCCCAGCGTCGCCCCGGAGATCGGCGGCGTGCCGTGGGCCGGAGCCGGCTGCGCCGGGGCCAGCCTCGGGCCGGCGGGCCGCGGCGCGGGCGGAGACGGCACGGCGGTCGCGCCCCGGTCGATGAACGTGAGGATGTCGTCCTTGGTGACGCGGCCGTGGATTCCGGTACCGGGCACCGAGGCGATGTCGACGCCGTGCTCGCTCGA
>Ga0335070_10004918_pt1 | contig 15670 bp, 11 predicted proteins | sample Lox_Sample_13_FD_206722 | JGI IMG/M metagenome (GOLD analysis project Ga0335070, IMG submission 206722) | Soil microbial communities from Loxahatchee National Wildlife Refuge, Florida, United States - Lox_Sample_1.3 | ecosystem: Environmental > Terrestrial > Soil > Wetlands | place: USA... | reverse complement strand
GTCGGCGATGACCCGCGCCGCGCCCTTCTGACTGAGCGGATAGTTGTAGTACGGCATCCTCTTCGGCAGGATGTCGTTGAAAATCAGCCGTCCCACGGTGGTGACGATCATGCCGTCGGCCGGCATGGACTTGGCCAGCTGGCCGTGGCCTTCCACGATCCGGTCGCGCCCGTAGACGCGAACCTTGATGTGCTCGTGGATGTTGAGCTTGCCCAGTTCGTGGGCCAGCAGGGCCTCAGTGGGATTGGTGAAGCGGCGGGGCTCTTTCTTCTCGTCGCGCTTCTGATGCTCGCAGGTGAGGTAGAAGATGCCCATGACGATGTCCTGGCTGGGGGACATGATGGGCGAGCCGCTGGCCGGGCTGAAGATGTTGTTCGTGGACATCATCAGCACATGGGCCTCGGCCTGGGCCTCGATGGAGAGCGGCAGGTGCACGGCCATCTGGTCGCCGTCGAAGTCGGCGTTGAAGCCCTTGCAGACCAGGGGGTGGATCTTGATGGCATTGCCTTCCACCAGCACCGGCTCGAAGGCCTGGATGCCCATGCGGTGCAGGGTGGGGGCACGGTTGAGCAGCACGGGGTGCTGGTAGATGACCTCCTCGAGAATGTCCCAGATTTCCTGGTCTCGCCGCTCCAGCATGCGCTTGGCCGACTTGATGGTGTCCGCCAGTCCGCGCTCCTTCAGTTTGCGGATGATGAACGGCTGGTAGAGTTCCAGGGCGATTTTCTTGGGCAGGCCGCATTGGTGCAGCCTCAACTCGGGGCCGACGACGATGACGCTGCGGGCTGAGTAATCGACTCGCTTGCCGAGCAGGTTCTCGCGGAAACGGCCCTGCTTGCCTTTGATCATGTCGGTCATTGACTTCAGCGGTCGGTTCGACGAGCCCAGCACCGGGCGGCGGCAGCGGCCGTTGTCGAACAGGGCGTCCACAGCCTGCTGGAGCATGCGCTTCTCGTTGCGGATAATGACTTCCGGCGCGTTCAGGTCGATCAGCTTCTTGAGGCGGTTGTTGCGGTTGATGATGCGGCGGTAGAGGTCGTTGAGATCGCTGGTCGCGAAATTGCCGCTCTCCAGGAGCACCAGGGGCCGCAGGTCGGGCGGAATGACGGGGATGACGTCCATGACCATCCAGGACGGGTCGTTAGAGCTGTTTCGCAGGCTCTCCACGAGCTTGAGACGCTTGGACAGGTCCTTGATCTTCTGCTTGCTGTTGGTCTTGGTAATGGCGTCGCGCAGATCGTTACTGAGCACTTTGAGATCCTGACGGTTGAGGAGGCTCTTGATGGCTTCGGCGCCGATCTGGGCGTCGAAATTGTCGCCGTATTTCTCAACCGCGCTGCGATACTCCTCTTCGGAGAGGATCTGCCTGGGCTTCAGCGGCGTGCTGGCCGGGTCGACCACGACGTAGTCCTGGAAATAGATGACTTTTTCGAGGTCCGAGGTTTTCATGTCCAGCAGGGTGCCCAACCGGGAGGGCATGGCCTTGAAGAACCAGATGTGCACGATGGGCGCAGCGAGGTTGATGTGTCCCATGCGCTTGCGCCGAACTCGGCTGTGCGTCACCTTGACGCCGCACCGGTCGCAGATCATGCCCTTGTGCTTGGTGCCCTTGTATTTGCCGCAGAAGCACTCCCAGTCCCGCTCGGGACCGAAGATCCGTTCGCAGAACAGACCATCCTTCTCGGCGCGATAGGTGCGGTAGTTGATCGTCTCGGGTTTGCGCACTTCGCCGTAGGACCATGAGCGGATGTCGTTGGGCGAAGCCAGGGAGATCTTCACCGCTCCGTAGTCATTGACGCGATCGTAAATGCTTTCAGCCATTAATTCCATCCTCGTCAGTGATGGTGATGTCGTGTACTCATGTTCCGCCGCTGTCCGGTCGCCGGGCTCCGTGCGGGCCGTCGGGCCCAAACGGAGGATGACGCACCGGACCAATCACTTGCGAGCGGCCAGCGAACGCGCGTCCAGCGTCATGGGTACGATGCCGGCGGCGCGTTTGAAGCCCAGTTCCTCACAAAAATCCACTTCCGTCCCATAGGCGTAGGCGTCGATTCGCTCGCACCCCATGTCCGCGAGGGCGTGGATGACCCGTTCGGCCATCTGCCGGGCGATGCCGAACTGGTCATGTTCGATGCGCCCCTCGATGTGCGTCACCGCGCCGGGGCCCTGGCGTCCGGGATCGAGCTTGCACTCGGTCAGGTAGCCGCGGACGCCGTCGGCGACCCCGCGGGCGATCCCGATCAGCCGGCTGTCCGGGTCTCGCGCCGTGACAAAGCAAACCGAGTTGTCCACCATGGTCGACAGCTTGTCGACCGCCTGCGGCATGACACAACCTTGAGCGTCGTAAAACGCCGCCAATTCGTTGACGTCGATCTTGTCGACCACCTCGAATTTGATGTCGCCCATACCGAGGGTCTCCTCGTCAGAACCAATGCCCTGAACAATCCTCCAGGGGAGCCTGTCCGGCTGCGCTGCCGCGAAGCTAGATCAGACGCCCCTTTTCGAGCTGGATATTCATGCCCAGGCCGCGAATCTCGTTGCACAGCACGTCGAACGAAACCGGTGTTCCGGCCTCAAGCGTATTCTCGCCCTTGACCATTGACTCGTAGATCTTGGTCCGGCCCTCGACATCATCGGACTTCACCGTGAGCAGCTCCTGCAACACGTAGGCGCACCCGTAGGCCTCCAGACCCCACACTTCCATCTCGCCGAATCGCTGGCCGCCGGTGCGGGCCTTGCCGCCCAAAGGCTGCTGGGTAATCAGCGAGTACGGGCCCGTCGAGCGGGCGTGGATCTTGTCGTCCACCAGGTGGTGCAGCTTCATCATGTAGATGTAGCCCACCGTCACGGGCTGATCGAAGCGCTCACCGGTTCGGCCGTCGTACAGGATGATCTTGCCGCCGTAGGGCATCTTGCAGAGCAGCAGCTCATCCTTGTCGGCCCGGGCGATCGCCTCGGGGTCGTTGGCCAGTTGGTCGACCTTGGAGTCGGCCTCCTGGACGGCCTTGTGCAGTTCCGGCTCCTTGCAGCCGTCGAACACCGGCGTGATCGCCTGAAAGCCGAGGATCTTCGCCGCCCAACCCAGGTGCGTTTCCAGGATCTGCCCCACGTTCATACGCGAGGGGACACCCAGCGGGTTGAGCAGGATGTCCACGGGGGTGCCGTCCCCCAGGAAGGGCATATCCTCGACCGGCAGAATCTTGGCGATGACGCCCTTGTTGCCGTGGCGTCCAGCCATCTTGTCGCCCACCGACAAGGCCCGCTTGGTGGCGATGTACACCTTGACCATTTCCAGCACGCCGGAGGGCAGCTCGTCGCCGCGTTTGAGCTGGGCCACCTTGCGCTCGCGTTCCTCGATGAGTTCGTTGATCCGCGGCCAGTAGCGGTCGTAGATCGGCTGGCAATCCTTGCGCGCCGTGGCGGGCTTGATCCACTTCAGGTCGAACCGCCACTTGGGGGCCTCGTTGGCCTTGGGCGGATCTTCCTCCAGGATCTGCTCCATGATGACTTCTTCGACTTCGCTTCGCCCCACGACCTGTTTGGTGTTGGGGTCGACGATCGGCTGTCCGATGACGGCGTCCATCTCCGCGATCATCTGCCGGAAGATGGCGATGGTCCTGGCGTTGGCCGCGCTTCGGTAATTCTTGATGCGCTTCTGGAGGTTCCGCTTCTGGTCTTCGGTCATGTGGGTCCGGCGGCTGAAGCGCTTGGTGTCAATCACGATGCCGGAGATGCCGCTGGGCACTTCCAGCGAGTCATTCTTAACATCCTCGCCCGCCCGACCGAAGATGGCGTGCAGCAGCTTCTCTTCCGGGCTCAGCTCGCTCTTGCTCTTGGGGGAGACTTTACCGACCAGGATGTCGTTGGGGTGTACCTCGGTGCCGACCCGGACGATTCCGTCCTCGTCGAGGTTGCGCAGGGCCCGCTCCGACACGTTCGGAATATCGCGGGTGAATTCCTCCCGCCCCAGCTTGGTCTCGCGAATCTCGATGTCGTGCTCTTCGATGTGGATGCTGGTGAAGGCGTCGACCTGCACCAGCCGCTCCGAGATCAGGATGGCGTCCTCGAAGTTGTACCCGTCATAGGTCATGAACGCCGCCAGCACGTTGCGTCCCAGCGACAGCTCGCCGTTCTTGCAGGCCGGGCCGTCGGCGATGATCTGCCCTTTCTTCACCGGCTGCCGAAGCTTGACGATCGGCACCTGGTTCAGGCAGGTCCGCTCATTGAGGCCCTGGAACTTGCGGAGCGGGTATTCGTCAGTGTTGTCGATCACGATCCGTTGGGCATCGACGTGGGTCACGTGGCCGTCTTTTTCGGATCGCACCACCATGCCGCTGTTGTTGGCCACCACGCGCTCCATGCCGGTGGCGACGATCGGCGGCTCGGTGACCAGCAGCGGCACGGCCTGCCGTTGCATGTTCGATCCCATGAGGGCGCGGTTGGCGTCGTCGTGCTCCAAGAAGGGGATCAGCGACGCCGACACGCCCACCGTCTGCTTTGGCGAAATATCCACGTACTCGACTTGGTTGCCACCCACCATGGCGAGATCGCCGCGGACCCGAGCCATGATGTTCTCGCCGGAGACCTTGTGCGTGGCGGGATCGACCGCGTCCGGCGGGGCCAGGATGGTCTTCATCTCTTCGTCGGCCCGGAGGAACTCGATATCCCCGTTGACCTTGCCTTTCTTGTCCACTCGGCGATAGGGCGTGATCAGGAAGCCGTACTCATCCACCGTCGAGTAGATGCTCAGCGACGCGATCAGGCCGATGTTCGTGCCTTCAGGCGTTTCGATCGGGCAGATACGCCCGTAGTGGCTGATGTGAACATCGCGGACCTCGAAGCCCGCCCGTTTTCGGTTCAGGCCGCCGGGGCCCAAGGCGGACAGGCGCCGCTCGTGGGTAAGCTGGCTCAAGGGGTTGGTCTGATCGACCACCTGTGAGAGTTCGCCGCGGCCGAAGAAGAACTCGATCGCCCCGGAGATGGCCTTGGAGTTGATCAGCTCGGCGATCTTCCCGAGCTGATCGGGGTCCTTCATGCTCATGCGCTCCTGCACCGTGCGGCGGAGCTTGAGGAAGCCCTTGCGGATTTCGTCGCAGGCCAGCTCGTCGATGGTCCGGAGGCGACGATTGCCCAGGTGATCGATGTCGTCCTCGGCGACGATGACGCGGGTCTGTCCCCAGCCGTATTCGTGGACGTTGCCGACGGAAAGCTCCTCGCTGCTGCCTTCCTTCTGGATCAACTGCTTGACCTGCTCGAACGGCTCGAACACGACGTGCTTGGCGGACGTTCCGCACAGTTCGCGCCATTCAGCCTCCACCTCGCCCTCGTGCGTCGTTTTGAGCTTTCGGGACTCGGCCTCATCGAAGGTGTAGATCACGTCCACTTTGGGGTGGTAGTTGAAGAAGTCCAGTTGGGCGATGGCCGCCGGCCCGGCCTTTTCAGCGGCAAGGTAGGCGTCGATGCCCAGCAGGATGCGGTTAGCCTGGGTGCGAATACTGGCGACGATGAAGTCCTTGGAGGCCTTCAATACGTCCGAGTCGCGGTCTGTCGTTGCACGGCCGAGCAGCCGCCGCATCACATCCACGTTGATCGACGAAGGCGGGACCCACTCCGTCGGCACATCGCAGATGGACCGCAACTGGCGCTGGATCTCCTGCACGATATCCAACGGCTGGAGCTTCTTGCGGCCTTCCCGGACCGCGTCCAGGCTGCCCAGGAGCACGCCTTTCTTGGGGTCTTTCAGCTCGCAGTCCTCGGCGAGATAGCCCGTCAACTGCTGGCAGATCTCCCGCGTCCAGCGGAGCACGCACAGCTCGAACGGAATGCGTCGCGGAACTGAGATTCCGACCCGCTCCTGGCTCCGGAGGTCCAGAAGATACTTCAGGCAGGCTATGAAATCCGCCACCGTGAGCGTGTTGAGCACCGCCGGGATGGACAGGCCGAACTTGCGGTTGATCCGGAAACGGCCGACCTTCCCGAGCCGATAACGGTTCTCGTCGTAGAACTTCTCATGGAAGAGCTTCACCGCCTTGTCCAATTGGGCGGGATTCCCCGGCCGCAGGCTGCGGTAGATCCGCATCAGGGCGTCTTCGTAGGAGCGGCAATTGTCCTCCGCCAGCGTGTTCAGGATCAGCGGGTCGGCGGCCCCTTCGATGACCTCCAGTTGCTTGAGGCTGCCGCCCTGGATCTTGCCCAGGGCGTCGCCGATCTGGCACCCGGCCCGGACCAGCAGCCTGGGCTCGCCGCTATCGTCGGTTTCCTCGTCATCATGCACGTCCGACACGGTGTACATGTCGGGCTTGAGGTTGGTCGTCCGCAGGACTTTGGTGTGGTAGAACTGGCGGATGATGGCGGCGTCGCTTCCGAACGCCGGGTCCATAGCCCGAAGGAAGCAGGTCGCGGGAATCTTGCTCGACTGATCGATGCGGACCGCGAGCACGTCCTTGCGGGTGATATTGATCTCGATCCAGCTTCCGCGTTCCGGGATGATGCGGCAGGCGTGCAGCGGCCGGTCGGTTTCCAGCGTCTCCTTGATGAAGTCCACGCCGGGAGAGCGGTGAAGCTGCGAGACGATGACGCGCTCGGCGCCGTTGATGATGAATTCGCCGCCGCCGATCATGACGGGCATCTCGCCCAGGTATACTTTCTCCTCACTGATCTCGTCCTTGTCCTTGCGGTGCAGGCGGAGGTGAATCCGCAGGGGCATGCCGTAGGTCAGCCGCAACTGGCGGCATTCGTCCGGCGTGTAGCGGGGCTTGCCGAGTTCGTAGTCGAGATACTCCAGCGTGATGTTCTCATCGTAGCTGGTGATCGGGAAGACCTCGCGGAGCAGCCCCTCCAGGCCCGTCGGCGTGCGGTGCTCGGGGGCTCCCTCAGCCTGCAGGAAGCGCTTGTATGAGCCGACCTGAATCTCGATGAGATTGGGAATGGGTATCGCTTCGCCGATCTTGCCGAAATTGCGAATCTCGCTGGTTACGATCATCTCAAGCCCTTCCAATGAATGAGCAAGTGGGCCCGCTCCTCGACGGTGCCGGTGCCGTGACGCCTGGCGCTGCTCCCCGCAGAGGGCCGGGGCATGGCGCCCCAGCACCTCTGGTGGGCTGTGGCCGCGGCGTCACCTGCGCGCGTGTTGATCTCTTGGCGGGCCTGCCGCCATGCGTGTAGCGCCGCGACGCCATCTGTGCAACTTAGGAATTTGCAAGCACCCGGTGTCTTGTGAGCAAATGACAATTTGCCAGGGGACTGCGCACCGCTGTGGCCATCTAGAGCAAGGCCGACCAGTCCCACCCGATCTGCCTATTTCCGCCACCAACGGTGTCGAAACTTAAGAATTATAATGCTTCTTGGCGCGCTTGCCAGCGCAATCCGTCTTTTCCGAAGCCCCTTCCGACAACGCCCCCTGAAGGTCCGGGCACACTGCGAGAGCAACGAGCGTTCCCGGATTCTTTCTGCGAGGGCGGGCTGCCACACTTGAGTCGGAATCAATGACAACCTATTGTTTGGGCGGATGTTACGGTACGCGAGATTCCTGTAGCTAAGTTCGAGCTTGCGCTGGCCTGCGTGTGCGGCGTCGCCATCGCTACGGCGACACCAGAGTCCGGTTGTCTCGTTCCAGGTCGTCCGCTCGAAACAATTCCGCTACCGTGTGCGGGCGACAGATGATTCATCCGGCACAAGCCGACTTGTCGGCCACTACCTCCGGAGGCGGGGTGCAACCCATGACAGAAGAGCAACGTCTGGTGCGGATCTTCCACGAACGATATCTCAACGACAACCAGGATGTTCCCGTGCTGCTCGATGGGGCGATGTTGGAGCTGCGCTCGCGTCTGCTGAACGAGGAAGCGCGAGAATTCGAGGAGGCCGCGCGCGGGCGCGATCTGGTCGGGATGGCTGACGCGCTGGCCGACATGTTGTACGTCATCCTGGGCACGGCCAACGTCTTCGGGATCGACCTGGAGCCGATTGTCCGCGAGGTGCATCGATCGAACATGACAAAATCGCCGCCGAGCGGCGGGCGGGTCAAGCCAGTGAAAGGTCCGGACTGGTCGCCGCCGGACATTCGCGGCGAGTTGCTAAAGCAGGGGTGGAGGCCGGATTGAAACGGGCCGGCGCATTGCCGCTGCGATTCAATGTCGGGGCAGTTGCGGGCCTTCGGCGGAACCGGTGAGCGGACGATTGAGCGGCAGGCGGACTTCGACGCGCGTGCCTTCGCTTACTTTTGAGCTGACCTGGATCGTTCCGCCCATCTCCGATACGAGGCCGTGGACCGCCGCAAGCCCCAGTCCCACATTGTCGGAGTCGCCGCCACCCAGTGCGCCTTTGGTAGTGAAGAACGGCTCGAACAGCCGGTCGAGCAGGTCTTCCGGAATTCCGCAGCCCGTATCCATCACCGTGATGACCGCCTGCTCGTCTTCCTGCTGCATGCCGATGGTCAATCGGCCGCCGCCGCCCATGGCGTCGAAGGCGTTTTGCACGAGGCTGTCCAGAACGGGCAGCACGCGCTGCACTTCGAATTGCCGCGGGGGCATGGGTTTGATGTCGGTGACCAGCTCGATGTGACGCTGCTGGGTCTGTGGACGCACTCGTTCAATGAACGTCCCCAACAGGCCGTTGAGGTCGGCCCATTCCAGCTCCTCCGTCTCCGCCTCGGCGAAGGCGGCCAGCCGCTGGGTGATGCGCGTGGCTCGTCCGATGGCCTGGGCGAGCAAACGCAGCGTGCGCCGAAACTCCCGCGGGCTGTCGCTGGGCAGCACGTAGTCGATGCTGGTGAGCATTCCGCCGAGGATGTTGTTGAAGTGATGAGCGACGCCGCCGGCGACGTTGCCCAGCGACGCCAGCCGCCGGCTGCGGGACAGTTCCTGTGACAGCCGCTTGCGCTCCGATATATCGCGCATGCTGGCGGAAGCGCCGATGCAATTGCCGTTTGAGTCGGCAATGGGGGAGATGATCAGGACGAAGGTGGATCGCTTTCCGTCCTCGGCTTCGAATTTCACCTCGAGGTCGCCCGAGCTCTGTTTTTCGAAGGCGGCCTGGAGCAGATCGCGCACCTGCTGCCGATGGGCCTCGGGAAAAATGTCCAGGAAGGACCGCCCCTTCATCTCCTCGGAGGAGGAGTGGAATTGCCGCCCGGCCTGCTGGTTCCAGAACCGAACCCGGGAATCACGATCCACGGCGATCAGCGTGAACGCCAGGTTGTCGCAGATCTGCCGAAAGTAGTTCTCAGTTCCTTCTTCCATAACGAGGCCTCGACCGGGACCAGGACAGTCTTGCGCCCTCTCCCTTATTTTACGCCGGATCGCGCCCCTCGCGCACCGGCCGGGGATTGCTGCGTCTGGGATCGTATGATCGGGCTGATTATATAGATGCTCTCACGGCCCTGGCCGGGATATTCTTCCTCCTCCGGGCTGCCTGCATTCGCGGCGGGTTCCAGGAAAAACGGCGTCCCCAGCAGCGGCCGCTGCACCGCTGCCTGCGCCGGACCGACCAGCAGGAACCCTCCCTGGGGGATCTGCGCCGAGAAAGTCAGCTCGGTGAAGGTGTGGCGCCTTTCCTGGGGCTCCTGCTTCGCTCCCTGCGGCGTTATGGTCCATTTCGGCGGGCCCGGCGGCTCCTCGATTTCCGGCACGACCTCCAGCCAGACTTCGTGAAGGTTCGGCGACCGCATCTCGAAAGTCAGCTTGAATCTCGCTTTGGCGTCGACGAAGTCGAGCCCGTGCAACAATCCCTGTCGGTCGTAATAGAAGACCGTCTGTCGCGGCTGGCATGGACCGACCTCCAGCTCCACCGCGCGGGAGGCATCCGGCAAGGCTGTATCCAAGGCACTTCGAACGCCCTGCAGCTCGTCAAGCCAGCCGCGCAGCGCGGCGCGGTCGGATTCGCGGCCGACGACGGCCCGGAATCCGTTGTCCGCGAGCCGGAAGGTCGTCGCCGCTTCGGGCAGGGGACCGGTGACCAGTTTCCAGAGCATGGCGTCGTTGGAACTGAATGTGCCGCTCGGCGCCCAGAAACGGTGGACCTTGAACTCCACCACAAGGCGTTGAGGCTGCCGATCGAAGATGCTGGAACCTCGCGTTTCACCGGCGCCACTTTGGCCCGCCGTGGAGGCCGCGCCCGGCTCGACGGCCGGAGATGAAGATTGGCGGGGGATGAGAGAGGAGATGCAGCCGCCGGAGCTTCCCCAAGTCAGCAAGGCAATCGTCACGGGCATAAACGATCGCCATGGAGCGGCTGTTTTGCCCGCGCACAACCTGGCGTGCGGCTGATCCGACCTGACGCATCGGCGGTGCCGGTTCTCCATCCCGGGGCAGCCGCGCGGAGGCGTTACAGGCCGCGGTGAGGACTGCTTCCACGGCTTGCCGATACACTCAGTTGCCTGCTGGCGCGATGAGAACACTCGGATGATTCTCTCGGTCGACCGTGAGCCCGTCAACATGGCATCGCGCGTCCGTCCAGCCCGGCAAGGTATACCATGCCGGATCATCCGCGGCGCAGGGAAATCAGGCGTCAACCACCTGATTCGTTGGGTCCGGAGATCAGCCTCTGGCCAGGCGGCACAGCACCTCGCAACCGCGGCGAATGAGATCGTCGGCCGTGGCGTAGCTGATGCGGAAATGAGTGTCGCGCGACGAGAAAATGCTGCCAGGGATGACGAGCACGTTCTGCTCCGCCGTCTTTTCGCAAAACTCGGTGGCGTTGGCAAACCGCGACGGCACCTTCGGAAAAACGTAGAAGCCGCCGGAGGGGCGCTGGAACTCGAAACACGGTTCCAGGAGCGTGCACACCAGGTCGCGCTTTTTGGTGTAAGCCTGCCGGTAGTCGGAAACATCGGTGTGCAGGGCCGTCAGGGTGGCCACCTGTGCCGGCGACGGGGCACAGACAAAGGTATACTGCTGAAACTTGGTCATTTCGCCCACGACCGTTTCCGGCCCGGCGGCATAGCCCATCCGCCAACCGGTGATGCCGTAGGTTTTACCGTAGCCGCGCAGTAGCAGCGTGTTGTCAGGAGCATACGGCATGGGGCACGGATTGGGGCCGTCGTAGCAGAGCTTGTCGTAGATCTCGTCGGAGATCAGCAGCAGGCCGTGCTTTTGGGCAAGCTCGGCGGCGGCACGCACTTCGTCCTCGGTCTGCACGCGGCCCGTCGGATTGCCCGGCGAGTTGATCATGATCGCCTTGGTCCGCGGAGTGATCGCGGCCTCAACGGCGCGGGCGTCGAATCGGAAATCGGGATAAGAAGGAATCGGCACCGGCCTGCCGCCGAGCATGCTGACAAGCTGGAAATAAGAGACGAAGTAGGGATCGAGGAAGATGACCTCATCCCCCGGGTCCACGATCGCCAGCAGCGACAAGGTCAGTCCGCCGGACACGCCCGCGGTGATCATCACGGACAGATCGCGACCGTAGGCGGCCTTCAGCTCCGCGCTGATCCGCTGTCGCAGCTCGGGCAGGCCGGCGCTGGGCGTGTAACGATTCTTGCCCTGCTCAATGGCCTTGATCGCCGCTCGCTTGACAGCGTCGGGAGCGTCGTAGTCGGGTAATCCAATGGAGAGATCGCACGGATCCTTCATCCGGCTGGCGAGCTCGAAGAACTTGCGAATGCCGGAGAACTGCACCTTCCGCGTACGATCAGCAAGCAGCTTACTCGCATCCACGGTCAGCCTGCTCCTTTGTCGACTCACCAGCCCGAGTCGCGAGTTTTGGCGCTTCCTCAGTTACTCCCTTGCCGCCGGGCCCCCAATGTACGGCGCGACCGAGACGCAATCCGGCTACTTGGCCGGAGGAGGAGGAGCGGCGCCCTCAGCCGGAGCAGCGCCTTCGGCGCCTTCAGCCGCGGCCTTCTTCTTGGTCTTGGCGCCCACGGGCACCTTGCGATGCGCCACCTTGGGCAGCCCCGTCGGCTTGTCGCCCTCGTGGAACTTCTCCTGCTCCTCGAGGATCTTGATCCGCTCGTCGCGAGTCAGCACGTTCCGATGCCGCTCAAGCGAGCTCTTGGTCTTCAACGAACGATCCATTGACATCCAAACTTCTCCTGGCCACTAAACCGGCTGGCCCTGTTTCGTCTTGTTGTATCCCACGAAACCACAACCCTTGAACTCATAGGCGCCGCCGGCTTTTCGATACTCCTGGCCCAACGCCTCTACTTTCCTGCGAAACGCCTCGCGCTGCTTGGCGGAGTCCTTGTCCGGCGGGAATCCCTGCTCGCTGTAGAGCACGTACCCGTTGCTGTGCCGCCGGGCGACGGTCTTCACGCCTCTGTCCGCCAGGAACCGGCGGGCGTCCTCCAGGTCTTTCGCCACCACGTCGCCGCTGCGATCCCGCGTGATGAGGAACGACTCGATCTGCAGGTAATTCAGCTTGGCCGCGGCGGACGCATCCGTCGGCTCGTCATTCGGCTTCGGCGAACCGTTGGCCACGACACCCGCCTCAGGCTGTCTGGCCGGCGGCGGCTTCAGCAGATGCGACAGATCCGGGCTCTGCGGCGCCTCCTCGCGGCGTGACGGCTTCTCCTTGTCCTGCTGTCTGCTCAGGCTGGGCAGCAGCGGCGTGGGGGATGGCTCCGACGGCTTCGTGATCGCCGCGGCAGTCGCCATCGTGCCGGGCTTGCCACCCATCGACCATCGCCCCAGCGAATACCCGGCCAGCATCAGCAGGCAAACGGCAGAGGCGGTCACCAGCATCACCACCGTGTTGAACGACACCACGAGACGCCCACCGGCAAATTGCACGGACCGTTCGTCCTGCGACAGGCCGGCACTGGCCCTGGCGGCGGCCTTTGCCGCCTTGGCGGCTTCCTTGGCCTGGCGCGCGGCCGCTTTGGCCGCCAGCCGCTCGGCCCTTCGTTCAGCCTTGGCTCGGGCGCGCATCTCCGCGGCCTCGCGCTGACTGGCCAGCTCCATGGCGGCCTCTTCCTCGGTCAACGCCTGGGCCACCGTCGGTACCCGTGTACCCGTTGCCGCAGACGGTCTTCGTGCGAACCAACCCCGTTGCGCCGAGGGGTATTGCACCTGTGGTGCCTTGTTCATGACCTCGAAGAGGTTTGGCCCCCGCCTTGCTTTGTTCACAGTGGTACACTCCCGCAGCGCTCTGCGGCGTCAGAGCGATGGTGAATTCCATAGGATAACCCCTTTGCCGGCAATTTCAATCGCGCCTTATCGGCGTGGCCGGGGCATTCGGACGTCAAGGCCGCAGGACGATGGCGGCCTGCCCTTCGGCTGTGATTTGTCCAATCTCGACCGCGCAGGGCGTTTTTGCGGCCTTCAGGCGGTCGATGGCCTCGGCAGCGCGGTCCGCCGCCACCGCCAGCAGCAGGCCGCCGGAGGTCTGGGCATCCGCCAGGACGCCCACCAGGACGTCGTCGACGCCGTCCGCACGACAGCGTTCGCCGATGAAATCCAGCGTCGATTTGTGCGTGCGGGTGAGCGCGCCGGCCCGGGCCAGTTGCAGCGTCGGCCCGATAAGCGGGACTGCCGGCACGTTGATCTCGATCGTGACGCCGGATGCGTCCGCCATCTCCCAGGCATGGCCGACGAGCCCGAAGCCGGTGACATCGGTCACGGCGTGGGCGCCCACAGCCCGGGCCACGTCTGCGGCGGCGGCGTTCAGCTCGATCATGATCGCGATGGTTTCCGCCAGGTCGCTCGCCGGGATCTTGCCTGACCGGGCGGCGCCGGTCATCACGCCCGAACCGATGGGCTTGGTCAGGATGAGGCGGTCGCCGGGCTTGGCGCCGGCGTTGGTGAAGAACTGGTCGGGGTGGACTACGCCGGTGACCGCAAGGCCGTACTTGATCTCGGCGTCGCGGACGGAGTGGCCGCCGAGGATGACCGCGCCGGCTTCGGTGATCTTGTCCGCGCCGCCGGCGAGAATCTGGTTCAGGATCTCGATGGGCAGGTCCTTGTCAGGGAAGCCCACGATGTTCAGACAGGTCACGGGCTTGGCGCCCATGGCGTAACAATCGGAGAGGCTGTTGGCCGCGGCGATCTGCCCGAAGGTGAAAGGGTCATCGACGATGGGGGGGAAGAAGTCGGTGGTCTGGACGATGGCGAGGTCGGGGCGCAGACGGTACACGCCGGCGTCTGAGAAGTGGTCAGCGCCGATGAGCAGGTCGGGGTGGTGAGTCGGGGGTAGGCTGCACAGGACCTGTGCAGTAGCTCCGTAAGGGAGCTTGCCCGCTCAGCCGCCACACGAGGCGTAGCTGGTCAGCTTTACTTGTTTGCCGGTCGTCACGCTGGCTTCCTCGGATATAGTCTATGCACAGATGCTCATTGTACGTTGTCCATGTCGGCGGGCAAGCAACCGGAGACTCTCAAGTGCCCCCAGGGCGAAGTTCCGTGGTCGCGACCGCAGACTCGGGTACAATTCGGTCCGTCGGGCCGCGAGGGCTCGCATGCCCCGCGCCGACGAGGGCGTTTCTTGATCAAAGCAGCTTCACCAAGCGTGATCGTGCTTGCAGGACCGAACGGAGCCGGCAAGACCACGGCTGCGCCTCGCTTGTTGAAGGGCTCGTTGGACGTTACCGAGTTCGTCAACACAGATCTCATCGCGGAGGGCTTGTCCGGGTTTGCGCCGGAGGGAACGGCCCTGCTGGCCGCTGAAGCTATGTTGTCGCGAATTCGGACTCTCGCGCGGCAGCGGGTCAGCTTCGCATTCGAGACGACTTTGGTCAGTCGCTCGCTCCTTCCATGGCTTCGGGAGCTTGTCGAGGACGGGTATCGTTTCCACTTGGTCTTTCTCTGGCTGCCGTCCGTGGATTTGGCGGTCAATAGAGTGGCATGTCGTGTGCGGCTGGGCGGCCATAACGTGCCGAAGGACACGATTCGCCGGCGGTATGATCGTGGTCTCCGCAACTTCTTCCAGTTGCACCGGCCGATTGCCACGACCTGGCGGATGTACGATAATTCACACGGTCGCCGCCCGCGGCGGATAGCATCTGGGGCCGGCGGGCGGACGACGCGGATCGTTGATGAGCAAGTGTGGAACCGGATTCTGAGAGAGCATGCGACATGAAGGCCAAGCCACGTAAGGACATCACGGCGATCTTTCGCGAGGGCACGCTCATTGACCGGGCCATAGCCGCCGCGGCCCGTGATGCGATCCGCCGCCACAAGCAGGCCGGGGTGCCGCTGGCCTACTGGCAAAACGGCAAGACGGTGTGGGTCGACGCGGCCGACCTCGAACCCAAACGCCGCGCTCGCCGCGCCAAACGCCGCCGGGTTCGCGCGACTCGGTGACCGGCACCGCGCCATTTTTGAATATCGAGTTCGAAATCCCTTCCTTGAGATTGCCACCTGAGATCCTCGAATCGGGCGGCCGAGGCGACGTTGCGGTACGATGCCTAGGTGGTCAACCTCCGGCTTCTTCGGCAATAAGGAGGGCGAGCAATATGGCCAACAAGAAGCATCCCAGAGCCGCGATCATCATCGCCTTGCTGGGCATTGGCTTGGCCGCAGGTTTGGTCCTGGCCTATTGGGACAACCTAGCGACCGCGTGCCGCTCGTTGGCGGCGATGGGGATCAGGATCTCGTCACCGCGAACAACCAGTTCGCCTTCGACCTCTATGCCCAGTTGAGCAAAGACCGTGGAAACGACAACATCTTCTTTTCCCCGTTGAGTCTCTCGGCCATCTTGGCTCAGACCTACGCAGGCGCCCGGGGCAACACCGCCAAGGAAA
>Ga0335070_10004917_pt1 | contig 15672 bp, 10 predicted proteins | sample Lox_Sample_13_FD_206722 | JGI IMG/M metagenome (GOLD analysis project Ga0335070, IMG submission 206722) | Soil microbial communities from Loxahatchee National Wildlife Refuge, Florida, United States - Lox_Sample_1.3 | ecosystem: Environmental > Terrestrial > Soil > Wetlands | place: USA... | reverse complement strand
GACGCCGAAGATCACGAAGGAGCAAGGGTCTGGCCTCTTCTGCGCGTGAACGTCAGCCATGACGTCTCAACCCTTTGCGCCCGTCGGGGGTTCCTTGTGCCCGCCGAAGCCCGCGCGCATGGCCGAGAGAATTTTTTCGGCGAAGGTGTGCTCCTTGCGCGAGCGGAAGCGCGCAAACAGCGCCGCGGTCAGGACCTCGGCAGGCACGGCCTCGTCGATCGCGGCATTGACCGTCCAGCGGCCTTCGCCGGAATCCTCGACAAAGCCGGAATAATGCGAGAGCGCAGGACTTTCGGCCAGCGCGCTCGCGGTCAGATCGAGCAGCCACGACGGAATGACGCTGCCGCGCCGCCAGACTTCGGCGATGTCGGCAATGTCGAAATCGAAGCGATGCTCGAGCGGCAGCGTCTCGCTGTTGGCGTTCTTGAGGATATCGAAACCTTCGGCATAGGCCTGCATCAGGCCATATTCGATGCCGTTGTGGATCATCTTGACGAAATGGCCGGCGCCGATCGGCCCGGCGTGGATATAGCCGCGCTCGACGCGCGCATCGCGGCCATCGCGGCCCGGCGTCAGCGGAATGTCACCTTTGCCTGGCGCAAGTGTCGCGAAGATCGGGTCGAGCCGGTCGACCACCGCTTTGTCGCCGCCGATCATCATGCAATAGCCGCGCTCGATGCCCCAGATGCCGCCTGAGGTGCCGACATCGAGATAGGACAGGCCGCGCTCCTTCAGCGCCTTGCCGCGGCGAACGTCGTCCTGCCAGAAAGTATTGCCGCCATCGATGATGACGTCGCCCGGCTGCATGAGCTTCGCGAGCGCCTCGATGGTGGTTTCGGTGATATGGCCCGCGGGCAGCATTACCCAGGCGGTGCGCGGCTTGGTCAATTTTGCGACGAACTCTTCGAGTGTCGCGGTGCCCAGCGCGCCTTCGGCTGCGAGGCCCGCGACGGCCTTGGAGTCCTTGTCATAGACGACCGTGGTATGTCCGTTTCGCATCAGCCGCCGGACGATGTTGCCTCCCATCCGCCCCAGGCCGATCATGCCAAGTTGCATCGCTTATGTCCCTTTTGGTCCTGCTCTAGTTCAGCGCCTCGGCGATGGCCTGATCGAGCTTTTTGAGCCCGTTAACGATATCGCCCTTCAGATGGACGCGAAGTGCGCGCCGGCCGCGCTCGGTCAAGACGTCGAAATCGCCGCGTGCCTGCGCCGCCTTGATCACGCCGAAACTCGCCTTCTGGCCAGGGATTTTGAGATCCCTGGCGTCGTCAGCGGTGATCTGCAGGAACACGCCGCTGTCGGGGCCGCCCTTGTAGGCCTGACCGGTCGAGTGCAGGAAGCGCGGTCCGAACTCGGCGCAGGTCGCAACATGCTTGCCGTCGCGCAGCTTCAACCGCATGTCCTGCAGGGCATCAATGTGTTCGGCATTGCGCTCGATATAGGCGAGCAGGGCGACATAATCGCCTTCATGGGTGCGCGAGAGATGGGCCTTCACCCAGGACTCGAACCCGCCATCGGCGCCGGCCTTGCGCAATTCCGCGGCGTTGTGCTCGTCGGTGAAAATATCGGCCTCGTCGAACGCCATCACCGGCCGTTCCGCGGGAAGCCTGCCGGTCTTCTCGAAGGCGCCGGTCAATTCCCGCGTCTTGATCTTGGCGCTTTCGACATCGGGCTGACTGAACGGGTCGATGCCTAGCACGGCGCCGGCAACGGCCGTGGCCATCTCGAAGCGGAAAAATTCCTGGCCGAGATGGTCGATCGATTTCATGACAATGCGCGCCACCGGATGGCCGGCCTTTTCCAGCGCATCAAGCTTGCCGTCACGGGCGGCATCCGCTTCGCCTTCGGTGCGAATGTCGATGAAGAAGCGGTCGTTGCCGTAGGCGTCCGGCGCACCCAACGGTTCGCCGTCGATCGGGATCAGGCCCTTGCCCTCCTTGCCGGTCGATTCCGCGATCAGCTGCTCGGCCCAGGCGCCGAAATCCGAAATGTTCTGCGACGAGATGATGGTCACCTTGTCGCGGCCCTCGAGCCCCGCCTGTCCCATGGCAAGACCGAGCTGCACGCCGGGATTTTCGCTCGGCGGCACATCGCTGCCGCAGGAGCGCACCATGGCGAGCGCATGCTGGATCAGGCTGCGGACGTTGATGCCTGCCGTTGCGGCCGGCACGAGACCGAAGGGTGACAGCACGGAATAACGGCCGCCGATCGTGGGCTCGCCGTGGAAAATGCGGGCGAAGCCCTGCTTGATCGCGACCTTCTCCAGCGACGAGCCTGGATCAGTGACGGCGATGAAGCGGTGGCCGGCCTTGTTGGCGCCGATCGCCTTGGCAACACGGCTGTAGAAATAATCCTTCATCGCATTCGGCTCGGTGGTCGAGCCTGATTTGGATGAGACGATGAATAGCGACGTCTTGATGTCGATCCGCGCCTCCATCGACCGCACCTCGGCGGGATCGGTGGAATCGAGCACATGCAGCCTGGGAAAGCCGTCCTTCTTCGGGAAGGTCATCGCCAGCACTTCGGGGCCGAGACTGGATCCGCCCATGCCGAGCACCACGGCGTCGGAGAAATTCTGTCCTTTCACGCGCTGGGCGTAGTCCTCGTAATCGGCGATGTCGGCTGTCGCGGGGCTCGTGAGCCAGCCCAGCCATTTGTCCTCGTCGGTGCCGGTCCATACGCTCTTGTCACGCTGCCAGAGCCTGCGGATCTTGGCAGATGCGCGCCATTCCTCGGTGTCCTTCGCCACCGCCTTCGCGAGCTCACCGCCGAGTGCGAGCTTCTGATGATCGATGGCGGAGCCGAGCACGGTCGCGCGCTTGTGAGCGACAGCGCCGTAGAGCTTGTCGGCCGCGTCGGCAAACAGCTTGACGCCGTCCCTGACGAGCTCCGCCGTGATCTCGTCGAGCGAGATGCCGGATCTTTCGAGCTCGGCCAGCGCTTCACGCGCCTCCTCGACATTCTCCTCCAGGCTGTCGCGCACTCTGCCGTGATCGCGGAACGCATCGAGCGTGGCAGGCGGCACGGTGTTGACGGTATCGGGGCCGATCAGCTCCTCAACATAGAGCACGTCGCTATAGTCCTTGTTCTTGGTGCCGGTCGAGGCCCACAACAGCCGTTGCGGCTTCGCGCCTTGGGCTGCCAGCTTCTCCCAGCGCTCGCTTGCGATCAGCCGCTTGTAGTCCTGATAGGCGAGTTTGGCGTTGGCGATGGCGATCTTGCCCTTCAGCGCGGCGAGCCGCTCCTTCTCGGAGGGGTCGTTGGCCTTTGCGATCTTGTCGTCGAGCTGCTTGTCGACCACCGTGTCGATGCGGCTGACGAAGAAGCTGGCCACGCTTGCGACATGGGAGGGATCGCCACCGGAGGCGACATATTTCTCGAGGCCCTTGAGATAGGCCTCGGCCACCTGCAGATAGACGTCTTGCGCGAACAGCAATGTGATATTGACGCTGATGCCTTCGCTGATCAGCTGCTCGATCGCCGGCAGGCCTTCTTCCGTCGCCGGCACCTTGATCATCAGGTTCTTGCGGCGGACGTGCTTCCACAGCTTGCGCGCCTCGGCGATCGTGCCCGCGGTGTCCATGGCGAGATAGGGCGACACCTCCAGGCTGACATAGCCGTCCCTGCCACGCATGGAATCGTAAACCGGCCGCAGCACGTCGGCGGCATGCTGGATATCCTCGATCGCGACCTGTTCGAACAGCTCCGCGACGCTGCGGTCGCCCTTGTGCAGGGCCTTGCCGATCGGGGCGTCATATTCGTCGGACGAGCCGATCGCCTTCTCGAAAATGGAGGGATTGGAGGTGACGCCCTTGACGCCGTCGTCGTCGATCAGCCGTTTCAGATCGCCCTTTGCGATGAAGCCGCGGGCCAGGAAGTCCAGCCACACGGCCTGGCCATGCTTTTCGAGTTCTTTGACGGGATTCATGATGCTTCTTCCGTATCCAGCGGGTCTTATCGACCGACAGTATCAGCTTTCGAGCGCGATGAGGAATGTCCACGGACACAACTGTCGTCGTATGAGCGTCAAATCTCGGCGGAAAGAGAGAACAAGGAAAGATAACGCCGGACGCGCCACTTCGATCCCGGCAGGATGGGCACCTTAACGGCCGTTGCGGCACGATTTCGTGACAGGCGTTCGGGCAGGCCGGGCCCCTCAGGGCCGCAGGTAGAGGTAGCCCTGCGATTGCAACTCGGCGAGGCGAACCACCCCGCCCTTGTCGGCGACAACAAAGCCCGGGAGCAGCTCCTTCAGGCTCACGTTCTGCGCCCGCATGGTGTTGCCGCAGGCCGCAAGCTCGAGGCCGGCCCTGGAAAACTGCCCGACATGTCGCGCGAGATCGGGGCTGGCGCCGGCGGCATGAAAAGCCTTCAGCGCAGGTCCGTGCACGACCAGTGCGATGGTGACGTGCTCCGGGCCCCCGACGCCGTCGAGATGGTTCTGGATATTGCCGATCACGAAGCTGGTTTTTTCCAGGTCACTGAGATGATAGACGACCTTCAGCTTGGCCGCAGGCCCGTCGGTCGCGGCGCGAGCAGATGCGGCGGCGAACAGGCCGGCAAAAGCTGATCCGGCCGCCTGCAGCATGTTGCGACGATGCACGGCTTCCTCCGTTTTGAGCAACGATATCACGGCTCGCGGAGCGCCGCCACTTCCTCGGAATCGGTCAGCAGCGAAGCACATTCCTGCGCGTCCACGCGGTCGAGCCGGAAGATCCTGTCACCGGCGCCTGCCAATTCGGTCTCGTCCTTTTCATCCGGCTTGCCGTTCTTCCAGAGCACGATCCGCTCCAGCCGGACGATGGCAGATTTGTCGTCCTTGGACAGCGCGACGTTAATGCCACCGCCTTCGCAATCAACGCCGCAGGCGAAGCGGATTTCCTGGCCGTCATCTTCTGCCGTCGCATGGTTGCAATAGCCTGAGCTCTCGAAATCCCCAGCACGACGGCGAAAATTGACGCCGAGATGGAAGGAATAGGAGAGCCGCGTCTCGCCCTCAGCAATTTCGGCTGCGACCAGAAGCTTCATCGCTGCGGCCTTCTGCTTCGGATGTCGCGCCAGATGCTCTGCGTCATAACGGCGCATAAAGCAGGCGAAGGCCTTGTTGCCGGGTGGACGCATGAACATCTTTTTGTCGAAAGTGTCGGCCCTGCTCTGGTCGATGGCGTCGGAAGCGTATGCGTGTGGGGCATAGACGACCTCGGCCAGGCCAGCGCCGGCAAAGCTTGCGATTGCAAGAGCAAACAGGATCGGTCGTCTCATGCTGGCCTTCCGTAACTCGGTCACCTTTGCGCGAACTGATGCGGCGCGCCTGCCGGCGGAGAAGAACGAACATGCGTTTGGTTCGTTACCCAACAGGTCGCAAAGGTGGGTCGCAACGGCGCGGCAACGCGTTCAATGCCTGTTCAGACGGCGTTCAGGCAGCGTTCATCCGGCCGGTTCGGGAGCTGCCTCGCGGCTGATCACAAACTCTTGTGCAGTGCCGCGGGACGGTATCTCCGGGTTCGTACGGATGTTGCGAAGGGGCTACAATGGGCGAAAACTAGGGAATTGGAAGGGATTTTGCCGAACTATTGAGCGAAGTGCCTGTTGATATGGCAGAGGCTGCATGTACTACGGATTGCCGAAACGGGCTTGCAGAGCGTTCAATAGTGTCAGCGTGCTTGCGTTGATTCGCCGTTGAGCGGGAGGCGCTTTCCCTGGCTCGGCTCCGGATCGAAGGTGCAAGCAGAACCTATCGCGGAGAGAGAGGGATCATGTACAACGATTCTCTATTCAATGCTTTCGCTCGATCGTTCGAGGCGCGAAGCCAGACCGACATGTCGATGGCGGAATATCTGGAATCGTGTCGAACAGATCCGATGCGATACGCGAATGCGGCCGAGCGACTCCTAGCGGCGATCGGTGAGCCCCAGATGATCGACACGGCCAAGGATGCCCGCCTTGGCCGTATTTTTTTGAACCGCACGATACGCTCCTATCCGGCCTTCGCCGGCTTCCACGGCATGGAAGACACGATCGAGCGCATCGTCGGCTTCTTCCGTCACGCAGCCCAGGGCCTCGAAGAGCGCAAGCAGATCCTCTATCTGCTCGGCCCCGTCGGCGGCGGCAAGTCCTCTCTCGCCGAGCGCTTGAAGCAGTTGATGGAAGTGCATCCGATCTATGTGCTCAAGGCCGGCGATGAGCTGAGCCCGGTGTTTGAATCTCCGCTCGGCCTGTTTGACCCGGATACGCTCGGGCCGATGCTGGAAGAGAAGTACGGCATTCCGCGGCGGCGCCTGAGCGGCCTGATGAGCCCGTGGTGCTACAAGCGGCTTGAAGCGTTCGGCGGCGACATTTCGCAATTCCGCGTGGCGCGCATCCAGCCCTCGCGACTGCGCCAGATCGGCATCGCCAAGACCGAGCCGGGCGATGAGAACAACCAGGACATCTCCTCGCTGGTCGGCAAGGTCGATATCCGAAAGCTCGAGACCTACGCGCAGAACGATCCGGACGCCTACAGCTATTCCGGCGGACTCAATCGCGCCAACCAGGGCATTCTCGAGTTCGTCGAGATGTTCAAGGCGCCGATCAAGATGCTGCACCCCCTGCTCACCGCGACGCAGGAAGGCAACTATATCGGCACCGAGAATATCGGCGCGATTCCGTTCTCGGGTATCATCCTCGCCCACTCGAACGAGGCCGAGTGGCAGAGCTTCAAGACCAACAAGAACAACGAGGCCTTCATCGACCGCATCTGCGTCATCAAGGTGCCGTATTGCCTGCGTGTCACCGAGGAGCGCAAGATCTACGAGAAGCTGATCCAGAGCTCCGAGCTCGCCGCGGCACCTTGCGCGCCCGCGACCCTCGACACCCTGGCGCGCTTCTCGGTGATGTCGCGCCTGCGCAAGCACGAGAACTCGACGCTGTTCGCCAAGATGCGGGTCTATGATGGCGAGAGCCTCAAGGAGTCCGATCCCAAGGCGCGCAGCGTGCAGGAATATCGCGACGCGGCCGGCGTCGACGAAGGCATGGACGGCGTCTCCACCCGCTTTGCCTTCAAGGTGCTGGCGGCGACTTTCAACCACGACACCCAGGAGGTCGGCGCGGACGCCGTCCACCTGATGTATGTGCTGGAGCATTCGATCCGGCGCGAGCAACTCCCGGAGGAAGTCGAGAAACGCTATCTCGAATTCATCAAGGCCGACCTCGCGCCGCGCTATGCCGAGTTCATCGGCAACGAGATCCAGAAGGCCTACCTGGAATCCTATTCCGATTATGGCCAGAACCTGTTCGATCGCTATGTCGACTACGCCGACGCCTGGATCGAGGATCAGGACTTCAAGGATCCCGACACCGGCCAGCTGCTGGATCGCGAGCTGTTGAACCAGGAACTGACCAAGATCGAGAAACCGGCCGGGATCGCCAATCCGAAGGACTTCCGCAACGAGGTGGTGAAATTCTCGCTGCGGTCGCGGGCCGCCAATGGTGGCAAAAATCCGGGCTGGACGTCCTACGAGAAGATTCGCGAGGTCATTGAGAAGAGGATATTCTCCCAGGTCGAGGACCTGCTTCCGGTCATTTCCTTCGGTTCCAAGAAGGACGGCGAGACCGAAAAGAAGCACGCCGACTTCGTCGCCCGGATGGTCGAGCGCGGCTATACCGAGCGGCAGGTGCGGCGGCTGGTCGAGTGGTACATGCGGGTGAAGCAGGCCGGCTAGACCATAACCACCTAAAGCGCGATGATGATCTCGTCGCGCTTTAGCGGCAGATGCAGGCTGGAGGCGGATATAGAGTGGCTTTTCATGTCATCGATCGGCGCCTGAACCCCGGGGGCAAGAGTCTCGAGAACCGTCAGCGCTTTTTGCGGCGGGCCAAGGCTCAAGTTCAAAGCGCCGTCAAGAAGTCCTCGCAGGACCGCGACATCAAGGACGTCCTGGAGGGCGGCGAAGTCTCCATTGCGCTCGATGGGATGGACGAGCCGCGCTTCCGCCGCGAGGGCGGCACGCGCGACATGGTGCTGCCGGGCAACAAGAAGTTCGTGGAAGGCGATATCCTGCCCCGTTCCGGCGAGGGCGGCGGCAAGAAATCCCAGCCGGGGCAGGGCGACAGCGAGGATGCCTTCCGCTTCGTTCTGAGCCGGGAGGAGTTCGTCAATCTGTTCCTCGACGATCTGGAGCTGCCGGACCTTGCCAAGCGCAAGCTGGCGGAGGCCGAAAGCGAGGGCCTGCAGCGCGCCGGCTACGCCACCTCGGGCTCGCCCGCCAACATCTCGATCAGCCGGACCGTGAGCCGCGCGCTGATGCGCCGGGTCGCGCTGCGACGGCCGCGTCCCGCGGCGATCGAGGCACTCGAGGCGGAGCTTGCCGAATGCGAGGACGAGCAGCGCCGCATTGAGCTCGAAGCTGAAATCGAGGCGCTGAAAGCCAAGGCAAAGCGCATTCCCTTCATCGATCCGATCGACATCCGCTACCGCCGTTTCGAGAGCATTCCAAAGCCGGTGGCGCAGGCGGTGATGTTCTGCCTGATGGACGTCTCGGGCTCGATGTCCGAGCACATGAAGGACCTCGCCAAGCGCTTCTACATGCTGCTCTACGTGTTTCTGAAGCGGCGCTATCGCCATGTCGAGATCGTGTTCATCCGCCACACCGACCGCGCCGAGGAGGTCGACGAGCAGACCTTCTTCTACGGCCCGGCCTCCGGCGGCACGCTGGTCTCGAGCGCGTTGCAGTGCATGAACGAGATCGTGCGCTCCCGCTTCCGTCCCTCGGACTGGAATATCTATGCGGCGCAGGCTTCCGACGGCGACAACTCGATCTCCGATAGCGAAGCGGTCTCGCGCCTTCTCACGGGCGCGATCCTGCCGGTCTGCCAGTTCTTCGCCTATCTCGAGGTGGGCGAGGCCGGCGGCTATTCCTTCGAAATGCCGGATTCCTCCCTTTGGTCGCTCTATGAGCGGCTGCGCGGCAACGGCGCGGAGCTTTCGATGCGCAAGGTCCGCGACCGCAGCGAGATCTTCCCGGTGTTCCACGACCTGTTCCAGCGGCGTGCCAATCAGGAAAAGGCTTCATGACCGAACGTCTCTTCGAAGGCGCCGACTGGGATTTCAACACCCTGCAGCGCATCCATGATGCCTGCGAGGATGTCGCGCACAAGGAGCTCGGGCTCGACACCTATATGAACCAGATCGAGGTGATCACGGCCGAACAGATGCTCGACGCCTACTCCTCGGTCGGCATGCCCCTGTTCTACAAGCACTGGTCGTTCGGCAAGCATTTCGCGTTTCACGAGGCCTCTTATCGCAAAGGGCTGATGGGCCTCGCCTACGAGATCGTCATCAATTCCTCACCGTGCATTTCCTACCTGATGGAGGAAAACACCGCGACCATGCAGACGCTGGTGATCGCGCATGCCGCGTTCGGCCACAACCACTTCTTCAAGAACAATTATCTTTTCAAGCAGTGGACCGACGCCGAGGGCATTCTCGACTACCTCGAATTCGCCAAGCGCTATGTGAAAAGCTGCGAGGAGCGCTACGGCCATGCGGCGGTCGAGCATACGCTCGATGCCGCCCATGCCCTGATGTCGCACGGCGTCGACCGCTATCCGGGCAAGAAGAACATCGATCTGCGCGAGGAAGAGAAGCGCGCCGGGCAGCGCCGCGCCCATGAGGAGGCCGCCTTCAACGATCTCTGGCGCACGGTGCCGTCAGGCCCAAGCAAGAACCGCAAGACCCTGAGCATCGAGCGGCGGCGCAAGCTGCTCGGGCTGCCGCAGGAGAATTTGCTTTATTTCCTGGAAAAGAGCGCGCCGCGGCTCGCTCCCTGGCAGCGCGAGCTGCTGCGCATCGTCCGCCACATCGCGCAATATTTCTATCCGCAGAGCCAGACCAAGGTGATGAACGAGGGCACCGCGACCTATGTTCATTACCGCATCATGAGCCGCCTGCATAAGCAGGGTAAAATCACCGACGGCAATTTCCTGGAATTCCTGCAGTCGCACACCAACGTGGTGTTCCAGCCGGAATTCGACGATCAGCGCTTCTCGGGCTTCAACCCCTATGCGCTCGGCTTTGCCATGATGCAGGACATCGAGCGCATCGTGCGCGAGCCGACCGAGGAGGACCGCGAATGGTTCCCGGAGATCGCCGGCACCGGCGAGGTCGAGACCGTGCTGCGCGACGTCTGGGCCAACTACCGCGACGAAAGCTTCATCAGCCAGTTCCTGAGCCCGGCGCTGATCCGGCAGCTCCGCCTGTTCCATCTGCATGACGATCCCGAGGAGCGCGCCGGCATCAAGGTGGACGCTATTCACAACGAGCGCGGCTACCGCCGCATCCGCCGCGAGCTCGCCAGGCAATATGACGTCGGCTACATCGATCCCAACATCGAGGTCGTCGACGTCGACCTCGCCGGCGACCGCCGCCTGATGCTGCGCCACCACGTCGTGAAGGGCGCCCAGCTCTACGAGCAGGACGCCAAGCGCGTGCTCCAGCATCTGGCCGATCTCTGGAGCTATGACGTGTCGTTGCAGGAGGTCGATGCCAACGACAAGGTGCTGAAGGAATACGTGCTCAATCCGCGCGTCCAGCCGGCGGCGGCGTGAGCCGTTAACAACGCTGAAGCTAGCGAAAAGACTGCGACCGCATGCCCGGTTCGCCTCGCTCCGCCCTCGGGGGAGAGGCCGTATCGCATCGCCAGATGCGATCCGGGCGAGGGGGCCCTCAACGCACTCCGCTCTTTCGAATATGCGGATGCAGCTCCTCACCCCGACCCTCTCCCCGCTAAGAGCGGAGCGAGGGAGAACGACGTCCTCGCCTCAAAGCGAGACCCGACCGATCACCGCAAACTCGCGTTGATCTTGTCCAGGACCGCCGATCCCGGGCAGAGCTCCTCCGCCTCCAGCGAGTTCAGCGGCTTCTCGACGGTGTTGAGATGGCTGTGCAGATCTTCGGCTTCCGGATCGACGTAGAGCAGCCCGGTGACGATCTGGCCCTTGGCGGCGTGCTTCTGCAGGAACGCCTGCGCGGCCACGCGGTCGTGCACGTCATAGTCGGCGTCGATCTTGCGCAGCGCCAGCCTTGAGCCGTCGTGCTGCTCGACAATCTGCACGGTGCCCGGCGCGTAGTCGATCGTGATCGGGTCGCGGCCGGTGATGACGTCGAGGCGGTTCACCGCGTCATTGTGTTCGCGGACATAATCGAAGCTCTTGGTGGAGCCGGCGTGGTTGTTGAAGGCGACACACGGCGAGATCACGTCGCTGAAGGCGGCGCCCTTGTGCTGCAGGGCGCCGGCGATGACCGGGACGAGCTGGGTCTTGTCCCCGGAGAAACTGCGGGCGACATAGGTGGCCCCCAGCTGCAGCGCGATCGCGACAAGGTCGATGGCGTTGTCGGTGTTGGTCACGCCCTTTTTCGATTTCGAGCCGCGGTCTGCAGTGGCGGAGAACTGGCCCTTGGTCAGGCCGTAGACGCCATTGTTCTCGACGATGTAGGTCATGTTGACGCCGCGCCGGATCGAATGCGCGAACTGGCCGAAGCCGATGGAAGCGGAATCGCCGTCGCCGGAGACGCCGAGATAGATCAGCCCGCGGTTGGCGAGATTGGCGCCGGTCAGGACCGACGGCATGCGACCATGCACCGAGTTGAAGCCGTGCGAATTGCCGAGGAAATAATCCGGCGTCTTGGACGAGCAGCCGATGCCGGAAATCTTGGCCACCCGATGCGGCTCGATGGAGAGCTCGAAGCAGGCTTCGATGATGGAGGCGGTGATCGAGTCGTGGCCGCAGCCGGCGCACAGGGTCGAGATCTTGCCCTCGTAGTCGCGATGGGTGAAGCCCAGCGCGTTCTTCTTCAGGCCCGGATGATGAAATTTTGGTTTCGCAATGTAGGTCATGACACGGCCTTGCGGAGGGGCGTCACCTTGAGGTGATCCTGGTGGTCGCCGATGGCGCCGGCGATGAAGCGGGCGGTAATGGGGGTGCCGTCGTAATGCACGATGGACACCAGCCGCACCGGATCGATGCCGTTCTCGTTGATGATCAGCGAGCGCAGCTGCCCGTCGCGATTCTGCTCGACCACATACACAAAGTCGTGGTCGGCGATGAAGCTCGCAACGCTGGAGTGGAACGGGAAGGCGCGGATGCGGAGCCGGTCGAGCAGATGACCGCGCGCCTCCAGGAGCCCGATTGCCTCGTCCATCGCGGGCGAAGTCGAGCCGAAATAGATCACGCCATATTTGGTGGGCCTCGCCGCATTGGCCTGCAGCGGCCGCGGCACCATGTCCTGCGCGGTCTCGAACTTGCGCACCAGGCGCTGCATGTTGTCGGCGTAGACGAGGCCCTCCTCGGAGTAGCGCGCGTACCTGTCGCGAGACGTGCCGCGGGTGAAGTAGGAGCCCTTGGTAGGATGCGTGCCGGGCAGCGTGCGGTAGGGAATGCCGTCACCGTCGACATCGAGATAGCGGCCGAAATCGCGACCTTCGTCCAACATCTCGGCCGTCATGATCTTGCCGCGGTCATATTGCCGCGCGTCGTCCCATTTCAAGGGGCGGCACAGCCGGTGGTTCATGCCGATGTCGAGGTCGAGCATCAGGAAGATGGTGGTCTGCAGCCGTTCGGCGAGATCGAAGGCGGTGGCGGCGAACTCGAAAGCTTCGGCCGGATCTTCCGGAAACAGCAGCACATGCTTGGTGTCGCCGTGCGAGGCATAGGCGCAGGCGAGCACGTCGCACTGCTGGGTGCGGGTCGGCATGCCCGTGGAGGGGCCGGCACGCTGCACGTTCATGATGACAGCCGGAATCTCGGCGAAATAGGACAGGCCGATGAACTCCGTCATCAGGGAGATGCCGGGGCCGGAGGTGGCGGTGAACGCGCGGGCGCCGTTCCAGGAGGCGCCGATCACGATGCCGATCGAGGCGAGTTCGTCCTCGCCCTGCACGATGGCGTATTTGGCCTCGCCGGTCTTGGGATCGTGGCGATATTTCCTGCAATGCGCGCCGAAGGCATCCGCCAGCGAGGATGACGGCGTGATCGGATACCATGCGCACACCGTCGCGCCGCCATAAACGGCGCCGAGCGCGGCCGCACTATTTCCCTCGATGAAGATGCGGTCGCCGACCTTGTCGGATTTCTTTACCCTGAGACCGATCGGGCATTTCAGGTTTTGCAGCGCCCAGTCGCGGCCGAGATGCAGCGCATGGACGTTGGAGGAAAGCAGCTTCTCCTTGCCCTTGTACTGCTCCCCGATCAGCTGCTCGATCAGCTTGGGATCCATGTCCAGGAGCGCACAGAGCGCGCCGAGATAGATGATGTTCTTGAACAGCTGGCGCTGGCGTGGATCGCTATAGGTCGAGTTGGTGATCGCGGTCAGCGGCACGCCGGTCACGGTGATGTCGGAGCGGAATTTCGACGACGGCATCGGCTTGGTCGAATCGTAGAACAGATAGCCGCCGGGTTCGATCGAGGCGACATCCTTGTCCCAGGTCTGCGGGTTCATCGCCACCATCATGTCGACGCCGCCGCCGCGGGCGCCGAGATGGCCGGCTTCGGTGACGCGCACCTCATACCAGGTCGGCAGTCCCTGGATGTTGGAGGGGAAAATGTTGCGCGGGGAAACCGGCACGCCGTGGCGGAGGATGGCGCGGGCGAACAACTCGTTGGCGCTCGCCGAGCCCGAGCCGTTGACGTTGGCGAAGCGGACGACGAAGTCGTTTACGCTGCTGATCTGCTTTTGCTCGGGCATTCTGAACCTGCTTGAACGACATCGATGAGATATTTCTGCATGTCCCACGCGCCGGTGGGACAGCGCTCGGCGCACAGCCCGCAATGCAGGCAGACGTCCTCGTCCTTCACCATGACGCGGCCGGTCTTGAGATCATCAGAGACATAGAGCGCCTGGTCGGGATGCGGCGCCGGCGCCTTCAATCGTGAGCGCAGGTCGCCTTCTTCCCCGTTTTCCGTGAAGGTGATGCAGTCCATCGGACAGATGTCGGCACAGGCATCGCATTCGATGCAGAGTGGGGCGGAGAAAACGGTCTGCACGTCGCAATTCAGGCAGCGATGCGCTTCGCCCAGCGCAAGCTTGACGTCATAGCCGAGCTCGACCTCGGCGCGGATGTCCTTCAGCGCGATGACCTTGTCGCGATGCGGCACCTTGTAGCGCTTCTCCGGCGAGATGTCGTTGTCATAGCTCCATTCGTGAATGCCCATCTTCTGCGACGTGACCTGCACTTCCGGGAGCGGCCGCTCGTTGACGTCCTCGCCCGAGAGCAGCCGGTGAATCGACAGCGCCGCGTCGTGGCCATGCGCCACCGCCCAGATGATGTTCTTGGGTCCAAACGCCGCATCGCCGCCGAAGAAGATCTTCGGATGGGTCGAGGCCATGGTCCTGGGATCGACCTTCGGCATGCTCCATTTGTCGAATTCGATGCCGCAATCGCGCTCGATCCAGGGGAAGGCATTCTCCTGGCCGACCGCGACCAGCACATCGTCGCAATTGATGGTCTCGTCGGCTTCGCCCGATGGCACCAAATTGCGCCGGCCCTTGGCGTCGTATTCCGCCTTCACCTTCTGGAAGGTGACGCCGGTGAGCTTGCCATTGTTGTGCACGAAGGCTGTCGGCACCATGAAATTGAGGATCGGAATATCCTCATGCATGGCGTCTTCCTTCTCCCACGGCGAGGCCTTCATCTCCTCGAAGCCGGAGCGGACGATCACCTTGACGTCCTCGCCACCAAGCCTGCGCGCCGTGCGGCAGCAATCCATCGCGGTGTTGCCGCCGCCGAGAACGATCACGCGCTTGCCGATCGTGTCGGTATGGCCGAACGAGACGGAGGAGAGCCAGTCGATGCCGATTTGAATGTGGGCGGCGGCTTCCTTGCGGCCGGGAATGTCGAGCTCGCGGCCGCGCGGCGCACCGGAGCCGACGAAGATTGCGTCATAGCCTTCCGCGAGCAGCTGCTTCATGCTGTCGATACGCTGGCCGCCTTTGAACTCGATGCCGAGATTGAGGACATAGTCCGTCTCCTCGTCGATCACGGAGTCAGGCAGGCGGAATTTTGGAATCTGCGACCGCATCATTCCGCCGGCCTTGGGATCGGCATCGAACACGGTGCACTGATAACCAAGCGGGGCGAGATCGCGCGCCACGGTGAGGGAGGCGGGGCCGCCGCCGACCAGCGCGATGCGCTTGCCGTTTCTCGCCGATGGGCGCGGCAGGCGCGCTCTGATGTCGTCCTTGAAGTCCGCGGCGACGCGCTTGAGGCGGCAGATCGCCACCGGATTTTCCTCGACGCGGCCGCGGCGGCAGGCGGGCTCGCAGGGCCGGTCGCAAGTGCGTCCCAGAATTCCGGGAAACACGTTGGACTTCCAATTGATCATGTAGGCGTCGCTGTAGCGGCCTTCGGCGATCAAGCGGATGTATTCAGGGACGGGGGTGTGCGCAGGGCAGGCCCATTGGCAATCGACCACTTTGTGAAAGTAGTCCGGGGCCGCGATATCAGTCGGTCTCATTCCCTACCTGTCCGCGCTAAAAAAACGACGACCGCGCGGCCTTTTCTTCGTCAGGGCGCCGAGATGGCGTCCTTTCAGTTTCTGAATTAGATCATGTGCTTATCTTATTAGAACCAAACGCGTTGAGGCACAAAGGCAAATTTGTTCCCTCGAACCGCGTCATCTCCTTTGCAAAGCGAAAGA
>Ga0335070_10004914_pt1 | contig 15680 bp, 14 predicted proteins | sample Lox_Sample_13_FD_206722 | JGI IMG/M metagenome (GOLD analysis project Ga0335070, IMG submission 206722) | Soil microbial communities from Loxahatchee National Wildlife Refuge, Florida, United States - Lox_Sample_1.3 | ecosystem: Environmental > Terrestrial > Soil > Wetlands | place: USA... | reverse complement strand
TCTACCTCGCGGGCGGCGTGGTCGCGATGCTCGCACAAGTGGCAGCCGCTCCCGACTCCACGGTTCCTTGTCTGGGGGCGAGCGGCGCGATCGCGGCCGTAATGGGTGCGTTTCTGATCACTTACCCGCGCGACAAGATTCGTACCCTCCTCGTGATTGGCTGGTTCATCCGGGTCACGTTCATCCCGGCTGCACTCCTGATCGGGTTTTGGTTCGTTGTCCAGCTGCTGAGCTTTGGCGCGGTCGCAAACGTGCAGTCAGGGGGCGTGGCTTATCTGGCTCACATCGGCGGCATGATCTTCGGGGCCGTCACCGTTCGGCTATTCGAGGATCCACGCCGGCGCCTCGCCCGTCGCGGAGTTGTCTAACTCCGGTGCTGCAGTCACGGTGACTTTGTACATCCGAGCCGTTCCAAGACGAGCTACTTTTCTGAGGCTTGGCCCTTCTTCGAGCGCAATCCCTCTATGATCGATTTGGCAGCCGGAATGAGCAGTTTTTGCACCGCGGCATCTACTGGATCTTGCACGAATCCCACAATTGAATCCTTGGCGTCGCGAATTTCCTGACCGAGCGCGGTGATGCTGACCTGCAAATCGTGCGCGTCCGCTTGCAGGGACTCAATTGTCTTCTTGCGAATGTCGAGGGCCTGATCGATCTCGGGTCCTGGCTCGGAGTTCCTGGCCACCGCGATCACGATCCCGGCGAGAACGAAATCGGCAATCGCGACGATCGTGGCTGCCCCACCAGGCGCGACCAATGCCTGCAATGTATAGAAGGCCGCGACGCTTATCATCGCAAGACCGAATGCGGCGATCAGGGCCGCAAACACCAAGAGGCCGAACTGGCGCGCTATGAACCTAAGCCAGATTCTTCCGATCAGGGAATCGGCTTTCCGCAGAAGGTAAAGGTCCCCAACAAGATCGTTGATCATGACGGGACTCCTAGCGTCGTCCGAGGAGACGAGCTATCAATATCCCTACGACGATGGCGCCTATCACTTGCAGGTGACCGGCTCGTGCCGCTGCTTCCTGGCTGGCAGCCCTGCTACGTAGGGTTGGTAATGGGCGCTCGCGATGCCGAGCTGAGAGCTCTGCATGGAGAGACTTCAATTCGCGCGATAACAGGGTGTCTGCAGCCACGAAATTCTCGCATTCAAGGCAAGGCCTCAGCCGCCCCCGCCTCGGTGCCGAGCCCGGCACCGAGGCGGCCAGTGGGCGGGGGTCCGTTGGCCTGCTAATAGAGTGGATAGCCCGGCGGGACGTACTCGTAGGGGTACAGATAGCTGTACGGCAGATACTCGTCGTCCCAGGCATCGTCCCGCAGTGTGCTCGCGGTGCGCCGCCGGACGATTCCTCCAAGCTCGCTCATCCGCGAATCGATCGCCGAGGTGGAGTCTTCGGACACGTCGGCGATGACGGCAGACTGGCCAATGCCAAGAACGAATGCCGTCTCATCCTTCGCCTGATCGCGAGTATCGGCACGAACCAGATCCGTAGTCAGCCCAACCACGCCACCTGCGCCAGCGCCGATAGCGGCTCCGCCCGCGGCGCCAACTGCAGCGCCAGCCGGTCCCGCCAGGGCACCCAGTAAAGCGCCGACGCCGACGCCCACGGCGGTCGCCAGGGCGGGGTGCGTCTCCTTGGTATCGACCTCGAACTGCCCCCAGTCGTTACGATGGACTACCGCAGTTCCGTGAACCGTGATCAATCCCTCGTTGTCGAGTTGCCACAGTGCGTGCAAGCCCTTGTAAGCCTTGCCGGTGTCGTCAAAAATCACTGCCAGATAATTGCGCATAACACTCTCCTAGTTTCGGGTATTCCTGGATTCGGCCGAACGCTTGGCCGCCAGGGCTTCACTGACCTTCTGCACGGACGCGCGAGCGTCGGCGAGGGTCTGCCTGATCGAGGTCTGGAATGCCTGGCCTGAGTTCTTCAGAGCTTCGGCAGCGTGCTTCTGCACCGCTTCGAGATCCGTGACCGCATCTTTCAGGTGCTTCTTGGTGGCGTCGTTCTGAGCGCTGAGGGAAGTCTTGACAGACTCCGTGACCGACTTCGCCTTCTGCCCAACGGCCTCAAAATCGGCCTTTACGGCGCCACCGCGCTTGACCACGGCATCGCTGATCGCTCCATGCAGCTCTTGCGCAGCTGCCCGAACCTTGTCCAGATCTTTGCTCATGTGCGTGTTCATTGCCTGTTCCTCATATGTACGCCGGTAAGCGACCGGCACGCGATACTTGGAGTCTGGGAATGCCCGGCTGATACCGGAAATACCTCCAACAGTACGAGCTCCTGCAGACCGCTTGAACGGCGGACGTCTGCCGCTTCGGGGTGAAACGTAACGCCTCGAGACTCGCAGGAGACTCACGGATTAGACCTGCGAGCCCGCAACCTGCTCATCGCCATCGGCTGCGCCGACGTTGGCATGCGTGAGGTCCCGGCCTCGTACTACGCCAGGGGGCGATGCGACTCCACATGCTGTGGAACGCGGTCCGTTGGCGCGTGTTGGAAAGCGCCCTGGTGACCGGCGGGTTCATTTGCGCCTGCGGACAGACCATCGTCCACGGCGCAAAGAAAGAAAGATCGGTAGGTCTCGGCGGACTCGCTCACCGTCGCTTCAGCCTCGCTCACTTTCGGTGAGTGTTCCGTGAGTCTTCACGCGCTACGGTTGCGCCCGACGAACCTGACGGCTGACGTGAACATGAACTCATCCGAAATACATTCCACTCCCAAATACTGAGGACCAGGATCATGAAACAGACAGGTATCCTGATGCTGGCAAGCATCGCGTTGCTGACATTGACCTCCGCACAAGCCCAGGTTGCCGGATCCACGGTCCTCGGCGTCGCCACGGCAGAGCTGCGCGAAGTCACCGTAGGTTGGAGCGCTAAGAAGCAGGTGCTCGGCCAGGCGGTCTACAACGACAAGGGCGAGCGGATCGGAGCCATTGACGATGTCGTCATCGCTCCCGACAAAGCGGTCTCCTACGCGATCATCGGCGCCGGGGGCTTCTTGGGTGTTGACAGGCACGACGTCGCCATACCAGTCAGTCAGCTCAAGCTGGTCGATGGCAAGTTCGTCCTGGCCAATGCGACCAAGGACGCCATCAAGCAGATGCCGCAATTCGAATATGCGCGTCGCTGACGCGACGCTAAGAGGAGAATGCTCGTGGCCGAACTGATAGTGGTGGGTTTCAAGAGAGACATGTTGCGCGCATCGCATGTGCTCAATGATTTGCTGGAACTGAACGACGATTGGGCGGTTGATCTGGAAGATGCCGTTGCCGTCTACCGCGACTACAACGGTAAGTTGCGCACCGATCAAAGCTACCAGATGACTTCCGGCGAAGGCGCAGGATGGGGCGGGCTGCTGGGATTGCTCATCGGCGCCACGCTTGCGATCCCTTTCACGGCAGGGGCGAGTGCAGCCGCGGCCGCGGGTGCAATGGCAGCTGGCGCAGTCGGCGGAACCGCGATTGGGGCCGGAGCGGGTGCGTTGGACGCGGCGTCGTGGAAGAAGTCCTTTGGCATCCCGCAGGATTTCGTTCAGGAGGTTGGAGAGCTGGTCCAACCGGGCGACTCAGCAATTTATGCAATCCTGCGCGTGGCCGATCCCAACACAGTGGCCGACGAGTTCCGTGGCTACGGAGGCACGATCCTGCGCACGACGTTGAGTGTTGAGCAACAGAAGAGGGTGGAGGCCGTTCTTCAGCAATAGCGGATGATCACGAGTGCGGCATCGGACTGCAAACCCTGCTCTTTGTTCTCGAAGTGAACGGAATTGCGATGCGACCCTATACAGATGACCTTCGGCGAAAGCCTCCTGACTGGAGGCGCGGGGGAATCGCCGCAGCCACCGTGTTGTTGCCGATGGTGCCCGGAGCCGCCCGAGCCGTGGGCACAATAGAGACCAGGAACCGCTCGCAGACTTATTACAAGGACTGGGGCAACGAGCGGCTGCGCGAAACGATCTCAGCGGGGGCGCGAGCGCTGGCGAGAGAGCGGAGAACAGCCGAGTCGCGTTCCAGGAGTTTGGAGGCTCAAGGACTCATGGGAGCGGCGTGGTCGCGCCGTTGGGCCTCATATCTGATGGCTGTCAACGAATGAAGCTCCGGGGCGATCGTGACACTCACCGGGACAGTCAGCGACTTCGACAAGGACGGCCTCTTTGGCCTGATCATCGCGGATGACGGATCTTTGTTGCTGTTCAATCTGCAGGGGACACCTCCCGCCCTGCAAGATCGAGTTGAGATTGGCGCGCGCGTCAAATTCATCAAGCAGGCATCAAGGCCGAGCGCGCGAGCGGTAGTGGTGATTCCGCTCGACGCAGCGGACGGCAACGGATCGCTGAGCGCAACTGCGCCGGGCATTTGAGGACAGCGACATGCGCGCTTCCTATCAGGATGGCTTAACGCTGCACTACCGCTCGCTCGGCAATGGCGAGCCGGTACTGCTCATCCACGGACTCGGTGGGAGCGGTGTCGACTGGGCGCTGCAGATTTCCGCGCTCGAGCGACGATTTCACGTGATCATCCCTGATCTTCCGGGATGTGGATTCAGTTCGCCGCCTCGGGGAGCTTACTCCATTGCGGGTTTTGCCTCCGCGCTATGGTCATTGCTGGACCAACTCGAGGTTCCGCGCATCAACATCGTTGGTTTTTCGATGGGTGGCGCCGTGGCATTGGAAATGGCGCTGGAGCGTCCCACAGTCGTTCCGCGCCTGGCGCTCATCAATAGTCTGGCGACCTATCGAGATCATTGGCGTAAATGGATGCATGCGCGTACTTGTACCGCTCTGATACACCTCTTTGGCATGCGCAGCGCGGCGCGGGTCTTTGCAGCCGGATTGTTTCCGGAACCGTGGCAGCAGACGTTTCGCGAGCGAGCGGCGGCTGTCGTCGGCGCTGTGCCTGCCAGCTCGTATCTTTCCATGGTGCGAGCACTTGAGCAATGGGACGCAACCGATCGGCTCGAGCGGCTGGGTAGCCGAACTCTGATAATTGCAGCCGAGCACGATCACACACCGCTCGCCGAAAAGCGCGAACTCGCCGCGCGGCTGCGCGCCAGTATGGTGGTGGTGCACGGCTCACGTCACGGCACACCATTCGATGCCAGCGAGGCAACTAACTCGAGTCTGGTAGGGCTGCTCACCGATCAGCCCCTGTCACCTCACAACCGCTTGGCCTGCGATTCGCCCACACGCGCTCAGGCTCAATTGCTCCAGGCACGGGGTCGCGTACGGGAGTGGCTGGGCAATGCCGCAGACTCCACCGGTTGAGATTTTCCCGCTCTTAAACCCCGCCTAGGCAGTGCGCGCCGAGCACGCGTTGCTGTAGAGTCACCCGGCGCGCTGTTGGTGCGCGGGTGACGTGACTTGGCGTGAGACCCGAGGCCCGAGAAGCCTTGGCTGACACTCGAAGCGGCGGGGGCACGCGCGCTTACCAGTGACACTGCGGCAGTGCAGCAACGATGAGACCGCACCGTCCAGGCTCCTTTCCCAGCGCTCTGCTGCGGATGACTGTGCTCAGCGCTCCCGTGATCGGTTCCCTGAGCGCGACTGCCGCGGATGTCCAAGCCGACATGCTCGATGAAGTCATCATTACGGCGCAAAAGCGCAGCGAGCGCTTGGAGGACATTCCCGTCGCTGCGCGGGTCGTGTCATCGCAGGCTCTCGCCGCGGCCAACGTGGCGGACCTGTCGGATCTCAACAACCTGGTGCCATCGGTGCAGCTGAACGGAACGATCAATGGCCGCGTGCCGATCGGAATCCGCGGGATCTCGACCGTTTCCAGTGAGGGCACGGTGGGTATCTCATCCGGTGTCGCAGTCATGATCGACGGTGTCCCGGTACCTTCGGACTCATTTGCCGCCAACAACGTCATGGGTATTGAGAGCGTTGAAGTGCTGCTCGGGCCTCAGTCGACTCTGGGGGGTCGCACGGCCGCCGCCGGCGTTATCAACCTCACGACGCGTGGGCCGACCGGGTCGCCGCAAGGGTTCGCAGATGCGACCGTGACGACCGATCGTGAATATCGTATCGAGGGTTTCCTGTCTGGGCCCCTCATCAATCGAGTCGAGGGGAGTATCGATGCGTACAGGAGGACGACGCCTTATCCGATCACAAATCTGACCCTCAATGAAACAACCACGCAGGATATATACGGCGCACGTGCGAAGCTGAAATTCGCGATCACCGATGATCTCGCCGTCACGCTCATGGGCCACGATGAAAATACCGTGGGCACGGGATTTAACTTCACGTACATCTATATAACGCCAGGCAATACATTTCTATACTACGGTAGCCCGTTCACGCAGGCAGTCATGCTGCCCGGGCTTAATCTCTCGTGGCAAAACCTTGCCTACACCAGCCCAGTCACTACGGCCGGTGCCACCTATCGTGATACGGACTACAGCGGGATCATCGACTATCGGCTGGCGGGCGACTACACCCTGACGTCGACGACGGCCTACACGCAGGAAAGTCAGCACGAGGTGCAGGATCTGTTTGCAGTCAACGAATACTACTGGACTCTCCTGACCGGAACCAACGTCTTTAACAACACCCAAGAGCAATTCACGACGGTCAGGCAAACCAGCGAAGAGCTCAAAGTCGTATCGCCCGTCGATCCGGCTTTCAGCTGGCTGTCTGGGTTTTTCTATTCCGATACGACGGTGGACGAGCACGGCCAGCGCAATTTCCCGCCGGCGCCCGTTAACTCATTCGTGGTTCCGACCACTGCCGCGTATGCCCTCTACGCCCGGTCGACCCTGAGGGTGGCAGAGTCGACCTCGCTGATCACGGGACTGCGTTTCAATCATGATGTCATCAGCTATCGCATTGATCAGCTTGCCCCGCCGCCGGCATATCACAGCGCCGGTAGCACGGCGAACAATACTCCGGTGGGCGACATTGCCTTCAAGCAGCAGTTGACGGGCGAGGTTATGGGCTATGCGAGTTATTCGCGCGGATATGCGCCCGCCGCGTACAACACGTCCGCGAAGTTGACGGACAACGCCTCGTTGGTGCCCGTATCACGCGAGAACATCGATAGCTTCGAGATCGGTACCAAGGGCAGTTATCTGGACCGCAGAGTGATCGTGAACGCCGATGTGTTCGATTCGATTTACAGGGACTATCAGATTCAAAGCTATTCGTACGCGCCCGGCGTACTATCGCCACCTCTGACGCTCGCCTCAGCCGGTCGCGCGGAGACGCGCGGCCTCGAGCTCCAAACCGATTGGTTGGTCACGGCGACGACCCGGTTGAGGTTCGACGCGGCCTACATTGACGCCAGGTTCACGGACTACCAGAGCGCACCGTGCTACGGCGCGCAGCCTACTATTCCGATCACGCAACTGAATGCTCAACCACCCAAGGGACTATGCGGTCAACTGACCGTGGCAGGTCTGCCCGAGGGAAGCCCGTACCAGAACGTAAGCGGCGACACTATGCCGAATGCGCCCAAGTTCAAGGGTATTCTCTCGATTGAGCAGCGCGTGCCATTCGCCAATCACGCCTATCAAGGGGTGTTCGAGGCGAACTACATTTACCGTACCTCGGCGCAAATGCTCCCTGATCAAAATCCCTATGCGATCCAGGCTGGATTTGGCTTACTCAATCTGAGTGCTGCGGTAAGGAGCAATGACGGACGGTATTCCGCGACGCTGTTCGTAAAGAATGTCACGAACCACGCGTACTACACCGATGTCGAGGATTTTTTTAGCGGACTCTGGACTGGCAGTCCCACGCACACTGGCGTTGCGGTCATCGGTCAGCCGGCACGCGACGCGGTGCGCTACGCGGGCCTCACTTTCTCCGTAACACTGTGAAGATGATGCTCGGGGCTGCCATCCGCCTGCCGTACGTGAGGGGAGCCTCGCCTGCGAGGTATAGGTGCACTTCTGCTCGCGCGCTCTTGCTCTGCGGTGCGCTCCTCCTGCTCGCCCGATGTCCTGTGGCTATCGCCTCGGACCCATTCGGTCTGCCCATTCAGTACACGCACACCAAGTGGACCGATAGTGCCGGCTTGAAGGGCCGGGTCTATTCGATGGCGCAGACGAGTGACGGCTATCTTTGGCTCGGCACGGAATTTGGCCTGGTTCGTTTTGATGGCATCCGGTTCGTGCCATCTGGACCCGCGGTAGGCCCGTCTCTGCCGGGCGCCATCATCTGGTCCCTGATGGCTGCGCGCGACGGGAGTCTGTGGATTGGCACGCTGGACGGGCTCTTCAGTTGGCACCAAGGCCAGCTCACTCGATACCCAGAGTTCGCGGAACACCCGGTCTTCGCTCTGTTGGAGGACGACGAGGGAACCGTGTGGGCGGGAGGCACCGCAGGGCTCTGCTCGATTCGTGCCAAGAAAGCTCACTGCACGGAGATAGGAGGGGGCCCCAGCAGCGGTTTGTATTACTCAAATGAGAGTCGCGGCAGTGTGGTTTATTCCTTGTACGAGGACGGCGAGCGGCATCTGTGGGCCGGCACCGAGTCGGGACTGTGGCAATGGACGCCCGGACCTGCGCACCGGTACGCCTCCCAGATCTTTCGCGCGCCGCAGGCTCTGGTTGCAGGGGACCGGGGGATGGGGCTGATCGCCATCGCCGGCGCGGCCGACCGCATCCTGATGCGGACCGCCCGTGATGGGCTGGAGGAGTACGCCATACCCGGCGTCCCGCGACTCTTCGGGGCAGAGAGTCTACTGCGCGATCGCCATGGTGTGCTCTGGGTCGGAACGATGCAGAACGGGCTGTTGCGTGTTCAGGACGGAACATCCAGCTGGCCGGAGGAAAAGAGCCGTCTTTCGGGCGACTTCATCAGCACTCTGCTGGAGGATCGCGAGGGCAGCATTTGGGCAGGCACCACCAATGGCCTCGACCGCTTTCGTGAATCCGCCGTCTCTACGATCTCGGCCAACGAAGGATTGTCCACGCCAGTGGGGTGTGTGCTCGCCGCGCGGGATGGAAGTCTCTGGGTGGGCTCTTACGGAGGCCTGAACCGATGGAACCGCGGGCAGGTCACCATCTATCGCGCGACGGCTCAGCCCGTCAGGCGCTCGATCTCCGCCGAGGAGCCACCAAGGAAGTCGAGACTTGGCACGATCGCACAAATAACCGATCGTGAATTGCCGGGCAACGCGATCGACTCCCTCTTCGAAGATCCGCACGGTCGCATTTGGGTCGGCACTGACGAGGGCACAGCCTGGTTCGAGAATGGTCGATTTCATCGCGTAGCGGGGCTGCCGAAGGCAATTTGGATCGCGATGTTTGCCGATGCCCGCGAAGGCGTCTGGATCAGCTATCCAGGTTCGGGGCTGTTTCACGTAGTCGACGGGAGCGTGGCGGAGTCAGTGGCGTGGCCATGGTTGCCGCGCGGGCCAGATCCGCGACTCTCCGCGGTCGTATCCGATCCGCTAACGGGTCGTCTATGGCTCGGCTTTCTCCACGGCGGCGTGGCCGATTTCAAGGACCGCAAGGTCCAAACATCCTTCGGCTCCAAGGAGGGTCTCGGGTCGGACACGGTCTGGAATTTGCTTATCGATCACGAGGGCACGCTTTGGGCCGCGACTGAAGGCGGCCTCAGCCGCATTAAGGACGGTCGAGCCGCGACGCTGACGAGTAAGAATGGGATGCCTTGCGATTCCGTTAAATGGGTCATTGAGGACGACGCCTTCTCCCTATGGCTGAACACCGGCTGCGGGCTCCTGCGCATCGAACGAAACGAGTTGAACGCCTGGGGAGCGGATTCGCAGCGTTCAATTCACCCACGCGTATTTGATAGAACCGATGGGGTCAGGATGCATGCGCTCGGCGCCGCGTTAAATCCGGTTGCGACTAAATCGACGGATGGCAGGTTATGGTTCCTGCATCTGGATGGGATCAGCACAATCGATCCGCTCCATGTGCGCATCAACCCGGTTCCCCCGCCGGTGCACATCGAGCAGATTACCGCAGACGGGCAGGCTTACGTCCCCACTTCCGGATTGCATCTGCCAGCACGTTTGCGTGATCTCACGATCGATTACACCGCCTTGAGTCTGGCTGCTCCGGAAAAAGTGCGCTTCCAGTTCAAGCTGGAAGGACAAGACCCTGAGTGGCGAGAAGTCCTCAACGTTCGCCGCGTGCAATACTCGAACCTTGCGCCGGGCAGTTACCGCTTTCGGGTCATCGCGGCAAACAATAGCGGTGTGTGGAACCTGGAGGGCGCATCGCTGGATTTCTCCATTGCGCCGGCCTACTGGCAGACCAATTGGTTCCGCGCGGCGTGCGTGGCCGCTTTTCTCCTCGTGCTGTGGCAGCTGTATCAGCTGCGTCTGCGTCAGATCAGGCGAGCGTTCAATGCACGGCTGGAGGAGCGCGTCGGTGAGCGCACCCGCATCGCGCGCGATTTGCACGATACGCTGCTGCAAAGCTTTCAAGGACTGCTGCTTCGCTTTCAAACGGCTCGCGAGCTGCTCCGAACGCGTCCGGCCGAGGCCGAGAAGACCCTTGAGAGCGCGATCGATCAGACGGCACAGGCGATCACCGAGGGACGAGAGGCCGTGCAGGGGCTGCGTGCCTCGACGGTCGAGCGCGATGACCTGGCCCGGGCCATGACGACTCTCGGAGAGGAGATCGCGGCCGAAGCCAGCAGTCATGCTGCGGTCGAATTGTGTGTGGGGGTGGAAGGCACACCCCGGACCCTGCACCCGATCGTGCGTGATGAGATCTATCGGATCGGGAGTGAGGCGCTCCGCAATGCATTCCGACATGCCAAGGCAAAACGGATTGAAGTCGAGCTGCGCTATGACGAGCGGCAGTTTCGATTGCGCATCCGGGATGACGGCAAGGGCATAGTCCCTGGGTTCCTGACTGCGGAGGGCCGCAAGGGGCACTTCGGGCTCCATGGCATGCGCGAACGTGCCAAGCTGATACGCGGCAAGCTCACGGTGTGGACTGCCCCGGGTTCCGGCACGGAGATCGAGCTCAGTGTTCCGGCAGTTCACGCCTATGTCGCATCTTCTGCACAGTGGCGTTCATGGATCACTGAGAAGTTCTCCGGCAGGAGTTGATGAGTTTTGTATGCCGCGCAATACTAAGGCCGTAAAGAAACACGCGGGGCAACCCGATCTCGGTCGGCTTCCACTGCTGACCTGGTACGTCGATGGGAAGCCGTCGCCGCCACGCGCAGCAGCAGACGGCACGCGCACGCAGGGAACACCGTGTGCGTCAATTTCACGTGCCGCCAACCACGGCGAGCCTCGGTCGTCTCGCGCGCAAAGTGCGACCCAGTCCGAGCACCTCGCGCAGTAGCCAGCCGGGACGGGACAACCTTCAGCGTCGAAATGTCCGCAATCTCCAAAGCGCCAGGACATAGAAGAGTCGGTGTCGCACTAGGCTTGCTCGTGGTCTGTTGTCCCAGTGCTTTCGCGTTGGACCCTTCTCTCGAGACCAGTCAGTACGCGCACACTGCGTGGCGAATTCGCGAAGGCTTTTCCAAAGGCAACATCAACGCCATTGCGCAGACGCCCGACGGCTACTTGTGGCTGGCGACGGAACTTGGAGTGCTGCTCCGGTTCGACGGTGTACGCACCGTTCCGTGGCAGCCGCCCGCTCCCAAGCATTTGGGGCCAATACGTACGACCAGCGACGGAGCACTCTGGATTGGCGGCGAGGGAGGCCTCGTCCGTTGGAAGAACGGCGTCGTGACGCAGTACAGGGAATTCGAAGGACTTCGAGTGTCCGCAATTTCCGAGGATCGAGAGGGTACGGTATGGGTTGGCACGAGCTGGGAGCCCGGCGGGCGCGTCTGCTCTGTCGGAGGCGCTAAGGTTCAGTGCTACGGAGCGGATGGCAGTCTGGGTCGCTACGTATTATCGATCTGTGAAGGTGGCGACATGCTCTGGGTGTACGCCGAATCGGGGCTTTGGCAATGGAAGCCCGTTCCTGCGCGTATGTCAAAGGTGCGAAAGCCGGAAGGCTGGCACCTGTCTCATATGGCCTGCGTGAACGACCGGGCCAATTCGTTGATCGCCATACCCGAAGGGATCAAGCAAGTCGTCGATGGGAGAATACTCCCCAACCCCCTTTCGAGCTTAGCGGAACTCTCCGATGTGACATCGATGTTGCGGGACCGAGACGGTGGCCTGTGGATTGGAACGGTAAGTCGCGGCCTGGTTCACGTACACGAAGGAAGAACAGACCGGTTCACCCATTCTGACGGGCTCTCGGGTGACCACGTCATCGCTCTCCTCGAAGGTCGTGAAGGCAGTCTCTGGGTACTGACGCGCGACGGACTCGACCGATTTCGAGAATTCGCCATTCCGACGATCTCCGTGAGCCAAGGCCTATCGACCTCCAGAGTGTGGTCGGTGCTGGGCGCCCGAGACGGGAGCGTCTGGGTTGGAAGCAGCGACGCCTTGCACAGATTGAGTAACGGACAGATTACCGTCTATCCCAACGGACACGGACTGGGGGACTACTCCGGATCACTCTTGGAAGACGACCGCGGGCGCATCTTGATCTCGACCAATCGTGGCCTGACCTGCTTCAGCAACGGCCGGTTCGCTCCCGTCAACGAGCAGATCAACGGGCAGGTGCATTCCATCGTTGAAGATAGCGACGGGCGCCTCTGGTTCAGCGAGGACTCGGAGGGGCGTCAGACCATCGGACAGTTGCTAGCCGGGGGCGTCATAGAACGTATTCCCAGGTCCCGACTTGGACTCAAGGAAAGCACCATTATTCTATCGGCGGATCCTGTGCGCGGCGGGCTTTGGATTGGCGCAAAGGATGGGCTCGCTTACTTCAAAGATGGATCGGTTCAGAAACTGTATAGCGGCATCGACGGTTTGCCCCGTGGCGATGTGAACGACGTTTACGTTGACGGCGAGGGCACCGTTTGGGCCGGAATGGACGGTGGCGGCCTGGTGCGGCTACGAGACGGCGTGATGTCCACTCTGACGACGAGGAACGGATTGCCTTGCGGTCATGTTTCATGGGTGAGGGAGGATGACGATCACTCGTTTTGGCTACTGTTGCAGTGCGGGCTGGCGCGCATTCCCCGTGCCGAATTGGAAGCGTGGGCTGCTGATACGAAGCGGACGATTTCCGCAACGATTTTCGACGGCCCTGATGGTGTGCAGGTCCGCTGGGACCCTTCCTACGGCTACGCGCCGGTCGTGACCAGATCGAGAGATGGAAAGCTGTGGTTCACCAACTGGAATGGTGTCAGCGTCATCGATCCGCGTCGTCTGTTGCGGAATGGGCCTCCGCCTCAGGTGCACATCGAGCAGCTCGCGGCGAATGGAAAGGTATATTGGCAAAACCTGACCGGTGCGGCTTCCTCGAATCTCCAACTCCCGCCTCGGATTCGTGATCTGGAAGTCGACTTCACGGCCCTCAGCATAGCCGCGCCCGACAGGGTTCGCTTCCGTTACAAGCTCGAAGGTCAAGATCTTGACTGGAAAGAAGTTCTCAACCAACGAAAGGTGCAGTACTCGAACCTGGCGCCCGGCAAGTACCGCTTCCGGGTGAAGGCTTGCAACAGCAGCGGCGTGTGGAACGAGGCGGCCGATTTTCTGGATTTCTCCATCGCCCCGGCCTACTACCAGACCTCATGGTTTCGCGGGCTGTGTGCGGGGGCCTTTCTGGCATTGCTGTGGGCGTCTTACCAACTCCGGGTCCGTCAGCTGGCGCACCAGTTGAACATGCGCCTGGAGGCGCGGGTCAGCGAGCGGACCCGCATCGCACGCGACTTGCACGATACGCTGCTGCAGAGCTTTCAAGGGCTGCTGCTCCGCTTTCAAACGGCCTACGCGTTATTCGACACCCATCCGGTCGACGCCAAGGAGCTCCTTGGGAGCTCGATCGATCAAACGGCGCAGGCGATCACCGAGGGACGGGAGGCGGTGCAGGGGCTGCGTGCCTCGACGCTCGAACAAAATGACTTGGCCCGGGCAATCACGACTCTCGCCGAGGGGATTGCGACAGACACTACCAGCCGTACTGCGGTCGAATTGCATGTCGGGGTGGAAGGCACACCGCGAACCCTGCATCCGATCGTGCGTGACGAGATCTATCGGATCGGGAATGAGGCACTGCGCAATGCATTCCGGCATGCCGAGGCGAAGCGGATTGAAGTCGAGCTACGCTATGATGAACGGGAGCTTCGATTGCGGATCCGCGATGACGGCAAGGGCGTCGACCCGACGTTCCTGACTGCCGGGGGGCGTGCCGGACACTTCGGGCTCCATGGCATGCGCGAGCGTGCCCAATTGATTCAAGGCAAGCTGACGGTGTGGACGGCGCCGGGTTCCGGCACGGAGATCGAACTCAGCGTACCGGCCTCCCGTGCGTACATCGCGTCCCCTTCTCCCTGGCGTTCATGGTTCACTGGGAAGTTCTCCGGTGGCGCACCCAGATCCGGTAATGAGCAGCCATCACAGCCCGATTCGGATTCTGTCGATTGATGGTCGTGCCATCACGTTGGCAGCCGAGGCTGACGCTGTACGATGGCATGCGGGATTCCAGGCTGGTCTACCGGTAGATCGACGGCAACGTCGACTGAGAGTGGACCGGTCAACTGACATCGACGACGTAACTGCGCAAATTCCGTGCGATTAATCGCTTCAGCACCTGCCTGTATTATGATGAGCACGGACTGTGCCGCTATCCCTGCGCGTCAGGGATGGCGAGGGCAGCGACTCGCGGTCTCTGGTCGCAAGGCGGTGCACGGAGCACTTCGGGCTCCTGTGATGCCCGAGTGTGCGAAGCTCATCCGTGGCAGGCAGACCGTGAGGCTCGTGAGAAAGAGCCGTTAGGGCGGGTCATGAGCAGCGAATCAGGTCCGATCCGGATTCTCTCGGTGGATGATCATCCGCTCATCCGCCAGGGGGTCACGGGCCTCATCGCCGTGCAAGCGGATATGAAGCTCATCGCCGAAGCCGGAAATGGGCGTGAAGCGATCGAGCAGTTTCGGCTACATCGTCCGGACATCACGCTGATGGATCTGCAGATGCCGCAGATGAGCGGACTCGATGCGATCAGCGCGATCCGCGGCGAGTTTCCAGAGGCGCGCATCATCGTGCTCACCACCTACGCCGGCGACGTGCAGGCGCTGCGCGCGCTCAGGGCGGGCGCGCAAGCGTATCTGCTCAAGGATACCCTGCATAAAGAGCTCCTCGGCACCATTCGCGCTGTCCACGCGGGCAAGAAGTCTCTCTCTCCGGAGGTTTCCTACCAGCTCGCCGAGCATGCGACGGATGAAGCGCTGACCGCTGCGGAAGTCCGTGTCCTGCGCCTGATTGCCGGGGGCCATGCCAACAAGGAGATCGCCGCGCAGCTCGCACTCAGTGAGGATACGGTTAAGGGCCAGGTCCGCAGCATCCTCGCAAAGCTGGGTGCCAAGGACCGGACCCATGCCGCGATGCTCGCGTTCAGGCGCGGGATCATCGAGTTCTGATCCGCTCGAAAGAGTCGCGCGATTCAACCTTTCGAGCGTTTCCGGCGGCAGTGGGGCGCCGATAGGCTTGCGCCACAGTGCGTCGCCTGTTCTCCAACTTTGCCCACGGGCCGGCCGGCCTTGGACTCCTGCTCCTGCGCTTGGTGGCCGGGGTGAGCCTGGCGTGGCCTACGATCCTGGCTCTGGCGCATCCAGACGGACTCGCCCACCGCCTCATCGACATCGTCGGTGCCGGGCTCGGATTGCTCC
>Ga0335070_10004913_pt1 | contig 15684 bp, 13 predicted proteins | sample Lox_Sample_13_FD_206722 | JGI IMG/M metagenome (GOLD analysis project Ga0335070, IMG submission 206722) | Soil microbial communities from Loxahatchee National Wildlife Refuge, Florida, United States - Lox_Sample_1.3 | ecosystem: Environmental > Terrestrial > Soil > Wetlands | place: USA... | reverse complement strand
GGGAAGATTGATGATTCGAAGCTGCTGCCAGAATCCTTTTGCCTTGATGGCGATCGCCTCCTCGACGAGCGCCGTGCACTCGGCTGCCGGGCGGAACACGTCCACGAGGTCGACGGGGAAAGGGATGTCGGCGAGAGATCGGTACACTTTTTTTCCCAGGATCGTGTCCGCCCGCGGGTTGACGGGCACGATCTCGTATCCTGCCGACCCCAGGTAGCTTGCCACAAAATAGCTTGCCTTCTGATCGTCCGAGGAGAGCCCGACAATCGCTATCCTTCGAAACTCGTTGAGGACCCGCCTGATGTCATCGGGATTCTGGTAGAGCTCCTTCTGCTCGGGGGTCAAGGCGGAGTTCAGTCGGACTGCGCCAGAAATGCCTGATCCAAGTCCCATGTCAGATCCTCCAGGTTTTCGATTCCTACCGAGAGACGGATGAGCTCGGGACCGACGCCCGAGCTGCGCAGCTCCTCGTCCGAAAGCTGCCTGTGCGTTGTGGAGGCAGGGTGGATGACGAGGCTGCGCACATCGCCGATGTTGGCGAGGTGGCTGAAGAGCCTCAGCTTTTCTATGAAGCCTCTGCCGGTCTGTCTGATATCCTCCCCCGGCCGCTTCTTCAGGCCGAAGGAGAGCACCGCGCCGGGACCGCCGGGAAGGTATTTCTCCGCCAGGGCATGGTCGGGATGATCGGGCAGGCCGGCATAGGAAACCCAGTCCACCCGGGGATGGCTCTTGAGAAACTGCGCGATGCCCAGTGCGTTCTTCACATGCCGCTGCATGCGCAGGGAGAGTGTTTCAACACCCTGGAGCAGGAGGAACGCGTTCATGGGAGAAAGACAGGCGCCCGTGTCTCTGAGTGTTGCCGCCCGGGTCTTCATGAGAAAAGCGTAGTGGCCGAAGGTATCGAGGAATCTCAGGTTATGATACTGCGGGGAAGGCTCGACCAGCGAAGGAAACCGGGAGAAGTCGAACCTCCCGGAATCCAGGAGCAGTCCGCCGAGCGAGTTGCCATGGCCTCCCAGGAACTTGGTGGCCGAATGAAGGATGATGGTCGCCCCGAACTCCACCGGACGGCAGAGATACGGCGTGGCAAGCGTGTTGTCCACGATGAGGGGAATGCCGTGGCCCTTTGCCAGGTCCGCAAGCCGCTCGATGTCCAGGATGCTGCCCTGAGGATTGCCGATGGTCTCCCCGTACAATGCCTTTGTCTTCGTGCCGACCGCCCGCTCCCACGCCTCGAAGTCTCCCGGGCTCACGAACGTCGTCGCAATGCCCATCTTCGGAAGCGTGTACGTGAGCTGTGTCATCGTCCCGCCGTACAAGTGCGAGGAGGCCACGATCTGATCGCCTGGCTCGAGCAGGGTCAGAAACACGGCGAGCTGCGCTGCCATTCCGCTGGCGGCGGCCACCGCGCCCGTGGCGCCTTCCAGGGAAGCCACGCGTTCCTCGAGGATCGACACGGTGGGATTGCTGATGCGCGAGTAGATGTGCCCGTATGTCTTCAAGTCGAAGAGGTTCGCCGCGTGGTCGGTGTCGTAGAACACGAATGACGTGGTCTGGTAGATCGGCGCCGCTCGGGCGCCCTCCTGGGAGTCCGGAATGTGGCCCGCATGGACCATCCGCGTGTCGAATCCGAAGTCCTTTTCCATACTCCACTGGTGGCACATGATGCCCATGCACGTCAATCTCTAATCGCACCCGGCAAACGCTGGCAATGGTATGTAATAAGATCGAAATAGTAGTGTAATGTTGCACACTCTTTTTTCTTCTATTATGGTCGGGATGAGGCAAACACCAAGGAGACCATATGCTGATACGGCACGACGGCAAGTTCGGCTGGGATTCCATTCCTGTTCTCGCGTATAAGGAGAATGGCTCGATTTTCAAGGACGTCACCCGGCAGATCCTTTTTGAGCCTCAGCCGGACCTTTCCTGCCAGCTTCGATATTTCGAGGTGGGCCCGGGCGGCCACACGACCCTCGAGCGGCACCAGCATGCACACTGTGTCATCGTGATCAGGGGCGAAGGCGAGGCATTCGTCGGCGACCAGGTGGAACGCATTGGCGACAAGGATGTCGTGATCGTGCCCTCGATGACCTGGCATCAGTTTCGCGCCACCAGGGGCAAACCCCTCGGGTTCCTGTGCATCGTCAACGGCGAGCGCGACAGGCCCATGCTCCCTTCCGCCAAGGAGCTGGGCGAGCTGGAGCGAAACCCGAAAATCGCGGCGTTCATCCGGAGCTGAACAAATGTTCGGCGATAAACATCTTGACGGCACGCGCCGGCGGTTCGATAATTCGCCGATGGCTGGAACGAACCTGGTGGACCTGCTCAGCGGTGTGCGTTTCGGCGTGTCATACCTGCTGAGCGGCGGAGAGAAAGACGCGCATCTCAAAGCAAAGGAAATCTGTTACGAGCAGACCGTCGAGTTTCCCGAGGACATCACGCCGGCAGGGCCGATCGCGGACTCTATCGTCGGGAAGATCGAGGAGTTCTCCGCGGTGGGAGGAGGACGGTTTCGAGCCCGCATCAGCTATGCCATTGAATGCACGGCAGGCACCATTGTCCAGTTCTTGAACGTCGTGTTCGGGAATACCAGCATGCAGCCCGGCGTCAAAGTTGAGCGCCTTTTCCTCCCGAACCGGCTCATCGGGGCCTTCCGAGGCCCGCGGTTCGGACGCGAAGGCCTGCGCGCTTTCCTTGGTGTTCCTTCACGGCCCCTGGTCTGCGCCGCCCTGAAGCCGATGGGCCTCTCGGCCGCGGAGCTTGCCGAGCAGGCCTACAAGTTCGCTCTGGGCGGCATCGACTTGATCAAAGATGATCACGGCCTGAGCGACCAGGTGTTCTGCCGGTTTGAGGAGCGGGTAGCCCGCTGCGCGGAGGCCGTCGCCCGCGCGGCCAGCCGCACGGGCCGGAGGCTTCTTTACATGCCAAACGTGACCGCCCCCGCAGACAGGCTGCTGCCCGGGGCGTACCGGGCCAAGGAGCTCGGAGCCGGGGCTTTCATGGTCTGCCCGGGCCTCGCCGGGATGGACGCTGTGCGGGTTCTCGCGGAGGATGACTCGATCGGGCTGCCCGTGATGGCGCACCCCGCGTTCCTGGGGAGCTTTGTCACCTCGGAAGAGATCGGCTTCAGCCACGGAGCGCTCTTCGGCCAGATCATGCGGCTTTCCGGCGCCGACATGACCGTTTTCCCCAACTGGGGGGGCCGGTTCTCCTTCAGCCGGGAGGAATGCCGGCAGATCGCGGATGCCTGTGCGGAAGAGATGGGCGGCATGAGGACCATCTTCCCCGCCCCCGGCGGAGGCATGACCACGGACCGCGCGCAGGACATGCGGGACGTCTACGGAAGAGACTTCGTTCTCCTCATGGGGGGCGGTCTTCACCGGCACAGCCCCGACCTCACGCGAAACGCCGAGTACTTCATGGAGATGGTGAGCTCACTGTAGGGAGAAGGGATGCCGGCCTACACCGAGGAGATGCTGGTCGCTGTTTCCCACCTGTACTACTCAGAGGGCTTCAAGCAGGAGGCGGTGGCCTCGCGGCTGAATGTGTCGCGCCTGGCGGTGACGCGCATGCTGAAGAAAGCGCGGGACCAGGGCATCGTGCAGATCAGCGTGAACAGGCCGCTGCCAGAGCTGGTCGGCATGGCTTTGGACATGGAGAAAAAATGCGGCCTCAGGTCAGTGCGCGTCGTGCAGACAGGTTCGACATTCGAAGAGACGACGGCGGCCATGGGGCGGGCGGGCGCGGAGCTGCTGTGCGGCTTTCTGCGGCCCGGTTGCCGCATTGGCGTGGCATGGAGCAGGACGGTCAGCTCCATCGTCCCGTACGTCCGCAGGAGCCTCACGACAGGGGTGCGCATCAACGAGCTGGCGGGCACGTACCTGGCGCCAAACATCCCCTATGGCGTCTCTCTCGTTCTCGCGGAGAAGCTCCATGTCCCGTTGGAAAGCATTCCGATGCCGGTGCTCGTGAAAAGCGAGCGGGTGCGCCAGATCATGCTGCGGGAGCCGATGATCCGCAGGGCGATGTCCAACGCCGCCCGGGTGGACATTGCCCTGGTGGGGCTGGGCAACATCTCGGAGGAATCCAGCGTGGCACAGTCCGGCTTTATCACCGCCGCGCATCTCGCCGAGCTGACGAGCAAGGGCGCCGCGGGAGAGATTCTCATGCGCTACTACGACAGGCAGGGCCGATACATCCACACGTCCTTCGAGAAACGGACAGTGTCGATAAGCTGGGAGCAGATCCGCAAGCTGCCCTTTGTCGTTGCGCTGGCCTTCGGACCGTCGAAGATGGAGGCAATCCAGGGGGCCATGGCCGGAGGGGTCATCCACGGCCTCGTCACGGACAGGAGCACGGCCATGGCGCTCCTCGAAGCAGGCCAGCCGCGGTTCGCCGCGGCGTCGGGGAGCTCCCGTATGAGAGCTCCGTGAGCAAGGATACCGCAAGGAGGTACACATGAAGCGGATTGCATCGGTTCTCATCGCGATCGCCCTGATCGCGGCAGCGGGTTTCGCCCAGGCGAAGATCCCGCAGAAAATCGCCGGGCACCAGGGCGTCATCAAGGTGGCGGTCATCAGGAACCTCGGCTCCGACGACCACACCAACCAGTTCCTCGCCGGGGCGAAGGAGGAGGGCGAAGCGCTGGGATTCAAGGTGGACACGTTCATCACCAACGGAGAGGACGCGAAGTTCCAGGACTACGTGAGCTCGGCGATGAACCAGGACTATGACGGGGTGATCCTGTCCCACGGAAAGGACCCCTACGCCACTGACCTCGTGAAGCAGCTCGCCGCCAAGGGGATGGCGGTCTCGGTGTTCGACACTGCTCTCTCCGGTCCCATCGCGGGTGTTACCGCCACGTCGCAGAAGGACGAGTCCCTGGCCCAGATGTCACTCGGGCAGCTCGTGAAGGATTTCAAGGGCAAGGCGAGGTTCATCAAGCTGTGGGTAGCCGGTTTCCCGCCCATGGAGAGGCGGCAGGTGATCTACAAGCAGGTGCTCCAACAGAACCCGGGTATGAAGGAGCTGGAGCTGATCGGGGCGGTTTCCGCTGACGTGCCGGGAGACACCGCCAACAAGATGGGCGCCGCGCTCGCGAAGTACCCCCAGGGCCAGGTGGACGCGATCTGGGGCTCGTGGGACGCTTTCGCGGAAGGCGCCTACAAGGCCTTGAAGGAAAACGGCCGGACCGAGATCAAGATCTACGGCATCGATGTTTCCAACCAGGACCTGCAGATGATGCAGGAGGAGGACAGCCCCTGGGTCTGCACGGCAGCCGTGGACCCCAAGCTCATCGGCCGGATCAACATGAGGCTGGTGGCAAAGAAGCTCGCCGGAGAGCCGACGCCCGCCTCGTACGAGCTGCCGGCGGCGCTCATCAAGCAGAGTGACCTGAAGAAAAGCCAGACTCCCGTCAACATGATGACCCTCGCGACGATCATCCCGGGGTGGGGCGAGTCGAAGGACTTCAACGAGCCGTGGATGGACGCGCTGCGGGCCAGGTACAAGAAGTAGCGGGAGCGGGGAGGGCTGGGATGGACGCCTCGAAAACGACGCTGGAGATGCAGGATATCTCCATCAGCTTTCCCGGCGTCCGCGCCCTTCGCGGGGTCAGCTTCCGAACGGAGACCGGCGTCTCCCATGCCCTCGTCGGCGCAAACGGCGCCGGCAAGTCAACGCTCATGAAAGTGCTTGCCGGCGCCTATTCCGACTATACCGGCCGGATCCTGATCGACGGCCGCGAGGTTCGCATCCGATCCCCCCGGGAAGCAAAAAGCCTCGGCATCGAGGTCGTGTACCAGGAAGTGGACACCGCGCTCGTTCCGACTCTCAGCGTCGGTGAGAACATCATGCTGGACCTCACGGTGAACGACATGGGAGCCCGACAGGTGATGAGATGGAGGTCGCTGCACCAGCAGGCCCGCCGCATCCTGGACGAGCTGCACGTTGCGCTGGACACCCGGCTCTCTGTCGGCCGGTTCTCACTCGCGGAAAAGCAGATGGTTCTGATCGCCCGTGCTCTTTCCAAGGAATGCCGCTTTCTCATCCTGGATGAGCCGACCGCTCCGCTGAGCCACTCCGAGACAGAGGAGCTCTTTCGGGTGATCCGCGGGATCCTCCGGAGGAATATCGGGGTGATCTTCATCTCGCATCGGCTGCCCGAGGTGATCGAGATCTGCGAGCGGATCACGGTGCTGCGCGACGGCCAGCGGGTCGACGAGCGGCGCGTCGAGGACACGGATACGCCGCGGATCGTCGAAATGATGCTGGGCAGGAAGTTCGAGGAGAACTTTCCCAAGCGCCGGGTGCCCATCGGCGACATCGTTTTTTCCGTGACCGGTCTCAGCGACGATGCAAAGGTCAGGAACGTGGACCTGCACGTGCGCGCCGGGGAGATTGTCGGGATCGCCGGGCTCGTGGGAGCGGGCAAGTCCGAGCTGTGCAAGGCGCTGTTCGGCGCTTCCCGCGTGCGATGCCGGGAAGCCCTGATGAAAGGCCATCCCTACCGGTTTCGCGACCCCCACAGCGCGGTCCTCCAGGGGATCGGCCTCGTGCCCGAGGAGAGGAGGAAGGAGGGGATCCTCGTCGGTGAAAGCGTCTCCACCAATCTCACAGCGGCATCCCTTTCCGATTTCAGCGGAGCTCTCGGTTTCCTGCGCTTCGGGTCTGAGCGCAGGACGGTGAGGGAGATGATCGAACGGCTGGAGATCAGGACTCCGAGCGAAAACCAGAAAGTCGGCTACCTGTCGGGAGGCAACCAGCAGAAAGTTTCCGTGGGCAAGTGGCTCATCGCCGACGCGGAGCTGTACCTGTTCGACGAACCGACAAAGGGGGTCGACGTCGGAGCGAAGCGGGACATCTTCGAGCTGATCGGCTGGCTCGCGGCGGCGGGGAAGGCGATCATCTACGCGTCCTGCGAGCTCGCCGAGATCCTGGGCATCACGGACCGCATCTACGTCCTGTACGATGGACGCGTCGTCAAGGAGCTTGAGACGGGCCGCGCCACGGAGGAAGAGCTGCTTTTCTGCGCGATGGGAGGAAACTGACGTCATGGCCGGACAGGTCATGTCGCAGAGGCAGGTGCGCAGGTTCGATCTTTTCGGTTTTCTCTACCGGTGGGGAACCATCATCACCATCGGGATCCTCATCCTTTTCTTCGGGATCGTGACGCGCTCGTTCCTGTCTCCGGGGAACCTGATCAATATCCTGCGCTCGATCTCGATCGTCACGGTGATCGCGATCGGCGTTTCCCTGTCCCTCGCTGTCGGCGGCTTCGACCTGTCAGTCGGCTCTGTTGCCTCCCTGGCAGACGCCGTGGTGGTTTCCCTTTTCATCTGGTACGGAAAGGGCACCCCCGTCTCCATCATTGTGGCGATCGCCGCGTGCCTGGTGGTGGGAGGCTTCAACTCATTCCTGATCGTCAAGGTCCGCATTCCCGACCTGCTCGCCACGCTGGCCACGATGTTCATCTTCCAGGGCGTGGCCATGACGTACACAAACGGCGGCTCGATCACGGCAAACATGATGATGGCAAACGGCTCCACGGCGCCCGGGAAGCTCACGGCGGCCTTCAACGCCATCGGGCAGGTCCCGACGATCATTCTCATCATGATCGTGGTGGTCATCATCGTGCAGATCTTCCTCTCCTCCACCAAGCACGGCCGCTACATGTACGTGGTAGGCGGAAACATGGAGGCGGCGCGGCTCTCGGGAATTCCCATCGGCCGCTATCGGACCGCCGCCTACCTGATCTCCTCGGCATTCGCGGCTCTCGGCGGGATCATGCTCGGCTCGCGCATCGGATCCTCCCAAGTCAGCGCCGGCTCGGCGTACCTCATGGACGCCGTTGCCGCGGCATACATCGGCTTTTCCCTCGGCGGCTCGGGCAAGCCGAACGCCGTGGGGACGTTCCTCGGCGCTGTCCTCATCGGCGTTCTCCAGAACGGCCTCGTCATTGTTTCGGTTCCCTACTACGCAATGGACATCATCAAGGGGGCCGTCCTTGCCCTTGCGCTTGCCCTGACCTATTTCAGGAAGAGATGAACGGAGGGGGTGGGATGAGGGACTTCGATCACTACTTCATCATGAAATCGGCGGATGCGGCTGAGTTTGCCAGGACACGGTTCCATTTGTTCGAGCCCGGCGCGGTCCTGGAGCATGCTGAGATCGGAGACGGAAACCTCAATTACATCTTCCGCATCCGTGAGCCGGCAACCGGAAAAGCCGCGGTGATCAAACAGGCGGGCCCGACGGCCCGGCTCTCGGACCAGTTCAAGGTGTCCCCGGACAGGAACCGGATCGAGCACGACATCCTGGTCATCGAGAACGATCTCGCCCCCGGCCTCGTTCCGAAAGTCTTCGGGTACGACCCCGTCATGAACGCGCTGGCCATGGAGGACCTCTCCGATCACACCATCATGCGCTCGGCGCTCCTGGAGCGTCGGACGTTTCCTCTCTTCGCGGACCACATCACCACGTTCATGGTGAACACGCTTCTTCTCACGAGCGACGTGGTCATGGACCACAAGAAGAAGAAGGAGACGGTGAAGGGCTTCATCAATCCCGACCTGTGCGAGATCACCGAGGACCTGGTCTACACGGAGCCCTTCAACGACGTGAAGAAGAGAAACGATCCATTTCCCCCGAATCTCGACTTCATCCGGCGCGAGCTGTACGAGGACAAGGAGATTCTCCTCGAGACCGCCAAGATGAAGTTCGATTTCTTCTGCAACGCGCAGTGCCTCGTGCACGGAGACCTGCATACCGGCTCCATCTTCGTGCGGGAGGATTCCACCAAGGCCATCGACCCGGAGTTCGCGTACTATGGCCCCGCGGGCTACGACGTCGGGAATGTGATCGCAAACCTCATTTTCGCGTGGGCCAACGCGGATACCGTCATGGAGCAGGGATCCGCGCGGTCGAAGTTCACCGGCTGGATCGAGAAGACGATCGACGAGGTCATGGGGATGTTCGTCTCCAAGTGGAAGGCGCTGTGGGCCCGGTCGGTGACCGAACCGACAGCACGCTACGACGGGTTTGCCGAGTGGTACCTGGACGGCATTCTGAGGGACACCGCCGGTGTCGCCGGGCTGGAGCTGTGCCGCCGCATCGTCGGAATAGCGCACGTAAAGGACATCACGTCGATCAAAGACGAGGCCCAGCGGCTGCGGGCGGAGCGCCTGTGCATCACGGCCGCTAAAAGGTGCATCCGGGAGCGGGATCGCATCACGACGGGAAGCGACTACCTGGATGTGCTGTTCAAGGCGGCAAAGAAATATGCGCGGGGCCATGCATGACCGAGACCTCGCGTCAGAGAGTCCTCAAAGCCATCCGCCACGAGCAGCCCGACATCACGCCAACCAACCTGGAAGGCTTCTACGACACGGAACGATGGCAGAAGCACTTCTCCACGTTGGACAGGATCGTGATCCGCGACAAGCTGGACACAGACATCCAGAGCGCGCGACCCGTGTACACGGGGCCACTCAAGGGAAAGGATCTCAGCATCTGGGGAACGCCGATGAACATTTACGGCGCCGGCGGCGTGGGTTACGGAGCTGGCCGGGACTACCCTCTGGCTCGGGTCGAAAAGGCCGAGGAGGTCGATGACTGGCCGTGGCCGGATCCCGAAGATTTCGATTACGCAATAACCGCTGAGGTGCTCCAGTCGATTCCCGGAGACAGGGCAAAAAGGCTGGACGGGAAGTATGGGGTGGAAAAGGAAGGGAGCAGCCGTGCCGAGCTGACCCAGAGCGGCGCGTGGGTGCCCCTCGTCTGCACGCTGTTCGACCTGTTCGGGATCGAGGGCACGCTGGTGCGGATGCATCTCGAGCCCCGCGTGATAGAAGCCGCCCTCCGCCGCCTGGAGGATTTCCTCCTCGGGTTCTTCTCGCGAATGCTGGCAAAGGCCGGGCACGCGGCTGACCTCGTGTATTTCGGCGATGATTTCTCCACACAGAAAGGTCTCATGATCTCTCCCGAGCAGTGGAGGCGGTTCCTGCTGCCGACCTATCGCAGGCTCTTTTCCCTGATCAAGGGGCATGGCAAGTACGTGTGGTTCCACTCCTGCGGGTCGTTCCACGAGGTGATGGGAGACCTCATCGACGCCGGGATGGATGTCTGGGAGACCGTGCAGGTCCAAGCGGCTGGCAATGATCCCCGCGAGCTGAAGAGAAAGTACGGTGGGAACATCACTTTCTATGGCGGCATTTCCACCCAGACGACGCTGCCACGCGGCAGTCCTGAAGACGTTCGCAGGGAAGTGCGGGATAGGATTTCCGTGCTCGGGGAAGGCGGCGGCTACATCGTCGGGGCGGACCATGGTATCATGCCCGACGTTCCGATGGAGAATGTCCTTGCCATGTATGACGAGGCAAAGCATTCTGGGACCAGGAGGTGATCGTCACATGATCGAGCCGGTACGGCTTGACGATGAGGCGGGTGTTCTCGTCATCCTCGACCAGACCCTGCTTCCCAACGAGACCGTTTCCCTGCGCCTGGGAACCCAGGGGGAGATCTGGGAGGCGATTTACCAGCTTCGCGTTCGGGGCGCTCCTCTCATCGGCATCACCGCCGCGTACGGCGCATACCTCGGCGTGCGCGCGTCAGCCGCCAAGACTCATCGCGAGCTGATGGCCGATTTTGCCAGAGTCAAGAAATACCTTGCCTCGGCACGGCCCACAGCCGTGAACCTCTTCTGGGCCCTTGACCGCATGGAAAAACGCCTGGCGGGGTTGAGCGGAGCAACCCCCTCAGAGGCAAAGGCTGCGCTGAGAGCGGAGGCGGACGCGATACTCGCGGAAGATGCGGAGATCTGTCGGAGCATCGGGGAGCACTCGCTTTCGCTTCTGAAAAAGCGCTGGGGCCTGCTTACCCACTGCAATGCCGGCGCCCTGGCCACCGCGCGCTGGGGCACCGCAACAGCGCCGATCTATCTCGGCGCGGAGCGGGGCTATGGCTTCACGGTCTATGCCGATGAAACGCGCCCCCTCCTGCAGGGCGCGCGGCTCACCGCCTGGGAGCTGTCGCAGGCGGGAATCGATGTCACCGTGATCTGCGACGACATGGCCTCGATCGTCATGAAGGAGGGCAAAGTGCAGGCCGTGCTCGTGGGCTGCGACCGGGTGGCGGCCAACGGTGACGCGGCGAACAAGATCGGCACCTCGGGCGTGGCGATCCTCGCCCGCCATTACGGGATTCCGTTCTACGTCCATGCGCCTCTGTCTTCCGTGGATCTGAAATGCTCCACGGGAGCGGAGATCCCCATCGAGCAGAGGCCGGCCCAGGAGGTGAGCGAAAAATGGTACGCTCGCCGCATGGTTCCCGCTGATGTGAAAGTCTACAACCCTGCCTTTGATGTCACCGACAATGAGCTGATCACGGCGATCGTGACCGAACGAGGGATTGCCTGCCCGCCTTTCACGGATTCCCTTGCGAAGCTTGCTGCCGGTCCGCTGCCGATGCGACAGAGCGGCCGAAGCTGATCAGCGCGCTCGGTGCGGCAACCGAGAACGCCGCGACGATGACGAACATCATCCGGATCCCCACCGCATCAGCCAGGATCCCGCCGATCCATGGACCGCAGAACATCCCGATCGCATAGACGGACTGGTGGATGCCCATCGCGGTGCTGCGGTGGAACACGTCGACTCTCTCGATCGAGAGCCCGAGGAGTATGGGGAAGAACATGCCGTTTGCAAGACCCATGATCACAGTGGAGATGAACAGGGGCGCCACGGAGCGTGCCGCCGCGGCCATGACAGCGCCGGCCGCGAAAGCCACAAAGCTGCCGTACAGGATGATCCCTTTGCCGCCGCGCCGGACGATCATCGTGGCAAGGAGGTTGGCTGCCGTGTTGGCCACGATGTTCAGGCTCATGATCAGGCTGACCACGACGCTGCCGGCTCCCAGTTGCCGGGCCAGAAGCGGCATGAACCCGAAAGTGATCGCCCACACCCCGAACTGGCACAACGCGTTGGTGAAGGACGGGATCAGCACATCGCCGCGTCCGAAAATGGCAAGGATGGAGCGGCCGCTGACCATGCTCCGGTGAGCCGCGTCCTTGCGGGGGATCCTGACCGACAGGACGATGAGCGTCGCGGCCAGGGCGAGGGCGGCAGCAACGATGAAGGGCAGCTCGTGGCCGCCATGGGCTTCCAGGAAGCCGGTGCAGCCGGTTCCGATCATCTGTCCGAAGGAACCAGCGAAAGAGAGGAGCGAGGTGGCGAAGATCGTCCGCTCGGGAGGATAGAAGCCGGCGAACACGACCATCATCGGAACCCAGACCGCGGCGGAGGCGCCGGTGAGGGACCGGCCCACGGCCAGGGTCCCGACTGATCGTCCCAGCACCATGACCACCGCTCCCACCCCTGCAAGCAGCACGCCGGCAACAAGGTAGGGCTTGTTCCGGCCCGTGGCATCCGTGATGACGCCGACGGGCATTCGCAACACCGCCATCCACAGCCCGTACATGGACAGCACGACGCCCACCGCGGCGAGGCTGGAGGTTCGTTCCGCGATGTGCGCTGGCAGGGAGGGCACGTAGACATACAGCGCGGCAAAGTACAGCAGGGAGGCAGCGAACAGCGAGCGGATGCGGTTTCGGTTCACCGTGGGATCCTTTTGTTTTCCTCCGGGGAGTAGACTATATTCATGGGGGGCGCGTCATGGCGGAAAGAATCGGCGACATCCTGCTTCGTATCGGCGCGATCACACAAGAGCAGGTGAACGACGTGCTGAGCAGGCAGGCAGCCGGGGATGGAAGAATGTTCGGCGAAATCGCCATCGAGCAGGCATACATCGACGATGCCGCGCTCAAACGCTACGTGGAGTACAAGGCAGCTCAGACGGGCGGCTGAGGGCCGCCGACGTGACGGTCGAGCCCGATCACTTCGACGGTGACGTCGTGTCCCCACTCATCGGTCCCGGTAACGAGGCAAGAGCGCTGGCTGGCTCCTCGTGATCCGCCGAGATTCTGAACTGGCCGACAAGTCTCTGCAGCTCCTGCGCCATCCGGGAAAGCTCTTCCGTGCCCCCGGACATTTCCTCCGCCGAGGTGGCGGCCGCCTGTGTCAGCTCGTTCACGTGCTCCACCGCGCGCGAGACCTGCTTCGCATTGGCCGTCTGCTCCTCCGTTGCAGCCGATATCCCCTGGCTCATCTCGCTGACCTTCTGGAGAGACTTTGCGAGCTCGCGGATTGCCGCGATTTGCCGGGACATGGAGCCCGACAGCTCGACGATCATCTGCTGGACTTTCTGCGATGCCCCCTTGATCTGCTCCATGGCCCCCTGCGAGCCGTTGGCCACCTGGACGCCCCGCGCCACGTTCTTCACGCTCTCCCTGATCAGCCCCTCGATTTCCTTCGTGGAGGCGGTGGAGCGCTCCGCCAGCTTGCTCACCTCCTGCGCCACCACGGCGAAGCCGCGCCCGTGCTCCCCCGCCCGGGCCGCTTCGATGGAGGCGTTCAGCGCCAGCAGGTTCGTCTGATCGGCGATGTCGGAGATCACGCTTATGATGCCCCCGATCTTCTCCGAGCTCTCCGCGATTTTCGTGATCCCGGCCATCACCTCGCTCACGGCTGCTGCTCCCTCCTGTGACTTCTCCACCGACTGATTGGCCAGCGTCGAGATCTCTCCCAGGCTGACAGATACCTCTTCGATGGACTTCTGCACCTGTTCCATGGAGGCGTTGCCCCGGCTCACCGCTGCCACCTGCGTCTTCGCGTGCTCGCTGACCTGGTCAACGCTGGCCGACAGCTCCTCCACCGAGGCAGAGGTCTCTTCCAGCGTGGAGGCCTCGTTCTGGGCCCCCTCGGCCAGCGACTGCGCGCTTGCCGATATCTGCTGGCTGGAGGAGGCCACCTGCTGGGCGCTTTCCTGGACTGTCGCCACCATGCCGGAGAGTCGTGAGGACATTGCGTTCAGTGCGTCCGCCAGGCGACCGACCTCATCTCGCTGGCGGATGGGCAGCCGCTGGGCGAAGTCTCCGGAGGCGATTGCCTGGGCGAACGCGACACCCTTGCCCAGCGGGAGGGTGATGGATCGCGAGAACAGGAGAAAGATGAAAAACGCGATGATCAGGGAAACCGCGCTGATCACAAGGAAGATTGTGCGGAGGCTCGCAGCTTCCCGGGTGTACATATCATCGGAGGCATCAATTGCCAGTGCCGCGCTCCACCCGATGCTGCCCACCGGTGAGAACGCCGCCTTCTTGAGGGTGCCTTCGAAGAGGTAGGAACCGATGCCGCTTTTTCCCGAAACCATCTCCCTGGCGACATCCTTCATTCCGTCGGTCTGGAGCATGTTCAGCTTCAGGATGTACTGCGGCTTCGGATGGGCGATCACCATGCCCTTGTTGTCGACCACGTATGCATAGCCCGTGGCGCCGATCTTTTCATCCGCGATGATCTCCCTGAGGAAGCTGATATTGAGAAGCGTTGCGTAGACTCCCACCACTGTGTTTGTATCGGGGTCTCGAATGGGAGTGGCGATGGGAACGACAGGCATGTTCGTGATCTTGCTGAAGAATACCTCGCCGATATTCGGAGTCCCCTGGGCTGCCCTGGTGAAATACTGGGTGTCTGCGATGGACATCCCGACCCATGCCACGGTGGAGGAGGCGAAGACATTGCCGTCCATGCCGACGACAATTGCGGCTTCATATGTCCAGTGGATCTGGGGATTCTTCTCGTAGGGGGAAAGCTTCCTGCTGATTTCCGCGACCATGTCCGTGGTCTTCGCCGCGCCTTTTGCCTCACCCGCCTTTGCATCCACTGCTTTCGCCGTTTCGATGACGTCGAAGTCGTTGGCCATGGCGAGGGCGAACCTGCTTTCCTCCGTGAACACACGGTCGATGATCCTGGCGATCTCCCACGACCTGGCCACCATCTGATCGTCGCCGAGCCGCGCAAGGGAAGCGCTCGATCTCGTGATCGCCTGGAAAGCGAGAACTGCGAGCGGCACGATGATCAGGATCGTGCCAACCAAAACGAGCTTGAAGCCTATGCGGATGTTCTTCATGTCGATGACTCCAGTCCTCTTGGGCAGGCATGACAGCGTTAGACGTCCAGGGGTTATCGGATTCTCACGGCTATTGTCTCGAATTCGGAACGCCGCCGCAAGCCCTTTTTCCGGTGAGCCGGGGGTGCCCGCCGGAATGCCATTCGATCACTCCGATGTCAGCCGAAACCTGATCGGAACAACGAGAATCGAGTCGACGGGTCTGCCGTTTTTCATGGCAGGCATGAAACGGGCATTTCTCACCGCATCAAGCGCGGCGTTGTCGAGCGATGCGAAGCCGGAGGACGCTGCAACCATGCACCCCGTGACCCGGCCGTCCGCGTCGATGTCCGCCCGGACTTTCACGAGGCCCTGCTGGCCGAGTCTTCTGGCGGAGATCGGGTAGCTTGCTGAGATGGACCGAAGAGGCACGGGGTCTATGTCGGCAATCGTTGCCGGAGGCAACCCGGCCGAAAAGTCTCCCGTCCCGTTCCCCGCGCCGTTCGCCGCGCCGGCACCAGCGCCGCCCCCTCCTGCGCCTGTTCCCGGGCTGCCTGCTCCGGGTTCGCCGGTCCCGGGCCCGCCGGCTCCCGCGCCAGCGGGTGACCCGCTGAGTATGGTGTCTTCCGGGGGCATCGTCCGGGTCTCAGCGTCCACTGGGCTGGGTGAGGTTATGGGAGT
>Ga0335070_10004912_pt1 | contig 15686 bp, 12 predicted proteins | sample Lox_Sample_13_FD_206722 | JGI IMG/M metagenome (GOLD analysis project Ga0335070, IMG submission 206722) | Soil microbial communities from Loxahatchee National Wildlife Refuge, Florida, United States - Lox_Sample_1.3 | ecosystem: Environmental > Terrestrial > Soil > Wetlands | place: USA... | reverse complement strand
CCACGTTCTGGCTGAGGTTGCCGGTGATCTCCAGCACCTTCCCCTTGGGGGCGCCGTTGCGCTTGGTGATCTCGTCGACCATCACCTGGGCGGCCTGCTGCCCGGCCAGCCGGTTGTCGGAGAGCACGGTCATGTTGATCTTGCAGCCCTGCGGCGAGCGGTCGATGGTGTAGAAGGGGATCTTGGCGGCGCGGGCCTTCTCCACCGCGGCGCAGATCCCGGCGCTGTCCTCGGGCACCGCGACGATCGCCTTCACCCCGAGCGAGATGAGGTAGTCGATGTCGTTGTTCTGCTTCTGGGGGTCGGCGTTGGCGTTGGTGGTGACCACGCCCCACCCCTTGGCCTGGGCGTTGTCGACCAGGCTCGTCTGGATGTAGAGCTGGCCGCCGTAGAGCGCGGGGGCAGCGTACCCGATCATCGTGGCCGGCTTCTTGGGGGCACCGGCGCCCCGGGCGGTGAGCGGCGCCGCGGCCACGACCAACGCCAGGACGCCCACTGCCAACAGCACTCTGTTCGAACGGTTCATGTGCGGCTCCTTCCGTGGACCTCGCTTCGGATCGATGCCTCGCGGCCGTCGCGCGCCGGCCCGGCCGCCGCCCGGGACCGCCCCGGGCCACCCCTGCTCTTCCCCTCGCCCCGCCGCCCGCCGGCGGGGCTGTGCCGCTCGCTGTCGCGCTCCTGGCGCCAGCGCCGGCGAGCTGCGTCGCTCACGTCTCCATCTTCATGATGTTCCGGCGCCCCAGCTTCTTGAGCTGGAGGTTCCGGAGCGCGTCGAGGAGCACCGCGAAGAAGATGATCGCGCCCATGATGATGGGCTGGATGTAGATGTCGATGTTGCGGGCCACCAGGCCGGCCTGGATCACCCGGATCATCACCGTGCCCAGCAGCGCCCCCGGGAACACGGTCCCCACCCCGCCGAACAGGCTCACCCCGCCGAGCACGGCCGCGGCGATGGCGTCGAACTCGTTGTTGCGGCCGAAGCCGGCCGGCACCCGTCCGATCTGGGCGATGGACACGAAGCCGCCCAGGGCGGCGCAGACGCCGCTCAGCACGTAGGTGGAGCCGATGAGGCGCGGCACCTTGAGCCCCGCCTTGCGCGCTGCCTCGGGATCGTTCCCCACCGCGTACAGCCTGCGTCCCCAGGAGGTGTAGGCCAGGAAGAGCGCCGCCGCTGCCACCACCAGCGCGTAGATGAGGATGTTGAGCTGGACCCCGCCCAGCCGGACCGTGGCCAGCAGGGTGATGCTGTCCGGGAAGTCGAGCTGGACGGACTGGGTGACGAGCAGCCCCAGGCCGCGCCCGGCGATCATGGTGACCAGGGTGGCGATGAAGGGCACGATGCCCAGCCGGGTGACGGCGAAGGCGTTGAGGGCACCGAAGGCCAGCCCCACCCCCAGGCAGGCGACCACCCCCAGCCACGGCGACAGCTCCAGGTCGTTGACCACCAGGCTGGTGGCCACCGCCGACAGGTACATGATCGAGCCCACCGAGAGGTCGATGCCTCCCACCAGCAGGACGAAGGTCATCCCCACCGTGATGATCCCGATGTAGGACGAGTTGGAGAGGATCACCTGGAGGTTCCCCAGGGTGAGGAAGTTGCGGGCCAGCATCCCGAAGACGACGAACACCAGCACGAAGAGGACGAAGGTGGTGTTGCGCAGGATGCCCCGGGATGCCCGGCTCCCCATGACCTTCACGGCCTCACCTCGTCTCCCTGGCGGAAGGCCGCCCGCATCACCCGCTCCTCCGCGAACTCGCTCCTCTCGAACTGGCCCACCAGCTCGCCCCGGTTCATCACCAGGATCCGATCGGCCACCGCCAGGAGCTCCTCCAGCTCGCTGGAGATGTAGAGCACCCCCGATCCGCGCCGGGCCAGCTCGCCGATGATGGTGTAGACGTCGTACTTGGCACCCACGTCGATGCCGCGGGTGGGCTCGTCCACCAGCAGGATGCGGGGCGCCGCCAGCAGCCACTTGGCCAGCACCACCTTCTGCTGGTTCCCGCCCGACAGGCTCTTGGCCGGCTGCGCCTCGTAGGAGGTGGCCTTGATGTGCAGCTCCTGCGCCTTCTGCGCGGTGGCCTCCTGCAGCCGCCTCCGCCGCAGGTGCCCGGTGACGGCCCGGGCGAACTCGGGCAGGGCCACCAGCCCGATGTTGTCGGCGATGGAGACGTTCATGAGCAGCCCCTCCTCTCGCCGGTTCTCGGTCACGAAGGCCATCCCCCGCTCGATGGCGGCGCGCGGGTCGCCGCGCGGGAGGAGGCCGTTCCCCACCCGCACCGTGCCGCGCTCGTAGCGGTCGACGCCGAAGATCATCCGGGCCAGCTCGGTCCGGCCCGATCCCATGAGGCCGAACAGCCCGACGATCTCCCCCTTGTGCACGGTCAGGTCGACGTCGCGCACGATCCCCGGCTGCGACAGCTTCTCCACCCGCAGCAGCACCTCCTCCTGCGGCGCGCTGGCCTTGGGGGGGAAGATGCTCTTCAGGTCGCGCCCCACCATGCAGGAGATCATCCGCGGGACCGGGTACTCGGCGGTGGGGCCGGTCGCCACCAGCTCCCCGTTGCGAAGCACCGCCACCTCGTCCGCCAGCTCCGCCACGTGCCCGAGGATGTGGGAGATGTAGATGATGCTCGCCCGCCGGGTCCGGAGCCTGCGGATGACCTCGAAGAGCAACCCGGTCTCCTTGGCGGTGAGCGAGGTGGTGGGCTCGTCGAAGATGAAGATCCGGGGCTGCATGGCCAGCACCTTGGCGATCTCCACCAGCTGGCGCTCGCCGGGCGAGAGCGTCTCCACCAGCGCCCCGGGGGAGATGTCCAGGCCGATCTGGGCCAGGTGCTCCCGGGTCCGCTCCGCCATCCGCCGCTTGTCGATGGCCGGGGTCCGCCTCAGGGTGGGGAACGACTCGATGAACATGTTCTCCGCCACCGAGAGGTTGGTGAACAGGTTCAGCTCCTGGTGGATGAACCCGATCCCCGCCGCCCGGGCGTCCCCTGGCTCCTGGGGCTGGTAGGGGGTGCCGCCCAGCAGCATCCGCCCGCCGTCGGGGCGGAGCACGCCTCCCATGACGTTCATCAGGGTGGACTTGCCCGCTCCGTTCTCGCCCACCAGCCCCAGGACCGACCCGGGGCGAAGGCTCAGGCTGACCTCCCGGAGCACCGGGACGCCGAAGAAGCTCTTGGTCACGCCCAGGAACTGGAAGGCCGCTCCCTCCGGTGCTTCCATCGATGGCCCCCGCCCTTCCATGCTTGCGTGCATGGTGGCCTCAGTGGCCCTGGGCGGCGGCCCGGGTCCGCAGGACGTCCAGGAAGGCCGCGCCGAAGATGACCAGCCCCTTCACGATGTCGATGGAGTAGAAGGGCAGGTCGAGCAGGTTGAGGGTGTTGGCCAGGAGCACGAAGAAGATCACCCCGAACAGCGTCCAGGTGATCTTCCCCTTCCCGCCGGAGAGGCTCACCCCGGCGATGACGTTGGCCCCGACGATGTCGATGAACTGGGTCCGGGCCAGGGTGGGGCGGCCCATCTCCAGGCGGGCGGAATAGAGCACCGAGGCCAGCGCGGCGCAGAACCCGGCCAGGACGTAGGCCCGGGTGATGATCCGGGCGGTGGGGATGCCGGAGATGGTCGAGGCCACCGGGTTCGTGCCCACCGCGTAGAGCCGCCGCCCGAACAGCGTCCGGGAGAGCAGGAGGTGGGCGCCCACCGCCACCCCTGCCCCCACCAGCAGCGGGATGGGAACGGGCCCGATCCTCCCCTTGCCCAGCACGTTGAAGGCGTGGGGGAGGTTCTGGATGTTCTCCGACTTGGGCAGGTAGATGGCCACCGCGCTGAAGAACATCATCGTGGTCAGCGTCACCATGAAGGCCGGCATCTTGAAGCGGGCCACCGCCACCCCGTTGACCCAGCCGATGAGCGAGCCGATGACCAGCATGATCAGGATGGCGATGGGCACGCCCAGCGCCATGCCGGCCAGCGGTCCACCGTGCTCGGTGAGGAAGGTCCCCCACAGCGGGCACTTGCTGAAGAGGACCGGGTCGCAGGAGGTGACGATGAGCACCGCCCCGATGACGCTGGTGAGCGCCATGTTCGAGGTCTGGGAGAGGTCGATGCCGGCGGTGATGAGGACGAAGTTCTGGCCGATGGCCACCACCAGCAGCGGCCAGATGTTGGAGACCATGTCGGCCAGGTTCTGGGCGGCGAACAGCTGGGGCAGGAACGGCCCCAGCGCCAGCATGTAGAGGATGCTGAGGTAGAGGACGAAGTACTCCGAGAGCAGCAGGTGCCGACCCAGCCGCCTCAGCCGGGCATGCGGCCGCCGGGCGCTCGGCCCCGGGCCCGCGGGTCCGTCCGCGGCGGGACCAGGGTCCCGGGCGCCGCCTCCGGCGGCCGGCTCTCTGGGTCGGCTCTCGGTATTCATGGGGTGCCGGCGACGGGAAGGGCGGTGACCGGCGGGGCCTGACGCCCGCGCCGGTCACCCCCGGACGGAGCCGAGCTCGAGTGGAGGGCCACCGTGCCGGCTACTTGCCCTCGAGCAGGCGGCAGCCCCACATGTCCAGGTGGCGCTGCTTGAAGTTGGCCTGGGTCAGCGCGAAGCCGTGGTCGTCCATCCACTTCTCCGGGGTCTTCTCGCCCGCGCCCACCGCCGCGGTGATGGCGTCGGTGATCATCTCCGCCTCGGCGAACAGGTTCTGGACGCCGGTGGAGTCGAGGTACCCGTCGCGGATCAGGCCGCAGGCCGTCTTGTCGCCGTCCAGCCCGCCCAGGATGACGTGCTTGGCGCTCCCGCTCTTCTCCCACTTGCCCTGCGGCGCCAGCACCGACTTGATCACCGGGAAGAGGAAGTCCGAGCTGGTGAAGAGGAAGTCGATGTTGGGGTTGGCCTGGACCGCCGACTGCAGGTTCTGCAGCCCGACGTTGGCGTCCCACTTGGTGGGGATCTCGATGGGCTTGCCCGTCCACAGCTCCGGGTACTTCTCGATGACGTCGTAGAACCCCTGGCGACGGCCGACGGCGTTGGGGTCGCCCAGGTCGCCCACCATGATGGCCGGGGTCACCTTCCGGCCCAGCTTCTTGGCCTGCTGGGCCATGTAGTCCACGGCGTCGGCGGCGATCTTGCGGTTGTCGGCCACCACCACCAGCGCCTTGGCGTCCTTGTTCGAGGGCGGCCGGTTGAAGACGCCGTAGGGGATCTGCGCCTGGTTGGCCAGCTTGCCGATGGTCACCGCCAGCTCGCCGTCCACCGGGATGATGATCACGCCGTCGACGTTCTGGGTGAGCAGGCCCTTCACCTGCTCGAGCTGCAGGTTGGCGTCCTTGGAGCAGTTCTTCTCGATCACCTTGAACCCGCGCTTGGCCAGCGTCTCGGCGATGGCCTTGTGGCCGGCCACCCAGAACTCCGTCTCCAGGTCCTGGAAGGAGAAGGCGATGGTGAGCTTCTTGTTCGCGGCCTGGGTGGGCCGCGGCAGGACAAGCGCTCCGGCCAGCAGGCCGGCAGCAACGAGCAGACCGATGCGGAACCTCATGTCACGATGCCTCCTGACCGTGCCGAGCACGGCCCTCGAGATGAACCCTTCTGCACCTCTCCCTCTGCGCTGCTGCCCTCAGCCGTGCCGGTAGAGCGTCCAGCCGAGGTAGTTCCCCAGCACCTCCTCGATCACGTCGGCGCAGTGCTCCCTCACCATGCCCACGTGGTGCTCGAAGCCGTTCTTGATGATGTAGCGCAGGAGCCTGGGGAGCTCGGGCACGCGGCAGACCGCGATCCCCCCGGACATGGCGAAGGGGTCGTCGGTGAAGTCGCCCTCGCCCAGGTAGGCCTTGATGCAGCCGTGCACGTCGTCGGTGGTGACCCGCAGGAAGGTCATGTCCCCGGCGCGGACCTTGCCCTTGACCGCGCCGAAGCAGTTGTCGTGCCCCAGGGTCGTCCCCAGCACGTCCAGGTAGGAGATCTCCAGCTTCTCGGTGGAGCTCTTCCCGAAGACGAAGCTCCGGGGGAAGTTGGAGCAGTGGGTGCACACGCACTTGCTCCGGTCCTGGGCGTAGTTGTTGTTCCAGTCGAGCAGGGCCGAGGCGTTGCCGGTGGCCAGGGTCAGGGCGTACATGGAGATGACCCCGGTGACGTCGGTCTCGCAGGCGCAGGGCACGAGCGCGTCGCCCAGCATGCTCATGGAGAGGCAGGTGGCGCACCCGTAGTTCTGCTGGACGCTGGTCCAGCACTGGATCCCGGCGGCCTGCACCTCGTTCCGGGCGATCCACTCGTCCAGGGCGACGCCCAGCTTGGCCTGGCGGACGACGTGGTCCGGCACCGCCTCCGGCGCCACCCGGCCGTAGTCGCGGATCGCCTTCACCTTGGCCTGCACCGCGGCCGCGGCGCCGTCCAGCCGGCTGGCCGCGCCCAGGATCTCGGAGAGGTCGCAGGTGACCACGGTGATGCCCGCCGCCTGCAGGAGCTTCTCCGAGGACCGCATGGTCTGGAAGTCGCCGGGGCGCGCGCCCACCGCCCCGATGCGCGCGTTCCGCAGCCCGTTGTGGACCCGGCACACCTTCTCGAAGCGGCGCAGGTCCGCCGCCAGGAGATCGCTGTCCAGGTCGTAGCTGTGGAAGGCCGTGTCGGTGAAGCGGATCCCGTACTGGTAGAAGTTGTTGGCCACCGAGATCTTCCCGCAGAAGGCGTCGCGGCGCTCGGCGGTGGAGAGCTTGTCCAGGTGGTCGTCGCTGGCCTGGAGCAGCACCGGCACCCCCAGCGCCGCCCCGTGCACGGCGTGGACCACCCCGAGCTCGTCGCCGAAGTTGGGCAGCGCCACCACGATCCCGTCGATCTCGTCCCGGTGCTCGCGGAAGAGGCGGGCGCACTTCAGCCCGTCGGGCCTGCCCTCCACCGCCCCGGTGGGCGTGGAGTCGGCGGGGAGGATCACCGCCTGGTACCCGAGCGCCTCCAGCTTGGCCAGGAGGGTGGCGCGCCCGGAGGCGGCCAGGCTGGAGTTGAAGCACCCGCGGGTGCCGACCACGACCCCGAAAACGGTCTTGCCGTTCCGCATGCGCGCCTCCGGATCCGTGCGCGGAAGGTAGCAGCCCACACGGCTCTGTCAAGGCCCAAGTTTCATGGCGCCCGTTTCGAAATGAAAACTTTTGCCCGGGTCGAGGTGAAAACGACCGGTTATACGGAAACCGTGTTTCATCCGCGTTCGTTTCACATGAAACTCCCCCTTTACAGCCGGGGAGCCCGCGCCTACCATGGCCGCCGTTCCGAAACCTGGGGGCGCCCGCATGGCGGAGGCAGTGGACATCTGGGAGCGAGCCCGGCAGACCTGGGCCGTCGCTGCCTCGGAGCTGTCGCGGCTGGAGCGGACCGTCGACCGCACCGCCTTCGAGCGGCTGGTGCGCCTCCTCGGCGACGGCCGGGGGCGGGTGGTGGTGGCCGGGGTGGGAACCTCGGCGGCCGCCGCCCGGAAGATCGCGCACTCCCTCTGCTGCGTGGAGCGGCCGGCCTCCTTCCTCTCCCCGGGCGACGCGGTCCACGGTGGGCTGGGAGCCGTCCAGCCGGGGGACGTGGCCGTCCTCATCTCCAAGGGGGGCGGCTCGCGGGAGATCGTCGCCCTCCTCCCCTCGCTCCGGACGAAGAAGGTGGCCATCGTCGCCGTGACGGAGAACCCGGACTCCCCCCTGGCGCGCGCCGCCGACCTCCTGCTCCGGATCCGCGTGGAGCGGGAGGCGGACGAGTTCAACATGCTGGCCACCACCAGCACCATGGCGGTGGTGGCCGTGTTCGACGCCGCCTGCATCGCCCTGATGGCCTACACCGGCTTCACCCGCGAGCAGTTCGCCGTCATCCACCCCTCCGGCGCGGTCGGGGAGCGGCTCCTCTCGGGAAGGGAGTGAGCGGTGAAGATGCGGGCCGCCGTCTTCGAGGGACCGGGCAGGCTGGTGGTGCGCGAGGTGGATCTCGCGCCGTGCGGCCCGCGAGACCTGGTCGCCCGGGTTCACGCCTGCGGGATCTGCGGCTCGGACGTCCGCAACTTCCGCACCGGGCTCAAGGCCGAGGTGGGCGCGCAGGTCATGGGCCACGAGCTCACCGCGGTGGTCACCGAGGTGGGCCCCGAGGTGCAGCGCTTCCGGGTGGGGGACCGCATCGCGGTCGCCCCCGACGTCTCCTGCGGCCACTGCTTCTACTGCCGGCGCGGACTGGTCAACCTCTGCCTCCACCACCGGATGGTGGGAACGCACTGGCCGGGCGGCTTCGCCCAGTACCTGCACCTGCCCGAGGTGGTGCTGACCCACGGGATGGTGCACCACGTCCCGGAGGAGCTGTCCCTCGACGACGCCGCGCTCTCCGAGCCCGCCTCCTCGGTCATCGCCGCCCAGGAGAACGCCGGCGTGGGGCTGGGGGACACCGTCCTGGTCATCGGCGACGGGCCCATCGGCTGCCTGCACCTGGAGGTGGCGCGCGCCCGCGGCGCGGCCCGGGTCATCCTGGCCGGCCTGGGCCGGCTCCAGGAGGCGGAGCGCTTCGCCCCCGACCTGCTCGTCGACGCCGGCAAGACCGACACCGTCGTGGCGGTCCGCGCCGCCACCGGCGGGCTGGGAGCCGACGTGGCCATCGTGGCCACGCCGGTGGCGGCCACCCAGGCCCAGGCGGTCCGGGCGGTGCGCAAGCGCGGCAAGGTGGTCCTTTTCGGCGGCCTGCCCAAGCAGGCCCCGGAGACCACCCTCGACGCCAACCTCATCCACTACGGGGAGATCGTGGTCATGGGCGCCTTCTCCTACCCGGCCCACGTCCACCAGAAGGCGCTGGCCACCATCGCCGCGGGGCGGATCCACCCCGCCATGTACTTCAACCTGGTCGTGGGCCTCGACCAGGTGCTGGAGGGGTTCCAGGCGGCCGCGGACGGGCGGGCGCTCAAGGTCCTCGTCAAACCCTGACGCCGCTCTAGGGTCACCGGGGCCCGGCGGTCCCGGGGCATCGAGGAATCGAGACCATGCACGAGATCGACGCCAAGCTGCAGGAGCGCGAGCGGGCCGGACGGCCGGTGGCGGTGGCCGTCGTCGGGGCGGGGCAGATGGGGACCGAGATCATCTGCCAGATCGGCGAGATGCGAGGCATGGAGGTCCAGGTGGTGGTCGACCTCACCGCCGAGCGCGCCGCCTCCGCCTACGCCCTCTCCAAGAAGCGGGTCGACGTCGTCCAGACCGACGACCTGGCAGAGGCCGAGCGCGCCGTCCGCGGGGGGCGGCGGGTGGCCACCGCCAGCCACCGGATCGCCACCCGGCTCTCCACGGTGGAGGCGGTGGTGGACGCCACCGGGCAGGCGGAGCTGGGCGCGGTCCTGGCCATGGACGCCATCGACCACAAGAAGCACATGGTGATGATGAACGTCGAGTGCGACGTCACCATCGGCCCCATCCTCCGCCGCATGGCCTGCAACGCCGGGGTGGTCTACAGCTGGGCGGCCGGGGACGAGCCGGCCGCCATCATCGAGCTCTACCGCTTCGCCCACGCCCTGGGGTTCGAGATCGTCGCCGCCGGCAAGGGGAAGAACAACCCGCTCGACCACTACGCCACCCCGGACACCGAGCGCGCCAAGGCCGAGCGGCGGAAGATGAGCGCCCGGATGCTGTGCGAGTTCGTCGACGGGAGCAAGACGGCGGTGGAGATGGCCGCAGTCTCCAACGCCACCGGGCTGGTCCCGGACGTGCGGGGCATGCACGGGGCGCGGGCCACGGTGGCCGACCTCACCCGGGTGTTCGTGCCGGAGGCGGACGGCGGCGTCCTGGGGCGCAAGGGGGTGGTCGACTTCGCCATCGGCGTCCACCCGGGCGTGTTCCTGATCGTCACCACCGACAACCCGCGCATCCGCGAGGGGCTCGTGCAGCGGGACATGGGGAGCGGCCCCTACTACAACCTCTTCCGTCCCTTCCACCTCTGCTCGCTGGAGGTGCCGCTCACCGTGGCCCACTGCGTGCTCTACGGCGAGTCCTCGGGCCACCCCCGCGACGCGCTGGTGTCGGAGTGCATCGCCATCACCAAGCGCGCCCTCGAGCCCGGCCAGGTGCTCGACGGCATCGGCGAGTTCTGCTACCGGGGCTCCATCGATCGGGCCGAGGTGGCTCGGCGCGAGCGCCTCTTGCCGCTGGGCCTGGCCAAGGGATGCGTGGTGAAGGCGCGGGTGCCGAAGGACACGGCCCTGACCTACGACCTGGTGGAGCTGCCGGGCCAGTCGGTCCTGCTCCAGCTCCGCCGGATCCAGGACCAGCTCTACGCCCAGGGGCCGGACGCCCTGCCATGACCCCGCCGGCCGCCGGCCAGAGCCTGATCGGCCTCGACGTCGGCACCACCGGCTGCAAGGCGGTGGTCTTCTCCGAGGAGGGTGAGGTCCGGGGCTCGGCCTACCGCGAGTACGGCGTCCTGACCGATCGCTCGGGGAAGGCCGAGCAGGACCCGGAGCGGGTGTGGGCCCTCACGCGGGAGACGCTCGCCGAGGCGGTGGCGGCGCAGGCGGGCCGTGCCGGGCGGGCCCCCGAGGTGGCCGGCCTGAGCCTGTCGGTCCAGGGCGACGCCATCATCCCCCTGGACGGGGCGGGCGCGCCGGTCCACCCCGCCATCCTGGGGATGGACTACCGCTCCGCGCCCCAGGCCCGGGAGTGCGAGGAGCGGTTCACCGGGGAGGCCCTGTTCCGCCGCACCGGCATGCGCCCCCATCCCATCAACTCCCTGTGCAAGATCCTCTGGCTGCGGCAGGAGCGCCCCGAGGCATGGGCCCGGACCCGGCGCATCACCACCTACGCCGACTTCATCCTGGGGCGGCTGGGTGCCCCGGGGGTGATCGACCGGACCATGGCCTCGCGGACCATGGCCTGGGACCTGGACCGCGGCGGCTGGGCGGAGGACCTGCTCCGGGAGCTCCGCCTCCGCCGCGAGCTGTTCTCCGAGCCGGTGCAGACCGGCACGGCCGTGGGGCGCCTCGATCCCGAGCTGGCACGGAGCCTCGGGATCGAGGGCGCTCCCGCGCTGGTGGCCGGGGCTCACGACCAGCCCGCCGGAGCGGTTGGGGCCGGGGTGCTGGAGGACGGCGACGCGGTCATCTCCACCGGCACCGCGGAGGTGCTGTCCACCGTCTTCTCCTCGCGGGAGGGGGCGGGCGCGCTCTACGGCGGGTTCTACCCGTGCTACGAGTCGGCCCTGCCCGGGCGCTGGTTCACCTTCGCGCTCAACCACGTGGGGGGCCTCCTCCTCCGCTGGTACCGTGACACCTGGGCCGCGGCCGAGGTCCAGCTGGCCCGGGAGACGGGCCGGGATCCCTACGAGGTCATCCTGGACGGGCTCCCCGAGGGTCCGTCGCCGCTGCTCTTCCTCCCCCACCTCAACGGCGCCGGGACGCCCAGCTGCGATCCGGTCTCGCGCGGTGCCATCGTCGGCCTGACCCTGGCCTCGACCCGCGCCGACGTGGCCAAGGCCATCCTCGATTGCCAGTCCTACGAGCTGGCCATCAACCTGGCCGCGCTCCGCCAGGCGGGCATCTCCGTCCGCCGGGTCTCGGCGGTGGGCGGCGGCGCCCGGTCCAGCCTGTGGCTGCAGGTCAAGGCCGACGTGCTGGGCGTGCCCATCCAGACCCTGCGGGCGACGGAGGCGGCCTGCCTGGGCGCGGCCATCTTCGCCGGGGCCGGGGCCGGCGTCTTCGAGAGCGTGGCGGTCGGCGCCCGGCGAGCGGTCCGCGTCGCCCAGGTGTACCACCCCCGGCCCGAGGCGCAGGACGCCCACGCCGCCCGCCTGGCCGTCTACCGGGACCTGCACGCCGCCCTCCGTCCCATCCACCAGCGACTCCAGGCGCAGCCATGAACGAGCCCGGCCTGAACCGGATCCCGCGCAACTGCGCCGTGCGCCTCCAGGCCGTCTACAACGGGCTGCGCAGGGCCGAGCGGCGGGCCGCCGACTTCCTCCTCTCCCATCCCGAGGAGATCCACGACCTGCCCATCGTCAGCTTCGCCGAGCGGGCCGGCTGCTCCGAGGCCACCATCGTCCGGCTCTCGCAGCGGATGGGCTACGGAGGCTACCCCGAGCTCAAGGCGGAGTTCCGCCCCTCGCCGGACGGGACCGACATGTTCGAGTACCGGGGGTTGCGCCCCGACGACGGCCCGGCGGCGGTGATGCGCAAGATCCTCGACGCCTCCGCCCAGGCCATCTCCGACACCGCCTCGGTCATCGACGTGGAGGCCTACGAGGGGGCGCTCAAGGCGCTGTGCCGGGCCCGGACCATCATGTTCTGCGGGGTGGGCAACGCGGCGGTGGTGGCGCAGGAGGCCTACCTCCAGTGGGCCCGGATCGGCTTCCCGGCCAGCTACGCCGTGGACCCCGATCTGCAGCTGGTCCTCGCCTCCCAGCTCAAGAGCGGGGACGTGCTGGTGGCCATCAGCCACTCCGGCCAGACGCGCACCCTGCTCGGCGTGGTGCGCGAGGCGGTCCGCGCCGGTGCCACGGTGGTGGCGATCACCAACTTCCCCCTCTCGGCGCTGGCCAAGCAGTGCCACTTCGTGCTCCAGACCGCGGTCTACACCGCCTACGTCTCGGGCGAGATCGTCTCCAAGCGGATCGCCGAGCTCTGCATCGTGGAGAGCCTGTTCGTGAACTTCCTCATGCGGCGCAAGGGCCCCTACGCCGCCCAGCTCATCGCCTCGAACGAGATCCTCAAGGCCAACAAGATCTGAGCGGGCTCAGGGCAGGAACACCGTCTTGAGCGTCCGTCCGGCCAGCGCCAGCCGGGCGCCCTCGTCGAAGAGGGCCAGCGGGAAGCGGTGGGTGACGAGCTGCGCCGCCGGCAGGCGGCCCGAGGCGATGAGCTCCAGCGCCTGCCGGTTGTGGCGCGGTGCGAAGGTGGTCACGCCCATGAGCTGGAGCGCCTCGTAGTGGATCCGGTTCAGGTCGATCCCGGGCCGCGACTCGTCCCGGGGCAGGCCGCCGAACTGGACCACCCGACCTCCCTTCCGCGCCATCTCCACCGCCTGCACCGCCGCCCGGGGCGAGGGGGTGGCGGCGATCACCACGCTGGCGCCGCGGCCGCCGGTGAGGCGGCGCACGGCTGCGACCGGATCCTCGGCCGCCGCGTCCACCCGGGCGTCGGCGCCGAAGGGCCCGGCCAGCGCCAGCCGGCCCGCGTCCACGTCCACCAGCACCACCTGGAAGGCCCCCCGGGCGCGGGCCAGGGCCGCGTGCAGGCAGCCGACCGGGCCGGCCCCGAGGATGGTGACCGACTCCCCCATCCCCACCCCGGCCTTCTCCTGGGCGTGGATGCAGGAGGAGAGGGGCTCGGCCAGGGTCACCAGGGCCGGGTCGAGGCCGTCGGGCGCGCGCTGCACGTTGCCCAGCGCCACCACCGGCTCGGGCAGGGACAGGTACTCGGCGAAGCCCCCCGGCCAGGCCTGCCCGATCTCCCGCTGGTTCTCGCAGAGCTCGTGGCGGCCCTCCAGGCACCCGGGACAGCTGCCGCAGTACGCCAGCGGCCCGACCGCCAGCCGCTCGCCGATCTGCCACGGGCCCCGGTAGCCCTCTCCGGCCCTGACCACCCGGGCGGCGATCTCGTGGCCGATGGTGAAGGGGAAGGTGACCCGACGGTGCCCGGAGCGGAGCGTCCGCAGGTCCGAGCCGCAGAGCCCGCACGCCTCGACCCGGACCAGGAGGCCCCCGGGCGGCACCTCCGGGACCGGGACCCGCTCCACCGCGAACTCCATCGGCGCCCGGACCACCACCGCGCTCATGCTCTCCGGCATTCCCGCCCTCCTCACCGCGGCTTCCCGGAGGGGGACTCGAGCAGCGCCTCCTGGAGCATGCGGAGCCGGTAGACGAAGGTCGACGGATCCGGGGCCGCGTCGTCGAGGGTGATCCACTGGCCCCTGCGGACTCCCTTGACCAGGCGCGCACCGGCCCCGATCCCGACGGGGACCGCCCGGCGGGCGAGCGCATCGGCCCGGGTGGCGAGCAGCCCGTAGAAGTCGTGGCCGCCGATCCCCTCCAGCCGGTCCCCCGCCTGCAGGTCGCGCTTGGCCACGCAGACCACCTCGGAGTGCGGCACCTCGGAGGCCACGGTCACCTCCCCCAGCAGCACCGCCTCGGCGATCGACTGCGGCGTCTCCAGGTCGCACAGGTGGTAGGGCCGGTGGTGCAGGTAGTACGGCCCCTCCGCCCGGGTGATGAACTTCATCTCCTTGCGGATGCGGGGCTCGTCGGCGCGGACGATGGCGAACACCCCGGGGGCGATGGCGCCGGTGGAGAAGTCGACCACTCCCCTCCGGGAGAGGATGCCGCCGTCGGCGGCGGGCACGAAGGTCCGGACCAGCTCCCCCAGCTCCACCTTGGGACCGTGCATGCCCGGGACGTCGGGGAGGAGGCCGGTGGCGTTGGAGACGGCCGCCATCTCCACCATGGTCTTGGTCCCGTCCTGGAAGGCCGCCAGCATCTTCGGGTTCATGCCCTTCCCGGCCGCCTCCTCGCGGCAGGACTCGGCGGTGGCCGCGCGGTCGATGGGGTTGTTCTTCCCCTTCCCCAGGGCCACCACCTCGAACCCCATCAGCAGGGCTTGCTCCCAGAGCATCTTGAGCACCCCGGGCTCGTCGCCCGAGGCCACCGTGTACAGGGCCCCGGTGCGCCGGGCCAGGTCGGAGAGGTAGGGGCCGACGGTGATGTCGGTCTCGACGTTCAGCATGATCACCGGCTTCTTGGCCATGATCGACCGGTAGGCGACCTGCGCCCCCACGTCGGGCACGCCGGTGACCTCGACGTTCACCTCCAGCGACGGGATCTCCGGCATGGCGAGGGCGTCCGCGGTGACCACCCGCCGCCCGGCGCGCAGCGCATCCTCGGCCTGCGCGACGGTGGCCGCCTCGACGATCCCCACCCCGCCCACCCCCACCGCCGAGAAGGTGGCCAGCGCCCGTCCCGGCTCGATGTCGGCGATGGCCGCGACCCGCATCCCCGGGACGCAGGAGACGGCGTGCGCCAGCCCCGACCCCATCTGGCCGCATCCGACGATCCCCACCGCGATCGGCCTGCCCGCCTCCGCCCGTGCCCTCAGCCGCCGGATGAGCTCCATCTCTCTCTCCTAGTGCCCGCGCCGGGCGAGCCCGCACGGGCGACGACGCCCGGCGAGCTCCTCAGCGCTCGGAACGTTCCCGCAGGCGCGCCAGCTCCTTGAAGTCGTCGGCCACGTGCGCGTACAGCCTCTTGTAGAGGGAGAAGTACTCGCCGTAGAGGGCGTGGCGCGCCGGGTCGGGCTCGAGCGGCTCGGTGAACTCCGCCCACTGCTTGGCCACGCGGAAGTCCCGGAACACGCCGGTGGCGACCCCGGCCAGGATGGCGTCACCCCAGGGCGCCCCGGTGCGCCGCCTCACCAGCGCGGTCGGCACCCCGAACACGTCGGTGATGATCCGCCGCCAGAGGGCGCTCTTCGCCCCGCCCTCGTTCAGCACCATGGGAGGACGCAGCGCCAGCCCGGTGGTCTGGATGATCCGGTAGGAGTCGTAGAGCGCGTAGGCGACCGACTCCATCATCGCCCGCAGGAGGTGGCCGCGCGTGTGCTGCAGCGAGAGCCCGAGGATGGTCCCCCGGGCGTCGGCGTCCCAGATGGGCGTGCGCTCGCCCATGAGGAACGGCAGCACCACCAGCCCCTGGCTGCCGGGGGGGGCCGCCTCCGCCTCCCGGTTGATG
>Ga0335070_10004911_pt1 | contig 15687 bp, 8 predicted proteins | sample Lox_Sample_13_FD_206722 | JGI IMG/M metagenome (GOLD analysis project Ga0335070, IMG submission 206722) | Soil microbial communities from Loxahatchee National Wildlife Refuge, Florida, United States - Lox_Sample_1.3 | ecosystem: Environmental > Terrestrial > Soil > Wetlands | place: USA: Florida... | reverse complement strand
CATCTCCAACGGATCGATGTGCTGGCGCCCCGGCAGCTTTCCGGGCGGCGCCTTGCTGCGCCAGTACTCGAAGAACGCGCGAAACCGCGGGTCCTTGGCTTCGGTGGGAAAGCCGATGGCGGCGGTGTCGGTCGCCGTCATTTATGGCCGATGCCGCAGTCGCGCAAGCGCATGACAAGCCCTCACATCGCCGTCGGGCGAGGGGGAGCGACGCTGGCTCACCTATGGTTAACGATCCGTGAGCGTGGCCGCCAGCCGTTCGCCGTCGGCCCAAGCCGATGTCAGCCGCCGTCGCCGACGACGCTGAACGGCGCCCAAAAGATCGGGTGGGCGTAGGAGAAGACGGGTTTGCCGCCCTCGGCCGCACCCGGACTGTCGATGAGCGCGAGCTCGGCTTGCCGCAGGGCCTCGGCGCGGGCGAGGCCGGGCTTCTCCGCCTGGCGGCGGAAGAGATCGGTGGTCAGGGTACGGGCCGAAACCGTCTCCACGGGCCAGTTCGACACCAGCAGAGCGCGCGTGCCGGCGTAGAAGAAGGCGCGGCCGAGGCCGGAGACTGCCTCCGCGCCGGCGCCGGCGCCGGTCGCGGTGTTGCACGCGGAGAGGACGACCCAGTCGGCGTCGAGCTTCAGGCCCAGGATCTCTTCCATCGTGAGCAGGCCGTCGCCATCGGTCTTGGACACGGCAGGTGCGCTGAGGGCGAGGGCGGGCTGCGTCAGGCCGTTGAGGTCGCCGGGAACGAGCCCGTGTGTCGCGAACATCACCACCTTGCGGTTCGCGAGGTTCATGGTCTTGACGGTCTTCTCGTTCGCCTGCTCGCCGAGGAACACGGCACTGGCGAGATCGGCATGCAGCGCGAGCGCCACGCTCTTCACTTCGTCGGCCGTGTCGGGCAGGCGCGGCAGCAAAGCGAGCTCGGCTGAATCGACGCTTTGCGTCTTCGGTGCCGCGCGCCGTACCAGCGGCACGCCGCGGGTCTTCAAGCCTCGCGTCTGGATCGTACCGGCGTCGGCCACCTGCGACTTCGCCTCGTTCGCCTGCTGCGGGCTGAACCACGGATCGCCGAACGCGGCCAGCACCTGCCGGTCGGCCTTGGGTGGGGGCAGGGCGCGCAACGTCGCGAGTGAGGTCACCGACGGCAGCTGCGTCACCGCGACTTTGCGTGCAAGGAACGGCACGGTTGTATATTCGGCGAACGGCAGCGCCGCCTTCGGAGGCTGCGGCACGTTCTCGGTGACAAGGAGTGACGCCGGCAAGAGCCCGAGCGATTTGTGCGGCACGATGAGCAGGCTCTGCGCATTGGCCCAGCCGGCCTGTACCGGCTTCAGCAGAAGCTCGTAGAGCTTGTAGGCCTTGGCGACATCAAAGGCGGGAACCTCCTCGATGGTCTCGGCCTGTGGATCGAGCGCTTTGCGCAACCCGGAGACCAGAGCCTCGACGTCGCTGTCGCGCACCTTGCTTGATGCGAACGCCGCCGTGCCCTGTTGCGGCACCGCCCAGACGAACAGGCGGTCGGCGCCGACATAGGTCGCGATCAGCGCCTCGCCCGGCTTGAGCGCCTTCTGCGCCTGCTCGACGGCGGCCGGCTTCGGATCGATCAGGTTCGCATAATCGGGGAAGCGTTTCTCGATGTCCTCGCGGACGGCGGCACGTGCGGTGCGCAGCTGGTCGATCTGCTCGCGCAGTCTCTGCACGGCATCCTTGTCCTGGGCGGAGGTCGGCATGCTGAGGATGTTGGCGAGCAGGCCCTGCAGGGCGGCGATCTGCTTCTGTGCGTCCTGCTCGTGGCGGGCGAGATTGGCCAGCGCCGGGTCGGACGCGGCGGCGCGGGCACTCGACGCGGCCAGCGCCCGTTCGACGGACTGGCCGCGGATCGCATCCGCCATGCGGAACGTCTCGGCGGCAGCGGCGGAGCCCTTGGTGTCGGCGAGCAGCCCGAGATACGCCTCGATGACCTCCTGCGTCTGGCGATCGCGCTGTGCGATCGACGAGCCGTCGTCGTCGGTGTCGGTCTCGCGCGAGGTGGTCAGCAGGATCGGCATGGCGGCCGCGAATTCCTCTCCGGCGCGCTGGAGCTGCCCTGTCTGAGCCAGGGCGAGGCCGAGCCAGCCCCGCGTCTGCGCCGTGGCGAATGCCTTGTCGCCGAGATTCTGCCGGTTCTTCGCGACGACGTTCTCGATGATGGAAACGACATTGGCGGCCTGCCCGCTGCGCAACAGGACCAGCGCGTAATCGAGATTGGTGTCGAGGAACTGGCGGCGCAGGTCGGCGTCGTCGCCGATATCCTTCTCGATCGCCGCGTACATCGCGCGCGCCTCGGCGATCTTTCCTTGCGCGGTCTCGGTCTGCGCGACCCAGCGTCGCGCGTTCGCGAGACTGGACGAGCCCTTGCCATGGCCGACGTTCTGATAGATATCGAGCCCGGCCTTCGCCAACTGCTCGGCTTCGGGATAGCGGCCCTGTTCGTAAATGATCGACGCGAGCGCGATCACCGCGTCCGCCGTCGCGGACGCGTAGTGGCCGCGGAGCTTGAGCACGTCGAGCAGCCCGCGGCGGGCCTCGGCCTCGGCCTCGGTCAGCCGACCCTGATGCACGAGTGTGCGCGCCAGCGCCTGCAAAAAGGCGATCCGTTGCAGCGACATATTCCCGGCTTCGGTCGAGGCCGCCGATTGCATCCGGATCGTTTCCTCGTCCGGGATGATGCGCTTTTCAAAAGTCTCGATGACGTCACGATAGGCGCGCTCGGCGTCCGGGAAATTGCCACGCGTCTCAAGCATGATCGCGCGCGCAACCGAGACTCTCGCCGCCATGATCGCGCGGAAGACCTGCGGCGCCTTCGGATTGAAATTGACGTTCTCGCTCCGCGAGATCCAGCGTTTGGCTTCCTCGAAGTTGCCGAGCTTGGCGTAGGTGACCGCGATGTTGGCAGAGGTGTTGCCGTAGGGGTACGAGCCAGCCGGCAGCGCGTTCGCCCGTTCCAAGTCGACGGTAACGGAGGCCTTGAGGTCGCCAGCTTCCTTTTCGGCGCTGGCGAGCGACGCAAGGACGCGCTGGAGCATCGAGCTCTGCATCTCGCGCGCCAGGCGGACGGCTTCGCGGAGGTCGTCGCGGCGCTGGATCAGCCGGCCGACGGAGCCGGCGGCATTGCCACGCTGGGCGTAAAAGTCAGCGAGCGCAGCCTTGTCCGCATTCGCCGGGGGCTGGACGTCGGCGGCGGCGCGCGCCGCAGCCGCCTTGGCCGGGTCGGGTTTCTCCTGATCGAGGATCGCCGTGATGTCCTTGATCGTGCGCGGCGGCGGCACGAAGGACACCGGCGGCTGGCCTTTGGCGTCGGTCTTGGCATCGCCGCGCAGCGAGTCGATAAGCTTGATCGCGTCGTCGACCGCGGTGGCGCGGGCAGGAGACAGGGCCGCAAAAGCGACAAAGATGCTGGCGAGAAGCGAGACGGCCGGCCCTGCGCGCATGCGTTCTTCCCCCGAGGATTGGTTACTTTAGGCGCTTAGCAGTTAACTGTCCGTCTCCATCAAATCAGTGATTGCGGTCACAGAAATGTCGCTTTCGCAGAGCGTCACTTCATTTCCGGCGGCTTGGCCGCGCGCCAGCTCAACGGATCGATCTCGTGGCCGATGCTCGGGAACTGGCTGACGGCGGTCGGGATCATCACCGGCCGCGCCTGGCAGAGATAGGACGGATTGAGCTCGGACATCTTCGTGACGCCGAGCAGCATCATGTCGATCTTGATCTCGGTCTCGAGAATCTCGAGCATGCGCACGATGCCGGCCTCACCGGCGGCGGAGAGCGCCCAGCCGTAGAGCTTGCCGATGCCGACCGCCTTGGCGCCGAGCGCCACCGCCTTGATGACGTCGGTGCCGCGGCAGAACCCGCCGTCGATGATGACGTCGGCTTTGCCCTTCACCGCATCGACGACTTCGGCCAGCACGTCCGTCGAGCCCTGGCCGTGATCGAGCTGCCGGCCGCCGTGGTTGGAGATGTAGACGACCTCGACGCCGTGATCGACGGCGATCCCGGCGTCCTCGCCGGTCATGATGCCTTTCAGGACCAGCGGCATCTTCGGATACTTGTTGCGCACGCGCGCGATCTGCGTCCAAGACAGCTTCGCCTGGAACTCGCGGCCGCCAGTGGCGCCGATGCGGTGGTTGTTCGGCCCACCGCCGAGATAGCGGTTGATCAGGTTGCGCTCTCGCCGGCTGTACGCCGCTGAGTCCACCGTGAAGCAGAAGGCGCGGCAGCCGGCCTTGGTGGCGCGCTCAACGTAGGCGTCGACGAAAGCGTCGTCGCCGCGCACGTAAAGCTGAAAGACGAGGCGGTTGTTCGCTTCCGGCGCCACGACTTCGAGCTCGGGCTCGGTCACCGAGCTCAGGAAGCTCACGATCCCGAACTTTCCCGCCCCGCGCACCGGCGCCATCGCACCGGCCTGGTCGAACACCGTGAGGCCGCCGATCGGCGCGAGGAAGACCGGAATGCGCAGCTTGCAACCGAGGAACTCGGTCGACATGTCGACGTTCCAGACGTCGCGTAGCACCCGCGGACGCAGCGCCAGGATGTCGAGCGCCATGCGGTTGCGGGCGAGGGTGGTCTCGGATTCCGTGCCGCCAGTGAGATAGCCCCACGCGCCGTCATCGAGCCGCCGCCGCGCCTCGACGATCATCTCCTGGGTCGTCACGAAGCGCGTCGCGATGTCGTTCGGTGCCTTGTCGTCCATATTGCTGTCCCTCAACCAACTCTGAAAAGGCCGCGCCTGGCGCCGTGCAGGCGCTCGAAGCCGTTTTTGGTGACCCGGATCAGCTCGCCGACCTGCACGCCGGCGGTCTTCTCGCGGGTGATGACATTCGGCTGTACCACGACCGTCATATTCTCTTCGAGGGTCATCTTGGGCAAGGGCCCGGCCATGCGGCTTTGGGTGCCGATGATCGGCTGGAAATAGCCGCCGCCGAAGCCGTGCATCAAGTCGTCGCAGACGGTGAAGCCCTGCCTCTCGATGATGCCGGTGGCATCCAGGATCTCCTCCATCGTCGCGCCGTGGCGGACGACCTTGGTCACGGCGTCGAAGGCGGCCTCGGCGGTGGCGTAGAGATCGCGGTAGAGCGGCGTCGGCTCGGCGGCGACGGTGAAGGTGCGCAGGATCTGGCCCGGGTAGTCCCACCAGTAGGCGGAGAGCTCGCAGAACACGACGTCTCCGGCCTGCACCTGGCGTGGCGACGTATGTTGCGGCGGCACGAAGATGTGCGGATTGGCCATCGACGTGATGCCGAGGAAGTGGATCATGGTCGTGCCACCGTGGCCGACATAGGCGCGCTCGACCTCGTTGCCGAGCTCGCGTTCGCTCCGCCCAGGGCGCGTCTCGCGCATCAGTGCCGCGAGGCCGGCGTCGCTCAAGGCGGCGCCGATGCGCAGCCAGTCGATCTCTTCGGCGGATTTGATCATGCGCAGGCGGACGTATTCGGCGTCGAGCTCGACCATGTCGAACGCGCCGGCCAGCTGGCGGTACTTGCCGATGACCAGCGGACCCATGAGGCCGACGCGTTTTGCCCCTCGCCGTTTCAGTTCCTCGATCGTCTTGGCGATGCCCTTGTGCTCGCCCCAGTGCACGTCGGTGCCATGCGCGATCTTCTGCGCGAGCGGGAAGTGGTTGAACCACTCCATGAACATGGTCATCCGCTCGCCGGGCTTGAAGATGACATAGGCCTCGACCGTGCCGGGCCAGCCGGTGACCCATTGCGGGGCGTTGCCGGTGCGGTGATCGGTGACGATCAGCAGGTGATCGACGCCGGCCTTGGCCATGACCTCGCCGAGGGCGCGGTGGCGGCGCGCATATTCGGCATCGGAAAAGCGCGGATACTCCTGGGCCATGATCGCCTTGAGGCGCGGCTCGAGGTTCAGCTCCTGGATCATGGCGTTCTCCCGCCGGTGTTGGCCCGGCTGCGGCAGTCTGCGTGTGATGTTCAGCGATTGCAATGGCTTAGCGCCCACCGATGTAACGTCCTCGGGCTGTCGGCAAGCAGCTTAAGTGTCCTTTTACTCTGTTCCTCTAAGTCATTGTCGGAACAGTTGAAGCGTCAGCCGCCGAGGGCATGGGTGGCCGAATCGGATGAGAAGCAGGTGGCGATGACGGTGACGCGCACGGTCGTGCGTGGCCCCGCAAACCTCCTGGGATAATCGATGCGGGGCATTCGCCGCCAGACCCTGATGGTCGGAGCGCTCGCGGTCGCGTGCGTGTTTGCCGTCGCCGGCGCGTTCGTCGTCCACCTGCACACGCAAGCCGTGGACGCGGCCGAGCACGAGCTGAACCGGCTGAGTGCGGTGCTCGCCGAGCAGACGGCGCGCACGTTGCAGAGCGCCGACCTGATCCTGGAATCGGCCGAGGAGCGGCTGAACGTCGCCGAGCTCGAGCAGGGACGCGAGCTCGACACGACGTATCTGATGCTCAACGACAAGGTGCGCGGCTCGCCGCAGATCCGGCAGATGACCGTGATCGGCTCCGACGGCACGGTTCTGGTGTCGTCGCGGTTCTTTCCGCCGCGCAACGACACGCTCGCCGACCGCCCCTATTTCGTCGACCGGCGCGACGACGCAACGCCGGGGTTCCGCGTCCACGATCCCATCCAAAGCCGGATCGACAACGCCTGGGTACTGATCGTCAGCCGGCGGCTCAGCCGTCCCGACGGCAGCTTCGCGGGAATCGTGACGGTAGGCCTGGATCTCGGTTATCTCGAGAGCGTCTACAAGGTTGCGGCTGCGCCGAGCCGCTCCTCGATCGCGCTCTTCCGCAAGGACGGCACATTGCTCGCGCGGGTCCCGCACATCGACGCCGCCATGGGCCGGTCCTTCGCGGCCACCGACAATTTCACGCGCTTCGACGCGATCAAGCGCGGCGGCATGATCAAGCTGCCGAGCGCGTTCGACGGGGTCGTTCGATATTTCAGCGCCCGCGATGTAGTGGGCTATGGCCTGACCTTGTTCAGCTCGATCGACGAGACCGAGGTGCTTGCCGGCTGGCGTCGCGAGGCCGGGTTCATCACCGTGATGGCGCTGGCGGCGATTGCCGCCATCATGCTGCTCGTCATCTCGCTGCACCGCAATGCCCGGCGCCTGCAGCAGGAAACGGCGTTGCTCCAGGACGCCATCGACGCGCTCGGCGACGGCTTGGTGATCTACGACGCGGACGACCGCCTGGTCATGTTCAACCGGCGCTTCCGCGAGATCCGCAGCATGAACCCGCTGTCGACGGTTCCCGGCACTCCGTTTGCCGATATCCTCAGATCGTCGGTGGCTTGCGGCGAGACGCCGATGCCGCCCGAAGGTATCGAGGCGTGGATCGCGCGGCGCATCGAACAGCGCCGCAATCCCACCGGTTCGCAGCTGCTGGAACGCAAGGGCCGCTTCCTGCGCGTGGTCGACCGGCGGACGCGCGACGGCCGCCTGGTCTCGATCCACTCCGACGTGACCGAGATCAAGCGCGCCGAGGACCGGCTGCGTGCCAGCGAGGACGAGGTGCGCCGCCAGGCCGTCATCCTGCAGGACGCGGTCGACGCGCTGGCCGACGGCTTTGTGCTCTACGACAAGGACGACCGCATGATCATGTGCAACCGCAAATATCGCGAGTTGCACGCGGCGAACCCGCTGGTCGCCATTCCCGGCAGCCGCTTCGAAGACGTCTTTCGGTTCGGCATCGAGCACGGTGAAATGCAGGTGGCGCCGGACGAGATCGAAGCGCTGGTCCAGGCGCGTCTCGCGCGCCACCGCAACCCGGCTGAAGCGTTCGAGCAACGCAGCGGCGGCAAATGGCTCCGCATCTCGGAACGCCGCACCAGCGACGGCGGCACGGTCGGCATCCATGCCGACATCACCGAGCTGAAGAACGTCCAGGCCGAAGCCGAGAACGCGCGCGCACGGATGGCGGATTGGGCCGAGGTGGCGACCGACTGGTTCTGGGAGTTCGACACCGAAGAGCGCTTCACCTATCTGTCGGACGGCTTCGAGAAGGCGACGGGGATCAGCGCCATTGGCCGCATCGGCGCCTGGCGGTTCGATATCGCGCGCGACTACGATCCGCACAAGCCGGAGTGGCGCGATCAATTGAACGCCGTTGCGGCGCGCCAGCCGTTCCGCGACTTCGTGTTCTCGGCGACCGCGCCCGACGGCTCGATCCGCTACATCAGCACCAGCGGCAAGCCGCTCTACGACGAGGATGGGCGCTATCTCGGCTATCGCGGCTCCAGCCGCAACGTGACGGCGCGCATCGCCAGCGAGCGCGCGATGGCGAAACAGGCAGACGAGCTTGCCGCCATGGTGCACGACCTCGAGCGCGCGCGCGTCGACGCCGTGAATGCCAGAGTCGCCGCCGACGCCGCCAACCAGGCCAAGTCGCAGTTCCTCGCCAACATGAGCCACGAACTGCGCACGCCGCTCAACGCCATCCTCGGCTTCGCCGAGCTGATGCGCGAGGCCGTGATCGGGCCGCTCGACGCGCGCTATCGGGAGTATGCGCGCGACATCTTTAGCTCCGGCAGCCACCTGCTGCGGCTGATCGACGACATCCTCGATCTCTCGAAGATCGAGGTCGGCCGCCTCGACCTGCGCGAGGAATCATTGGATCTCGGCGTGCTGCTGGTCGAGTGCCGGCGCCTGCTCATGGATCGGGCAGCGCAAGGCGAGGTCCAGCTGCTCGAGCGCCTGCCCGCGGACCTGCCGATGGTCTTCGTCGACCGGCTGCGGCTGAAGCAGGTGCTTCTCAACCTCCTGTCGAACGCGGTGAAGTTCACGCATCCCGGCGGCAGCGTGACGGTCGACGTCGAGCGCACCGAGGCCGGGGGCATCGCCATCATCGTCACCGATACCGGCATCGGTATGGATCCGGACAAGGTCGAGACCGCGCTGCAGCCGTTCCAGCAGCTCGACGCGTCGCTGGCGCGCCAGTACGAGGGTACCGGGCTCGGCTTGCCGCTGGCCAAGAAGCTCACCGAGCTGCACGGCGGCACGCTGGAGATCGTGACCGCACTCGGCCGCGGCACGAGCATCCGCGTCATCCTGCCCGCCGGGCGCGTGCTGACCCGCCTGGTCGCGGCGCGCTGAACAGCCCCCGCAACAAAACCGCCATAGATTTGCGAGCCTGACGTTGTCGCTGGCGTGTGCCAGAGCGCACGGGCATACTGCCGGGACGACGGGACGGCGCGCAGACCGCGCGCCGAAGGGGACGGGGCTTCAGTGCGGGCGAGGGCGCACACGACTTCCGGTGCATCGACGATCACCACCGCCCTCCTTGCCGCGGCCTTTCTTACAATCGTAAGCGCCTCGGGCTTCGCCCAATCGCCGCCGCCGGCGCCCGAGAAGAAGTGGTCGCCGTCGATCGACTTCGAAGGCAAGCTCGGAACGCAGCGCAACCTCGGCGAAGCCGACGTGATGCTGCCGCTATGGCAGAACACCACGTCGATGCTGTTCGCGAGCGTGCGCACGCGGCTCGACGACAACGACGGCCGCGAAGGCAATTTCGGCGCCGGCTTCCGCCACATGACCGAGTGGGGCTGGAACCTCGGCGCGTACAGCTACTTCGACCGGCGGCGGTCGGAGAACTTCAACTACTACAACCAGGTGACGGTCGGCGCGGAAGCCTTGTCGCTCGACTGGGACGGGCGTTTCAACGCCTACATCCCGGAAGGCCGGCGCACGCATCAGGTCGACAGCTTCAATACCGCCGAGGTCTCGGGCACGACGGTCCTGTTGCACGACGGCGAGGAGAAGTCGCTGCGCGGCTTCGACGCCGAGGTCGGCTGGCGCGTGCCGCTGTTCAATCCTGAGGCGCTGCAACAACTCCGCCTCTATGCCGGCGGCTACACGTTCTACGCCGACAACATCGACAACCGGGTGCAGGGCCCGCGCGGGCGGATCGAGTTCACGTCGGAAGAGACGCCGTATCTGTGGGAGGGCTCGCGGCTGACGCTCGGGACCGAGGTGCAGAACGACGGCCCGCGCGGCACGCAGGCGTTCTTCCTGGCGCGGCTGCGCATCCCGTTGCAGTTCTGGGACACGCCCAAGGTGGCGCAGCTGACGCCGATGGAGCGGCGGATGACCGACCGCATCGTCCGCGACGTCGACATCGTCAGCCAGGCCGGCAACTTCGGCGCCGTCGAGACCGCGACGGCGACCGCCGGCGGCAGCGCCATCACCGTGGTCAACAGCAGCACGACCTCGGGCGCCAACCTGCAGAACGCACTCAACACCGCCGGCGCGAATTCCACCGTCATCGTCTCCGGCTCGTTCAACACCGCGGGCGCGATCACCACCCTCCAGGCGGGCCAGACCGTCATGGGTGCGGGCAGTGTCGTCGTGCAGGCCCCGTCGGGACGCACGGCGACGCTGACCACGCAAGCCGCGACGCTGACAGGCAATGTCGGCACCTCGAATTACACCGTGGTCATGGCCAACAACAGCACCTTGATGGGCATGACCGTCAACAACACGGACACGGCCGGCAACAATGCCCTGGGCGTGAAGGTCAACGGCGTCAGCAACGCCAAGATCATCAACAACACGATCAACGCCACCGAGACCGGCGGCGGCGCTAGTACCGCGCACGGCATCGACGTCATCGGCGCCGCGAGCAACATCACGATCAGCGGCAATACCGTGACCGCCCAGAGCAACGGCGGTATCGCGCTGGCGATCCAGGTGAATGATCCCTCGCACCCGAGCGCCACGATCAGCGGCAATACGCTCAGCGCCTCCGGCGCCGGCACGACAAACGCGACCGTGGATCTGAGCCAGGCCAACATCCTGAGCGGATCGAGCGGCAACATCGCCGTGGCCGGCACGTGCCATGTCAGCGCCGCCGGCACCGGTAGCACGGTCCAATTCACCAACGCTGCCGCCTGCGGGCCGTAAGAAGAAACGTCATTGCGAAGAGCGCAGCAGATTTGCTGCCCGTCACCCCGGCGAAAGCCGGGGTCCAGTGAATACGATGCCGGCTTGCGCCGGCATGACAAAGAAGTAGAGCGTCCCCGCTTGACTTTGGCCGCCGCTCTCTCAAAGATGAACGTGTTCATAAAAGCGGCGCGCTAAAAATTGCCCGCGCAATCTCGAGGGGAGGGGCCGGATGTCCAGCATCGGTATGGCCGCAGGCGGAGATCGCCAGATCACGGCGCGCATCGAGCGCCTGCCGCTGTCGGCGTGGCACTTCAAGGTGGGCGTCGCCATTGGCAGCGGCTGGTTCTTCGACGCCTTCGATGCCCTCGCGATCGCCTACGTGCTGCCCGTGCTGATCGGGATGTGGAAGCTGGCGCCGAGCCAGATCGGCCTCCTTATCTCGATCCCCTATATCGGCCAGATCATCGGCTCGATCTTTTTCGGCTGGCTGGCCGAGCGCATCGGCCGCGTGCCGGTGACGCTTTACACGCTCCTGATCTTCTCGATCATGAGCCTGGTCTGCGCCTTCGCCGCTTCGTATGAGCAGATGGTCGCGTTCCGCTTCCTCCAGGGCCTCGGCCTTGGTGGCGAGATCCCGATCATGGCCGCCTATATCAGCGAATTCGCGGCCGCGCACCGCCGCGGGCGGTTTGCGATGACCTATCAGATTCTCTTCGTGATCGGCCTGGTCGCGGTGGCACTCGTCGGCGCGCAGGTCGTGCCGCGCCTGGGCTGGCAGTGGATGTTCTACATCGGCGCCCTGCCGGCGGTGCTGGTGCTGCCGTTCCGCTACCTGCTGCCGGAATCGCCGCGCTGGCTGGCGAGCCGCGGTCGCCATGAGGAGGCGGACCGGGTGCTGGCGCAGATCGAGGACGAGATCTCGCGCGGTGGTGCCAAGCCGCTGCCGCCCGTGCCGTCCAACGTGCCGCCGGTGCCGCCGGCCAGCACGCGGATCGGCGACCTGTTCAAGAGCATCTATCTGCGCCGCACGCTCTCGGTGTGGACGATCTGGTTTTGCGTCTACTTCATCACCTACGGCCTGGTGGTGTGGGTGCCGTCGCTGTATCGCACCGTCTTCAACGCGCCGGTACCGGACGCGCTGCGTTACGGCTTCTTCACCAGCTTCGCCGGCCTGGTCGGTGCGGTGATCAGCATTCTCCTGATCGACAAGCTCGGCCGCAAACCGATCATGGCGGTGAGCCAGCTGATCAGCGCCGTGCCGCTCCTCGTCGTCGCGCACCAGACGGGAATGGCGGTGACGGATGTCGTCGCGCTCGTATGCATCAGCTTCGGCTTCAACAACATGAACTCGATCATGCTCAGCATGTACACGGCCGAGCTCTACCCGACCGAGCTTAGGGCGCTCGGTTGCGGCATCGGCAACGCCTGGCTGCGCTTCGCGTCGGTGATCGGGCCGTTCATGGTCGGCGCCGTTCTGCCAGGGGGAGCCCGGGCGACCCCTGAGCAGCTGGCGGCGGGCATGTCGTCGGTGTTCGTCGTCTTCGGCGCATTCGCCGTGGTCGGCGGCCTGGTCGCGGGGCTGTTCGCCGTCGAGACCCGCGGCGCGGCGCTGGAGAAGCTGTCGCCGTCGTTGTCGCGATAGAGCGTGCTCACGGTAGCTTTCGTCATCGCGAGCGTAGCGAAGCGATCCAGGGCCGCGACATTTCCCCTGGATTGCTTCGCCCGAAGCGGGCTCGCAATGACGGACTAAAGAGCGTCAGCCGCGCCTTTTCGTCAGTTGCGCCCGCCCGTTGCCCCCCTTTAAGATGTCCCAAAGCGGCTTATCGGCCGATAACTATAGATAAACGGGGAGGGATGCGATGAAGCTCACTCGGCGACATCTTGGGCTGCTCGCGGCGGGGTTGCTGGGCCTCGGCATGGCAGGCTCCGCGCAGGCCGCCGATCCGATCAAGATCGGCTACGGCATGTCGCTGACCGGCGGTCTCGCCGTCAACGGCAAGGCGGCGCTGCTCGCGCAGCAGATCTGGAAGGACGACATCAACGCCAAGGGCGGCATCCTGGGACGGCCGGTTGAGCTCGTGTACTACGACGATCAGAGCAACCCCGCCGTCGTTCCCGGCATCTATCAGAAGCTGTTGAGCGTCGACAAGGTCGACATCATCATCGGCGGCTACGGCACCGTGCCGATCGCCGCCGCGATGCCCGTCGTGATGCAGAACAACAAGTTCTTCATCGGCGTCCTCGGCCTCGCCGTGAACAGCGAGTTCAACTATCCGCGCTACTTCGTGATGATCCCGTCGGGTCCGGACCCGAAGCCGGCCTTCACCAAGGGCTTCTTCGACACGGCGATGGCGCAGACGCCCAAGCCGGAGAGCGTCGCCATCGTCGCGGCGGACATCGAATTCTCGAAGAACGCCGCCGACGGCGCCCGCGAGAACGCGAAGAAATCCGGCTTGAAGATCGTCTACGACAAGAGCTATCCGGCGAATACCACCGACTTCACGCCGATCGTGCGCGCAATCCAGGCGACCAACCCGGACCTCGTGCTGGTCGCCTCGTACCCGCCCGATTCCGTGGGCATGATCCGCGCGGCCAACGAGATCGGGCTCAAGACCAAGATGTTCGGCGGCGGCATGGTCGGCCTCCAGAGCACCGCAATCAAGCTGCAGCTCGGGCCGCTGCTCAACGGCATCGTCAACTACGACTTCTGGCTGCCGGCGCCGAAGATGATGAACCCGGAGATGGCGGCGTTCCTGAAGAAGTACCAGGACAAGGCGAAGGACGCCGGTGTCGACCTGCTCGGTTACTACCTGCCGCCGTATGCCTACGCGCAGATGCAGGTCGTGGCACAGGCGGTGGAGGCCACCAAAGGCTTCGACGATGCCAAGCTCGCCGACTACGTCCGCGCCAATTCGTTCAAGACCGTCGTCGGCGACGTTCGGTTCGGCAAGGGCGGCGAATGGGCCGAGCCCAAGGTGCTCCAGGTGCAGTACCAGGGCATCACGGCGGCGAACGATATCGAGCAGTTCCGTGACACCAAACACCAGGTCATCCTGACCCCGTCGGAATATGCGACGGGCAAGGTCGTCTATCCCTACACGGACGGCCGGAAATAGCTGGCAGCCCACTGGCCCAAACGCCGCCCCGCAAATCTGCCGGGCGGCGTTTTCTTGCCGGACGACAGGCTCTATAGTGACGGCAATGGGCGGGAGACAATTCGCATAAAGTCACACAAGGGAGTGCGCAATGAAGCTGACACGTCGAAATTTGGGAGTGCTTGCGGCCGGCCTGGTCGGGCTCGGTTTTGCGGCTCCGGCCATGGCCGCCGACCCGATCAAGATCGGCTTCGGCCAATCGCTGACCGGCGGCCTCGCGGTGAACGGCAAGGCGGCGCTGGTCGCGCAGGAGATCTGGCGCGACGACGTCAATGCCAAGGGCGGCATCATGGGCCGGCCCGTCGAGCTCGTCTACTACGACGACCAGAGCAATCCGGCGACGGTGCCCGGCATTTATCAGAAGCTGCTCAGCGTCGATAAGGTCAACATCGCGGTCAGCGGCTACGCGACGGTGCAGATCGCGCCGGCGCTTCCGGTGATGATGCAGAACAACCGAACGTTCATTTCCTTGTTCGGCCTGGCGGTCAACAGCGAGTTCCATTACGACCGCTACTTCTCCGTCATCCCGGCGGGGCCGGATCCGAAGCCGGCGTTCACCGAAGGCTTCTTCGACATCGCGATGAAGCAGAACCCGAAGCCGACGACGGTGGCCTTCGCCTCGGCCGACATCGAGTTCGCGCACAACTGCGTCGACGGTGCGCGCGAGAACGCGAAGAAGGCCGGGCTCAAGACCGTTTACGACAAGACCTATCCCGGCAACACGGCGGATTTCTCGCCGATCATCCGCGCCATCCAGGCGGCGAACCCCGACATCCTGCTGATCTGCTCCTACGTCACCGACTCAGTCGGCATGGTGCGTGCGCTGAACGAAATCGGCTACAAGCCGAAGATGGTCGGTGGCGGCATGGTCGGGTTGCAGAGCCCGGCGATCAAGACGCAGCTCGGGCCGGCGCTGAACGGCATCGTCAACTACGACATGTGGCAGCCGGCGCCGAAGATGCAGAACCCGGAGATCATGGACTTCCTCAAGAAGTACCAGGCCAAGGCCGCGGCCGCCGGCGTGGATCCGCTCGGCTATTACCTGCCGCCGTTCGCCTATGCGCAGATGCAGGTCGTGCAGCAGGCGATCGAAGGGACGAAGAGCCTCGACGATGCCAAGCTCGCCGATTATCTGCGCAAGACGACGTTCAAGACGGTCGTCGGCGACATCAAGTTCGGCAAGGATGGCGAGTGGGCACAGTCGAAAATGCTGCAGCTCCAGTTTCACGACATCAAGGACAACAGCCTCGACCAGTTCCGCGACACGAGCAAGCAGACGATCCTGACGCCCGCGGAATACAACTCGGGCAAGCTCATCTATCCGTATGCGGAAGCCAAGAAGTAGGGCACAGAAGTAAAGGTAAACACGCCAGTTAATGCTCTGAGCCGCCCGGGAGGTCTCTCCCGCGCGGCTTTTCTTTGCCCAAGCCTGCGCTCCCGGCGGCGGGGTGTGACGGCGCGCACTTGTCAGGGCGGCCGCTGTCGGCTAACAAGCGCCCTTCCTTTAGTCGGGGGTCCTATGCGGCGGCGGGCGATTCTTACAATTCTTACGGGTGCAGCTCTTTTCCTCTGCCAGGCGGTGCCGGCGCGTGCCGTCGAAACCCAGGCCGCCGTGGCCTTCGTCCAGACGGCCATCAAGGAGGCGATGGGCGAA
>Ga0335070_10004910_pt1 | contig 15688 bp, 20 predicted proteins | sample Lox_Sample_13_FD_206722 | JGI IMG/M metagenome (GOLD analysis project Ga0335070, IMG submission 206722) | Soil microbial communities from Loxahatchee National Wildlife Refuge, Florida, United States - Lox_Sample_1.3 | ecosystem: Environmental > Terrestrial > Soil > Wetlands | place: USA... | reverse complement strand
CTGTTCTACCTGCTGACCGGGTGGATGGAGCGATGGCTGGGCGGGCGATGATGGGCCGGGTCCACGATCCGGTGCTCTTGGTGCGTATCGGCACCGTGCTCGCTGTCTGGGCGGCGTGGGAGATCGTTGCGCGCTCCGGCCTCGTCTACGAGGGCATCGTCCCGTCCTCGTTCGCGGTGCTGGCCGCGATGGCGCAGCAGCTTGCCGAGCCCGAGTTCTATCAGCACGTGGCGCTGACGGCGTACGAGGTGGTGACCGGCTTCATCGCCGGCACCGCGATCGGCATGGCCGCGGGTATCGCGCTCGGGCTCCGCCGCTTCGCCGACGACGCCGCGGCGCCGTATCTCCAGGGCCTCGCGGCGACGCCGAAGATCATCTTCCTGCCGATCCTGATGCTGGTGTTCGGCGTCGGAGCGGGCTCGAAGATCGCCATGGGCGGCCTCTCGGCGTTCTTCCCGATGGTGGTCGCGATTGCGGCCGGCATGAGGGACGTCAATGTCGTGCTGGTGCGTGTGGCGCGCAGCTTCAACGCGTCGGCGTGGCAGATCGTCCGCAAGATCTACCTGCCGTCCCTCGTCGAGCCCGCCATCACCGGGATGCGGCTTGGGCTCGGCGTCGCCATCATTGGCGTGCTCTTGGCGGAGATCAAATTCTCGAAAGCGGGGCTGGGACATCTCGCCATCCAGCATTACAATTTCTTCCATGTCGCCGATATGTACGCCGTCCTTCTCATCACCTTTGCGCTCGCGGTGCTGGCGAACGCAGCGATGGGCTGGGCGGCCAACCGCCTGATCCGTCGCCGCGCCTGATGAGCAACGATGTGATGGGCGATCTGCCGGATAATCCGAGCTGGCCCGAGATCCGCCAGTGGCGGAAGGCCAAGCGCGAGACGCTGATCCGCGCCCGCGTCGATGCCGGCACTGCGCAGCGCGGCGACTGGAGCCGCCCGATCGAGGCCGAGCTGCGGCGCCTCATTCCCGGCCTGGGAGCGACAAGCGTCGGTTTCTACTGGCCGTTCCGCGGCGAGTTCGATGCGCGGCCGCTGGTGCGCGACCTGGTCAAGGCCGGGATGACCGCGGCGCTGCCGGCGGTGGTTCAGCCCAAGACGCCGCTCGAATTCCGGCGCTGGGCGCCCGGCACCGAGCTCGAGCCGGGCGTCTACAACATCCCGATCCCCAAGGAACGGAACCTCATGGAACCGGAGCTGCTGCTCGTGCCGCTGGTCGGCTTCGACGCGGCCGGATACCGGCTCGGCTATGGCGGCGGCTATTACGACCGCACGATCGCGTCGTTCGCCAAAAAGCCGCACGCGATCGGCGTCGGCTTCGAGCTGTCGCGGCTGCCGACCATCTATCCGCAGCCGCACGACATCCCGATGAGTATGATCCTGACCGAGCGTGGCGTCGCGTTTCAGGCGCGATAGCGCCGCGCCGTGTCGTCGTAGGCCACCTGGATCGCCGGCCGTCCGTGCGCGCGTTCGAGCCGGCGGACGATGAAGTGCCCGCGCGCGACATCCTGGAAATGCTTGATGAAGAGCGCGTTCATGCCGGCGCCGCCGAGCGCGCCGATCACCGGCACGGCCTGCGCCATGACCTTTTCGGACACCACGACCCCGAAGCGCGACCCGACGTTGGCGATGAATTTCACCAGCGCCGGCGCCGTTCCCGTCGCCAGGCCGTGTCGCGAGATGTGGGCCGCCGCTTCCGTCGTCGCGGTCGCCAGCAGCGAGCGCATCGCGAAGTAGGCGCTTTCCGCCGCGTCGTCGCTGCGGGTCGGTGCCCCGAGCGCGAACACCTCCATGCACGACAGGCGGGCCTCGTGATCGTCGAGGTCCTCGCCCTCGCTGCGCGCAATCGCGGCGATCGAGCGCAGCATGACGATCGTGGTGAGCGGAAGCTCGACCGCGAGCGCCGGCAGGCCGAACGCGCCGCCAACCAGCCCGGCGCCGACCGCCACGGCCATGTGCAGCGGTTCGGATGCCCGCGCGCGCTGTCGGGCCATGCTCGACAGTGCAATCAGCAGCGCTTTGTGGAGGGCGGAGCGTGTCGCTGTCGTGATCGCCTGTGAGCTGCCCGCCGGCAGGCTATCGGCCGCGAATTGCAGCGGCTTGCCCACCGCGGCGGTGATGCGCGCCGCCAGGGTCGGCGTCTCGAGAAGATCGACGGCGCGATGCAGCGCGTCCTCGTCGTCGAAGGTCAGCGGCATGGACGGCCGGACCCCGCCGCGCGGCGGCCGCCCCCGATCATCAGTAGAGAGGGCAGGCGGTCGCCTGCCCGATGCCCACCGCGCTTACTCGCCACCGTCGCGCGACCGCGCGGCGCGATTGATGTCGGCCCGGTTGATATCGGACTGGCCAAGGTAGGTGCCGAAGAACGCGGCGGAGCGCTGCAGTGCGTCGGCCTGGGCCTTGCCGTGGAAGAAATGGCCCTGGTCCTGATAGATCATCAGCTCGTGCGGGATGCCGCGGCGCTTCAGGTACTCGGCCAACGAGCGCGCCCGCGATACCGGCACCAGAGGATCCTTGGCGCCATGCAAGGCCAAGGTCGGCGGCAGGCGGTTCGATTCCGGCATAGTATTGCCGCGCAATGCCCCCGACATATCGACGACGGCCATGATCCGGTAGTCCTGCGACGACAGGTTCAGCGCGTGAAAGCCGCCGAGCGACATGCCGAACACGCCGATCCGGCTCGCATCGACATGGGCGCTGCGGGTGATGTAGGCGAGCGCGTCGCGCAAGGTCCGTTCCTGGACCGCGAAGCCCGCGCGCACGCTCTCGTCGTCAACCTTGCTCACCTGCGGGAGAGCGGCCTTGCGATCCTTCGCATCCTTTTTCGCGACTTTCGCGTTGCGCTGCTGCTGAATCTTCGGGAGGTAGTACGGAATGAACGTCACATAGCCGCGCTCGGCGAAGATTTCCGCCGCTTCACGATAGAACGTGCCGTCGCCGATGCCGCTGGCGCCATGCAGGATCAGAACCGCCGGGCGTTGCGCGTCGTCATCGGGGCGCAGCACATCGATCCGGATCTGCCGCCCTTGGCTTTGATAGGACTCGGTGCTCTGCACGAGATGTGGCCCCAGCGAGGGCCGCGGCGCCGCCGCATCGGCCGGCCGCGCGGGCTTCGTCGGCGGCGACACGTCGTAGAAATCGCTGACCTTCGAGATCACCGCATTGAGATCGGGATCGTCGCTGAGCCATGGCCGCGCATTCGCCGGCGCGTGGCGGAGATTCGATGCTGCGTCCGCTGCCGCGCCGCTGATCGCGGGTGCTTCCGCGATCGCAGGGTTGGGCGATGCGCTTTGCGCGACGGCGTCTCCCCCGGAAACCGCCGCGAGCAGTAATAATGTTTCAAGCATCAACGGCTTGATTAAAGAACGTGTCATGTTTTGTCAAAGCAGAAACGGTTAAGGGGAACACCGCCAGCCGCGGCGAGTTCCCCGAAATCGCGGCGCGCCGATTATTCCTGCTCGGTGATGCGCTGAAAGCGCAGCGGATTGAGCAGCACGGGAAGAGCGACGACGCGTTCGACACCGTCATCGGCGGTGCTGCGCAGGATGACTTCGCTCTCGGCGCCCGGCCGTGCGCTCACGGCCACGACTGTCCATCGCATATAAGGATGCGCCGTCACGCAGTAGACGTCGCCGACGGCGACGGGACTCGCGGCTATAGTCGACATGCGCGAATCTTACGGCCGCCTCTTGCAACCGGCAATGGCGATCGACGATTGTGGGCAAACGCGGAGGAGTCATTGGCTCATGGTGCAAGCGAAAGCGGCGAAAGCAAAAGCGCGGATCAAGGTCGGCATCGGCGGCTGGGTATTTCCACCCTGGCGCGGCGTCTTTTATCCATCCGGCTTGCCGCAGGCGCAGGAGTTGTCCTACGCCAGCCGCCACGTCACCGCGATCGAGATCAACGCCACGTTCTACGGCTCGCAGAAGCCGGCGAGCTTCCGCCGTTGGTATGCCGAGACGCCGGACGATTTTCTCTTCTCTGTAAAGGGGCCCCGCCTCGCGACGGTGCGGAAGGTGCTTGCCGAGGTCAAGCCGGCGGTCGATCGCTTCTTCGCCAGCGGCGTGCTCGAGCTGAAGGACAAGCTCGGCCCGATCCTTTGGCAGTTCGCCGCCTTCAAGCGCTTCGACGCGGGCGACTTCGCGGCGTTCCTCGGCTTTCTGCCGAAGGAGGCGGACGGCATCAAACTTCGGCATGTCGTCGAAGTCCGCCATGAAAGCTTCGCGACGCCGGAGTTCATCGATCTGCTCCGCGGCGCGGGTGTCGCCCTCGCGTTCGTCGACGGTGAAGACTGTCCGCCGCATTGCGATGTCACCGCCGATTTCGTCTACGCCCGGCTCGAGCGCGCCGTCGAGAGCGAGCCCGCCGGCTATCCGGCCAAAGAATTCCAGACGTGGGCGAAGCGCTTCCAGACATGGGCGAGCGGCGCCGTCCCGGACGACGTGACGCATGTGCATCAGGATCAGCCGGATCGCAAAGGCGGGCGCGATTGTTTCGTCTACTTCATCAGCGGCGCCAAGGTTCGCAATCCGGCCGCGGCGCAACGCATGCTCGCAATGCTCGCAATGCTCGCGGCGCAGGGCTGATGCAGGTTACGGCTCGTTGGTGGTGTGCTATGCCAACGCCGGACCAGCGAGGCTGAGTTATGCGCATCTGTGTGTTCGGCGCCGGCGCGGTCGGCGGATTGCTGGGCGGGCTTCTGGCCGAGGCCGGCCACGAGGTCGGCGTCATTGCGCGCGGACCTCACCTCGCGGCGATCCGCGGCAAGGGGCTCAGGATCGAGGGCGGCGGCCGCACGCTCACGACCCGCCCGAAGGCCTCGGACCGGCCGGAAGAGCTCGGCGCTCAGGATTATGTCATCGTCACGGTGAAAGGTCCGGCGTTGCCGAAGGTCGTGCCGGCGCTGAGGCCACTGCTCGCGGAGAAGACCGCCGTCGTGTTCGCGATGAACGGGATTCCGTGGTGGTTCTTCTACGGCATTGGTGGACCGCAAGAAGGCCGCAGGCTCGACAGCGTCGATCCCGGTGGCGTGCTCGCGGCCAACCTCGATTCGAAGCGGATCGTCGGCGGAGTCCTCCATGTCGGCTGTTCGGTGCCCGAGCCGGGTCTCATCCGTCACGCGTCGGGAAACCTGTTCATCATCGGCGAGCCGACGGGCGGCACGTCGGACCGGTGCCGCGCGCTCGCCGCTGCGGTGACGGCGGCCGGGCTCAAGACCGAGGTCGGCGAACGCATCCAACAGGACATCTGGATGAAGTTCCTGGGCAATATGAGCATGGGCCCGATCAGCGCCTTGACGGGCTGCACCTTGCTCGGCCTCGCCGAGGATCCGGGCTTGCGCAGAGTGTGCCGCGACATGATGGAAGAAGCGGTCGCCGTTGGCGCGAAATTCGGGCTCGACCCCGGCATGACGGTCGAGCGGCGGATCGAGCTCGGCGCCGAGCTCGGCCATTTCAAGACATCCATGCTGCAGGATCTCGAGAAGGGGCGGCCGCTCGAGATCGACACGCTGCTCTCGGTCGCGATCGAGATGGCGCGACTGGCGGCCGTGCCCGTGCCGACGGCCGAGACCGTGCATGCGCTGTTGGTGCACAAAGCACGGCTGGCCGGGCTATATCCGCCGCGACAGACGTGAGCGACGAGGGAGGTCCGAGATGAGCGTCACCCAGATGGAGAAAGCCCGCCGCTTCCGCGCCTTGCACGAGGCGCCGGATGCGTTCGTGATCGCCAATGCCTGGGATGCCGGCTCGGCCCGCGTCCTCGCGGGGCTCGGCTTCGCGGCGCTGGCAACCTCGAGCGGTGCCCATGCCGGCACGCTCGGCCGGCGGGACGGGAGGGTGACCCGCGAGGAGGCGCTGGCGCATGCCAGGCTCATCGTCGAGGCGAGCGACCTGCCGGTCTCGGCGGATCTCGAAAAAGGCTTCGGCGACGATGCGGCGTCAGCCGCCGCTACGGTCAAGCTTGCCGCCGGCATTGGATTGGTCGGCTGCTCGATCGAGGACGCCAGCGGCGATCCGGCCGAGCCGCTCTACGACTTTGCCCACGCCCTCGAACGCGTCAAAGCATCCGTCGCGGCGGCGCGGGCGACCGATTTCCCGTTCACACTCACGGCGCGGGCCGAGAACTTTCTCCGCGGCCGGCCCGATCTCGACGACACGATCAAGCGCCTGCAGGCCTTCGAGGCCGCGGGTGCCGACGTGCTGATGGCGCCGGGACTGCCGGACATCGACGCCGTGCGCAAGGTCTGCACGGCGCTGAAGCGGCCTTTCAACTTCATGGAAGGGATCAAAGGCAAGTCGTTCACGGTTGCCGCCCTGCGCGAGGCCGGCGTGAAGCGCATCAGCCTTGCCAGCTCGCTGTACCGCGCCGCGATGAGCGGGCTCATCGATGCGGCGCGCGAGGTCAAGGAGCGCGGTACGCTCGGCTATCTCGATCGTGCGATCACCACGCCGGATCTCAGCAAGTACCTCCAGTAGCGGGAACTACTTGCCCGGGTCCTCGGCGACGATCACCCGCCGCTCTTCGCTGAGCACGGGATCGCTCTCCGGCGCCGGCGCGATGCGCCAGAGCCATTCCTCCGTGGCGTCCGGCGGCGCCACGCCGTAGATCGACCCGTCGCGGTCGACGACTTTGCCGTCGGACGAGAGCCATAGCCGCTCGATGTCGGTGATCAGGCACACCGCGGCGCGGCAACGGGCGAGATCGTCGAGATGCGCCTGAGTCAGCCTGGCGGCGAACCGATGCGCAGTGTCGCCCGGCGTCCCGTGCCGCTCGAGCCATTCCTCCGGCAATACGCCGAGCTGCGACAGCAGATTGAGCGACACGACCAGGTCGACATCCGGCTCATGCAGCGCCGCGAAGGGCTGCGGCGGCGGCAGCGGCTCGTCGGGCCGCCGATTGGTGAGATCTTGCAGCACGCCTCCGACATCGGCCGAGCGCAGCTCGACGTTCGCGAAGCGCCGCGCCCGCAGCCGCGCCGGCAGCGGATGGACGGCATCGACCAGCACCACGCGCGCGAAGGCGGCGGCGAGTTGCGCCAGCGGCACGTCGAGCAGCCGGCCCGAGCCCAAGACGATCGCCGTCCGTCGCTGCGAGGTGCGCTCGATCGTCCGTTCGATCGCGCGCCGGCTGCGGGCGAGATGCTCGGCCCATGCGGCGCGGCAGCGCCTGTACCGGGCGCCGATCGCGACCAACTCCGCGCGATAGCCGAGACGGCGCAGATACGCAGGGCAAGGGGTCGCGAGCGTTTCGAGCGCTTCGAGGATCATGCACGGCTTCGATTCATGCGGCCATCATAGTCGATGGGCACCCGCATGAGCCGAGCGCGGCGAAGGTCGACGGAATTTCAGACGTAGGGAGCGGCGAAACCGCGTCAGACGGTGACGTCGACGCTGTTGCCGCGATCGCCGTCTTCTTCGCTGCCGTGACGGCGCGAGCGGCCCGACGAAGACGCCGCGGCACGGCCGTTCACGGTCGAACGTTCATCGTCGTCGCGGGTATCGGCGCTGCTCGAGGATTGGCGCGGACCGACGGACTGGCGCAGATCGGGGCTGTTCCGCGCCGCCAACGGCGTCGCCGGAATCGCCGCTTCGCGCGGGTCATCAGCTGGGCGCACGCCAAGCGACGCCGGCACCGAAGGTGACGGCTGCACGAGCGGACGCCCGTAGGCGTTTATAGCAACCAGGTCCAAAGTCATTTTTCTTGAGCCTTTTCTGGCTCTAAGCCTTAGTCGAATAGTACGACTTTCGCCGCTGCAGCGCCAGCAAAATCGGCCCTAAGAACTTAAAATTGTTGGCAAAATTAACCCGGCCTTGCCCCTAAAACAGGCGCCGGGGCCAGAGGGTTACGGTCTAGAGATCATCAGCAAGACGCAACCCCGTGAATTGCCAACGCGCCGAGGGCGGGAAGAAGTTGCGATACTCGGCACGGATGTGAGACTCCGGCGTGGCGCAGGAGCCCCCGCGCAGGACGATCTGGTTGGCCATGAACTTGCCGTTGTACTCGCCGAGCGCGCCGTCGCTCGGCCGGAAGCCGGGGTAGGCCGTATAGGGGCTCTGCGTCCATTCCCAGACATCGCCGAACATCTGCACCAGACCGGCACCCGTCGCCGGCCGCGGATGCAAGGCTCCGCTCTCCAAGAGATTTCCCTCGCTCGGCAGACCGGCCGCGGCGACTTCCCACTCCGCCTCCGTTGGCAGGCGCTTGCCGGCCCAGCGCGCGAACGCATCGGCCTCGTAGTAGCTGACATGGACCACGGGTGCCTCGGCATCGAGCGGCCGCAAGCCGGCGAGCGTGAACTCCCGCCACTCGCCGTCGATACGGCGCCAGTGCAGCGGTGCCTGCCAGCGCTCGTTCTGCACGGTCTGCCAGCCGTCCGACAGCCACAGCGTCGGCGTCCCGTAGCCGCTATCGGCCATGAACGCGAGCCAATCGCGGTTCGTCACCGCGGCGGTCGCGAGGCGAAACTCGTCGAGCCAAGCCTTATGACGCGGCTGCTCGTTGTCGAAGCAGAAGCCGGGGCCCTGAAAGCCGATCTCGCGCACGCCGCCCGCAATCGTCACCCAACCCGGCGTATGCGGCACGCCGCTTGGTGCCGGGCGTGCCGGCGCATAGACGGGCGCCAGCGGATTGAGGCCGAGGAGATGCTTGACGTCAGTGAGAATGAGCTCCTGATGCTGCTGTTCGTGGTGACAGCCGAGCGTCACCAGCCGATGCACCGTCTCATCGACGCCATGCGCCAACAGGGCGTCGAGCGCATCGTCGACGTGGCGGCGATAGCGGCGCACGTCCTCAAGCGTCGGCCGCGTCATCAGACCGCGGTCGGGACGCGGATATCGCTCGCCGAGCGATTCGTAATACGAGTTGAAAAGATAGTGGTATTCCGGATCAAACGGCCGGTAGCCCGTCGCATATTCGGCGAGCACGAATGTCTCGAAGAACCAGGTGGTGTGGGCCAGATGCCACTTCGTCGGGCTCGCGAGCAGCATTGACTGGACCTGCTGATCCTCGGCGCTGAGCGGCGCGGCGAGCGCGATCGTCGTTTCACGCACGCGACGGAGCTGCGCTGCGAGCTGCGCGGTGCGTGTCTGCGTTCGCGCCTGAAGGCCGGTGTGGGGCATGCGTACGCTCCCGACTGGTGTTGCTTCAGGCTAGCGGGCCGACGGCGGCCTGCAAGCGAAATCGCCGTGACCGGGCCATCTCACGCAAAGTGCGTCAGCCGAACTCAGGCAAGGCAGCACCGATCGGCCCGAAGGCGATCATGCCGCCGATCGCCGCCGGTGCCGCGACGACGAAGCGTCCTCGGCCGATGTCGCGCGTGGCGAGATCGCCCATCTCGATGCGGCTGCGGGCCTGTCCGGTGTCGCTGCACTCGAGGACATAGCCGGCGATCCACGGTGTGGCGGGTGCGGACACGCCAAAGAGGCGGCTGACCGCATCCGGCGTCAGAAAGACAAGATCGCCGCGCGCGGTGGAGACCCGGCGCGTCGAGCCTTGCGCCACCGCAGCGATCCCGAGATAGCGGCTGTAGCGCGCCGCGGCTTCGGCCGGATCGGCGACGCCGATCAGCACGGCCGCGAGCGCGAAGGCGCGGTTGCGATGTTCGAGCCAGCGCCGCTGCCACAGGAGCTCGGGGGTCTTTTGCTGGACGAACTGAATGCGCCCTTCCGGCATGGTGCCCGACGGCACGCGCTCGACGGCGAATTGCGCCGTCCGCTCGCCGTCAGGCGTGCCGATCGGCCTTTCCAGGTGAAGCACCGGCAGCGCATTGAAACCTTGAGCGGCCAAGCGCGCGCGATCGGCCTCGGGGTCGCCCGTCCCCAGCGCCACCAGATGGATGCCGACATGGCGGCCGATCGCGGCACGCAGTTGGCCCGCGATCTCGGTGTCGGCGGTCGGGGTGAGGAATTCCAAGTAACCGCGGCGCAGCATGACGCAGCGGTTGCCGGTGCCCGCCGGCGTCAACGGGCTGTCCGCAGTGGGGCGGTGGCTCTGCGGCGAAAACGGCGTCACGGTGAAGCCGAGCGCCTCGAGCGCGGTGGCGGCCGCATCCGCATCGGGCACGAAATGCGCGACGTGATCCAGGACCAGGCTGCCCGCGCCGGGCACCTGGGCGCGCGCGATGTAGTCGTTCTTCCATTCGGTCATCGCCGGTCAGCGAACATCACAGCTTGAGCCACGTCAACTCGTGCTTGTTGTGATGGAGATGAACCAGACGGGAGCCGGGAATGGCGGCGAACTCGCGCGCCGTCGCGTGATCGGTGGCACCCTGGAATTTCAGCGTGCACACGAAGCGGCGGGCGAGGCCGGACTCGAGCCAACGCCGCACGAGGCCCAGAAGCCGCTCGGGATAACAGACCACGTCTGAACAGAGCCAATCCACGGGGCCCACGTCCTTGGGCTCGAGCGCGAAAGCGCTTTGCCGCCGGAACTCGAGCCGCGGCAGATGCGCGATATCGGGGTCGAGCGGCGCCTTGTCGACCGCGATCACGCGGGCCCCGGTCTGCTGGAGGACCCAGCTCCAGCCGCCCGGACTGGCGCCGAGATCGAGGCAAAGATCGCCGGCACGCGGCTGCGCGCCGGCGAGAGTGAAGGCCTCCCACAACTTGAGATAGGCGCGATTGGGCGGCGCCTCCTTGTTCTCGACGAACTCGACCTCGCCGTGGACGAACGGGCTCGCGCATTTCGGCGCGGCGACGATCGTCTCGGCATCGAGCAAGGTCCACGAGCCGAGGGGCGCTCTGGGAAGCGGCGACGGGAAGACGAGCGGTTTTGGGCGCAGTGGCGGCAGTTGCGCCTCGATCAGCTGTGCACGGCGATGGAGATGGAAGGAATAGAGCGCCCAGTTCCGTTGCAGGGCCCGCAACGCCTTGGCGCCCTCGCCGATCGAGCGGATGCGGATCCGCAGCGGATCAAACCAGACGTTCTGCGCCCATGCTGCCGGGCGCGGGGGGCCTGCGGCGAAGATCAGCCGGTCGTGGACGGCAACGACCTCGCCGAGCTCCGTCAGCACGTCGTCGACAGAGCCCTGTGCCGCGAGATAGCCGGTCCAGCCGGTCGCTTCGGCGCCCCCCGTGTCGGCCATCAGCGTTGCTGTTGCAGTTCCGCGACGGACAATCCGGGCGAGGTCGGCAAGCCGGCGATCTCTTTGATGAGCTTGTTCACGATCGCGAAGGAGAAGCTTTCGAAGTCGTCGATGACCACGACGAAGGCGCCCGGCCCGCCGATGACGTTGTCGCGGTAGAACTCGTCCAGCGGCGGCTGCGGCCGCTGGATGAAGCCGGGGTTGGGCTTGTCGTTCATGATCACGAGACCATTGATAGTGATGCCCGCCGCCAGCGCGTCGTCGCGGGCATTGGCCGCCGGCCGTCCGCTGTTGTTGACGCCGTCACCGGACACATCGATCACCTTGCGGGCTCCGGCATAAGCGCGGCCGAACAGCGGCACCGAGGCATCAATCGCGCCGCTGATGGAGGTCCAACCCCAAAAGCTGCGCGGTGCCGCCAGCAGCGCCTCGGAAAACAACTTACCGCCCTCCTCGTCGCTGATCATCGTCCACGGGACGACAACCCGCTGGAAATCGGACCCCGCCCATTCGACGAGAGTTACGGCGATGCGCTGGTTCGGATTGGCGCGGATGGCGTTGAGCACGGCCGGATTGCTGAACGCTTCCGCATAGCCGCGTTTTTGCAGCGCATACTCATCGTCGTCGATGCTGCGCGAGACGTCGACGGCGAGCACGAGCTCGATGTCGACCGAAGTGGACTGAGCGCGAACCGGCGTTGCCGCCGACAAGACCGCGACGAAAAAAACGACCAGTGCAGAAATCCGGGATCGAGCGGCCATCAGGCCTCCTCGAGGCTCATGCAACCACTATACCTCGCGCACGATCGAGTCGCGACTCATCCACGCAGGCGATGATCACGAAGCGATGAGGACGGCTGGGCTGAGAATATTCCGGCTGCGGCGCCCTAGCTCGTGACAAGGATGTCGCGCAGTTCCGCCCATTCCGGCCGTGACGGTGTAAGCAGGAGTAAGCCTGTCTGGCGCCGCGGCGAGTAAGGGACAGGCTCCATGGTATCGTCGTCGACGAAACCGGCGACACCGCCAGCTTCGCGATGGATCAGAACGCCGGCGGCGTGATCCCACGGCAGCGTGCGCCCGAACGCGGCGTAGTCGACCCGGCCCTCCACGAGATCAAGGTATTCATGCGCCGCCGAGGTGACGCGGTGAAGCCGGCCCGTGCGGCCGCTGCGCTTCAGGATGTCGAGGGCCCGCCCGCGGTTCGGCAGCCGGCCGGCGATCGCGCCGCGGGCGCTCTTCACCGGCGGCATCGACTTGCGCTCGAGGCGCCGCCGGGCGCCGCCTTGCTCGGAAAGCCACGCACCGCTGCCGGCCTCGGCCATGACCGTGGCGTGGCGGACGGGATCATGGATCCAGCCCGCCTGTACCGCGCCGCCGGCGACCAGGGCCACGATCACGGCGAAGCGCGGAACCGACTTGGCGAAATTGATCGTGCCGTCCACCGGGTCGATGACCCAGACCGGATCGTCGCCAGCCAGGTGATCGAAGACCGCCGGATCTTCCGCCGCGGCCTCTTCGCCCAGGACGAGCGAGCCCGGCAGCAGCGCGGTAAGCGCGGTGTGCAGGGCGCGCTCGGATTCGACGTCGGCCACGGTGACGAGGCTGCCCGGCGATTTTTCTCGAATCTCGTGTGCTTGCAGCCGCTGGAAGCGCGGCAGGATCTCCGTCTCCGCCACACGCCGGATGATAGCCGCCACGTCGTCGACATCGATACCGAACGTCATCGAGCCCCGTGCAGAAAGCGTCATCGATCTATAACACAGACATGCGAATCGGGAGCGCTGTCTGGCCGCCGGCCGGGCTTGGCAGTACCCTCGGCGGACGTTGCGAATCGGGAGCGATGCGATCTCATGGCTTGGATATGGCTGGTGCTGGCGGGCATGGCGGAGGTCGCCTGGATGGTGGGCCTCAAGTTCTCCGACGGGTTGACGCGGTTGTGGTGGGCCGCGGCGACGTTGGCCGCGATGGGGCTCAGTCTGCTGTTCATATCGTTCGCCATTCGGACCATTCCGATGGGCACGGCTTACGCGGTGTGGACTGGAATTGGCGCCGCCGGCATCGCCGCGATCGGCATGCTGGCCTTCGGCGAACCGCGTACCACGCTCAGGGTCGTGTGCATCGCGCTCATCGTCGCCGGTATCATCGGCCTCAAACTCGCAGCCGATGCTTAGGATGAGGGGCGTTTAGGCGCCACCTCTCAGCGCCGCGTCCTGAGGCTCTGGAAATAGACGACAACGTTGTCAATTTGACGGTCGGTCAGCCGCGGATTGGGCATGCCGCTGGCGCCGAGCGTGGCGTGGCTGCCGGCGAGAAAGGTTCGCAACGACGACGGATCGAACGACGGGCGATTGGCGATCGCGGCGAAGCTCGGCGCCGGCTGGTTGAGAAACGGCGTCATCTGGTCGGGCGCGACGGCGTGACAGGTGCTGCAAACATTGGCCGCCAGCCGGCGCCCGGCCGCGGGGTCGGGCGCGTCTTGCGCGCGGGCTGGTGGTGTGGCCATCGCCGCCAGCAGAACCAGCGACGCCATGGCACTACGGCGGCTCATCGGGAGGACGGCTTCGTGGAAAGGTTGGCCAGGGCCGAGCGATAGGCGGACAGCGCATCGGCGCCGAAGCAGCAGAAGACGACGGCGAGGTCGGGCATCGCCGATGTCTCGTCGGCGACGGTGTTGACCGCGATGCGCGTCGCGCGCTCGAGCGGGAACCGGTAGACGCCCGTGCTGATCGCCGGAAAGGCGACGCTGGTGATGCCGTGTTGCCGCACCAGGGCCAGTGAGGCGCGATAGCAGGACTCGAGCAGACTGTCCTCACCGCGGCCGCCGCCATGCCAAACGGGCCCGACCGTGTGAATGACATGCCTCGCCTTGAGGCGGTAGCCGTGCGTGATCTTAGCCTCGCCGGTTGGACAGCCGCCAAGCGCGCGGCATTCGGCAAGCAGTTCGGGACCGGCGGCCCGGTGAATGGCTCCGTCGACACCGCCGCCGCCGAGCAGCGATTCATTCGCCGCATTGACGATGGCGTCGACCGCGAGCTGGGTGATGTCGCCCTGGACGGCTGTCAGACCCCGTGTCTGCGCGCCCGGCTGCATGGCGCACTACTGGATACGGAAGCTTTTCGGCTTGAGGTTTTCGCCGAACCCGTCGACCAGCACCGGCGCCATGGCCGCGAAGGTGCCGGCCTGGTCGTTGGACGCGCCGGTGTAGCTGGCTTCGCCTTGCCACAGGCGCTGGCCGTTGCGCTGATCGTCCAGCGTCGCGCGCAGGATGTAGCGCGTCGTGCCATAGGCCGAGCTGTCGCCGCGCCGTCCGGCGAAGACGCTGTCCTGCGTGTTCGACCACAGGTTCATCCGCACCCGCGAATCCCAGTTCCGCGCCTGCACCTGGCCGAGCGAGGGCGCTCCGGGCGGTACCGCCAGGCTTTCGATTTCGGTCTCGAAATTGAGCGTGAGCGGCGCGCCGACCTCGCCAAGCTTCACGCCGCGGCGGCTGAGCGCATCGGTGAAGCTGGCCTTGACCCGCTGGCTGTCGTTCGTGTTGTCCCACGCGCGGACCGCGATCGGCAGGTCGCTCGGAACCGGTGCATAAGCGGACGCATAGGCCATGCCCGGGGCGGGCGCCGCCTCATCGGTATCGGCGAGTGCCACCGGCGCCATCAACGCCGCGCTCACCGCCAAAACCGGAAGTAATCTCAATGCCATGTAGCGCCTCCCGACGCCCGGACTATAGCCCTCCGCAGGCCGGCCGGCAAAGTCTTCCGTACGTTATACACGTGGCGACGGCCTTGATCTGGCGCAACCGGCAGTGGCCGCAAATTGACCGTCCCGCCGATCATTCCTATGATATTCTTCCTGTACCGATGAATCCGGAAGACCTCGAACAAAACGCCCGCAAGGCGAGCGCCCTGCTCAAAGCCATGGCCAACGAGCGCCGGCTGCTCATCCTCTGCCATCTCGCCCAGGGCGAGAAATCGGTGGGCGAACTCGAACGCGTGGTGCCGCTCAGCCAGTCGGCGCTGTCGCAGCACCTGGCGCGGCTGCGCCGCGATCAGCTGGTGAACACGCGGCGGGAAGCGCAGACGATCTACTATTCGCTCGCCGGGCGCGAAGCCGGGACGATCATGGAGACCTTGCACGCGCTCTACTGCGAGCCGGTGAAGGCGCCGATCCCGCCGCGCGCCGGCGAGAAGGTCCGCGCGTGATCCTCTACCCTTGATTCAACGTCCGTGTTCGGTTCGCTCCGCGTCCTCGTCCTCGCCTGCGGCGCCGTGCTGGCAGCACCCGGGGCCTACGCGCAGGGCTATCCGACCAAGCCCGTTCACCTCGTCGTGCCGTATCCGGCCGGCGGGCCGGTCGACATTCTCGGCCGCGTCGTCGGCCAGAAGCTGAGCGAAAGTCTCGGCCAGCCGTTCGTCGTCGATGACAAACCCGGCGCCAGCGGCACGCTCGGTTCCGATCTCGTCGCCAAGGCGCCGGCGGATGGCTACACGCTCGTCGTCGGCAACAACGCCACGCACGCCACGAATGAAAGCCTCTATCCGAACCTGCCCTACGCGACCTTGCGGGACTTCGCGCCGATCACGCTGGTCGCGCGGGTGACGA
>Ga0335070_10004909_pt1 | contig 15689 bp, 12 predicted proteins | sample Lox_Sample_13_FD_206722 | JGI IMG/M metagenome (GOLD analysis project Ga0335070, IMG submission 206722) | Soil microbial communities from Loxahatchee National Wildlife Refuge, Florida, United States - Lox_Sample_1.3 | ecosystem: Environmental > Terrestrial > Soil > Wetlands | place: USA... | reverse complement strand
GGACTAAGACGTCGACTGCCGCAAGTGGTGTCTGGTAGGTGGAGGCGAGCGGCCCCAAGGGAAGAAGGGCGTTGAAGTTGGTGGTCGTACCCTGGTTGTCGACGATGTTATAACCCAACCGAATATTCACTCGCTGGATGGGCGTGAGAGTGAATGCAAAATAGCCGTATTGGGTATGAGTCTGGTAGATGCCGTAAGTTTGCAGCAAGCTGCTGTCGCCGTAGCAAGGGACAGAACCGGCGGGCGGGGCGGTGCTTTGGAAGCAGAGAATTGAGTTCTGCTGGATGGCGTCGAAGTTGTAAGCCAGGTCGAGGCCCCAACGCTTACCAGGCATGATGGAAGCCGTCGCCATAGCAAGGTAGTTGTGCTGGTTGTACTGGATGTCGCCGCTGTTGTTCTGCGCCTGCTGGAAGACCACGTTGCCGCCCACCATGAGCCAGGGGCGAGGAGTGTAGGAAACACTGCCGGTGACGTTAAAAAACGTGGTCGGATCGATGCGGTAGATCCAATTATCTGCGCCGCCGATTTCAACGTTGGCGTTTGCGCGCAGGGCGCCCTGGCGATACCAGACGCCGAGAAGGCCAGAGAAACGATTGATTTCCGTAGTCGGGCTGCCCCACGGAGTGAGCACGCCGACGAATGTGCAACTCCCATCCGGATTCAATGGGTGGCCAGCGCAGTTTCCGCGATTGGGATTATTCGGGTAATACACATCTCCCAGAGCAGCCTCAAAGGTGTCGCCGGGCTGAATGAGATAGTTCTTCCAGTTGAAACCGACACGCACGCCAAAGAACTGCGAGACGTCGTATTGCAGTTGAAAGTCATTTTGAAACGTCCGCTGGCCGGTCATGTTGCTGGTAATCTCGTTGGTGACGTCGGCAGGCGAACTGGTCGAGTGCGTCAGGATGGTCGGCGGAAATGTTGCAATTGGCTTGAGCAACGTCGCTGAACCCAAGCTGGCCGCGGTGAAAGATGCCTGCTCCTGGTCGAAAAAGTCTCCCGCCACGCTGTAATTGCGGAAGCGAAATGCTTCGACGAACCGAAGCTGATCGTTGATGTGAATTGTCGCGGAAACGTCTGCCGAGGAGGAGTTCCACCTGGCTTTTGAGGAACTGCCGGGGGTCGTGTAGCCGAGTTCATTCGTTCTGCTGGTCAACCCGTAGTAGCTCTCATACAACGGGGTATTCATGCTGGCATGGCTGTATTGGTACTGTCCATTGAAATCGAGCCACTTCAGTGACGAAGATTTCAGATTGAGCTGCTCGGTGGGAATCGACGTGTTGAGATGCTGATACAGACCATAGTTGAAGTAGCCGTTGCAGGTAGGGTTGGCGATGCCGTTGGTTTGTGGCGTCGTGCAGGGGCTCCCGCCGTTATACCAGGGAAGGCCAAAGCTAACCAGGTTTCCGTTGGACAGCGGCCACGAGTTAAAGGGATCGAGGGCATAGGTCGATCCGCCATCATAGTACTGCAGCATCTGCGTATAGCTGAGAGTCGTCTGCTTGTTCACACGGAAATCCGCGCCAAAGCGGTAGCTGTTCAGCGTGGTGTCCCAGTTATTGCTGGTGAGCGCATCGGTGCCCTGATGAACGCTGCTGAAGGACGGCCCGGTGATGCGATTGCGGCTGTAATCCACGCGAAACGACAGGCGGTGCATCGGTAATACCACGAGGTCGTAGTTGTACAGGTTCTGGCGGTCATAGTAGGCATGGGGCGAAGTGAGGATGGGGAGATACGGGTTCGCGTTGGCCGATGGATTGAGCGGGTTGACGAAGAGGTCGTAATCGAAGTAATTCTGCATGTGCTGGTACGAAGCGCTGAAGTTGTACCAGTTGTACTTGGAAACCCGCATGCGAAGAGCTTGCTCGGGATCACCGCCCCACCCGAAGCTGTTGACTGTCAGGGTGTCGAATACGTCGTGGTGGTTGATGGACTGCATGGTGAGCGACTGATCGAGGATTCGCGCACCGGTTTGCAGGTCAACCAGGGTGTCATACATCGGCTGGCTTCCAGTGACATTGGTAATGCGGCCACCGAGTTCGATCGACTGCATGACGTGAAAGCCGCCGATGTCCTTACCCTCCTGGGCGTCGGAAGGCGCCGACGGCGCAGGTTGTGAAGATTGTGGCGTCGAGGGATTCTGGGCAGTCGCGAGGCCCACACACAAGAGACCGAGGGCGACTGTCGCGAGGAATGCAGAATTTGCGCGTATCGTCGGCATGTCGGCCTCCAGTTAGCGGAAAAACACCGGACTGAAGTTGGACCCATGAATCTGGGTGTGGCACATGGTACATGCCTGGTACTTGGTGGACTGGTCGTGATTCGGGCCCAACGGCCTGCCCGCCGCTCCGTTCATGTTGGGCGTGTGGCACTGCAGGCAAAGGAAGTTCACGTTGTTAACCTTCAGCAACCGCGGGTTGGTGGAACCGTGCGGCGAATGACAAGACAAACAGCTCTCATCGGTCTTCACGGGAGCGTGCTCAAAGACAAAAGGCCCCATGGTGTCGGTGTGGCATTTGGTACACACCGCGAACTGGCCGGCAGCGGTGCGAAGCTGACCGCCGGTTTGCGAGCCGTGGGGATTGTGGCAGTCGGAGCACTGAATGAGCCCGACATCCACTCGATGGCGATAGGGCCGCGAGAATTCTGCCTGCTTGGTCTTGTGGCAACTGAAGCAGAGCTCGGTTTGGCTGGTTTTGAGCAGGAAGTTTGCGTCCTTAGAGTTGTGGGGATCGTGACAACTGGTGCAGGCCAAGCCATTGGCGAGATGGGCGGACTTAGCGAAGTTCTGGGTTTCGAGGCTCGACTGGTGGCACTGCGTGCAGATGGCGGACGTCTGTGCCGGTGTCAACGTCTCGAAGCGAACGATCTTGTTGATGTCACCGCCGCCATCGACATGCGCCTGCGCGGGACCGTGGCAGGCCTGGCAACCGTGGCGGCCGCCAGTGAGCAGAGCGCGGTGCGGCGTGTTTGCGAAATGTTTGTCCCAGACTTCCTGATGGCAGGTCTGGCAGACGTCGTCACTGGCGTAGGCGCCACTTCCAGCCGTGTCTGCGGATGATGCTGTTGCAGCCTTTGCCTTCGGCTCGTCGGCGCGGGAAGGGCTTCCCAGCAGCGAGATCACGAGCACCAATGCGACAGCCAACAGCGGGTACTTTCCCAGGCAGAGTGTCATGCTCTCCTCGCCGCTGGACTAGCCAGCGTTTCAAGTAGCATTCGGCCGCGCTAGCGGCTCTACCATTCAAGACCCTGAGATTACGCAACCCGGGAAGTGACGCGTATACAGAGCCAACCCTGTATACTTTAACGTCACTATACCACAATTAGATCACGAACCCTCAGATAACCGACGCGTTTGCGGCCCGGTCAGCCAGTAACCAAGAGTGTTCGCGATTGATTCGCCCGCCGGGGATCGATGGATCGGCATTCTTGAGTTGAGCCAGGGCCTTCACCTTCTCATCGCCAGTTACCACCCACAGAATGTGACGCGCACGATCGATGACGGGATAGGTGAGCGTCATGCGCTTGCGGCCCATGTACACGCCGGTGATAGCGACGTCCTTGTCCATGACCTGTAGCACGGGATCGCCAGGCACGAGCGAAGCAGTGTGGCCGTCTGGACCGAGGCCGAGGTGAACGAGGTCAAGAACCGGCGGCACTCCCGCGAGACTCTCGAGTGTGCGCGCGTATTGCGCAGCAGCGGCCTGAGAATCGGGCTCTTCGACGGGCATGGCATAGATGTGCGAGGGATCAATCGGCGCATGTTCGAGAAGCGATTGCCGCAGGTGGGTGAGATTGCGGTCGGGGTCTCCGGCGGGGGCGATGCGTTCGTCCACCTGCAGGACATGAAAGCCTTCCCATGGAACTTGTTCGTGAGCTAACTCGCGAAGCATGATCCAAGGCGTATGACCGCCACTGACGGCAATTAAAAAGCGGCCGCGAGCCTTCACAGCGGCACGAGCTTGCTCGGCGATAAGGGATGCAGCGCGCGAGGCTACCGCCTGGGGGTCGGCAAGGACTTCAATTTCCATGTTGGGCTCGCTTTCTTCGGGTTGCGACTAGTCCTTTTTCTCCAGGTGTCCGCCGAAGCCGAAGCGCATGGCCGACAAGACCTTGTCCTGGAATTCGGCGTTGCCGCGGGAGCTAAAGCGCTCAAACAAGGCGGAAGTCAGCACGGGGACGGGCACGCCTTCGTCAATAGCGGCCTTGTTGGTCCAACGGCCTTCGCCGGAATCGGAAACTCGACCGGCGAACCTGCTGAGCGTGGGGTCCTCGACCATCGCCGAAGCAGTAAGGTCGAGGAGCCAGGAAGAGATGACGCTGCCGCGGCGCCAAACTTCGGCGACATCGCGCAAATCGAGGTCGTACTGATAATGCTCCGGGTCGCGAAGGGGTGTGGTTTCGGCATCAACGTCATGCTGCTGCTTGCCGACATTGGCATTCTTGAGCACGTTGAGTCCTTCGGCGTAGGCCGCCATGATGCCGTACTCGATACCGTTGTGAACCATCTTGACGAAGTGTCCGGCGCCGTTCGGACCACAGTGGAGATAGCCCTGCTCGGCGGTGCCCCCGATTTTGTCGCGCCCGGGGGTGCGAGGAATATCGCCGATTCCCGGTGCGAGCGTTGCGAAGATAGGATCGAGATGCTTCACCACGTCATCTTCGCCGCCAATCATCATGCAATAGCCGCGCTCCAGGCCCCAGACGCCGCCGCTGGTGCCGACATCGACATAGTGAATGCCCTTGGGCGCGAGATCCTTGGCGCGGCGAATATCGTCGATGTAATACGAGTTACCGCCGTCGATGAGGATGTCGCCCGGCTCCAAGCTGGGAAGAATCTTGGCGATGGTCTCGTCCACCACGGCCGCGGGAACCATGAGCCACACTGCGCGAGGTTTGACCAGCTTCTTGACGAGGTCTTCGAACGAGGACGATGGCGTCGCCTTTTCGGCAGCAAGTTCCTGGACAGCTTTCGGAAATACGTCGAACACGACGCAATCATGACCACCATGAATCAAACGGCGCACCATATTGGCGCCCATTCTTCCCAATCCAACCATTCCTAGCTGCATGGCGTTCTCCTTGATAAGTTCTGGCAGCGACCGCTGAAACCAGCTGCAATTGAATTCGGCTAGCTGTTCTTGAGCTTGCGGTAATAGCGAATGACGTTGTTGGTGGAGCTGTCATGGCTAAGCTTCGGCTCCGTCGGACTCTCGAGCTCAGGAATAATCCGTTGCGCCAAGACCTTGCCGAGTTCCACGCCCCACTGATCGAAGGAATTGATGTCCCAGATCGCGCCTTGGGTGAAGACACTGTGCTCGTACAGCGCTACCAGCTTGCCGAGCGCGGCGGGGGTTAGCTGCTCGGCAAAGATGATGTTGGATGGGCGATTGCCTTCGAATACGCGGTGCGGAACCAGCCAGTCGGGCGTGCCTTCAGCCCTCACCTGCTCGGGCGTCTTGCCGAAAGCAAGCGCCTCGGCCTGCGCGCAAACATTGGAGATCAGCAGGTCGTGGTGCCGGCCGACGGCGTTGAGCGGTTTGCCAAATCCGATGAAGTCACACGGAATGAGCCGCGTGCCCTGGTGGATAAGCTGGTAGAACGAGTGCTGTCCGTTGGTGCCAGGCTCGCCCCAGTAAATGGGCCCAGTGCTGTAATTTACACGCGTGCCCTGCAGGGTGATGTACTTGCCGTTGCTCTCCATGGTGAGCTGCTGCAAATACGCCGGAAAGCGTTTGAGGTACTGCTCGTAGGGCAACACTGCAACCGTCTGCGCGCCGAAGAAATCGTTGTACCAGACAGCAAGCAGCCCCATGAGGACCGGCAAGTTCTTTTCGAGTGGGGCGGTGCGGAAGTGCTCGTCCATCTGGTGGAAGCCGTCGAGCATAGCGCGGAAGTTGTCCGGCCCGATGGCGAGCATAGTGGAGAGGCCGATAGCGGAATCCATCGAGTAACGTCCGCCGACCCAGTCCCAAAAGCCGAACATGTTGGCGGTGTCGATACCGAACTTCTCGACCTCACCAGTATTTGTTGAGACCGCTACGAAGTGCTTGGCGATTGCCTTCTCGTCGCCGCCGAAGCGGTTGAGAGCCCAGTCGCGCGCGGTGTGGGCGTTGGCCATCGTCTCCAGCGTGGTGAAGGTCTTCGACGAGATGATGAACAGCGTCTCCGCAGGATCGAGATCGATGACCGCTTCGGCGAAATCGGTGCCGTCCACATTGGAGACAAAGCGAAACGTCATGTCGCGGCGGCTGTAATGCTTCAGAGCTTCATACGCCATGACCGGACCGAGGTCGGAGCCCCCAATTCCGACGTTGATGACATTGCGGATCGGCTTACCGGTGTGACCTTTCCATTCACTGCTGCGAACTCGGTCAGCGAATGCGGTCATCTTGTCGAGCACTTCGTGGACTTCCGGCACCACATCCTTTCCGTCCACTTCTATGACCTCGCCCTTGGGAGCGCGTAAGGCGACATGTAACACCGCGCGCTTCTCGGTGATGTTGATCTTTTCGCCACGAAACATTGCGTCGCGCCGCTCTTCCACGCCCGACTCGCGCGCCAGTTGCAGCAGCAGCTTAATGGTCTCGTCTGTGATGCGGTTCTTTGAATAGTCGAGGAAGAGTCCGACGGCTTCCAAAGTGAGGCGCTCGCCGCGCTGCGGATCGTCGGCGAAGAATTTTCGCAGGTGCTCGTTCCCGATGGCCCGATGATGTGACAGAAGGGCCGTCCAGGCTGGCCGTTCCGTGAGTGGAACGAGGGTCTGAGGGGCGGCCGGGGCGCTGGTAGACATCGCGATTCTCCTTTCGTCCAGGACTCTTGAGCCTATCACTTTTTGCGGTGAGCTTTGGAGTCCGTAACGTGAAAATGTGTCGGTTACGAGACAGCGCAGTTGGCCGTTCATTGAAGGCGCAGCAGCTGGTTTTGTTACAGTGTGGTGAACCGCGTCGGCCACGAAAGAACCTAAAAACCGAGCGCCGCGCGGAGGGCGATGACAACGTCATCTTTGTCTTGGGCGGCATCGATGGTGACGGCGCCTTGCGGGAGTTCGAGCGTGTCGAACTGGCTCTTCAGAAGCGCCGGATTCATGTAGTGCCCGGGGCGTGTCCGTAGCCGCCCAGCAATCACCTCAAACGGGGCGTTCAAAAAAACGAGCTTGACCTCGGGGCCGACCAGAAGTTCACGGCGATAGGACGCTTTGAGGGCAGAGCAGGCGAGCACAACGGAACGATTGGCGGCAATCCAGCCGAAGATTGCGGCGCGGAGTGCCGCCAGCCAAGGGGCGCGGTCGGCATCATCAAGAGGAATGCCGGCGTGCATCTTGGCGACATTGGCTGGTGGGTGGAAGTCATCGGCGTCGATGAAGTGAAAGTGAAGCTGCTCGGCCAGCGCCCGGCCCACGGTGGTTTTGCCCACCCCGCTAACTCCCATCACCAAAATGACCATTCTCCCTTTCGCGCAACGGGGGCGAATCGACCGTCGTCATTCACCAATAATTTTGACCAGCACGCGCTTTCTTCGGCGACCGTCGAACTCACCGTAGAAGATCTGTTCCCAGGGCCCAAAATCGAGCTTGCCGTTCGTGATCGCCACCACCACTTCCCTGCCCATGATCTGGCGCTTCATGTGGGCGTCGGCGTTGTCTTCGCCCGTGCGATTGTGCAAGTAGCCCGACAACGGCTCGTGCGGAGCCAGCTTTTCGAGCCAAGCGTGATAATCCTTGTGCAGTCCCGACTCGTCGTCGTTAATAAAAACCGACGCAGTGATGTGCATGGCGTTGACCAGCACCAGTCCCTCGCTGACTCCGCTTTCGCGCAAACAAGCATCAACCTGCGGTGTGATGTTCACCAGGCCGAAGCGCGAGGGAATTTCGAACCACAGCTCTTTGCGATAGCTCCTCATGGTTGCTAGCTGACCTGGAATTCGACCGCCATCGTGTGGCTGCTCCCCGGCGCAAGTTGTACAGCGGACGCGCCAACATTGGCAGTTTCCACACAGACGAAGTTCTTCCACTGGCCGGCGCCAAGGTCTGCCATTCCGACAGATTTCTCGGCCCAAGGATTCCATACGACGGTGTCGCGTGAATTGTGCTTTCGTATCGAGATTCGTCGATTCCAAGCCGAATCTACAATCTCCACATCGCTCTTGGTATCGAGATACACGCGATCCGTTTCGGCCGAGAGATGTAGGTCACCAGCCTGTAATTTCTCCGTGAAGCGATCGACCTTGTCTATATAGCGCGTCGCGTCGAGCCCTGTTACAGCTAAGGTCTCGACGTCGCCAACAAGGAAATAGGCGTGGAGGGCTTCCTCGATGGCATATGCCAAATCGCCGGTGTTAGCCGCCGTCAGCTCTACTCTCAACTCACGCCCAAACGTGGCCCGGCATGCCAGCCGATAGTCGAACGGCCACCACTGGCGCGTGTCGGTCCCGCTTGCGATCGACGTGGTAATGGCAATCGCGTCACCGAGCGGTTCTACCGATTCGAGCTTCCAGGCCCGCGTGCGCACCAACCCATGCACAGGAGCGGCCGGGTTGTCTGACTTGTCGGCGAACCACGGATAGCACACTGGAATGCCACCGCGAATTGCCTTGCCGTCCATAAACAGAGAATTGGGGCTGCAGAATAGCACCTGGCGAGCGCCCGCAGGCGCCCACGCCGTAACATGACCGCCGTGCAGGTAGATTTCTCCCGTCGCAACTTGCGAAGTAACCACGACCTTCGGCAAACCGCTATTTCCCTCGACAACAGCAGCCACTCCGGCGACACCGAATCGCCGATTCAGTTCAGACACGGTCTGCATAAAATCCAAAGTTCTTTCCCGACTCACCCAGTGCTGCGAGGATCGTCGCGATCAGGCCGGTCCAGCCGGTCTGGTGGCTCGCACCGCACCCCCGACCGGTGTCGCCATGAAAGTATTCATAGAAAGGAATCAGGTCGCGCCACAGAGGATCGTCATTAAAGGTGCGGTACGAACCAAAGACGGGCCGATTACCGTTCGCGTCGCGCAAAAAGATCCGCGTCAGCCGGCTGGCGAGTTCTCCAGCAACCTGCCGCAAGTTCATCTTTACACCGGAACCTGTCGGACACTCGACCTGAAAGTCGTCGCCATAATAGAGATGGTATTGCTCCAGCGCGTGCAGGAGCAGGAAGTTCATCGGTAACCAAATCGGCCCGCGCCAATTGGAGTTACCCCCATACAAATTCGAGGTGGCTTCCCCCGGCTCGTAATCGAGGCGGTATTCTTGCCCGTCGATGTCGAGCATCAGCGGATGCTTCTGATGGTACCTCGACACCGACCGCACACCGTAGGGCGACAGAAATTCGCTCTCGTCGAGCATGTAGGCTAGCATGCGACGAAGTTGCAGTTCACGCACCAGTGGAATCATCACGTTGTTGTCGGCCCGAGGCGTAACCATCGGCCCCACGCTGGCAATGAGATGGGGACGGTGCTCGATGAACCACTCGCGGCGGCGTTGAAATGCCGGGAAGCGATCGAACGTCGCATGATGAACGGTCCATGCGCCAAACAAAGGCACGAAGCCGACCATGGTGCGTGCGCGAATAGGAATGCGCTCTCCCGTATCGGAGAACAGATTGTCGTAGAAGAAGCCGTCTTCCTCGTCCCACAGTGATTTCACGGGATCTTCCAAGCTGTTCATGGCATTGGCAATGTAGATGAAATGCTCCCAGAACTTACTCGCCAGATCTTCGTAGCCTGGGTTCTGTTCAGCGAGAAGCAGCGCCGTCGACAACATGCTCTTGGCAAACGTGGCCATCCAGCTCGTGCCGTCTGCCTGCCCAAGCAAGTATCCGGGCGGCAGCTTGCCTCGGTCGAAGATGCCGATGTTGTCCATGCCGAGAAAACCACCCTGAAAGATATTCTTGCCAAAGGGATCCTTGCGGTTCACCCACCACGTGAAGTTCAACAACAACTTCTGGAACACGCGTTCGATAAATTGGTAGTCGGCACGACCCGTGCGATGGCGTTCGATGTCGAACACAGCGCGCGCGGCGAGCGGAAGGACAGGCGGATTCACGTCCCCAAAGTCCCATTCATAGGCGGGAATCTGCCCGTTGGGATGCATATACCATTCCCGCATCATCAACATAATTTGGTCCTTGGCGAACTGAGGGTCAAGGTGCGTCAGGGCGACGCAGTGAAAACCAAGGTCCCAGGAGGCAAACCACGGGAACTCCCACTTGTCGGGCATGGAAATCACGTCGCGGGTGAATACGTGGGTCCAGTCGTGGTTACGGCCGTGCCAGCGGGAGGCAGGCGGAGCTGCTTCCGAAGGATCGCCCTCGAGCCAGTCGTGGATTACGTAGTGATAGTGCTGTTTGGACCACAGCAATCCCGCGTATGCCTGCCGCGCGATCAGTTTTTTCTCGTCCGATAAATCGTTGGGAATTACTACCCGATAGAATTCGTCCGCCTCGTCTTTGCGCTGCTGAAACAGGGCGTCGAAATCGGCAAGCGGGCTGTCCATTGGCTGCGGTCCCACAGCCGCCGAAAGGCGCAAGGGGATCGTTCGGGATTCGCCAGGCTGCAGCGTCATGGAGAAATGGGCAGCAGCTTTCGTACCGATTCCTTCCGGGCTAACCGCACCATGCTGTCTGTCAACGATGTAAGAGTGAAATGCGTCCTTCACGTAGGGCGTCGAGGACGGAGACCCGAACAGACGCAGTGTATTAGTGTCGTTCTCGGTGAATAGAATCTCGTCGGCGCCGGGAGCGTAGCAAATGTACTCGCCTAGTTCATAGTGGCTCGCGATGAGGAAACCGATGCCGTCATTTCGCTTCGCGCCACGATGCAGCGACGGTCGCCTTTGATCTCGTCCCCAGCTCCAAGTGTTGCGGAACCACAATGTCGGGAGTACATGGATTGCGGCGGCTTCCGGCCCGCGATTGGTGACGATGATTCGAATGAGAAGGTCTTCGGCTGCCGCTTTCGCGTACTGGACCTCCACGTCGAAGTAGCGGCTTTCCTCAAACACACCAGTATCGATCAGCTCGTACTCCGGATCGAACCTCGTTCGGCGGCCGTTCTCAGCGATGAGCTTGTCGTACGGAAACGCAGCCTGCGGATACTTGTACAGGTAGCGCATGTAAGAATGCGTCGGGGTGTTGTCGAGGTAGAAGTAGTATTCCTTGACGTCCTCGGCGTGGTTGCCCTGGTTGGCCGTGAGGCCGAACATTCGCTCCTTAAGAAACGGATCCCGGCCATTCCACAAAGCGATTGCGAAGCACATGTACTGATGGCGGTCGCAGATTCCGCCGATTCCATCCTCATTCCACCGGTACGCGCGCGACCGCGCGTGATCGTGCGGAAAGTAGTCCCATGCATTGCCATCGGCGCTGTAGTCTTCGCGAACGGTGGCCCAGGCGCGTTCGGCGAGATAAGGCCCCCAGCGGTTCCAATGCCCCTTTTTCTGCTGGTTCATTGCCAGCCTGGTTCCTTCTTTCGTGTCGTAGATAGTCATGGGTAGATCAGTCCGATCATCCAGTCGCCTTGCGTTCGGAGGCTGGGTCGCACCCATCCGCTGCGGCCGGAGGCTGTTAGGCATCATGCGACATGCATGTACCCGGTGTCCGAATTCACCAAAAATTGGCGAGGCGCGCCCATTCTACAGGACGCCCACTTGCGTTTAGAATGTGGACGCGTTTTTACCATATCTCTCGCTAGCGTGGAGCCAAGCATGAACATCGGCGTGTCTGTGCCCAACATCGGGCCAGTAGCCACACCGGAAGCCGTGAAGACCGTGGCGCAGCGCGCCGAGGCGCTCGGCTATCACAGCCTGTGGACTGTCGAGCGCCTGCTGTGGCCAGTTAACCCGCGGTCTCCGTATCCTGCGACACCCGACGGTTCACTTCCGGAAGAATATAAGTACTGCCTCGATCCGCTTGATACCCTGACCTTCGCCGCCGCTGACACGAGCACGATCAAGCTCAGCACGAGCGTCCTCGATATTCCTTACTACAATCCGGTCATGCTGGCGCGGCGCCTGACGACCATCGACGTATTGTCGAAAGGACGTCTGCGCGTCGGGTTTGGCCTTGGCTGGTCGCCAGACGAGATGGAGGCGACTGGAGCGGACATGAAGGTCCGTGGCGCGCGCGCCGACGAGTTCCTGCAACTGCTCAAGACAATTTGGACGAACGACCCGGTCGAATTTCACGGCAAGTTCTTCAACGTGCCGAAGTCCTACATCGGCCCGAAGCCTGTACAGAAGCCGCATCCTCCCATCTTCGTTGCGGCCTTCGCGCCGCCCGCCCTGAAGCGCCTGGCTGCTTTTGCCGACGGATGGAATCCAACCGGCATCCCGATCTCCGGAATGGTCCAGATGTTCGACGCGATCAGGCAGATGGCCAAAGATGCCGGCCGCGACCCTTCCGAGCTTCGCATGATCGTCCGCGGTAACATGTTCCTCACCGAAAAGCCAATCGAGAAGGATCGCTTCATTTTCACGGGCTCTATCCAGCAAATCCATGATGACATTGGGGCATGCGAACAGATTGGTGCGGAGGAAGTCTGTCTTGAACTAGGATTCACACCCGGCGGTCAGTCGCTGGACAACTGGCTGAAGTGGTTGGAGGAATTCCGGCCGTAGGGGTGGACGAAGCAGGCAAAGGGCGATGCTGCCGTCAGTTCCCGCCAGCAATTTCGTTCACTGCAGCGAGTGACTTGTCCGCCACCGCAGTTGGGATCGAAACATACCCCAGCTTGGACGAGTAGCCCTGACCGTCCTTGAGCGCCCACTGGAATAGCTGTCGCAGTGCGGACGCCGTTTGCGCGTCTTTGTACTGCTTGTGCAACACAATCCATGAAAACGTGACGATGGGGTAGGAATCAGCGCCCGAGGGATCAGGGATGAAGAGCCGCAAATTATCGGGCATTTCTGCGGTCGCTAGAGCGGTTGAGCAGCTCTGTTCCGATGGCTGAACGAATCGACCTTCCTTGTTTTCCAGAGTTGCCATGGTCAATCCAAGTCGGCGGGCAAATTCGTAGCCCACATACCCTATTGCACCAGCCGAATTTTCGATGGTGGCTGCGACGTGTTCGTTCCCATTGGCCCGCATCGCGTTGCCGGGCCAGTTGACGAAGGTCGCGGCGCCGAATCTGCCGCGCCACTGCTCGCTGATCGCGCCCAGGTTGTTGGTGAACGCGAACGTCGTGCCGCTGCCGTCCTGCCGAACTACGGTCGCAATCGTGAGCTTCGGCAACTTTACGCCAGGGTTCGTCTTGGCGATCTTGGGGTCGTTCCAGTTTGTGATCTCGCCAAGAAATATACCCGCATAGGCCTCGCGGGAGAGTTTCAGTTCTGCGGTAAATCCAGGAATGTTGTAGGCCAGAACGACGCAGCCGGCGGTCGCGGGAACCATGACGGCATTGTTTCCCGCTTCGGCAATCTGAGCATCGGTCAACGCTGCATCGCTCGCGCCAAAGTCCACTGCCTCGTCCGGACTAACATCTTTGCCGATGAAGCGCCGGATTCCTTCGCCACTGCCAACCGCCGCGTACTTCACATATGTGTCGGGATGTATGCCATGATATGCGGAGAACCATCGCTTGTAGAGCAGCGACGGGAAGGTCGCACCAGCACCCTTCAGGACGGTACTGCCAGCCGGGATCGCCTCCGCTTGTGCCGCCTCTTCCTCTCCGGCCTTCGGGGGCGTGGACTTGCTGCAACCACTCAGGGCCATCGCCGCCACAACCGAAACCGCCAAGCCCACAACCTGCAATCCGACTGCGATTCGTCGAGTCACGAACATGCAACTAGCCCTCTTCCGCGCTGTTCTGAGCAGAGCACGAAGTCCTCAGCTGAATTCGCCGCGGATGTATTCTTTGGTGTGTTTCTCTTTCGGGTTGTCGAACATTTCCTTTGAGTTGCCGAATTCGACCAGATAACCTGTCCTGCCGCCCTGCGAAGTATCGACATACAGAAATCCCGTTTCGTCGGCCACGCGTTGCGCCTGCTGCAGGTTGTGCGTGACGATGGCGATTGTGTAACGCTGCTTCAGCTCGAGCATCAGCTCTTCGATCCTGCGCGTGGCAATCGGGTCCAGCGCCGAGCACGGCTCGTCCATCAGTAGAACTTCCGGATCAGTCGCGATTGCGCGGGCGATGCACAAACGCTGCTGCTGCCCGCCGGAGAGAGACAGGCCGCTGTTATTCAGCTTGTCTTTCACCTCGTCCCAGAGCGCCGCGCCCTTTAGCGCTTTTTCGACCTTTTCCGCTTTGTTGCCCTTGAAATTGTTAATGCGCAGCCCAAATGCGACGTTGTTGAAAATGCTCGTGGCAAACGGGTTCGGCTGCTGGAACACCATGCCGATATAGCGCCGCACGGCCACCGGATCGACGGCAGGATCGTAAATATCCTTCCCGCGATAGCGTACGTGGCCGTTGAATCGAAACCCGCGCACCAGGTCATTCATGCGATTCAGGCAGCGCAGCACCGTACTCTTGCCACAACCTGAAGGACCGATAAACGCAGTAATCGCGTTCTTCTTAATAGGAATTTGCGTGTCGCGGACCGCCTTGAAGGTACCGTAATACAGTTCCTTGATGTCGCAATCCATGATGCAGTCGTCTTTCGTTTGCGACGTGGGTGGGACGTTCGGGTTGGGATTCGGAACCATTCCGGCTGCCATCGACTCACACTCCTATTGCTGCACCTGCTGGCGCGAGAAACTCTGTCCAATGAGATTTGTAATCAAGACCAGCACGACCAGAATTAGTGCTGCTGCCCACGCCAGCTCGACCTGGTTCTTAAAGGGCATTCCTGAGAAGTTATAGATCAGCACCGCCAAGGAAGCTGTCGGCTGCATCAGGTTGACGTTGCCGCCGCTATTGAACCAGTAGTTGCTGAACAGCGCCGTAAACAGCAGGGGAGCCGTTTCTCCGGCAGCGCGAGCCACAGCGAGCATCACGCCAGTCAGAATTCCCGGCATTGCCGTCGGTAGCAGTACCATCCACGCCGTCTGTGTTCGGGTCGCCCCAAGTCCGATCGATGCTTCCCTCATCTTCGCAGGTACCATGGCAATAGCGCTCTCCGACGTGAGTATGATCGTCGGCAGCATCAGGATCGACAGCGCAATCGCGCCCGCTATAGCTGAATAACCGCCCGTCGCCAACACAATGGCGCCGTAGGCAAACACCCCGGCCAGAATCGACGGGAACCCGGTCAGAACCTTGGCGGAAAAGCGAACCATTGAAGCAAGTTTGCTGTCGGCAGTCGCCTGCGCAAGATAGACGCCAGTGAGTACGCCCAGCGGAATCGTGATCGCGGTCGCCAGCCCAACCATAATCAGCGTGCCCACAATCGCATTGCCAAACCCGCCACCCTGTTCCAGGGGAGCGGGCGGCAGCTGCGTAAACAGAGCGAGGCTGAGCTTCTGGCCGCCCTTCCAGATCAGCATGATGAGCACGGCGAACAACGGCACCAGCGCCGCCAGCATCATCAGGGTCACAACCAGGCTCAGCAGCATACTGAAAAACGTTCGCGGACGGTAAATGGAGTGCTCAAGCTCCGTAAAGTCAATACCCTGAAAGGGATCGCGCGCGGCCTGCAGTTCCTCAAGATGTAATTTGTTTACTTCGTCCTGCTGCGCGGTTTTGGGAACGCCTTGGTGATCGATCACTTTGCCTCCGCCTTAGCAGCCGCGCGCTCCAACACGAACGCGCCAA
>Ga0335070_10004908_pt1 | contig 15690 bp, 13 predicted proteins | sample Lox_Sample_13_FD_206722 | JGI IMG/M metagenome (GOLD analysis project Ga0335070, IMG submission 206722) | Soil microbial communities from Loxahatchee National Wildlife Refuge, Florida, United States - Lox_Sample_1.3 | ecosystem: Environmental > Terrestrial > Soil > Wetlands | place: USA... | reverse complement strand
CTGGTCGAGCTGGTTGGCGAGCTGCGTGAACGACTGGGCCGTCGTGCGGAAGTCGCTCGCCGTATGCTGCAGATCGACCAGGGTGGTTCCGGCCTGATCGCCGAGCTTGTCGAACCGCCCGCTGAGCTGCTTGGCAAGCTTCTCGTATTCCGCGGACATGCTCCGGATCTGGTCGACCGCCTCGGCCCCCTTGCTGAGGAGGTCGGAGATCTTGGCGCCGTGCTCGCCGCTCATGCCCTGAATCTCGACCCGCAGATCGTGGGCCAGCTGCTCGACCTCGGCGCTCATGCGGCCAAGATTCGAGGCCGCCGAATCGGCCGAATTGAGGAGATCGCCGACGGTCTTGCCGCCTTCCCCGCCGCCGGCGACGAGTTCCTTGCGCACATCTTGCGCCAGCTGCTCGAACTGCGTGCTCATGCTCTCGATGCGCTGCAGCGCCGTGGTGCCCTCACGCACGAGGTCGGATACCGTGGGACCGCCGCCGCCGGGCGTCAGCAGTTGCGTGCGTAGGTCGTGCGCCAGCTGTTCGAATTCCGAACCGGTCTTCTGCAGCTGCTGCATCGTTGCCGAGCCGGTGGCGAGGACGTCGGCGATTGTCGGGCCACCGGCACCGCCTTTGCCCTCGAACTCGTTGCGCAGATCCTTGGCCAGCTGCTCGAATTCCTCGCTCATGCGGCCGACCTTCTCCGCGGCCGCGGCGCCATTCTGCAGCAGCGATTGAACATTGTTCGACCCGCCCGCGAAACTGCCGCTCAGGGTCCGCAGGTTCTCGAGTATGTCGCCAATCGCCTTTTCGTTCTGATCGCTGAACAGGAGCGTGACGCGATCGACCAGGATGTTCGCCTTGGCGATGAGCTCCGGCGTACCCTGAAAGAGTTCCTCCAGCGCCGACGGCTTCGAGGCGAGCACCGGATAGGGAGCGACCGTCGTCTTCGGTAGCGACTGGCTTGCTTGCAGGCCGCCGGTCAGGAGGATGTAGGTGCCGCCCGTGATGCCCTGCAACTCGATGGAGGCCACCGTATCCTTGCGGACCGGCGTATCGGCCTTGACCTCGATCGTCACTCGGATCAGCTCGATGTTGTCAGGATCGATGCGGATGTCGATGATGCGGCCGACGGCAATGCCGCGGTAGCGCACCGTGCCGTCAACCTGCAAGCCGGTCACTGACCCCTTGAACAGGACGTCGTAGCGCGCCAGCTCCGTTCGACCCTGGAACTTGCCGATCCAGACCACGAAACCAAGCAGGCCAACGACGAGCGCCAGGACGAACGCACCGACGGCGATGTAGCTGGCGCGGGTTTCCATCGCCTAATCGTCAGAATGCCGCGCCGCGCGGCCGCGTGGGCCGTGGAAGTATTCGCGGATCCACGGGTGGTCGTCTTGCAGCAGTTCGGCCATCGTTCCGACTTTGATACGCTTATCCACAAGGACGGCGATACGGTCGCAGATCGTCGCCAGACTGTCTAGATCGTGGGTTACCATGAACACGGTCAGGCCCAGGCTCTGCTGCAGGCTGCGGATGAGCTGATCGAACGCGGAGGCGCCGATCGGGTCGAGCCCGGCGGTGGGCTCGTCAAGGAAGAGAATCTCCGGGTCGAGCGCCAAGGCCCGGGCCAGGCCCGCTCGCTTGCGCATGCCGCCCGACAACTCCGAGGGGAATTTGCCGCCGGCGTCCGCCGCCAATCCCGCCAGCTCGATCTTGAGGCCCGTAAGCTCGCCCATCAGCGCCGGCGGCAGATCGGCATGCTCCCGAAACGGGACCTGGATGTTCTCCGCCACAGTAAGGGAACTGAACAACGCCCCGGCCTGGAACAGCACGCCCCAGCGCGATTGCAGTCGGCGCACCTCCTCCTCGCTCAGCCGACCCGTGTCCTCGCCGAACACCGAGATCGTGCCGGCTCGCTTCGGGTTCAGGCCGATGATCGTGCGCAGCAGGACCGACTTGCCGGTGCCAGACCCGCCGACGACGCCCAGCACCTCGCCGGCGCGGACGTCGAGATCCAGGTTGTCGTGGATGACCTGGGTACCAAACTGGGTCCGCAGGCCGCGCACGCTGATGATCGGGTCCGCCGTTGCCACGATGCGCGCGACGCTGCCGTTCAGATGCCCAGAAACGAGAACAGTATGGAGAAGAAGGCATCGACCACGATGACGAGGAACAGGGCCTCGACCACCGCCTGCGTCGTCAGGCGCCCGACGCTCTCGGCGCTGCCTCGCACACGCATGCCCTCAAAGCAGCCGACCATGGCGATGATCAACGCGAACACCGGCGCTTTCACCATGCCGACCCAGAAATGCGTCAGCGTCACCGCCTGATTGAGCAGACTGAGGAACTGGGCGAACGTGACGTCGATCGTCAGCGTCGCCATGAAGGCCCCGCCCAGGATCGCCATGATGTTGGCGAAGAAGGTGAGCAGTGGCAGTGCCACCATCAGCGCGAGGATGCGCGGCAGCACCAGCACCTCGAGCGGGTCGAGGCCCATCGTGCGGATAGCATCGATTTCCTCGTTCACCTGCATCGTTCCGATCTGCGCCGTGAAAGCGCTGCCGGAGCGGCCGGCGATGACGATGGAGCTGATAAGCACGCCCATCTCGCGGAGTACGGAGATGCCGACCAGATCGACGGTGTAGATCTGCGCCCCAAAACGGCTCAACTGACCGACGCCCTGATAGGCCACCACGATGCCGACGAGAAACAACAGGACGCCGACGATCGGCATCGCGTTGAGACCGTGCAGCTGGATGTTGTTGACGAACGACGTGAAGCGGATGCGGCGCGGCCGCAGCGCGACGCGGGCGATGGCAATGAGGACGGCTCCGAAAAAGTTCAGCAGATCGCGCGCCTGTCCCAGCGCATGGAAGGTACCCTCGCCGACGCCGGCGACGAGGTCGATCAGGCTGAACGACGGATGCGGCGCCAGCGGCGGCAACGCGCCGACTTGATCAATTCGTTCGAGGAGCGCTTGCTGCCGCTGTTTTGCCCCGCGGACCACGGCGTCGATGCCGGCCGCCGCCAAATCGAGCCGCGTCCGCTTGATCAGCCAGGCGCCGGCGGTGTCGACTGCCTCGACCTCCGCAAGGTCGAACAGCACCTGCCTGGCCCCGGCGACGGAGAGCTGCCTGAGGGCGGAGTCGAGGCTCCGGCTCGCCGGCAGCGTCCAGCTGCCGCCGGCCCTGAGGATGACATCCTCGCCTGCGCGCGTCGTCTCGAACCAGCCAGCTGCCATGCTGTCCCCTTTTGGCGACACATCCTAGCGAAGTCTTTGCCCGCGCGACAATTTTTGCGTGCGCCATGCCCGGAAAATCGGACCGGCAAATTGCGCCTCCAGAACCAAGACGCTAGAGTGCGCCGCCCAGGCAGCATCGCCTCGGCCTCGGGCCAAGCCAGACGGACCTCGCAATGCAGACCACCGCTGCCAAGTCTCCGCCGCTGCAGATCAAGGACCATATCCGTCAGATCCCTGATTTCCCGAAGCCAGGCATCCTCTTCTACGACATCTCGACCTTGCTGGCCCATGCGAAGGCCTGGCACGCGACCGTAAATACGCTGGCGGAGGCCGTGCGGCCTCATCAACCGGACCTGTTGGTCGGGATCGAGTCCCGCGGCTTTCTCGTGGCAGCCCCACTGGCCCTGGCGCTCGATATCGGCTTCGTCATGGTGCGCAAGAAGGGCAAGCTGCCGGGCGCCACCATTCCCTATACCTACAGCCTCGAGTATGGCACCGACACCGTCGAAATCCAGGCTGACGCCATCAAGCCTGGGCAGCGGGTCGTCGTCCTCGACGATCTTCTGGCGACCGGCGGCACCATGGGCGCGGCCATCGCGTTGCTCCAGAAGGTCGGCGCCGACGTGCGCGCCGCCGCCTGCATTATCGAGCTCGCCTTCCTCAACGGCCGGGGGAAGCTCAGCGTACCCTTCGTATCCGTCGTCTGCTACGATTCCTGATGCTGCTTGCACAGATCAGCGATCTCCACGTCACGGCCAAGGGCACCCGGCTGTTCGATCGCATCGACACGCCGGCCTTCCTCGAGCGCGCTGTTGCCTACCTCAACGCACTCGACCCGCGACCGGATTTCGTCATCATCACCGGCGATCTCGTCGACCAGGGAAGCGCGGTCGAGTACGCCCATCTGAGAGATATCCTGAGGTCGCTGCGTATTCGTTCGGCCGTGATACCCGGCAACCATGATGACCGGACCAACCTCCGGCGGGCCTTCGGCAGCGATGGATATCTCCCTTCCGACGGCGAATTCCTCCACTTCACGATCGAGGACCTGCCGCTACGCCTGATCGCCCTCGATACCGTGATTCCCGGCAAGTCCGGAGGAATACTCTGCCGGGCTCGCCTCGACTGGCTCGCCGCCCGCTTGTCGGAGCGACCCGAGGCACCCACGGTCGTCGCCATGCACCATCCGCCTTTCCTGACGGGGGTGACGGAGATGGACGCCATCAACTGCGACAACAACAGCGCGCTCGGCGCCATCGTTGCCGGGCACCCGCAGATCGAGCGGATCATTTGTGGTCACGTGCATCGGCCGATGACGGTACGGTGGAATCGCACGGTCGTCACGACGGCGCCCGGCACCGCGCATCAAGTCGCGCTGGAGCTCCGGGAGGGCATCCCAACGGCCTGGATCATGGAGCCGCCGGGCTGCCACCTGCACTACTGGCGGCCCGACACCGGCCTCGTCACTCACCTGAGCTATATCGGCGACTACGGGCCTCAAACCCGCTATTGATGATTTTCTCTTGATCGGTCGCTGCCACGCTCAAATATTCGCGAACTCCGGATTCTGCGGCAGTTCGCCTGTCCAGGGATCAGCACCCGGCGGCAGGGGCGGCTTGCGCCGTATGATGATGTCGCCGTTCTCGTCGATCGTTGGGGTCTCGAAGCGCGGAATCGAGCGCAGGAAGTCGTCAAACTCCTCCTTCAGCCGATCGATTCCCTGAAAGTATTGATGCAACTGGTCCTGCAGATCGTCGGCTCGCGCGGGAGTTTGGAGTGCCGCCGCGATCAGGCACGCGATGCAGGCGACGAACAGGCTGCGCATTCTTCCCTCCCAGGCACGAACAAACGTTGCTCACTATAACGCAAACGCGCAATTGCGAGCCAGCGTGCCGGAACGGGTCGCATCTCGTGCCATCGCACTCTTATCCCGCTGTAGCCTATTCCTTGGGGGCGAGACTGTTGTCTTGCGCCGCCGCGCGGTTGGTCGCAGCCAGCAGCCCCGACAAGTAGCGTTGCAGCTCACCGAGGCGCTGCTGGTTCAGCCGGTTGACGCAGCCTGCGTCGCGGCCGGCATTCTCCCGTACGGTCGTCTTCCCTTGGCCGCGCGCGAAGGCTAGCTCGAACCGGCACTGCTCATCCCGATAGGCCATCCAATGTTGCTGGTATTGCGCCAGCGCCTGCTGCAGGTCGGGTGCCAGGATGTCATTCAGCGCTTTGAGCTGATTCTCGACGATCCGATCCGCCAGCAGCGGCGGATCGCCCACGGCTGCACCTGCCGTGATCGTCTGCATCAGCGCGACGGCCGCAGCCGCAACGAAAACCGAAGGAACTTGCATGTCTTGCCCTCTCGATCGAATAAGTTCGTCAATTGTTCCTACAACTAAGCAGAGCAAGAGTCAATCGGATACAACCTAAAGATTCGGACTGCTGTGAGTGGCCGGAAGGGCTACTCGACCGTGACACTCTTGGCGAGGTTGCGGGGCTGGTCGACGTCGGTGCCCTTGGCGACCGCCGCGTGATAGGCCAGCAACTGGACGGGAATCGCATAGAGGATCGGTGAAACGAAGGGATCGACCTTCGGCAGCTCGATCGACGCCCAGGCCTTGGCGCCAAGCTTCTTGAGCCCGGCAGCGTCGGAAAGCACGAGCACCTTGCCTCCGCGCGCCGCCACTTCTTGCACGTTGGACGCCGTCTTCTCGAACACCTCGTCCGAGGGCGCCGCGATGATGACCGGCACGTCCTCGGCGATGAGGGCGATGGGCCCATGCTTCATCTCGCCGGCGGCATAGCCCTCGGCGTGGATGTAGGAGATTTCCTTGAGCTTGAGGGCGCCCTCGAGCGCGATCGGATAGGACGTGCCGCGCCCGAGGAACAGCACATCCCGCGCCTTCGCCACCTGCTGGGCAATTTCGCGGATGCGGGCATCGTGGTTCAGCACCTCGGCGGCACGCGCCGGAACTTCGGTGAGGGCGGCCGACAGCTCGGCCTCGCGGCGGCGGTCGATGGTCTTGCGTGCCCGCGCCGCCGCGACGGCAAGACAGGCGAGCACGGTGAGCTGCGTGGTGAAGGCCTTGGTCGAGGCGACGCCGATCTCCGGCCCGGCCTTGGTCAGCAGCACGGCATCGGACTCCCGGGCGATGGCGCTCTCGGGCACGTTGACGATGGAGAGGATCTTCTGCCCCCGGCTCTTGGCGTAGCGCAGCGCCGCCAGCGTATCGATGGTTTCGCCCGACTGGGAGATGACGATGGTGACGCCGCCCTTCGGCAAAGGGGCGCCGCGATAGCGGAACTCCGAGGCGATGTCGAACTCGACGGGCAGCCGCGCCACCTGCTCGAACCAATATTTGCCGACCATGCCGGCAAGGCTGGCCGTACCGCAGGCGACGATGGTGAGGCGCGGCACGCCGGCGAAGTCAAACGGCAGCTCCGGGAGATCGATCGTCCGCTGCAGCGGGTTGAGAAAGGAATGCAGCGTGTCGCCGATCACGGCCGGCTGCTCGCAGATCTCCTTCAGCATGAAGTGCGGATAGTTGCCCTTGCCGATGAGCGCCCCGGAAAGGGCCGTCTGCTTCACCTCGCGCTCGACCGGCCGACCATCGTGATAGACCGTCGCGCCCGTCGGCGTCAGCGCCACCCAGTCGTCCTCCTCGAGGTAGCAGATGCGACGGGTGAGCGGCGCCAGCGCCAGGGCATCGGATCCGAGATACATCTCCCCGTCGCCGAACCCGACGGCCAGCGGACTGCCGCGCCGGGCGCCGATCATCAGATCGGGCCGGCCGGCAAAGATGACGGCGAGGGAAAAGGCCCCATGCAGCCGCTCCATCGCCACCGCCATGGCCTGCTCGGGCGTCTTCTGCTCCTGGAGATAGCGGGTCAGCAGATGGGCGACCACCTCGGTGTCAGTCTCCGTCTCAAACCGGTGGCCCAGAGCCGCGAGTTCGCCGCGCAGCTCCTCGAAATTCTCGATGATGCCGTTGTGGACGAGGGCGACACGATCGGTCGCATGCGGGTGGGCATTGGTCTCGTTGGGCCGGCCGTGGGTCGCCCAGCGCGTATGGCCGATACCAATGGTCCCCGCCAAGGGCTCGCGGCCCAGCAGGGCCTCGAGATTGCCGAGCTTGCCCTCCGCCCGCCGCCGCGCGATGTGGCCATTCACCAACGTGGCGATGCCGGCGGAGTCGTAGCCGCGATATTCGAGGCGCTTCAGGCCATCGATGAGCAGCGGCGCTACGGCGGCCTTGCCGATGATGCCGATGATGCCGCACATCGGAGCGCCTTCGCCGTCCGCGCTAGCGCCGCCTCGCCTTTGCGGCGGAGACGGGTTTCTTCACCGGCACCGCCGGCTTCTTTGGCGGAACCGGCTTCTTCGTCGCGGCCCGCTGTTTCGCGGCAGGCTTGCCCGCTGCCTTGCCGTTGCTGCTTGCGGCCTTCCGTTTGGACGTGCCGTTCTTCGCCGCGGCATCAGGGCGCGCCGGCAGACTCGCAGCTTCCGTCACAGGTGGCAGCGCCTCTGTTCGCTTCACCGTCTCGACGCCGAGTTTGGCGGAATCGACCGGTACGACTGTACCGTCCTGCTTGGTGACAGTCACGGTGAAAGCCTTGTCGCGATGACGGATGACCGCAGCGTTGCGGGACGCCACCTTCATCTCGCGGAACTTGGATGCCCAGCCTGGCTTCTCGCTCTGGCGACTCCGGGCGAGCGCGAGCGCATCGGCCGACACCTTCTCCGTCACCACGCTGCCGGCAGCCACGATGGCGCCCTCGCCCACCTGCACGGGCGCCACCAGCACCGAGTTTGAGCCGATCGACGCACCCGCGCCGATCTCCGTACGATACTTGTCGAAGCCGTCATAGTTCGCAGTGATCGTCCCGGCGCCGACGTTGGCACCGGCACCGACGGCGGCATCTCCAAGATAGGTCAGGTGATTGGCCTTGGCGCCCGCCCCGAGCGTTGCATTCTTGGCCTCGACGAAATTGCCGATGCGGGCCTTCTCGCCGACGACCGTGCCCGGCCGTAGCCGCGCGAAGGGGCCGATCACCGCGGCCCGCGCGATGCGCGCCCCTTCGATATGGCTGAACGCCCTGATCTCCACACCATCTTCCACCGTGACTCCGGGTCCGAATACGACGCTGGGGCCGATGGTCACATCGCGACCGAGTTTGGTGTCGTGAGAGAAGTAGACGGTGCGCGGGTCGAGCAGAGTCGCGCCACCGGCCATCGCGCGGGCACGGAGATGATCCTGCAGGATCGCCTCCGCCATCGCCAATTCGGCGCGACTGTTGATGCCGATGAGCTCGGCGGCCGGCGCCTCGACGACCGCGCACATGGCGCCGTCGCCGCGGGCAATGGCAATGATGTCCGTCAGGTAGTATTCGCCCTTCGCATTGGCGTTGCCGACGCGGTCCAGCAGACTGAACAGGCGCTTGCCGTCGATCGCCATGACGCCGGAGTTGCAGAGCCTGATGCCGCGCTGCTCCGGCGTAGCGTCGCGGAATTCAACGATGGCCTCGAGCCGCCCCTGCGCGTCGACGATGAGGCGGCCGTATTCGGCAGGATCGCCCGGACGCATGCCCAGCACGACGACGGCAGGGCCGTCGGCAGCGCGGCGACGCTCCAGGAGACGGCCGATGGTCGCCGATGAGATGAACGGGCAGTCACCAAAGACGACCAGCACGTCGCCGGCGAAATCGGCCAGCGCCGACTTGGCCGTGAGCACGGCATGGCCCGTACCAAGTGCCTCGGCCTGAACGACGGTGGGATGCGGTGCCACGGCCTTGGCGACGCTGTCTTGTCCGGGTCCTACGACGACGACCACCGGATCGCAGCCCAGGGGGGCCAGATTGGCAAGCACGTGTCCCACCATCGGTCGACCGGCCAGCGGATGCATGACCTTGGGCAGGTTGGTCTGCATGCGCAGACCCTTGCCGGCGGCAAGCACGACCGCAGCGGCGCTAGGCTTGGCCATTCGTGGTGATATCCCTTGATGGTGGCCCTAGTCGGCGAATCACAGAACAGCCTGCCACAGGCCGACTCCCGGTCCAAGAGAGCACGTGGCCATGGCGGAACTGTGGCGCCGGAACTGGCGTCAGGGCGAACGCCGCGGGGCAGCCTGGCGCACCCGACCGACGGTCGTCGGATCGAGGAAGCCCTGCAAAACGGCGTCCCGCTCCAGCTCAAGGGTGCTCTCGAAGTCGAGGCCGAGGGCCCGATTCATTACTCGTTTCAGGCTTCGGACTGCGCCGGACGGCAGGGTCGCGATGCGTTGAGCCAGCCGCCGACCCTGGACATCGACCGAAGCATCGGGCACCACGGCATGGACGAGGCCGAGAGTCAGCAAATCCGCCGCCGAGTATTTCTCACCGAACAGGATCATCTCGCGCGCCTTCTGGAGGCCGACGAGGCGCGGCAGCAATGCGGTGACGCCGCCGGTGACGATGAACCCGAGCGACACCTCCGGAAAGAAGCAGCGCGTGCCCTCGCCCATGACCACGAAGTCGCAGTTGATCAGCCATTCGAAGCCGCCGCCGGCCGCCCAGCCGCGTGCCGCGCCGACGATCGGCTTCTCGCCATAGAACATCCTGCGTGCCGTGTCCTGGATGCGGCCGAGATGTCGGCGCGTGGTCTCCGCGTCGCGCGTCTGTTCCTCGAACTCCTTGAGATCGTCGCCGGCACAAAAGGCCTTGCCGGCTCCGCACAAAAAGATCACTGCGACTGCCGGATCTTGGGTGGCCGCCTCGAGGGCACGATCGAAATCGGCCACCAGTGCCTCGTTCATGGCGTTCAGACGCTGCGGCCGGTTGAGAGTGATGGTGCAGATGCCATCACTCAGGTCGGTCAGGACCGTTTCCATCGAGCTCACCCCTTGCTGCGCGCTTGAGCGCGGCCTTGTCGATCTTGCCGACGGCCAGCATTGGAAGCTGGTCGCCGATGATGAAACGCTTCGGCACTTTGAAATTGGCGAGCCGCTCGCGGCACCAGGCGGACAGTGCGGGTTCCTTCAGAACCGCACCTGGCTTCGGCGCCAGATAGGCCCACCCGACCTCGCCGTAGAGGCCGTCGGGGACGCCCACGACAGCCGCAAGGGAAACGCCGGGATATCCCTCGAGCAGGATTTCGATCTCGCGCGGATAGACGTTGAAGCCACCGGACTTGTACATGTCCGACAGCCGTCCGACGATCCGATAGTTGCCGTCGGGCCGGCGCAGTCCGAGGTCCCCCGTGTGCAGCCAGCCTTCGGTATCGATCATCGCCGCCGTCGCCTCGGGCTTGTTGAAGTAGCCGATCATCCGGCAGCGGCCGCGTACCTGCACCTCTCCTTCCTCGCCGTCGCCGAGCACGCGGCCGTCGGCGGAGACCACGCGCAGCTCGTAGCGCGGATCCGGCGCGCCGGCGGTGTCCGCCAGCACGTCGAGACTGGATCCGATCTTGGCGTAGGTGACGCCGGCCACCGTCTCCGTGAGCCCATAGTTGGTCGACAGGTTGGGACAGATAGCCTGGAGCCTGGTGATAAGCTCACGCGGCGCAGGTGCGCCGGCCCAGAAGATGAGCTGCAGCGATGAGATATCCGCCGACGTCGCGTCCTGATGCGCGAGAGCCAGCTGCAGCATGGTCGCGACCTGGCCCCACACGGTCACGCGCTCGCGTTCGATCGTCGCCAGGACTCCCGCCGGATCGAACCGCTCCATGAACACCGTCGTGCCGCCTCCGACCAGGCAATAGCAGAAGAGGTCGCCGACACCGAACATGTTGGAGATCGTAAGGTTGTCGAGCACGCGCAGCGGGTCGGCCCACCAGTGATCGCACTGGTTCCGCGAGCAATGGCAGAGGCCGCGATGCGAGATCATGGCGCCTTTCGGCCGACCGCTCGATCCCGAGGTGTAGACGAGCAACACCGGATCCTCGGGCTCGACGGTGTCGACCGCGCGCGCGTAGGCATCGCCGTCGATCGACTCGCCGGCGGTGAGAAACGCATCCAAGGACCGCGAAAGGCCAGGCACCGCTTCGAAAAGCGTGATGACCTGCTCGATACTCCTGTGCTCGTCGGCAAGAACCCGCAAGTCCAGGCGATAATCGCGACTTTCGAATTGCGGCAGCGCAATCAGGAGGCGGGGCATGCTGTCGGCGACGACATACGCCAACTCGTCGAGCTTGAAGCGGAGGTTGAGCCCGGTGAACATCGCACCCAGCCGGGCTGCCGCCAGGAAGCAGATCAGGCCCTCCGGCCGCGGCGTGCAGAGGACGGCAACGCGATCCCCGCGGCGCACGCCTGCGGCGAACATGGCGCGGGCGTAGCGGTCGACGGCGGCTGCCAGCTCGGCATAGGTCAGGCGAAGCGTGTCGAGCACCATCGCTTCCGCGGTGGGGCGCCGCGCCGCCCAATAGTCCGGATAGTCGCTGATGCGGTCGAGCTCGACGACGTCGGGCCGCATGATCGTCCTGGTTCGTTGACGCTTCCCTGTCCGGCGGGCAAGGTGCCATAGCATTGGGGGATGGCAAAGGGCCTGCGACCCGTCCGATGTTCGGCGATCGCGATGTTCTGATCTTCGATCTCGACGGCACGCTCGTCGACAGCGCGCCGGATTTGCATCGCTCGCTGAATGCCGTACTGGCCGAACAGGGACGCCAGTCGGTCTCGCTGGCCGATATCCGCGCCATGGTCGGCGACGGTGCGGCGAAGCTGGTCGAGCGCGGTTTCGCCGACACCGGGGCGCCGGTCGAACCCGGGGCCTTGCCGGCCTTGGTCGAGCGCTTCCTGGTGCACTACACCGCCGGCAGGCATGCGTTGACGACGCCCTTTCCCGGCGTCGGCGAGACGCTTGCCGCATTACGGGCACAGGGCTGCAAGCTGGGTGTCTGCACCAACAAGCCCTATCGGCCGACCATGGAAATCCTGGAGATCCTCGGACTTCAGCGGTTCTTCGGCGCCATCACCGGCGGCGACAGCCTGCCGGTGCGCAAGCCGGATCCCGGCCACCTTCTGGGCACGCTCGGCCTCATCGGGGCCGCTCGCGACCATGCCCTCATGGTGGGCGACAGCGCCAACGACGTGGCGGTGGCGCGCGCGGCCCGGGTCCCGGTCGTCGTCGTGACCTACGGCTACAGCCAGATCGCCCCCGCCGACCTCGGCGCCGACGCCCTCATCGAGCGGTTCGACGACCTTCCAGCCCTGCGCCTGCCCGCAAGTTGACAGCCGCGGCAGCCCTGGCCTAAAGACTGCCCTCCCGGCCGCCGGGAATGACGTTCAGGCGGGCGCGTAGCTCAGCGGGAGAGCACTCCCTTCACACGGGAGGGGTCACAAGTTCAATCCTTGTCGCGCCCACCATTCCTTCCCCGAAAAGCAACACCGTGCTCAATGATAGGCTGAACCACTCGGCTCGATGGTGAGGCGCAGCGCTTCGCCGTCGCGGTCGGTGATCATGATATTGACGGGCAAGGCGTAGCCGCGAACCTCGGTATGGCTGGCGAGAGGCGTGGGCGAGAAGCCGTTCTTGTCGGCGGCCGCGTCGTAGCGCACCGCCATCACGCTGCCGTTGGCGCTGACGCAGGTAGCGACGAACGGCAGAACCATGCCCTGATCGAGGCAGCGGCCCAACGCTTCGCCGATCACTTTGGAAAGATCCGTCATGGCCGCATTGATCATGATGCCCTCGCGGGCGACGGTGACGAATGAAGGAAAAAGAAATTGTAGCGAGACAATCGGCGCAGAGGCATGGCACGGGTTTTCCCTTTCACGATGAGACGTCATCCCCGTGCCGCATCGAACGCCTGAATAGCGGAGAATATTTCCGACCGCTTTCGACCGGCGGATTAAAATTTCGACATCAAGGCCGCAGACGTTCTCGGCCGCAGGCGGAAACGGGCGGGATGGTCGGGCTGCGTGGTGACGACGGCGACCGGGAGGACGCTATCGCCATCGGCGAGCTCGACGCGGAAGCTGCGGACGATCGCGGCCAGAACGAGGACGGCTTCGGCCATGGCGAATTGCGCGCCGACGCACACCCGTGGACCGGCACCGAAGGGCAGATAGGCGAAGCGGTGCGCCGCGGTGGTATCGCGGAGAAACCGCCGGGGATCGAAGGCGTCCGGATTGTCCCAGAACCTGCGATGCCGGTGCAGCACCCAGGGCGCGATCATGACGAGACGCCGCGGCGGGATGTCCATTCCGTTCCACCGATCCGGCTCGATGGCCTCGCGCACGATGATGAAGGCCGGCGGGTAGAGTCGCAGCGCCTCGCTGACGACGGCGCGCGTGAAGGTGAGCTGCGGCAAGCTGTCGGCCGCCCCGTCGGGCGAGAGCTCGGCGGTCTCGGCCTCGGCGGCCAGGCGCTCCTGCTCGGCCGGCGCCGACGCCAATAGGAACAAAGACCAGAAGAGCGCGATCGCGGTGGTCTCGTGACCGGCGACGATCATCGTGGCCACTTGGTCTCGCAGCTGGGCGCGCGAGAAGGCGGCACCGGTCTCCGGATCGCGCGCGGCCAGGAGCATGTCGAAGAGATCGCGCGGTGTTTCGCTGGCGGGTGACTCGAGGCGCAGGGCCATGAGCTCGTCCATGAAGGCGAGCCAGCGCGAGCGGAAGTGGCGGCGCGCGAGATCGCGCGGATTCACGATCGATGCCGGCAGCACCATGTCGAGCAGATGCGGGCGACCCAGGCGGCTGGCGAAGCTGGCGATGAAGCGGCGCAGGGCGGCGCCATGCTGCTGCATCTCCAGAGAGAACATCGAGCGGCCGGCGATCTCCAGCGCCAGGAACTGCATCAGGGAGAGGAGGTCGACGGGCGCACCGTTCATGGCGGCGAGGCGGGTCACGGCCTCGTCGGCGGCATCCGCGACGTGGCGTACGAGGATCGGGATGACGCGCGGCGCCAGGGCGGGTGCGATGGTGCGGCGCTGATGCTTCCAGGCCTCGCCCTCGCTGAGAAAGAGGCCGTCGCCGACGATCGGGCGCAGGATGCGAATCGTGGCGGGCGAGCGGCGGTAGTTGCCGGCATTCTCGACGAGGACGTGGCGGATGGCGTCGGGATGGTTGAGCAGCATGCGCTGCCGGCCGAAGAAGCTCTGGACGAGGATGTCGTCCTCGTAGGCGCGCGCCGGCCACATGCGGAGGGCGTTGGTGCGCAGCGTGACGAGCAGCTGGTACCAGCCGAGATCGCCGGCGGGGATCTCCGGTCGCGGCGGCGTGTAGAGGGACGGGGCATTCATCGCCATGAACCTGCGGTCGGGCGCACCCGAACGCAAGATGGCGCGGCGCGGTCGCGACTCCAAGGACCCCGCGTCAGAGTGATCCATGAATCGCCGCCCTGGTGTGTCGGGCGCGGCGTCACTAGGCTGCGGCCGGCGCGAAGGGGGCGAGATGAGCATCAACACGACGGACGTGGCGCGACCGGGAACGGCGCATGTCGAGTCCTACTGGGCGGCGACGGCGGGCGACGAGGTCGCGGGCTGCGCGCCTGTCGCGGCCGACATCGATACGGACATTGCGATCATCGGCGGCGGCTACACCGGGCTCTCCTGCGCCTACCACCTGGCGCGCGATTACGGGATCAAGGCGCATGTGCTGGAGGCGAACCGCGTCGGCTGGGGCTGCAGCGGGCGCAACGGTGGCTTCTGTTCGGTCGGCATCGGCAAGGAAGATTTCGGCGACTGGGTGACGCGCTTCGGCGAGGCGAAGGCGCGGGCCACGTTCGAGGTCGGGCGCGAGTCGGTACGCACGGTGCACGACATCATCACGCGCGAGAGCATCGACTGCGACGTGACGCCGGAAGGCGGGCTCGAGCTGGCGCACAAACCGAACCGGATGCCGGAGATGGAGGCGCGGGCGAAGAAGATGAACGCGCTGTTCAGCCTCGGCACGGAGGTCTTGAGCAAGGGTGATCTCGACAAGGGCTATCTCAGCAGCCGCGAGGCGCATGGGGCGCTGCTGCACAAGGAGGGCTTCGCGCTGCATGCGCTCAAATATGCGCGCGGGCTTGGGCGGGCGGCGCTGGCCAAGGGCGCGATCCTGCATGAGGCGTCGCCCGTCATCGGATGGAAGCGCGACGGCGGGCATCACCTCTTGCGCACGCCTGGCGGCACGGTGAAAGCGCGGCAGGTGGTGATCGCGACCAACGGCTACACCAACGACAGCCTCAATCCCTGGACCAGCGGGCGCCTGCTGCCGGTGCTCTCCAACATCATCGTCACGCGGGAGCTGACCGCGGCCGAGCGACAGTCGGTCAACTGGAAGAGCTATCAGAAGATCTGGGATTCGCGGCGCCTCCTCTTCTACTACCGCCTGCTGCCGCAGAACCGGATCATGTTCGGCGCGCGCGGCGGCGTGCACGACGACAGGACGGAGCATCGCTATCGGCGGGCCTGGCTGGAGCGGCGGCTCGGCGAGATGTTCCCGCCGCTCGCCGGCATCGGCTCCGAGTATTTCTGGTACGGCTGGGTCTGCGTCTCCTACGACAAGAACCCGCATGC
>Ga0335070_10004907_pt1 | contig 15690 bp, 18 predicted proteins | sample Lox_Sample_13_FD_206722 | JGI IMG/M metagenome (GOLD analysis project Ga0335070, IMG submission 206722) | Soil microbial communities from Loxahatchee National Wildlife Refuge, Florida, United States - Lox_Sample_1.3 | ecosystem: Environmental > Terrestrial > Soil > Wetlands | place: USA... | reverse complement strand
AAGACACGCAGGAATGTCAGGGCTGGGCGGTGCAGCAGGCGGGCAATCCCTATGCCTCGACCGGCAGCCAGCCCAGCGGCGGCTTGATCAGGGGTGCCGCGGGCGGTGCCGCCCTGGGCGCGGTCGGCGGCGCCATCGCGGGCGATGCCGGGCAAGGTGCTGCGATCGGCGCGGCCACCGGCGCCCTCTTCGGCGGCATCCGGCAACACCGGCAGCGGCAGCAGCAAAACGCCCAGCAGCAGAATCAGGCCGACGCCTATAACCGCGCGCTCGCCGCCTGCCTGCAGGGCCGCGGCTATACCGTCAACTAAGGGAGCGGAGAAAGAGCATGCGACGCAAACGAATCGCGCTGTTCGCCACCGCCCTCGCGTCGATCGCCACATTGGCGTCGGCAGGGCAGATCGCCTGGGCCGGCTCGATCGATCCGGCAAAGCCCGCGCTCTGCGCCATGACCGAGACCTTCGAATGCGCGCCCGGCGAGAGCTGCATCGCCGACACGCCCGAGGGAATCAATCTGCCGCGCTTCATCAAGATCGATTTCGCCGCGAACAAGGCCTATGGAGAACGCGCGTCGGGCGAGGAGCGATCCGCGGACATCCTGACCCAGAAAGTCGATGCCGGGCGCGTCCTGCTGCAGGGCATCCAGGATGGCAATGGCTGGACCGTCATGATCGACCAGGCCACCGGCAACATGTCGCTCGCGATCGGCGGCAACCAGGTGGGATTCATCATCTACGGCGCCTGCACGCAGATGTGACGGGCGATCGCGTCCCGTCAATCCTCTTCGGCGCCGTCCGGATAGAAGATCGCGCCCGCCGCGTAAGCCGTGGGCCATTCGAGATCGGGCGCGATCTCGTGGCCCTGCGCCAGAAGCTCGGGCAGGAGATGGGTGTGAGGACCGTCGGGCGAGGCGCCGCCGGCGGCCGGGATCGGTGTGCGCACTTCGGCGCGAGCCATCGCCGTTTCAACCACGCGCACCGGATTGGCTTGCGCGACCTTCGCCGCGATGGTCTGGAGGCTCCCCGGAAAGGCCTGCCCGACCGCATCGTCCAGCGCGCCGACAAGGCCGGGCTCGGCCGTGCGAATGCAGAACCGCAGGGTCGATCGGCCGAGACCCAGATCGTAGAGAGCCTGTTGGCGCTCCGCGGGCAGGATCGCGTGGCGGTCCGGTCCCAACGCGGCGAGGCTCGCAGCGACCGGAATCTCGGCCCGGTTGCGCGGCAGAACCAGGATGACCGCGCGGAGATCGGGGCGGCCCGGCTGCTCATAGAGCGCCAGCGCGCGCACGCGCTCGCCGATCCGCAACCGCAGCGCGCCTCGCCGGGTTCGCGCCGCGACGATCGCGCCGGCGGTTCCGATATCGGCGGGCTCGCCCGGCGCCATGCGGAACTCGGCGACGGCACCATAGCAGCCGACAGCCCAGCTACCCCGGCGGTTGCGCAGATTGTCTGCGGCGAAGCTGGCGATCTCCTGTGGCGTCCAGGCCAGCCGCGCGAGCTTCAGGCCTAGGGCCGCATAACGGCTCGGCAGGCTGGCCCAGATCTCGCGGCGGCGGGCCTCGCCGACATCGCGCCAGATCGCGACCTCCTCGCCCGAGCGCGCGCAGCCGAGGCAGAGCCCCGTCGCTTCGTCCATGCGGCAGATGCCGAGGCAGGGGCTGGGCATCAGGCCCGATGGCTGGATGGTCATTCCGGTTCGCCGGGGATCATGGCCGACCTGGGGGGACGTTCTGCTGCCGAACATGCGGCATGAGCGCGGCCCATCATAGCCGCAAGGCACCCGAGAGCATGAGACGGAACTTCCGGTCGCGCTTGAGATGCCATTCGCGGCTCATCGCCTCGGCCGAGGTCTCGCAGCGTTCGGCATAGAGCAGTACCCATTGGCGCCCGCGCGTCGATTTGGCGCCGCTGCCGTTGTTATGCTGCAGCAGGCGCCGCTCCAGGTCGAGAGTCCAACCGACATAAGTTCGACAATCGCGTTGACGCCGGCTGCCTAGGACATAGACGAAGCCCGGCATCGATCCTCAGCTTCCCTCGACTTCTTCGCGCTTCAGCTCGAGCTCGAGCCAGTCATGCTCAGCCTGGGCCAGCGCCGCTTCGCGCTCGTGGAGTGCCGTGGCGGCCTTGTCGAAGGCGGCGCGGTCGCGCGAATAGAGCGCGGGATCGGCCAGCGCCGCCTGCAACTTCGCGATCTCCGCCTGTAGCGTCTCGATCCGCGCGGGGAGGGTCTTCAACGCATGCTCGTCCTTGAAGGAGAGTTTGCGCCTGGGTGCGGGTGGCGCCGGTCTGCGCGGGGGCTCGCCCTCCTTGACCTTGCGCGGTTTCTCGACCGCTTTCTTTTCGATGCCGGTGCCGCGCTGCATCACCATGTCCGAAAAGCCGCCGGCATATTCGCGCCAGCGTCCATGGCCCTCGCTGGCGATCACCGAGGTCACGACCCGATCGAGGAAGTCGCGGTCATGGCTCACCAGCAGAACGGTGCCGTCATAGTCCGAGAGCATCTCCTGCAGCAGGTCGAGGGTCTCGAGATCGAGATCGTTGGTCGGCTCGTCCAGCACCAGCAGGTTCGAGGGCCGTGCCAAGGCACGTGCCAATATCAGCCGCCCCCGCTCGCCGCCCGAGAGCACACCGACGGGCGTGTTCGCCTGATCGGCTGAGAACAGGAACTCCTTCATATAGCCGATGACATGCTGGCTGCGATTGCCGATCGCGACCGTATCGCCGCGCCCGCCGGTCAAGGCCGCCGCCAGGGTGACCGTGGGATCGAGGCTGTCGCGGCGCTGGTCGAGTGTGGCCATCTGCAGATTGGCGCCGAGCTTCACGCTGCCGGCATCGGGTGCGAGCTGTCCCGTCAGCAGATTGAGCAGCGTGGTCTTGCCGGCGCCGTTGGGGCCGATGATGCCGATCCGGTCGCCGCGCTGGATGCGGGTCGAAAAATCCGTGACGATCGGCTTTCCGCCATAGGATTTCGAGATCTTCCGGGCCTCGATCACGAGCTGGCCGGACGGCTCGCCAGCGCTGGCCTCGAGCGCCGCCATGCCCGCGGGCATCTTCGCCACGCGGCGGCGCGCACGCAGTTCGTAAAGCGCGCGCAGGCGGCCCTGGTTGCGCTTGCGCCGCGCCGTGACGCCTTTATGCAGCCACTCCATCTCCGACGCGATCTTGCGGTCGAGCTTGTGCCGAGCGACCTCCTCCTGCTCCAGGATCTCGTCGCGCCAGGCCTCGAAGGCGGTGAAGCCCCGGTCGAGCCGGCGCGTGCGGCCGTCGCTCAGCCAGACCGTGGCCTGCGAGAGATTGTCCAGGAAACGCCGGTCATGGCTGATCAGCACCATGGCCGAGCGCGCCGATTTGAGCTCGGCCTCGAGCCATTCGATCGCCGGCAGATCGAGATGATTGGTCGGCTCATCGAGCAGCAGGATGTCGGGTTCGGGCGCCAGGGCGCGGGCCAGCGCGGCGCGCCGCGCCTCGCCGCCCGAAAGCCGCGACGGCGCCTCCTGGCCGGTGAGACCCAGCTGCTCCAGTAGATATGTCGCGCGATAATGGTCGTCGCCCGGCGCGAGCCCTCCCTCGACATAGGCAAGCGTGGTCGTGAAGCCGGCGAGATCGGGTTCCTGCGGCAGGTAGCGCAGTGTCGTGCCCGGCTGCAGGAAGCGTTCGCCGCCGTCGGGTTGAATGAGGCCAGCTGCGATCTTGAGCAGCGTGGATTTTCCCGATCCATTGCGCCCGACCAGACAAAGTCTCTCCCCCGCGGACAGAGCCATTTCGGCGCCCTCGAGGAGGGGCGTGCCGCCAAAGGTCAGATGAATGTCGCGCAGGATCAGGATCGGTGGAGCCATGGCCGCTCCTTTACAGGGTCGGATCGCGCGGCCGCAAGGCCTCGTCTTACTTTCCTCTCCACCCGCGTAAGCGGGGGGAGAGGTTAGGTGAGGGGGCGATGATGGCGGTCGCGATATCAAGAGACTCGCCTCTTCCTTCGGCCGCCCCCTCACCCTGCCCTCTCCCCCACCCTCGTGGGGGAGAGGAAAGAGAAGGCGGACGTCCAACCGCCCGAAAGGGCTGCGGCAATAGAACCTACTGTCGGATTTCCGAAGCATCTGGCAGCATCCGGCCGCGCGCCCGGACCCGGGGCGCCTATTCCGCATTATTCGTCATTCAGGAGCGACCCCGATGGGGCACAGAGACATTCTCACCGCCTGCGGTCTGACGCCGGCCGAGATCGATGGCGGCACGATGGCGGTGCGCACGCCGGTCGATGGCGCGGAGATCGCGCGGCTCAAGACCCACAATGCCGCCGACATCCAGGCCATGATCGCGAACAGCAACAAGGCCTTCGAGCGCTGGCGCCAGGTGCCCGCACCCCGGCGCGGCGAGCTGGTCCGGCTGTTCGGCGAGGAGCTTCGCGCCGAGAAGAAGAATCTCGGCCGCCTCGTCACCCTCGAAGCCGGCAAGATCCTGCAGGAGGGCCTGGGCGAGGTCCAGGAGATGATCGACATCTGCGACTTCGCGGTCGGTCTCTCGCGTCAGCTCTACGGCCTGACCATCGCCTCCGAGCGCCCCGGCCATGCGATGCGCGAGACCTGGCACCCGATGGGGGTGTGCGGCGTCATCACCGCCTTCAACTTCCCGGTCGCACCCTGGGCCTGGAACGCCGCCCTCGCCTTCGTCTGCGGCGACCCCGTGATCTGGAAGCCCTCCGAGAAAACGTCGCTCTCGGCCCTCGCCGTCGCGCGGATCTTCACGCGGGCGCTGGCGAAGTTCGGCGACGCGCCCGATCATCTGCTGCAGGTCGTGATCGGTGGACGCGAGACCGGCCAGGTTCTGGTCGAGAGCCGCGACGTGCCGATCATCTCCGCGACCGGCTCGACCGCCATGGGCCGCGCCGTCGGCCCCAAGGTGGCCGAACGGTTCGGCCGCGCGATCCTCGAGCTCGGCGGCAACAACGCCATGATCGTGGCGCCCTCGGCCGATCTCGAGCTCGCCTTGCGCGCCATCGTCTTTTCGGCCGTCGGCACGGCAGGCCAGCGCTGTACCTCCCTGCGCCGCCTGATCCTCCATGAAAGCATCTATGACCAGCTCCTGAGCCGGCTCATCCCGGTCTATGGCAAGCTGCCGATCGGCGATCCGCTGACGGAGGGCGTGCTCGTGGGCCCGCTGATCGACGGCCAAGCCTATGCCGGCATGAACAAGGCGCTGGAGCAGGCGAAGAAGGATGGCGGCACAATCCATGGCGGCGGCCGTGCGCTCGCCGACCGCTTCCCCCACGCGCATTATGTGCATCCGGCAATCGTCGAGATGCCGGCCCAGACCGACATCGTCCGCCACGAGACCTTCGCGCCGATCCTCTATGTGATGAGATATCGCGAGTTCGGCGAGGCGATCGCGCTTCACAACGCGGTGCCGCAGGGCCTCGCCTCCTGCATCTTCTCGACCGATGTTCGCGAGACCGAGGCGTTCCTCTCCGCCACCGGCTCCGATTGCGGCATCGCCAACGTCAATATCGGGCCTTCGGGAGCCGAGATCGGCGGTGCCTTCGGTGGCGAGAAGGAAACCGGCGGCGGGCGCGAATCGGGCTCCGATGCCTGGAAAGGCTATATGCGCCGCCAGACCAACACCGTGAATTATTCCCGCGCCCTGCCGCTGGCGCAGGGCATCAAATTCGAGATCTGAGGTCTCCCATGCTGTTCACGAAGATCGCCGTCCTGGGCCTAGGCAAGGTCGGCACTCTGGCCGCCACGCTGCTGCATGAGAGCGGCTTCAAGGTGACGGGCTTCGACGCGAAATCGCCGCGCGGCAAGCTGCCCTTCGCCGTCGAGACGCCCGACCTGAAGTCGCAAGCGGCGCTCAAGGCCGCGCTTGGCTCCTCCGACGCCGTGCTTTCCTGCCTGCCCTACCATCTCAATGCCGAGGTCGCGCGCACGGCACACGCACTGGGGCTGCATTACTTCGATCTGACCGAGGATGTTCCCACCACCAAGACCATCATCGAGCTGAGCCGGACCTCGAAAGGGTTGATGGCGCCGCAATGCGGCCTGGCGCCGGGCTTCGTCGGCATCGTCGGCGCCCATCTCGCCGGACAGTTCGATCATTGCCGCTCGATCCGGATGCGGGTGGGCGCGCTGCCCCGCAATCCGACCGGCCTCATGGGCTATGCCTTCAACTGGTCGCCCGAGGGCGTGGTCAACGAATATCTCAACGACTGCGAGGTCATCGAGGAGGGCCAGAAGAAGCTGGTCTCGCCGATGGAATGGATCGAGACGCTCTATATCGAGGGCGTGCGGCTCGAGGCCTTCACCACCTCGGGCGGTCTCGGCACGATGTGCGACACCTACCTCGGGAAGGTCGACAATATCGACTACAAGACCATCCGCTATCCGGGCCATGTGCAGCTCATGAACTTCTTCTTCCATGAACTGCTGATGCGCGAGCGCCGCGAGTTGGCGGGGCAGATCTTGACCCACGCCAAGCCGCCGGTCGATGACGACGTGGTCTATGTCCATGTCGCGGCCGAAGGCACGGTCGATGGCGGCCTGCGGCGCAAGGAGTTCGTGCGCGCCTATCACCCGATCGAGCTGGGTGGTGCGCGTCGCACCGCCATCTCCTGGACCACCTCGGCCTCCGCCGTCTCGGTGATCGAGATGGTTCGCGACGGCGCCCTGCCGCCCAAGGGGTTCCTGCGCCAGGAGGATATATCGCTCACGCCGTTCATGAAGACCACGACCGGCAAGCTGTTCCAGAGCGGCGCGAGGTAGCGACGCCGTTGCTCGCCGACTTTCTTGCTTCGCTTTCTTCACCTCCCCCCTTGAGGGGGAGGGGATGAGGCTCAGAGGCGAAAGGCGAATGGGCTCAAATCTGCGACGCCGGGTAGCCCACCGGGTATCCGGTGACGAGGCGCAGATGATTGAGCAGGGCCAGCGATACCTCGCCCGTGACCGGCAAACCATAGTCCTGCTGATAGCGGCGGATCGCGGCGCGGGTACGCGGACCCAACAGGCCGTCGGCGGCACCCGGCCGATAGCCCTTCGCCTGCAACGCCTCCTGCACCGCGGTCGTGTAGGTGGCCAGCAGCTCGGCCGAGATCGGCACCGCCGTCAGGTCGCCGCCAATAGGTCCGGCGGCGGATGGAGACGCCACGGGACGGGGCGGGCTGGCGGCGCCTGACGACGGGCCGGCTCCGAGGCTCGCGAGCAGGCGAGCGCTTCGGACGGGGGGATTGGTGTAACGCAGATGGCTGAGCAGGGCGGCGCTGGGCTCGCCATCGATGGGCAACTTGGCGTCCTGCTGATAATCGGCGATCGCCTGACGGGTGCGCCAACCGACCGCGCCGTCCGCGGCACCTGGATCGTAGCCATGGACGGCAAGCTGCCATTGCAGCTCGCCGATTTCGGCCGAGGTCAGCGGGCGCGTCGCATCGGCCGCATCGCTGCCGGCCGAGGGCGTCGCTTCGCTCAACGGGGCTGCGGTCTCCGCGGCCGTGGCGGAGACTGGACGCCAGGCCGAGGCCAGGCGCTGCGCCTCGGCAATCTGGCCGGGCTCCATCCGTGCCGCCAGCTCGTCGCGGGCCTTGGCCGCATCCGTCTGGCCGGCGGCCGCGGCGAGATTGAGCCACTCATGCGCACGGACAAAGTCCTGCGGCACGGCCTGTCCGTCGCGATACATGTATCCGACGATGGTCTGGGCGCGCGCATCGCCCTGCTCGGCCAGCGGCGCCAGTTCATGCATCGCGGTGACGAAGTCGCGGCTCTGATAGGCCATCAAGCCGTCATAATAGTCCGCGCGGGCCGCGGTCGCCGAGCCGAAGGCGGCGAGCGCCACGCTCGCCGCGAGGATCCAGGCGAGCGGACGACGCCGCAGCGACGTTTCAAGCACAGAGGTGTTCATGGATGCCTCCCGGGTGCGAGCGAAGGATCGCCCGCACCTCTCCATCGATCGGTCCTTTCTTCGAAGCGCTTCGCCGTCAGCCGACGACGCGCCAGCTGCCGTCCGGCTCGCGGCAGGCCGTGCCATGCGCGGTCTCCGGGCGGCCGTTGACGACGATCGTGGTCTGGTACTCGCGGCAATACTGGCCCGAGGGCTGCTGATAGGTCGCCTGCGGCACGGTGTAGCCGGAGTTGCCGTTGTTCGGGTTCTCCCAGCGCGAATACTGACCGTCGGGATAGCGCTCGAGCGCGGTCTGCTCGGCGCGATAGGCCGACTGCTGATCGGCCTGGTCGAGCCCGCGGCCGATCTGGTTGCCGATGAAGCCACCGATCACCACGCCGGCCGCGGTCGCGATGAGGCGGCCCGTGCCGTGGCCGATCGTCGAACCCGCCCAGCCGCCGAGTGCCGCACCGCCCAGCGTGCCGATCGTCTCCTTCGAGCCGAGGCCGCTGCCGCCATAGCCGCCATTCGCGCAGGCGCTGAGTGTCGAGGCGAGCAGAACGGCCGCCGTGATTTTCTTGAGGTTCATGGTCGAGCTCCTTCTCCATCCGAGTGACAGGAGCTGCCGCACGACATCAACGAGACCGAATCGCGCCGCAGCACGGTGGCCACTCTGGCTGAGCCAGGCTGAACCCACTCTGATGCCGCCGTTCATCTGGCGTTCAGGTTCGAGCCGCCCACCGGCAGAGCATAATTTTCAAGATTTTCAATTATTTATCGGGGAACCCCAGAGCGCCGGCGCAGCGATCGGCGCTCAGGCGGCGTCGGTCGCAGGCAGGGAGAGCATCGCGCGCAGGCCGCCGCTCGGCGCCACACCGAGCGAGACCGAGCCGCCATAGAGCTCGGCGATCTCGCGCACGATGGCGAGCCCGTGGCCGCTGCCGGGCACGCTCTCATCGAGGCGCTTGCCGCGATGGAACAGGGCGTCGCGTTGCTCCGCGGGCACGCCCGGCCCGTCATCGTCGACCAGGAACTGGATGTGGTTGCCTTCGCGCCGCGCGGCGATGACCACCTGGGATTTGGCCCATTTACACGCATTGTCCGCGAGATTCCCCAGCATCTCCTCGAGATCCTGGCGCTCGCCGCGAAAGGCAAGGCCTCCGGGCAGGCGAGTCTCGATGCGAATCCGCCGTTCTACATGGATGCGCTCGAGCGTGCGCCGCAGGTCCTCGACGACCGCGCCGACATCGGTTCGTACGCCGAGAACCCGCGCGGCGGCGGCAGTGCGGGCGCGCGCAAGATAGTGGTCGATCTGCCGGCGCATCGAGGCCGTCTGCCGCTTGACCGTCTCCGCCAGGGGTCCCTCCGCTGCGTTGGACTCGTTGGTCAGCACCGAGAGCGGCGTTTTCAGCGCGTGGGCCAAGTTGCTGACTTGCGTGCGAGCGCGCTCCAGCACCGCGGCGTTATGCTCGATCAGCACGTTGAGCTCGTTGGAGAGCGGCTCGATCTCCACCGGGAAATCGCCCTCGAGCCGTTGCGCCCGGCCGGTGCGCACCGCGATGATCGCCTGCCGGATCCGGCGCAGCGGCTGCAGGCCGAAGCGGATCTGGATCAGGAGGGCCACCAACAGCCCCACGCCGAGCAGCCCCAGGGACCAAAACAAGGTCTTGTTGAAGCTCGTGACCGCCGCCTCGGTCTCGCTGGTTTCGCCGGCGACGCCGAAGCGCAGCCGGTGCGTCAAGCCCGGCAGCGTGATCTCGCGCTCCACCAGCCGCAGCGGCTGATTGTCCGGCCCCACCACGTCGTGCCGATAGGCCTCGGTCGTGGCGGTCTCGTCGCTCATGGAGAGCTCTTGGTCCCAGAGCGAGCGCGAGCGCAGCAGCGGCTTGCCGCCTTCGGCGATCTCCCAATACCAGCCGGAATAGGGCTGATCGAACCGGGGCTCGCCGAGGCCGCGCGAGAGCTGCGGCTGGCCCTGGGTGTCGAGCTCCGACACCGCCACCAGGCTTTCGAGCAGGACCTCCAATCGGGCGTCGAAATTGCGCTCGACCGTGTCCTGGAACAGGTTGGAGAGGGCGAAGCCGCCGGCGAGCAGCGCCGCCGCGATCCAGACGCCGGCGCCGACGATGAGGCGCAGCGCCAGCGAGCGCGTGGCCATTATTCGCCTTCGCCGGGCGGCGCCAGCCGATAGCCGAGGCCGCGGACCGTGGCGATGTAGTTGGCGCCGAGCTTCTTGCGCAGCCGCCCGACGAAGACCTCGATCGTATTCGAATCGCGGTCGAAGTCCTGGTCGTAGATATGCTCGGTCAGCTCGGTGCGCGAGACAATCTTGCCCTGATGATGAATCAGATAGTCGAGCAGGCGGAATTCCTGCGCCGTCAGCTTCACCGGCACCCCATCGACCGTGACGCGGCCGCTGCCCGGATTGATGCGCAAGGCGCCGCATTCGAGCTCGGCCGAGGCGTGGCCGGCGGCGCGCCGGATGAGCGCGCGCAGGCGCGCCAGCACTTCCTCCATCTGGAACGGCTTGGTGACATAGTCGTCGGCGCCGGCATCGAAGCCCGCTACCTTCTCGCTCCAGCGGTCGCGTGCCGTCAGGATCAGCACCGGCATGCTGCGCCCGGCGCGCCGCCAGCGGCTCAAGACCGTGACGCCGTCGATCTTGGGAAGGCCCAGATCGAGCACCACCGCGTCATAGGGCTCGGTGTCGCCGAGGAAATGCCCCTCCTCGCCGTCCTTCGCCAGATCGACGGTGTAGTTCGCGGCCGACAAGGCCGTCTTCAGCTGCCGCGCCAGATCGGGATCGTCTTCAACGACGAGAATTCGCAAGGGATCACCTCGAAGGCCTGCGGTCAGCCGCCGCCCTGAACGTCCATGATCTGGCCGCTGCGGCCGTCCACGCCGATATCGAGCACCTTTCCATCATGGGTCAGCAAGCGGATCCGATAGACCCATTGCCCGCCGAGATCGAGCAGTTGCGTATCGAGAACCTGGCCTTTGTACTGCTTGCGCACGGATTTGAGGATGGCGCCCAGCGGCTTGATCTCGCCCGACTCGACGGCGGCGCGGGCCCGGTCCTGCTCGCTGTCGGCGCAAACGGGGCCGGCGCCCAGCAGCAGCAACGCCACGAGGCAGGACAGACCCAGGCGGAGAAAGCGCCGGCGCATGGGCTTGCGTTTATTCCCCGATAGCTGAACCGGATATGAACGGATCGCTCGGATTCGGTTCAAGTGGCAGACGGCAGGATGGCCCCCATCAAGGATCGCAGAACTGAAGAAAGGATACCAGTCATGCGCAGCTTCCTGATGGTCACCGGTCTCGCCGCTCTGCTCGCTTCGACCTCGACCGCCTTCGCCGTCGACGGCCCCGGCAACAGCGGCAGCACCGACGCGGATCGGAATCGGATCATTCTCGCCAATGACGGCAGGAACGAATCATGGGATCAGCATAACGACCTGCCCTGGCTCAACGGCCAGAACCCTAGTGGTGGCCATGACCGCGGTTGGCAGAACGACAATCGCTTCTCCGCGCCCGGCTGGGGCTGGGGTTGGGGTGGCTATCAGCAGCACCGGCCGCTGCCCAAGCAGGTGATCCGTGACCGGCTGCGCGATCAGCGTTTCCACGACTTCGAGGATTGGCAGTTCCGGGACGGCTACTACCGCGTCAGGGCCGAGGACCGCTACGGGCATGATGTCCGGCTGCTCATTAACGCCTTCAACGGTCGCATCCTGAGCATCCGGCGCGACTGATCTCGGCCGAGAAGGCCCAGTCAAAAGGCAGGGCGGCTCCCGCAAAGGGGGCCGCCCTCTTTCGTTCCGTTGCAGCGAAGCTCCGCGGGGCCGCCTCTTCCAGCAGTCGCGGCCCCGGGAGACATGGCCAGCGCCGGCTGAACGCGCCCGGGGCGTGACGGGAAGCTTGGCCGCATCTTCGAGATGCGGGATCAGGCGCGCTTCGTGTTCCCGATCAGGACCCAGCTGAGCCCACGGCCAACCGCGACGATGAAGGCGCCGCCGGCGGCGACGGCGACGCCAGTGAGCCAGGGGGCGCCGACCGACTTCTCGATCAAGAGCACGTAACCGACATAGCCGGTGCCCACCGCCAGCAAAAACCCGCCGACACAATCGCCGAAAAGTCGAAGCCACTGCGCGAGATCATGAAGCATGACGGTACCCTCCTTTGCGTGGCTTCGGCGGGAGACCCTCCGCCGGCGCTACGGTCTGATGACGGCGCCTTCGATCACCGGGCCGGCCTCTTGCCCGCCGCCACGTCCGCGAGCGCGGGGCGACGGTGGGAAAAGTCGACCATCCGCCCCGCTTCTTCGTCCCAGAGCGAAAGCAGCACTGAGCGCAAGCCGGAAGCGAGCGAGATCTGCGTCCGGGCGCGCAGGGCCGGCACGGCCTCGTGGCAGGCTTGGAGGCGGTAATTCGGCACGCGAGGCGCCAAGTGATGAACGTGGTGGAACCCGATGTTGCCGGTGAACCACTGCAGGACGCGCGGCAGCCGCAGGCAGGACGAGCCCTGAAGCGAAGCCTCCGAATAGCTCCATTGCGCCTGCCGGACCCAGACCGCGCCGTCGAAACGATGCTGCAGGGCAAAGAGCCAAACCCCGATGATGGACGCCACGACGATGATCATTATCTGAACCGTCAGGACCTGCCATGTACCCAGGAGCAATCCGAGTCCGAGGAAAAGCGCCACGAGCGCCGCATTCGTCAAATGGACCGATCGCCGTTCGCGCTTCCAATCCGTCGGCGTGTCGAACGGCAATCGGTAGAGCAGCATGAAGATCAGAGGCGGCAGAATCACATGCGCGACGACCGGGTGGCGCAGCGCCCGATAGAAGAAGCGGCGGTGCCAGGGCAGCGCCCGATACTCCTTGACTGTCAAGCAGGCCGAATAGAAGTCGGTTCCCGACTGCCGGCGATCGAGGTTGTTCCAGATACGGTGGTGCCCCGCATGATGGCGCCGCCAATTGGCGTAAGGCGTCAGGGTCAGTAGCCCGCAGAAATTGCCGACGACATTGTTGGCAAAGCGCGACGCAAAGAGCGAACCATGCCCGCAATCATGCTGCAGGATGAAGATCCGCACCAGGAGCGCGCCGGTCGGCACCGCGAGCGCCAGGGCCAGGAAAAACGAAACCTGGATCAGCGAGAGCATGGCGGCCCAGGCCGCCACATAGAGGCCGATCGAGCTGACGAGTTGCCAGATGCTTCTGGCGGGGATGGCGGATTCGAAGGGCGAGATAGCGGAACGCACCGAGGCATTGGTGCTGCGGCTTTGAGTCGACGGGTTCATGACCAATGGGAAGGGGGCCTTGGATGAAAGCTGCGGGCGAGATCAACAGGCTCCCGCGCCAAGGGGCGCCAAAAGCATGTCTCGCCTCGAGATAACGGGGAGCCAGACCGCGAAGGAACCGGCAGAAGAGCTCGCACGCGGATGGCTCAACTTACAAGCGCAGGCGCCGCATTGACGACTGGATCGCCAGCGGCACGGTGCTCGGCGAGCCGCGCCTGCTGGCGCTTCGAGGCCTCGGCCTCGCTCAGATTCCAGGCGAGCAGGGTGACCTCGAAGCCTTCGAGCTTGTGCTTCAGCAGCCATTCCGTGAGCTGGACATGCTCGTCGGCCCGCTTCGCCGTCGTGCGTTTGCCGGGCAGCTTCTCCAGATCCGGTGCCTCGCGGCCCTTCCAGGAATAGACGAAGACCTCGCCCGTCGGGCGGTGCGTGATCTCGCCAACCGACCTTTCTCCCCAGGTCCCGGCCGCTTGGCGCGCCGCCTCGTCGCTCAGCCGCAAGGCGCGGAGCTTTTCGATCTTGCTGCGATCGCCGATTTCAGCGGGGGTTGCTGTTCTTCCGGATCGTGAATTGCGAGCCATGTTTCTGCTCCGTTAGCGAGGCGACGAACGGCCCCGGTCATCGATGCCGGCGGTCCGCCGGCGGGCGGGTTCCGAGAAACGGATCCGTTCGGGGGCCACGAAGCCCATCGAGAAGAACCGGACTTGAAACGAATTCATGCTAGGGGCCGTCCAGCCAGGTCCGGCGTCCCATCGGCAATCTCGGCTGAGAGCCATGTCGTTCGCGGCCCGCGCCGCAGGGGGCCGCCGAATCCAGCTCACGCGAACGAAATGCGCGAGCAGGCCGCGTAAGCCATCATCCGGTCGGACGATGTCGTAGGCATTGGGCAGATTTGGATAACGTCAATTGCCGTCCGACATGATCGCCCCGACACCGATCGTTGGTCGGCATCTGATCTCGGGCGAAGCTTGATCGGTTCGACTGTCGGCGGCCCATCCTGCGGGCGATCGGGCCAAAGCCCGAAACCGACGTCCACCAGTAAATAGATGATGTGTTGACCGTGCGAACGCAATGGCCCTTATGATTTCGGCGACCTTGCGCCTGGGAGGTGCGACGATTTCAACGGTAGCCAGCCGGGCTATTTCTTCTTCGACGGCGAAAAGCCGGTCTGCTTGAACGGTATCGAGACTGCGGTAGCTGTCGCAGCCGCCGCCTTCGGCTTTTGCTGTTTGGGTTTCTTATGCTCCCGATTGCTCCGCTGGTGACCTTTGGCCATGTATTTTCTCCTTGAATGACGTCAGACCCGAGTGCGCCTGTCGCATCGGGGTAGAACCGGGGGATTTCAGCCACCGGAGAGCATCCGAGACCGGCGACGCGCCCGGGCCGGCAGAAGCCCGGCTGTCGGGATATCGAGCCACGGCCCTCGCCAGATCGCGATTCGCTAAAAATCCGAAGCTGCCAGCATCAAGAAACCGCGATGGCGGCGCGCATAGAGCGCGCTCGCAACGTGGTGAATTCGTTCGCAATTGACGTCGAATGCCGCCAAATAGCCGGTTTCGTCGTCGCTGGCATTCGGCTGCAGCCGCTGCAAGGCGGACCGATCGACGAAGACAGGGATTTCCAACGCCCGATCATACCCCCAGAAGCGAACGCCTCGTCTCGTCGCATCGAAACTGCGACTCTTGTTGGGGAAGCTGAGCGGCATTGCCGCAGCATAGGCTCCTTTCGGACCCCTGTCCGATTTAATTGGCACGGGCGCGCGGCCCCATGGATGGCCACGTCCATCCTGCCCGGCGATTGATTGGCTATCGCGCAGGAAGCCGTCTATGCTCGATCCTGACGATCCAGACAATGAGAGCGCCGCATGGCTCAATGCCCTCGATGAGGGGCCTGAAGCGGCTCCCGCCCTGGACGAGCAAAGGCGAGGGTAAATGGTAGATCGACCGACGGACCTCGACATGCACCGGGGCATGGCCGCCCAGAAGGCGACCGAGCTCCGTCGCCATCGCATCGAGGTGGAGAAGGATCACCTGAACCTGCAGGCGCGGCGGGAAGCGCTCGAGGCGCTCTTGGCCGCGGCGCCCGCCGAGACCTGGCCCGAGGCCGTCGAAAAGGCGCGCTACCTGCTGGGCCTGTTTGCGGAAACGCCGGCCTGCCTGGATCCGCGACGCAAGCTTCTGGTGAAAGCGCTGCTGGCGGATTTTGAAAGGCTGCTGGACGGCGGCGGCGACAGGGTTAAGCCGATCTGAGGCGTACCTCGGCACTGGATGCGCCGACCCTTCTCCACGCGACGCCCTCGGGGCGCGAGATCGGAACCGGACGCCGGCATCGACAGGCAGACGTCGGATCGTTCGGTTGGATGAGGGAACCTAGCGTCCCTTCCAGACCGGCAGCCGTTTTTCCGTGAAGGCCTTCGCCCCTTCGAGCTGATCCTCGCTCGAATAGAGGATATCGACCGTGCGGAAGCGACGCCCGTTGATGCGTCGCAGAGCCTCATTGAAGGGCACGCCCTCGGCTTCGCGGATGACTTCCTTGATGGCGG